>Ga0105047_10001347_pt1 | contig 43803 bp, 41 predicted proteins | sample MAT04_FD_78384 | JGI IMG/M metagenome (GOLD analysis project Ga0105047, IMG submission 78384) | Freshwater microbial communities from Lake Fryxell liftoff mats and glacier meltwater in Antarctica - MAT-04 (megahit assembly) | ecosystem: Environmental > Aquatic > Freshwater > Ice > Liftoff... | reverse complement strand
GCAACGCTCAACATCGGTGGGAATGCCACCACGGTGGCGAGCTTCGTCGTCGCCGCCGGCTGATACCCCGGGCGGTCATGGCAGTCGCTTCGCCAACTCGCGGCGAGCCTGGTCGATCCAGTCGAGCTCGTCGCGACTGCGGCGTTGCGCAACGATGCCGTAGAGGTGCTCGGCGTTGGCGCACAGGATCTTCTGCTTCACCGCCTCGGTGAGTTCGGGATAGCCGAACTCATGCTGCATCGCCTCCGGGATTCTGAATACGCGAAACGAATCAATGAGTGGCTGGGGCGGGCCGTACCACACCGAATCGGTGCCCCACAGAATTCGGTCCTCCCCAACTGCGAGCAGCAGTTTGCCGAGGACGTGGGCTGCCTCGGTCGGTCGACGGAGCATCAGAAACCAGGTCGACCCCAACTCGGCCCAGACGTTGGCGCCAGGACCGATGCGTGCCGTGCCCAACGACGTCACCAGTCGACTGACCCCTCGTTGGGGATCCTCATCGTGCGCCCCTTCCTCGGAGGTCGCATCGATGTCATAGCCAGAGTGATAGACGACGAAATCGATGTCCGGGTTGGCAGCCGCCGCAGGCCCGATGTCTCGCGGCGATGCGGCGCGAGGGGCGTGGGATGGGATGGGACCAGCCAAGCCTTTGTGCGCGCAGACCAGTCGTGGCCCGACCTCGCGGACACGATCGAGGAATGCCTGGCCCAATTCGTCGTCGAGAAACCATCCGCCAGCGGGTCGATCCGGCGGATCCCACAACGTGTAGACCTTCCAGCCGGAAGGCTGGAGCTGGCTGGACCACGTGCCCATTCGCTCGAGTTCATCCTCGCCCAGGTTGGGGTGCACGATCGTGTGGGTCATGACCCGTCCCGTGCCGGCGTAGCGGTCGATGATCTCGCGTGCGGCACCGATGTCGGAGTTGTCGAGCGCTCCGTGACCGGGCAGGCCTGGTGGCGACGTGAGCAGCGCCACGGAGGTCTCCGAGCCGCCGAACATGGTCGACGCCCACGCTGGAGCCGAGAGATGGTCGGGATTGACAGGGTCGGACCAGCGGTCGCTGTCGACCAGCTTGAGGAACCCGAGGAGCGCCTTCGAGCTGTTGGACGTCAGCCGACTCGGTCGGACCAGATGGGTCTGGACGTCGACCACCGGACCGGCTGCCGCGAAACATCGCTCGGCGATCTCTCGATCGTGCGCCGCGTCACGCTCGACGTCGAAAAAGTTGCTGCGATACTCGTCATTCAGCGCCAGCAAGGTGGCAGCGGTCGTGCAGCGCTCGACGACGCCCTCGGTGGCATCGAGTGCTGCAACGGCCGCTCGGCGTTGGCGATTCGTGAGCCTGAGCGCAACGAATTCGTCGGTATGGTGCGGCGCGAGTAACGGGAGATCGATATTTCGGACAGTAGTGGTGCGTGGATGGTACTCGGGTGAAATGCGCGTTTCTCCGACGATCGGCCGTGCAAACTCAGTCGGCCGCGGTGATCTCCCAGATGGCGGCGGTGAGCGGTTTGGTCGGTTCCCAGGGGATCGAGCCGTCACCGATCGCTGCGCCCGTCATCAGGAGGGGTTCGACCAGTTCCGCCGTGGGATCGGACTCGAACGACGCTCGGGTGACGGAGTAGCTCCGACCGTTCTCCAGTCCGTCGATCAGTAATCGGGGCGCCTCCGAGGTCGGTTCCTCGAGTTGATACGCGAACACGACCGCCGATGACTGCTCGGCATCGACGTAGGCGAGACCGGCGCGGCTGGTGTCCGTGCCTTCGACCGGCGACACGAGACGTTGGAGTCGACCGTGTTGCACGAGTGGTTGCGTTCGTCGAGCGACAGCGACAGCGTTTCGGCAGATCGTCATCTCCTCGGGACTCAGTGAGTTGAGATCGAGGTCGAACCCGAATCGGGCAGACAGGGCCACCGCGCAGGCGAAGTCGAGGGGGCGATCTGCCCACCGGGTCACGTGGGCGGCCATGGCGGACGAGGGAAAGAACATCGAGCACGCCCACTGCATCCGGACGCGGGCCACCGGATCGGTGTTGTCGGATGTCCAGAACTCGTGGAACCACCGGAGGCTGCCGTGGTCGATCCGGCCTCCACCCGAGGCGCACAACATGAGCTCGACCTCGGGATGCGCCGCCGCGACATCGCTCATCACCGCCCACGTCGCCCAAACGTGGTCGACCCACAAGTTCGACTGGCGATCGTTGGGCAACATCTCCGAACCCGGATCGGTGATCGGGCGGTTGGCGTCCCACTTCACATACGAAATACCCGGCGTCGGAGTGAGTGTCCGCTCGAAGACTCCGAACTCGAAGTCTCTCACCTCCGGCCGGAGCGGATCGAGGTAGTACTGCTGGCGGTGCTGGAGCGGTTCGCGATCGGTACTGACGATCCAATCCGGGTGTGTCTCGTAGAGATCGCTGGCCGGGTTCACCATCTCTGGTTCCAACCAGATGCCGAACCGGATGTTGCGTTCGGCAGCGGCCGCCGCCAGTCCGTCGAGGCCCTCGGGGAGTTTCGAGATGTTGACCTCCCAGTCGCCGAGCCCGGCATCGTCGTCGTTGCGGGGGTGTTCGTTGCCGAACCATCCATCGTCGAGCAGAAACAGGTCGGCGCCCAGGTCTGCGGTTCGATCCATCAGCCCCACCAGCCGGTCATGGTCGAAGTCGAAGAAGACGGCTTCCCAATTGTTCACGACCAGTGGGCGCAGTCGGTCGGGGTCGCGTAGGACTCGGTCGCGGGTCCAGCGATGGAAGCGGTCGGTGGTTGGCTGGCGACCGTCGGCCGCCCAGGTCCAAGCGACTGTGGGGGTGACGAATCGTTCATTCGGATCGAGGCGGTATTCGGCTCCAACGGGATTCGCGCCCGCCCGCAGGCGGAGGTTGAGCGGGGCGGCGGTATCCCAGGTCCGCCGGACATCGAGCGCGAATCGGGTGTTTCCGCCCCACGCGATCGACATCGCCACCACATCGTTCGTGACCTCCGTCGAGGGTCCATTCGGCGACACCAGGAGCAGCGGGTTCCGTTGCAGGTGGGGCTGCACCCCACCGAAGCTGTCGAGCGTCGTCGTCCCGACTCCGAGCCGATCGGTGTTCCACGCCCATTCGGTTGCCCACCCGCCACCACCGAAGTGGCAGATCTCGGTCGTTGGATCAACCATGAATTGATGCCCGACGGAGTCGTAGTCGGCCACGAGGATTGCCTCAGCCTGTTGATGGTAGATCTCGATCCACTGTTCGAGGACGGCCGACGTCGGATGGGTGCGAAGATGATGTTCGACGGTGAGATCGACCAGGGAGTCTCGGCATGCGACCACAACATGTTCGCCGTCGTCGAGCGATGTACGCGTGACCCGATCGACCACCAGCCGAGTTGTGGTGAGGCCGTTGGCGTGGGTGATGCGCAGCGGTGCGGCCCGGAGCGGGTCGCCTCCGCCCCACGTCGGGTAGGCCTCGGGATACCAGACAGCGTCCACGTCGAGCGATGCGCGGTGCCCTGCCGGGCCCAGCCCGATCTGGCGGAGTGTGCCGGCAAGATCAGCTGCCCATGTGAGACCCCAGCCGCCGGCGTCGACAGCGATGAGTTCGGTACCGGTGTGTTCAGTCACCCGCTGATGCTGGCACGCCGAGGGATCGGCGAGCGTGACGCCGGAGTCGTCGCTGCATCGTCAGTCGGAGCGTTCGTTGGGCTGTCAGGCTCAGATGGCCCGTCTGTCGTGTCGCCCGCTCCAAACCGATCAGTCCCCACACCCTCGATGAGTCGCCGTCTCGGACGAATACCATGGTGGTGCCGCCGCGAAGCCGTCGCACCACGACGCCGGGCTCCGATTCCTGATATGGCTCGAATGACCAGTCGGCGTCGGGGGACAGTTCGACGACCGGTGACTCGAGCGTTGCCGCCAGGAGTCGGATGCGCTGTTCGGCGCCGAGCGTGATCCCGGTCCATTGCGGGGCGAACGACCGCTGTCGACCCTCAGCGACTGCGAGCGCTGCGCCGAGGATCGCACTGTTCACGGCGACCTCTGCTAGCAGGCCTGGCGCCGACGTCATGTCCCCACACAGGAAGACTCCATCGCCTCGTTCGACGCCAGGACGGTCTCGCCAGCTCGTTCCTGGTGGATCGACCGCGCCAGAGGCGTTGGTGACGACTCGCGTCTCCCGCCAGGATTCGCGGCTTCTCCAACTCGGATCCATCGAGGTCATGGATCGCTCGATCCGGGCGGTGGCTTCTGCGGCATCATCGTCGGCGGAGATCCCGACCTGGCCGCACCACAGCTCCTCGCCAGCTGGGGCGACCGACGGGTCATCCGCACTCGATCGGTTCACCAGAATGCACCCGCGTGCGTCGGGATCGAGGTCGATCCCGAGCACATGGCCGCGCGATGGCTGGCCGGACACCGCGATATCCAGCAGGGCAGTTCGCGAACCGAACCAGGTGAGTGAACGGTCATCGAGCAGGCGCGACGCCACGGCCAAGGACGTGGCGACGATGGTTGGGCCGTCGTTGAGATCGGCGGGCCGGACCCGAGCGCCGAGCTCGATGCGAACACCTCGTTGGCGAGCATGTCCTTCGAGTGACGACACCAACTGTTCCCATCCGCCGACCACTGTCCGGGCGTTCCATGGATGGACGAAGTCTGACCGCACCCGATCCCAGATGAACTGTGCGGAGAGCTCGCCCGGGTCGTGATGATACGTGAACAACCCCGCCAGGCGAGCGAGCTGTTCAGTGGTGGCGGCGCCGAGATGCCGTGACCCCCACGATCGGAATGACTCGTCGATGGGCGCTGTCGTCCGAACGCGACGGAGTGCTCCAAGCAGTGCCGGACGGGTTCGCCGCGTGGTTCGACCGTTGGTGATCCACACCGTTCGATGGAGATGGAGCGGCACCAGGGGTGGGGTCAACGAGCGCGCTGCGAGCCACCGACCGAGCGCTCCCTGTTGATACAGCACGTGGGGTCCGAGGTTGGTGCGATAGCCCAAGCGTGACGCCACGGCGCGGCCGCCGAGCACGGGAGTGGCTTCGTACAGCGTGACCTGCGCACCTCGCTCGGCCGCTTCACACGCGGCAACGAGTCCGGCGATCCCGCCTCCGATGACGGACACGTTCATCGATCAGTACCCCAGGCGGCGCGGAACGCCGCTCGCCCTCGATGTACACGCGACTTCACTGTCCCGATGGGAATCGCCAGCACCTCTGCCACCTCGGTTTCGCTCAACCCCTCGAGGTCGCGCAGCACGATCACAGCGCGCTGTTGGGGATCCATGGCTCGCAGGGTGGCGACAATGTCCAGCGCATCGTCGGCTCGGCTGAACTGATCGCCTGGTCCGTGGGAGTGTCGAAGCGACCGATCCGCCAGTTCGGTGTCGGCGGAATCGGCTGGAATGGACCGTTTGGCTCGTTGCGCAATCCGCACTGATTCCCGCACGGAGATCTGGCGAACCCACCCATGTAACGCCGACGGATCTCGGAGACGGGGGAGTTCTCGGACCACGATCATCAGCGTCTCTTGCATGGCGTCCTCTCCGTCGGAATGAGCAATTCCTCGGCAGACCCTGCCGACAAATGGTGTGAGCTCCGAGATGATCCGGTTCATGGCCGCGAGGTCGCCACGTTGGGCGGCCTCAACGATCCCACGGTCCACCAGGGGAAGAGGCGATCGCTCCCGAAAAGGTTCCATCTGAATCGGAAGAGTCTGCCGGAACTTTTTCGGTCCGGCGGCGCTCTGTTGGGTATCACCACTTGTCGAGACAGCGAACGGAACAACACATGAGCTCTCAGGTACCGACCACGCACATCGATGTCGTCGGAGGAGGTCTGGCTGGACTCGTTGCCGCCATCGAAGCCAGCTCGAGGGGCCTTGATGTCGATCTGTGGGAAGCCCACGCAGAACTCGGCGGACGAGCCCGAACTGCGCAGCCGTATCGGGCCAATTTCGGACCCCACGCGCTGTACAACGACGGAGCGACGTGGGCGTGGCTCACTCGTCACGGCTTGCTTCCGCCGGTGGTCATGCCATCGGTGCGTACTGGATTCGTGCATGGCGAGGTGTTCGGTCGCGTTCCGCCGTCGGGTCTCCGGCGTGGGCTGCGCTTGCTGTACTCACGGGCGCTGGCCCCGAGCGGCGTGAGCGCCGTCGAGTGGCTGGCCGATCGGCTCGGCAGCGCTGACGATGCTGAGCTGAGCTGCCGAGCGTTCTTCCCGTTCTACGACTCAGACGTCGGGTCGCAGGACGCATCGGTTGTCTGGGATGTGATGCGGCGTACCCGCTGGCAGCCGGCTCGTTACGTCGTCGGTGGATGGTCGACGATGGTGGCCATGCTCGAGCAGCGGGCGCTCGCGAATGGCGTCAGGATCCATCTGCATCATCCCTTCGACCTCGGCGACCGAGGCGTCGGCCCCACGATCGTTGCGACGGAGCTCGCCACCGCCGCTCGGCTCCTTGCGGATGAGTCCCTGACCTGGCCGAGCAGCACCGTTGCATGTCTGGACGTGGGCCTCGCCGCCGAAACGCTGTCTCGGCAAGGAAAGCGCCGGGCCTCCGCCATCGACCTCGACAATGTGGGGTTCATCAGCCGCTACACGTCCAAGGATCGATCCCTGGCTCCCAGTGGTGGCGAGGTGATCCAAGCCACCGGATCGCGTCGTGCTGGCGAATCGATCGACGCCTCGGTGGAGCGCATCCGGGCGGGACTCGACGCGGTGTATCCGGGGTGGAGCGAGGGAGTTTCGTGGTCGCGCCGCTTCGATGCCAGCGGCAGGGCAACCCCGTGGCACGCCCCGGGCACCACCTGGCACGATCGGCCAGCGATCGATCGTGGTGGCAATTGCTACCTCGTCGGTGACCACGTCGCGGCCCCGGGATTTCTGGCGGAAGTGTCGGTCAACTCGGCAGTGCAAGCGGTCGAGATGGTCGCGGTAGCGTCCCGGGATGCCCAGCGAATCTGGTAGCCAGCCGGGAGTTGCACCAGTTCTGGTCGGCGTCGGGGACATCACACAACGAAATGAGGACCCGCGGTCGGCGCTCAACGCCACCGATCTCATGGAGGTCGCAGTGCACCGAGCGTTGGCGGACGCTGGAGTGGCTGGGTCCCAACTCGAGTCGATCCGTCTCCTCGTGGCCGTGCCCGATGGGTCCTGGGTGGCGGTCGATCCCGGTCGTGTGCTGGCAGAACGTCTGGGTGCCATCACTGCGGTGACACTGATCGCCGAGATCGGCGTCCTGCAACAGGACGTCATCGCCGACGGCTGTGCGGCCATCGCTCGCGGCGAGTTCGACGCCGTCGTCGTGGTGGGCGGAGAGGCGCGGCGTCGAAGCCAACGGGCTCTCTCCGCGGCGATCGACGATGCCGAGCCGTCGCCGATCCGGACCGAAGGACCCGATCGGCGAGTTCAGCCCGCGCCCGGATGGATCCATGACATCGAGTTGACCCGCAACCTGGTCACTCCAGCGGTTGCCTACGCTGTGATCGATTCGGCGCGTCGAAGCGCGGCGCACATGTCCAGCGAACAACGAACGATCGAGTTGGGTGAGCGCTACCGCGACTTGTCCCGGATTGCGGCCGGCCTGGATTCGGCGTGGGACCGCCATCCTTATCGGGCCGAGGAGATCACCGAGGCGAGCGACGACAATCGCATCATTGCGACGCCCTACATGAAGCGCATGTGTTCACAGTGGAACGTCGATCAGGCGGCCGCCCTGCTGCTGTGCTCGAACGAACTCGTCGATGAATGGTCGATCCCGAAGCACCGATGCGTCCACTCGCTCGGGTCGGTGGTGTCGAACCACGCGGTGCCGGTCGCGCAGCGACGGCAACTCGGGTCGAGTCCCGGTGCCGAGATCATTGCCCGGCGTCTGCTCGACATCGCAGGGATCGGGCCTGGGGAGCTGGGCCCCATCGATCTCTACAGCTGCTTTCCGGTGGCCATCGATGTGTTGGCCGACGCCTTCGGGGTCGGGGAGCGCCGCGATCGGTCGGTGGTCGGGGGAATGGCAGCCGGAGGCGGCCCGCTCAACAACTTCGTGCTGCAGGCACTGGCCGAGCTGGTTCGTCTGCTCCGCCAAGCGCCTGGAACCATCGGGCTGAGTACCAGCGTCAGCGGATTTCTCACCAAGGTCGGCGCGGGGTTGTGGTCGACCACGCCGTCGGCGGAGTTCGTTCATCTCGATGTCAGCGCCGAGGTGGCGCACGTTGACATTCCGGTCGCCGTGGATGGCTCATGGGCTGGCCCTGCGACCATTGCCGGCTGGACGGTCGAGGCGCTCCGCGGTGTTCCGCACCGAGCGGTCATCGTGGCGGACACTCCAGCTGGGGACCGAACTCTTGGCTCCACGGGGGACGCAAGCACCTGCGCCCGGCTCGGGACAGGAGCGTGGCTCGGGTCGATCGTGACGATCCGGGAGGACGGGTCGTTCGTGCTGGACTGAACGTCACGCCCGGCACAGTCATTCGGGGTGGAGCCACTCCCGAACCCGTGTCCGCAGGACGTCGATGTTCACGCCCTTGGCGGCGCTGACCCACAGCACGTCGGCGACCTCCAAGCCGGCCTTCGCTGCCAGATCGCGTTTGCGTTTGTCTCGCTGCGACGACTTCACCTTGTCGTGCTTGGTGGCCACGATCGTGAACGGGACATCCTCCGAGCGCAACCATTCCATCGTGTTCAAATCGAGTGGCGTGGGACCGATCTCGGCATCGACGAGCACCACCACCATCTCGAGGTGCTCGCGGCCCAAGAGATATCCCTCGATCATCGGGCCCCACTGAGCGCGAATTCTGCCCGGCACCTTGGCGTAGCCGTATCCCGGCAGGTCCATCAGGGTGGTGCCATCGGGGAATCTGAACAGATTGAGGAGCTGCGTACGGCCGGGGGTCTTCGACACCTTCGCAAGGTGGGTCCGATTGGCCATGGCGTTGATCAGCGATGACTTGCCGACGTTGGACCGGCCGACGACGGCGATTTCCGCTGTCGCCTCGGGCAGTTGGTCGATCGCCGAAGCGGACATCACGAACTCGAGTTGCAGGGGGGGGACGCCAGCCACGAACGCAGCGTAGGTGACAGCGGTGGATCACTTCGGTGCGTCAGACTGAACGCCATGACCGACGATCCCGACATCACCTCGAACTCACTGCCGCAGAGTGAGGACGAATGGAAGTCCAAGCTCACCCCCGAGCAGTACCAGGTTTTGCGCCAGGCCGGCACCGAGCCGGCGTTCACGGGAGAGTACGTGAACACCCACGATGACGGTATGTACCACTGCGCGGCGTGTGACGCTCCGTTGTTCCGCAGCGAAACCAAGTTCGAATCCGGGAGTGGATGGCCCAGCTTCTACGAAGCGGCTGAGCCGGACTCGGTCGAGCTCATCGAGGACGCCTCTCACGGAATGCGTCGGGTCGAGGTCCGGTGCGCCCGATGCCATTCGCACCTGGGCCATGTGTTCAATGACGGCCCGCGACCGACCGGCGACCGGTTCTGCATGAACAGCGTGTCGCTCGCGCTGCACCCGGACGCGGTTGGCTGACCAGGGCCCGCCGGGGGTTCCGCTTGGTGGTGGCGGTGTGTGTCATGTCGGTCGTCGCCTCGACGGCGGCGTGTCAGCCGAAACGACTGGCTGCGCTCACGGGGCACACCAACACTGACCGAACCTGACCTCTCCAGGTTCGTGGCATTCGTGACCGCCATCGAGGACGAGGTCGCCCGTCGGACGCGTTTCGTCGGCACGATCTCGACGGTCGACGAGGCCCGACTCGGGCTGTCGTGGTGGCCCGGTTGCCCCGTCGGTCCGCCAGATCTCCGGCTCCTGGCCTTGAGCTACTGGGAAATGGGCGGCGCCGAACACCACGGAGAGCTCGTCATTCGTCGAGACGTCGCGCCGCGGGTCGTCTCCGCGTTTCGACGATGTGGAACGAGAAGTTCCCGATCAACCGAATGGAGACGGTCGAGCAGTTCGCTCGACCGTCTGATTTCGAACCGGGGGGCGAGTACATCGAGAAGCCGCCGCACCCAGACACCGTCAACGACACCTATGGCTTCTTCTGCCGACGGTCCACCGGGGGCACGTCGTTCTCTCAACACGCCTACGGGCGCGCCCTCGACATCAACCCGGTTCAGAATCCGTACGTCACGGCGACCAAGGTGATCCCCCTGAACGGTTCAACCAACCGGTCGAATCCCGAGACGGGCAAGATCGTCGCCGGATCGGTCCCGGTGGTGGCGCTTCGACGGGCGGGTTTCGTATGGGGCGGGACATGGCGGAGCCCCAAGGACTACATGCACTTCTCGACGTCAGGTCGATGAACGTCGTTGGTCAACTGGCGTAGACGCTGACTCCCATCAACACCGCGTAGATCACTCCGAAGATCTGCATTTGGCGATCGCCGATGAGGACGTCCTCGGGGGCGGAACCCAAGCCCTGGTCCACCAAGAGGGCGTAGCGGAGGATGGCGATGACGAACGGAAGAATCGACAGCATCACCCATACGGCTGCTGGTGGGTGCTCGTTGGCTCGTTGGACGGCAAAGAGGCAGTACGCGATGAGTACGAGACCGCTGGTGACCGCCTTCATGTACTCGAGGTACCCCTCGGAGTACGTGGCGAGCGCCGCCCGGGTGTCGGTCGAGTCGCCCATCTCCTTTTTCTCCGCCTCTCGTTTGCAGGTGGCGATGAACATCGCTCCGAAGGCACTGATGATCAGGAACCAATCGGTGATGGCGACATCGGTTGCGTAACCGCCGCCGAGGAGCCTCAGCACGAATCCGCTGGAGAGTCCCACGATGTCCAGCACGGGTTGGTGCTTCAGATAACTCGAGTACAGCGTGGTCAGCACCAGGTACAGGCCGATGATCAGGCCGAACTTCGGGGTCCGCCAGATCGCGAGACCGACGGCCCCCAGGCCGAAGACGATCGACAGGACGAGCGCCAGCGGGATCGGCACGATGCCTGCGGCGATCGGACGCTTGGATTTCCTGGGGTGACGACGATCCGCCTCGACATCGAGGACGTCATTGAGCAGGTAGCACGAGCCGGCCGCCATGCTGAAGACCAGGAACGCCAGGCACGCCTGCAGCAGCGAGGTCGGCTTGAGCAGCACCCCGGCTGCGCCCGGCGCGACGAAGACGAGAACGTTCTTGGCCCACTGCTTCGGCCGCACCGATCGCACGATGCCGCGAACGAGCGCGCCAGTGCCTGGCGATGCGAGGTCCGCCGTCATTGGTTCGCTCCCACCCACGAATCCACCTTGGCCCATTCGTCGAACATCCAACGAATCCGTCCGGCCTCGTCGAGGGGGACATCGGCGCGTGGCACCCGCCACATCGTCACTCGAACCGGCGCGCGGAATGGAACCGACCGCCAGAGGTCTTTGACGCCAGCGAGCCCTTCCAGTCCGGTGTGGGCGATGAACATCACGTCGGAGTCGGGAGCGGACTCGAGAATCGCCAGTGGTCCACCTGTGCGAGGCGGCATGGTGTGGGTCAGTTCGTTCTTGGTCCGTTCAGCGAGATCTGGTCGGGTGGCCTCGAGCCGTTCGATGGCGCGCTCGCGCTTCGCCACGGTGAATCGGGAACCCTCCGGAAAGATGGTGAAGCACTCGCGATCGTCCATGCCGGCAGCGAGCGCACCGATGGCTCGCAGTTCTGCGGGGGTGTCGTTTCCGGACCGGTCAACGAAATGGTTGGGAATCCGATTTCCCACGATGTCGAGGGCAGGATCCCACAGGAGTTCTTGTTTGAGTACGTAACGGAGGTCGAGCTTGCCGTAGGTCGAGAGAATGTGAGCCGGCAACAAGGTGTCGATGATCGACGCGTGACGCGAGAACACCAGCAGGTTCCCGCGAGTGATCGCGTCGGTATTGTCGATCTGGAGATCCATTCGCAGCAGCACAGCCATGGCGCCGAGCAGGCTGTTGGCCCATGACACCTGGATCCAGCGATGCGCCTGGATGAAGGGCCGAGTCGACAGCAGCGCACCGAACCCGGAGGCGATGAACAACACGCCAGCGGATGTCACGGCGAATATCTCCCACAGCAGATACCAGGCGCCGAAGAGCGTCACTCGGCCGGTCGGACAACGTGGTTTGCCGCGCACCACGTCGAAGAGAATGCTGAGGGGGAGGATCACGATCAGCGCCGGAAGCGCTATCAACGCACCCAAGAATATGCCGGGAACGGTCTTGAGCCGACGACTGAGACGATCCTGACGGGGGTCATGAGCTGCCAGGGTGGCCGGTTCGCTCGGCGGAGTCTCCGACGGGTCATCATCGCTCGACGGGGTGGGCTGGCTCGGCGGCGGATCGGTCACGGGCGACAGTTTGCCAGCTCCGATGTGCGCAGGGGTTGACCGCGAGAGTTTTGCGACTCGCCCTCGGGGGCGAACTTTCGTACACTTTCGTCCGGCGTGCGGCGGCACGGCATCGAAGGCGGCAGGGGAGCATGTTCAAACCCGGGCGAATAGCCCTGATCGTGGCGTTGTGCGTCGCCGCGGGCGGGGGTTGGATGTCGCGGGGTGCTGCCGCGCCTGATCCCACGAGTGTGCTCGGTCTGGTCGAGTCGCGACATGGGTCGATCGAACTGAATCCCAGCGGCTCGGCCGGGGTGACCACGACCAACGTTGCGGTGCAGTTCAGCGGCGAACTCGCGTCGGGTTCGCCGGACGACACCCTGGCAGATGAGGGCGACGTTGCCGGGAGCGTGGAGCAGCCGACAGCGGTGCCCGGCCCGGAGACCACTCTGATCGGCGACCCCACGATCCTGTTGCGTGATCGCTCCACCAGCACCGCCGTTCCAACGAGCGTCGCTCCCGCACCAGATCGAGCAGTGGACTACGGCGCGCAACTCGACGATGTCGCCATGTCGAGAATCTCCTTCGACTGGAGCCGGCGACTGCCTGGGTGGCAGATCCAGTTCGTCGGACCACGACAGGGCTATCGAGGGAGCACCTTTCCCGATCGGCGGCTGATCCAGATCTATGTCCGACCCACGGCGACGATCGATGACGTGGCTCATGTCGTGGCCCACGAGATCGGACACGCCATCGATGTGACCTACTTCGACGACGTCGATCGTGGTCGATTCAACTTGGCACGCGGACGTTCGGTGTCGGCTGCGTGGTGGGTCGCTCCGGGTGCCACCGATTTCTCGAGCGGTGCCGGTGATTGGGCAGAGGCCTTCGCTTGGGCGCAGGTGGGGCCAGACGGGGGCTGGTACTCCCAGCTCTCTCCGCCCCCGACTGCCGAGCAATTGGGTGTGATCGCCGATCTGATTGCAGGATGACTGTTCATCGGTAGGATCCGAACTCCACGAGCTCATCGGGGATGGCAGCACAGAGCTGCGCCGCAAGCGTCGTCCCGATCTCGATGTCGGCCAACCACAGGGCGTCACCGAGGCTCATCGTGTGTCGCAGGATGAACCGACCCAGCGATGGCCCATCCAGCCACAGCAGATCGTCATGGCTGAAACCTCCGAGGCCGTTTCCCATGCTCAGCGCGGCATGTCGAGCGGATTCCCACGACGAGAGTCCGGCGTCTGCGCGGGTTGCCGCCGCCAACTCCTCCGGAGAGCCGTCCGACACGATGCCGGCCAGAGGGTGGAGCGCTGCCAAGTCTGTCCAGGTGACGGTACCGGCGGGCGAATCTGCTGCGGCGTCAACGGCGTCGAGTACCCAGCTCGTGATGGCAATGCTGGCGGGGGAGCTCGGCTCGGGATCTGTCGGCAGCCCGAGAGCTCGTCGGCAGACGTCGGGGATGTGGCCAGCGAACTCGGTGTCAGGGCACGTCAGCCGTCTGCCATCAAGGTCTTGCAGCGCCACTGAAATACGGTCCGAGCGGTCGATGGCAAAGCCGAACAGAATGGGGATCGAGGCTGGCGGGACGACCGAATAGTCGGTATGAACCGCAGGAAATGCCACGGCCATTCCGGCCCAGTGGGCGGGAGCGTCGATCCCGATGAGATCCTCTGGGCAGCTCAGCCTTGGTCCAGGATCGAGTTCGAATCGGTCCCCACAGTCGACCAGGCCCCACAGCCGACCCAATTGATGTTCGACGGCGACGGAGCAGGCGTCGGCGAGATCGACGGCGAGCATCCTGGGGCGGGCTGACGGCGTCACGGTGGAACCGTGACTGGTGGAGGCTCGAGCGTGGAGCCGCGACGATCGAGGACGGAATGGTTCGGACATGTCATCTCCAAAACGGTGACGTCGAACGAGCCGTACTCGTCCGACTGAGGTAGTGGAGCGTCCATGTGGACCGGGAGGATGCGACCCGTCGATGGTGATGGGAACAGTTTGCTGTCAGCGTGTGACAGTCGCCTTCGGTCCGAGGACGCGATCCACGGCTCGCAGGGCAGTCGGAGCCCGGCGCTCGACCAGTTGGCGCGCCATTCGCGCGTCGGATGCCACGTATTCGGCCAGTTCCTGCTCAGAGAGGAGGTGGATGTTCGACCGGTCGACCTCGATCGGAACAAGACCGACCAGGCGGGCAAGGTTCTTCAAGCCACAGCTCAAGCCCAACGCCCGACCGGCGTCGGAACGAAACAACCGATAACCGTCGAGGTGTCCGTGGTCGTACCACGTGGCCAGATAGCTGCGCTGGTGGTCGACCTCCTCCTCGGCACGGTGACGAAGGGACCGGCCCGGTGCTTCCGTGAGGTCGAGTCCGAGACCGATGCCGTGGTGTGCGGCGCGATGGGCGATGAACGGAAGATCGAACCGCCCGCCATTCCAGGTCACGACCACGCCCGGCTGCAGCTGAGCAACGAGGGCATCGAGCTCGACGATGAGTTGGGCTTCGGGGCCATCGAGAACGATCTCGAGGTCTGAACCCGACACGGCGACCGCAACGATGGCGGAACACGTGGGATCGAGACCGCCGGTAGACGTGTCGGTCTCGATGTCCAGCCCATAGAAGGGCACAGCACTACTCACATCGCTGATGGTAGGTCGCGGGTGTGACATCCACAGCGGCTTCAGCCGCGGATCACCATCTCCAGGCCACGGGCATCGCGTTCGCCATCCCCCAGACACCAGACCGAACCTCGATGCCAGTCGGCCGCGGTCCGAGCCAGGATCATGGCGTCGCCGACATCGTCGGGTGCAGCGCCGCGTGGCGTCGGGAGCCGGGGACCGATGACGACCTCTCGTTCCGATCGGCCCGACACCGTGGCCTTGTGGTGAGCGGCCGGGGCTCCGTTGAGCCGGGCAAAAGCGACCTCGGGGTGCGCCTCGGTGATCCGATCCTGCAACTCCGGGGTGATCAACGCGTCGACCTGGCGGATCTTGCCGAGGATGTTCCACGTCTGGATCGACATGCCTCGTCCCGACACGGCGCGCGAGATCGCGTTGGCCGATTCATGCGAATCGGCTTCGAGCGTCGGCCGGACCGGCGCGGGGAACACCGAGGATCGGCGCGATCCCAGCACCACTCGAGCCTCGACGTCGCATGCGCGGGTCGCGGCCTCGGCGAGCCCGATGCACATGTCGATCGCCAACCGTTCCAGCTCGCCTCCTTCGATCTGCTCGAGGAGCCCTCCGAGATCCGGCTCGGTGTTGATCGAGACGACCTCGAACGGATCAGCGATCGCAATGGCGATGACCCAACCTCCGCGGCAGCCGTCGATGCCCGCCACCATGGCCCTGGCACCGTCATCGCGGAGGTATCGCCGGGTCACCCGAACATGGTGGCGCACGCCGATCACTAGCGTGCAGTCATGGCCCGCCATCTCGTGACCAGCGCTCTTCCCTACATCAACGGGGTCAAACACCTCGGCAACCTCGTCGGGTCGATGTTGCCGGCCGACGTCTACGGCCGCTATCTCCGCGCCCGCGGCCATGAGGTGCTGCTGATCTGTGCCACTGATGAGCACGGGACGCCGGCCGAACTCGCGGCGCACGACGCCGGTCAGGATGTCGCCGTCTACTGCGCCGAACAACACGATGTGCAACGCCTGCTCGGGGATCGGTGGGGTTTGAGTTGGGACCACTTCGGGCGCACGTCACGACCCCAGAACCACGAACTCACCCGGGACATGGCGCGCGCTCTGCATGTCAACGGTTTCACCGAGATCCGGTCGACGGCCCAGGTCTACTCCATCGACGACGACCGCTTTCTTCCCGACAGATATGTCACCGGAACATGTCCGAACTGCGGCTACGACCGAGCCCGTGGCGATCAGTGCGAGAACTGCACGAAACAACTCGAACCGACCCAGCTGATCGATCCGCGTTCCGCCATCTCGGGGTCGTCGAACCTCGAGGTGCGGGAGTCCCGGCACCTGTTCCTGCTGCAGTCGCGCCAGGCCGACGCGCTTCGCCAATGGATCGACACTCGCGACGGCTGGCCGACGATCGTCACGTCAATTGCGCGGAAATGGCTCGACGAAGGTCTCGACGATCGTGGGATCACCCGTGATCTGGCCTGGGGGATCCCAGTCCCCGAGGACGTCTTCCCCGAACTCGCGGGCAAGGTGTTCTACGTCTGGTTCGATGCGCCGATCGGCTACATCGGCGCCACCAAGGAGTGGGCTGATCTCGCCCCGACCGAGCGGAGATGGCAGAGCTGGTGGCGGTTGGGCGAGGGCGCTGACGATGTGACCTACACCCAGTTCATGGGCAAGGACAACGTCCCGTTCCACACGCTGTCGTTCCCGGCCACGCTGATGGGATCCGGCCAGGACTGGTTGACGGTCGATCGCATCAAAGGGTTCAACTGGCTCAACTACTACGGCGGCAAGTTCTCCACGTCGCAGGGGCGCGGGGTGTTCATGGACCAGGCGCTCGATGTGGCCCCGGCGGACTGCTGGCGTTGGTATCTCATGGCCAATGCCCCTGAGAGCGATGACACGAGTTTCACCTGGCCACTCTTCGGCGAGGCCGTCAACAAGGATCTCGTCGCGACGTTCGGCAACTTCGTCAACCGCACCTCGACACAGGTCCAGCGGTTGAGTGAGGGCCATGTTCCCTCCGGCGGCGAACCCTCCGACGTCGAGCTGGAGATGGTGGAGCGCGTCAGATCGGGGATCGTGGAGTACATCGAATGTCTCGACCGGTTGGAGTTCCGCAAGGCAACCGCCGCATTGCGATCGCTGTGGACCATCGGCAATGGCTACCTCGAGGAACGCGAGCCGTGGCGCGCAGTGAAGACTGATCGGGACCTGGCCGCCATGACGTTGCGAACGGCGCTGGGGTTGGCCCGTGTCTATGCGGCCGTGAGTTCACCAATCATGCCAACGACGGCTGCGGCGGTGCACTCAGCGTTTCCGGAACTCGACCCGTTGGAACAGATCGACGCCTCGCTCGCCGATGAGATCCTCGCCATCACACCCGGAACCGCGTTCCGGGCTCCCGGGTTGCTGTTCGACAAGTTGGCGCCAGAACTCCTTGACGAACTCGAGCAGCGGTTTGCGGGCGAGTGAGCCATCGCTGCCGGAGTGATCCGGCCGAGATGAGGGTTCCCACTACGGTGAAGGTCCATGGCTGACGGAAGTGACGCTCAACGACGTCGACGCGTCGCGGGTCGGACAGCCATGCGGGTAGTGACCCTGCTGACAATCGTGGCGATCGGAGGCCTGCTCCTAGGATTCGGGATCGGCTATCCGTTGTCCAAGGTCGACTTCAACGTCGACGTCGCCAAACAGCTCGATCACAACGCCCTGATCGGGACGTTCGACCCCGAGTTGGCGCTGGTTCAGCCCGGTGACCTTCCGACGACGTTCGCTCAGACCGATGTGGACCTCTCGGTGTTCTCGATCGTCGGGGCGTCGTTCTGTGGTGAACAGCCGACGCTCGATGGTCAACTCGGCGACAAACTCATTCGCTCGTTCGCCAACACCGACAAGGAGTTCGTGATTTCCGAGGTGGTGCGCGTGAAGGCCGCCAAGCAGGCCAGCGACTACATCCAACAGGTGCAGCGGGCGTTCGACGGTTGCCTTCCCAAGGCGTACTTCCGGGCGGACAAGGTGCGGGTCAAGATCAAGTCCGGCCAGCCCGACCCGCCGGTGACCGACTACGTCAGCTACACGCTCGAGCCCGAGACGCCTGGCCCAACGCAGGTGATCGTGTTCTTCCAGGTCGGAGATGTCGTGGTGGCGATTCAGTATCTCGGCCCGTCGAAGCCATCGCAGACACTGCTCAAGGACGCTCAGGACGCCATTCTGCGACGGACCGCGCCCAAGGAGTTCGGGAGCCTCGTGACGGTGGACGGCGTTCAACCCATTCCGACCGAAGCTCCGACCACGACCACCACAACGATCGCTCCTGTGACCACCACGGCGGCGGCCACCACCACGACAACGGTCAAGAAGCGGAAGTCCACGACCACGACGAAAGCCCCCACAACGAAAGCTCCGACAACGAAAGCTCCAACGACCCAGGCGCCGCCGGCCACGCCGCCGACCAGCGGGGCCTGAGATGGGCGCCCCGATCGAGCCACTGCTCCTGGATCTTGCTGCCGAACACGCTGACCTGCAGTCGCTTGTTGATGGCCGCACCGATGACGAACTGGTGATGGCGACACCCGCCGCTGGCTGGACGGTCGTGGATCAGCTGTCGCATCTTGGCGGGTTCGACGAGGCAGCCACGCTGGCGCTGCGTGACCCCGATGCTTTTCGAGCTGAACTCGCTCGCATGATCGATGCCGGCGAGGACCCGATTGTCGGCTACACGACACGGGGGCGTTCGATGTCGCCGTCCGACGTGGCTCGATGGTGGGCCACCGCCCGAGCCGATCTGCTGTCGGCCAGTCGAGCGGCTGACCCCTCGGTGCGAGTTCCCTGGTTCGGACCTGACATGTCGACCATGTCGTTTGTCACCGCTCGGCTGATGGAGACCTGGGCCCATGGCGTTGACATCGCTGACACGTGGTCAGCGCCGCCCGGGTCATCGGCGCGGCTCCGTCACGTCTGCCATATCGGTGTCGGGGCTCGTCGCTACAGCTACGCCGTCAACGGACTCGACCTGCCCGACGGCGACATTCGTGTGGCTCTCATCGGTCCCGACGATGCCGAGTGGGTGTGGGGCACCAGCCAGATCGATGTGGTCTCGGGTGATGCGCTCGACTTCGCGCTCGTCGTCACCCAACGCCGCCATCTCGACGACACGTCGTTGGCGATCAGCGGCGAACGAGCACGGGAGTGGATGGGCATCGCGCAGGCATTTGCCGGCGGCGCCGGCGGCGGTCGAGCGCCGCGATCAGCTCGTTGATCGTCACAAGTCGTTCATCAGGTGGAACGACTCGCCGAGCGGAGCGCCCACGAGTTGTCCGGCGGCGATGAGTGTGGCTCGCTCTCGGGCCAGGAAGCCTTCCATTGGATCGGGCGACCCCACCCCGTAGAAATGGGTCGTCTCCCATTGGGATCGATGGGCAGCGAGTGCCTCGCACCGGCGCCGCAGATCATCGTCGCTCACGATCTCGATGTGATCGATCACGTCGGCCTCGAACAGCAGCACTGCGGATGGTCGATGCGGAGCCAAGCCCTCATCGGTGATCTGACTCCGGAAGAAGTGGGGGTCACGGGCTGCTACCACCCCCTCGATACACAGGCGTCCGGCGTGACGATGATCTGGATGGAGGCGATATCGCTTCCAGGGATCGTGGCCAAGAACGACGTCGGGTCGTGCGATGCGAATGGCGCGCGCCACCTCTGCGCGGGCGCCGAGATCAGCGTCCAACTCGCCATCGACCCGGCCGAGAAAGATGACATCGCCGGTACCTCCGAGCGCCACCGACGCCGCGAGTTGTTCGATCTGCCGCGTGGCGACCAGCGCAGCGATGTCAGCATCGGCGTCCCAGGTTCCCTTCGATCCATCGGTGCAGATCACGTGGGTGATGTGGCAGCCGTCGGCGGCCCACTTCGACAATGTCGCGCCGCATCCGAATTCGATGTCATCGGGATGTGCAGCGATCGCCAACGCTCGTTCGGGGGTGACGAGATCAGTGGACATGTCAGTCATCGGTACCTCGCGGACCATTGGGGGACGTGTCCTCGAAAAGATGGAGCTCGAGGTCTTCGGGCTCGTCGACGTCGAGTCCCAAGTCGACATCGTTGATCACGGCGAGAGTCACCCCGACCCGTTCCGCTTCGGCGACGTGGCGTTGGAGCGACCCGGGCCCGTAGCTGAACGCGAACGACGAGTCGGTTGGTATCGCCAAGACGTTGGTTCCGTCATGGCGTCGATCGGGAACGACGAACGACCCGGACCGCTCCAGTACCGCGCCGATACCCTCGGGGCGTGAGAGGTCGCCGTGACAGATCACGGTCCGTCCGAACCCGTGCGCTCGAGCGTGCTGGCGGCCGGCATCGGCCGCCTGATCGAGCCCGGGCGGCGCCAGAATGGTGTCCAATCCTTGGTTCAGCGCCCAACTCGCGACTGCGTCGTCGTAGAGAGTGTGGACGACGAGGATCGGTCGTCCGTTCAGTGCATCGACCACCCCGGTCGCGAGCGCAAGCGCCAGCGCCACACGTTCGCTGGGAGATCGAATGCCGGCGAGCCTGGTCTTCGCCATGGCGGTCGCCTTGAGCGGCAGGATCACCAAGGTGGTGCTCGGGTCGATCACGTCCGGCACTCTACGGTCGCCCCGTCCTACAGTGCGCCCATGCACATTCGGGTCGGAGTCATTGGCGGAGGATCCTGGGGAACGACGGTGGCGCACCTGGCAGCGCACAATGCGCCCACCGTGCTCTGGGCGCGGGACGAGGGGACCTGCGAAGCAATCAACACCGATCACATCAACCGCCGCTACCTCGACGGTTACACCCTGCACTCGGATCTGCGTGCCGACGCTGATCTGGCTTCGGTGGTCGCACAGTCCGATGTCGTGGTGATGGGTGTTCCGTCGCATTCGTATCGCGAGACCCTCGCCAAAGTCGCCGAACACATTCGTGCATGGGTTCCGGTGGTGAGTCTGACCAAGGGTCTCGAGCAGGGGAGCCGGCTCCGTATGAGCCAGGTCGCCAACGAGGTGCTCCCCGGACACCCGTTCGCGGTGCTCACCGGCCCGAACCTGGCGAAGGAGATCTTGGCGGGCGACGCGGCAGCCTCGGTCGTGGCCACCCACGATCCCGTCGTGGCCGCTCATCTCCAAGGGATCTTCACGACCAACCTGTTCCGGGTGTACACGAACCCCGACGTCATCGGCTGCGAGTTGGGCGGGGCGCTCAAGAACGTCATCGCCATCGCCGCGGGAATGGCCGATGGTCTCGGCGCTGGCGACAACACGAAGTCGGCGGTGATCACCCGCGGTCTGAACGAGCTGTCCCGCCTGGGTGAGGCCATGGGTGGGGAAGCGGTCACGTTCGCGGGTCTGGCCGGAATGGGTGATCTGATCGCCACGTGTATGTCGCCGCAGAGTCGGAACCGCCACGTCGGCGAACAGCTCGGCAAGGGCAATACGATCGACGAGGTCATCGGTGCCATGAACATGGTGGCGGAGGGCGTGAAGACTGCGAAGGTCGTGATGGAACTCGGTGCCGAGTACGGAGTCGAGCTCCCGATCGGCGCTGAGGTGCACGCGGTCTGCCACGAAGGCGCCTCGGCCGCCGATGCTTATCGCGGGCTGCTTCGCCACGAGGCCGGTGTCGAACATCACCACTACAGCTTCTAGTCTGCAGCCGGTGACGACTGAGCAGGCAGCGCTGGGCACCATCGGCGCGGGCGTCGTCGGCACCGTCGATTCCCAAGGTGTTGTCACGGTCGGCTCCACGTCGTTGCGGATATGGATCGGCGGAGTGGATCGTTGGCGGCGATCCGACGTGGATGCCGGCGTGCGGCAGCGATCGATCGACGACACCCCGGTCATGACTCATTCACTCCACGGGCCGGGTGGCGACACCACGTGGTCGGCCTACGGCTTCGTCCCAATGGGATCGACCGCGGCGGCGATAGCGGTGCACCTCTCCAACGAAAGTACCGAGCCGGTGGTGTTGGCATCGGTCGTCGGGCCCGGGCGTAGGTTCGAACTCCGAGGCGATCTGCTCGTCGTCGACGGGATGGCAGTACTCCGGTGTGCCCGTCGACCTCGCTCATGGGTGGCACATACCGACCTTGACGAGTTGGCACGTGTCGTGGAGAGCGCCGTGGCGCCCGACGAACCACTCACCTTGGACATGCCCGGCTTCGTTGCGCTCACGCAGCCGCTCCCGCACACGCTCTCCACCCAACTGGTAATGCTTGGTGATGACCGCCGCGTCGAGGTCGAAGCGTCGGCGAGTTCCAGCTTTCCGGTGCCACCGACCCCCGAGCAGGTGGTCTCCGGATGGCGGATGCAGCTGGAGCGGGGAACTCGTCTACTACCGGCTGATCCGGCTGACGCGGCCCACTGGGATGCGGATCGATGTCAGGTGGCCCTCGCCGAATCGGTCAGCAGCCCCATCGAGCTGGCGGCGATAACTGCAGCCGCAGCCATCCTGGGGTGGTCCACTGAGGCGATACAGCGGAGCACCCAGCTGATTCAATTCATCGACCGGCGGGGATCAATCGACGGTTCGGTCGACGCAACGATCGACGCGCTACGGGCATGGGGACTCCTCGCGACATCTGGCGCTTCGGTTGCGCTGATCGATGAAATGGTCCCACACGTTGCCTCGACGGCCGGATGGCTCATCGGTGGACGCAAGCGCCCTCAGTTGACGGACGATCAAGCTCGTCGGGGTGTTGCGGCTTTGATCGCCGCGTCCGCGATGATGCGGGCTGCGGGCCAAGACGACGCGGCCCGGCAGATTGCAGCGGGAGCACCACGTCTCGCCGCGGCGACGTCGGTCGGTCGGGCGGCACCAGCGGAGACCGATGCCGTATCGCCCGTTGTCCGTGCGGCGCATCGGATCGCGGACCTCATGGATCGCCATGTGACCTGCACCGTTGACGGCATCGAGATCGCCCAGGGATTCGACGTGTCCTGGGCTGGTCGGTCGGTCGAGTGCCACGACGTTCCGACTCCCCATGGCCACATCGGCTGGGCGATGCGCTGGCATGGGCGTCGACCGGCGCTGCTGTGGGACGTCGAGCCGAGCAGTATCTCGGTTCGGCTGGCCGCGAACTCCGTTGACCCGTCGTGGTCGACCATTGAGATCACGGGCGAGACACTGCTGGAGGTCCCCCCGGGTGTCGCTGAGGCGGAACTGCTCATCGAAGCCACCCTCGATGCCCTGCGCACCGGCGAGTCGATCGTCCCGGCTGGACCAGCCGAGGGTGAGTCGTTCGGTTAGCAGCGCTGGCGGCGGACCGAGCCCGTAGGTCCTGGGCCCTCTCGGTTGCGACAGGTGAGCGTGCTGGCGTCAGCGGGCGACGTTGCGCGCCAAACGAAGATCGGTGGCCGGAAAGCTCACCGGCAGAACAGCGCCATCGGATTCTCGCCGGAGTCGGAACAAGCTGCCGTCGCCGTCGATCACTTGGAAGCCACGCGCCCAAGCGCGGTCGAAGCGCCGTCGAACTTCGACGGCTGCCCCCGGTTGCAACAACTCGTCTGCCCCGACCGGTTCGGTCGCCGAGATGTTCGTGGCCTCTGCGCTGAGTGCTTCTGCGGATTCCATCCTGTCTCCTGACAGACGATCCCTCCGCTGCCATCATGCCGATGAACCCGCCGAATATCAACGTCCCTCGTCGGTCTTCACATGGAGTTCTCACAGAATTCGCCCACCTCGCACACCGCGAACCGATCAGACCTCGATGATCTGAAGGGTGGGCCCAAAGATGCCGTTCGTTCCGAATAGGGTGAGGCCAATGGCACCGACTCGACGCCGGGCACCCGGTCTCCACCTCGAGCGTGCACTCTGGGACGAGGGCCATTCGGTCGTGGTCGGCGTGGACGAAGTCGGCAAAGGGTCGTGGGCCGGACCTCTGACCGTTGCGGCCGTGCTGCTGCCCCGTGACCGTCGTGTCAATGGGATTCGTGATTCCAAAATGTTGACCGAACGACGGCGCGAGGAGCTGTTCGACCGGATCGTCGCGTGGTGCGAAGGTGTCGGCGTGGGACACGCCTCGCCAGAGGAATGCGATGATCTCGGCATGAGCGAGGCGCAGCGGCTCGCCTCGCGTCGCGCCTTCTCCGCGCTGGGACTGGTTCCCGACGCCGCACTCGTCGACGGCAAATGGGATTTCGTCGGTGGGGGCCTGGCACGCATGCACGTCAAAGGCGACGCTGTGTCGCTGTCGATCGCCACGGCGTCGGTCGTCGCCAAGGTGAGCCGAGATCGGATCATGCGGACCGAGGCCGAGCACTTCCCCGCCTTCGCCTTCGATCACAACAAGGGGTACCCGTGCCCGCGCCACAAGATGGCGCTGCAGGGCTACGGCCCCACCACGATCCACCGCCGGAGTTGGGCGTTCATGGACGCCATTTCGTGGCGCGGCGCCCAGCGCTCCGGCGAAGAACGACGTCTGGGCTTGGACCAGCTGAGGATCCCGTTCCCATGAGTGCTAGTCGTTCGAGTAAACCATCGGCCCAGAAGCGTCCGAAGGCCAAGGCCCCGATCGATGCCGCCGAGCGCGCTCTACGGCGTCTCATCGCCAGCGATAGCGGCGAACCCGCCGAGGTCGAGGACCTCACGACGAACTTCGGGGGGACGGGGACGGAACGACCGGTGCCTGAATGGGTCGACGTGTCCCAGTCGTTGTACCGATGTTTCGCCTTCATCGACGTGTGTGACTTCACGGCCTTCACCGACCGGGAAGGAACGCTGGCGGCGATCGATGTGCTCACCCGGTTCCGCTCGGCCTGTCGGGATGTCACAGCGCGGCGTGGCGTGCGGGTCATCAAGTGGCTCGGCGATGGGGCCATGCTGGTCGGCGTCGCCGCCGGTCCGGTGATCGCCGCCGCGGCCGAGTTGCAGCTGCGCTTCGCCAACGAGTCGTTCGCGGTGCACGGTGGAATCGCCGGGGGCACGGTGTTGCTGTTCGAGGGCGATGATTACATCGGCCGTTCCGTGAACATGGCCGCCAGGCTCTGCGAGGCAGCTGGCGCGGGGGAGTTGCTGTGCGCTGGGCTCGATGATGAGATCCCCGAGTGGATCGATCAGGTCGGAACCGTCACGGTGCGTGCGGTCGGTATCGGTGACATCCAATCGGTCGTGCAGCTGCGGGTCGGCCACGACGCGTGGGTCAGCACAACTCCTTCGCCGAACCATCCATCGGTCACCGGTGTCGTCGGCTCAGCAGCAGCCGAAGCCGACACCCCCAACGACTCGGGGCCGGACGACGACCTCTGAACGCGGGTCGGTCGGTCGCTGTGCAGGAGCGTAGGTTGCACGGATTCTTGTGCTGAGCGCGGCACAGGGTTCAAACTACGCGAAGGCTGCACCTTCACGTTGATGCAGGATGCGGCACGAGCTCAGTCGCGTTGGGTGCCCACCTTGAGGTCCTTGAACGGAGTGGTCGAATCGATACCAGGGTCCTTCGGGAGCCCGAGCACCCGCTCCGCCACGATGTTTCGCATGACCTCGTCGGTGCCACCGGCGACTCGCATGCCGGGTACACCCAACAGCAACTTTGACCAGGCATAGGTGCCCCACTCACCGGAATCGGCGATGATCCGCGGGCCGAGGACTTGGGCCATGAACTCGCTGAAGCGCTTCATGTTGTTGGTCAGGGCGAGCTTGGCCGTTGACAGTTCGGGTCCGGGAAGCCCGCCAGCCTTGATCTTGTCGAGGGCTCGCTGGTTGTTCCACTTCGCCACCTGGAACTGGGTGTAGATCTGGGCGAGTTCGTTGCGAATGACGAGATCATCGGCCAAGCCGAAGTGTTGGAGCATCGCCGACAGTCGCTGTGGTGAGAGCAGACCCTGACCGCCGCCCGAGCTGCCACCGCCGATGGAGGCCCGCTCGTTCATGAGCGTGGTCAGTGCCACGGTCCAACCCTGGTTCACGTCACCGAGACGGTGGGTGACGGGCACGCGAACATCGCTGAAGAACACCTCGTTGAAGCTGGCGCCGCCGGTCATCTGTCGGAGCGGTCGGATCTCCACGCCCGGAGCCCGCATGTCAACCACGAACGCGGTGAGGCCACGGTGTTTGGGGGCGTCGGGATTGGTCCGGCAGATGATCTCGCCGATCTCGGAGTGTTGCGCGGCCGAGGTCCACACCTTCTGGCCGTTCAGGATCCATTCGTCGCCGTCCAGATCGGCTCGCGTCTGCACACCCGCCAGGTCGGAACCGGCGCCCGGTTCACTGAAGAGCTGGCACGCCACCATGTCGCCCCGGTAGAGGTCGCGCAGATACATGTCCTGCACCTCGGGCGTGGCGTGCGCCAGGATCGTCGGGGCGACCATGCCCAAGCTGATGGCGAAGATCCCCATGCCGGGGGTGTCGTAGCCCGCCTCGATCGAGGAGTAGGCCCGCTCGTATTTGGACGCCAATCCGCGGCCACCGAACTTCTCGGGTCCACCGATCCAACCGAAGCCGTGGTCGTAGCGCTTGGCCCGCCACGCCTTGGCCGCGTTGATCTCCTCGAGCTCGGCGGCGCCGTCCTTCTCCTCGAAGACACCGACATCGTCGGAGCCCTCACCCCACTTGAAGTCGGTTCGGGTCTGCTTCTTGTCGGCGTTGGCCTCGAGGAATGCCTGGGCTTCGATGGTGAAGTCCTCGATCGAGATGTCAGTCATGGCAGGTCCCCCTGGAGAACGGCAACGGTGGTGAGCGGGCGAACTTGACCGTACGGTCAAGGCGTCGTTCAACGTAGCGCGGATTCCTCCCCATCGACCTGCCGCTCTAGCCTGTTGCCATGGCCACTTCGTCACCCACCGCCGCTTCGACCGCTGGCTCCACTGATTCGATCCTTCGCTCGGCTCGCGCAGCGAGCGCCGTCCCCCGGGCCGCGGCGCTCGCCAACGTTGGGTGGATGACCTTCGTCTGGGCCACTCGGATCCGCAACGCCGCCGGTGACGCGGATGCCACCTCGTCGGCGAAGGCGGGCGCCTATGCCCTCAGTGCCACCATGTTGGTGGGCGCAGCGGCCATTGCCGCGTCGACGTTGCGTCGGCCGACGCCGTTGGCTGCTACCGCGGTATTGCGCGGCGTGACCGCCCTTCACGCCGGCGTGTGGGTGGTACGCGGCGCCCAGATCGCCACGGGCGAACACTCGGGAGCGTTCATTGCGGTTCACGAAGGTCTGGCAGCGGTGTCTGTGGGGCTGGCGGCGTGGGCATGGATCGGGTCGCGACCGGCAAGCGTCAAGGTTGGGGGCGTCACATCGGGCGCCACTAAGGTCTGACCGCTATGGGACAGCCTGTGACCGTCATCGAGAAGCCTGCCCGTCGCGGTGGCACTGTTCGCTACGAGCTCAACCGCGTGCTCACCGGGATGGGCCACGAGATCTACCGGTCGGGGGACCTCGTCGATGGGGTCCGTCCTCCCGACGAGTTGGCCCGCCGACTGTTCGAGCGCGGCGACATCGAGAGCATCCACATCAATGGCAGCGTCGTGACGGTCAACCCCGAGCGCGGGATGTCGACCGACGGCATCAAAGAGATCATCGAGGATCTCTACACGTACTACCGGCCCGGCGTCGAGGTTCCCGTGATCGAGACCGAGGAAACGCCCGCCGCGGAGTAACCGCTGGGCAATCGGTCCCAGGATCGATTGCATCTCTCGAACAAGTGTTCGATACTGGGCGGCATGGCCGCTTCGACCTCCGCTCCTGACCCACTCGCTGATCCCTCGACAACATCTAGCGCGACAACATCTGGCTCGAGTGCCGGAGCCCCGCCGCGGAATCTGGCCGTCGTTCCGGATCATCTTCGTGAACTTGCTCAGGCGATCCGGCCGACATCGCTGGCCGGAGAACGCACCCTGCCGGTCCTCGATGCGTTGGCGCCGCTGTTCCCCAACGGTGCGCTGCAACGGGGCTCGATGATCCAAGTGACGGGCTCGGGCGGCACGGCGGTGGCGTTGGCAGTGGCAGCAGGGGCTTCACGCGCTGGTTCGTGGGTGGGCTTTGTAGGTGCCGAGGTCATTGGGTGGGCGGCCGCCGAACAACTCGGCGTGGACCCCCGGCGTTCCTTGGTCGTGACCGACGTGCCAGTGGGGTCCTGGGCGAACGTCACGGCCGCCCTGATCGACGCCGTCGACGTGGTGGTTGCGGCCCCCACCCACGGGGTGCGGCCGGCGGACGCTCGCCGTCTGGCGGCCCGGGCTCGTGAGCGGGGGTCGGTGATGATCGTGGTGGAGCCGCGGGTGGCGTGGCCGGTCGACGCCGATGTGGCGTTGAGCGCCACGAACTCGACCTGGCAGGGATTGGAACGGGGTCACGGGCGGCTGATAGCGCGACGGATGACGATCGAGTCCGTTGGTCGTCGCGCTGCAGCGCAACCCCGTCGTGTCGAGGTGTGGATCCCCGCCGAGGACGGCAGTGTGTCGCTGGTCGACGCCGGAGCGGGGGCGATCTCGTTGGCGCAACGGCGATCAGCATCTCGGACGGGTTCCGACCATCGTTCCCGGCCAGCGGTCTAGCCGGACACCCCGGACTCCTCGATGCTTCCCGACATCGAACGACGCTGATGGAACCCGTCCGGACCCTGGTGGTGTGGTGTCGGGACTGGCCGGTCCTGGCGCTGGATCGCCCTGTGGGCGAACCAATCGCCGTGGTCCACGCCAACCGGGTGGTGGCTACCTCGGCCTCGGCGCGGGTGTCGGGAGTCGAGGTGGGGCTCCGCCGTCGCGAAGCCCAACGTCGGTGCCCCGATGTCAGCATCGTCGAGCGCGACATCGATCGCGAGGCGCGGGTCTTCGATCGGGTGGTGGCCGTGCTCGATGACATCGCGCCGCGCCTCGAGATCACCCGTCCGGGGGTCTGTTCCATTCCCACTCGGGGGCCGTCGCGCTACTTCGGGGGTGACACGGCGGTCGCCGATCGCGTGCGGGCGACGGTCGGCGCGCAGCTCGACGACCCGTCAGCGTGTGGGGTCGGCATCGCCGATGGACCCTTTCCGGCCACGCTCGCCGCTCAACGGAGCCTCGCTCGCCCAGGGGCCCCGCCCATGGTGATCGCCGCGGGGGCGAGCGCCAGCTTCGTGGCGCCCATGCCGGTGTCGGTGCTGGCGAATCCTGGGCCGTGCAGCCTGGAGTTCGTCGATGTGTTGGGTCGGCTCGGGTTGGCGCGTTTGTCAGATCTGGCGGCCATTGGGTCAGCGGATATGTTGGACCGTTTCGGGTGGGAGGGCGCGTTGGCTCACCGGCTGGCACGCGGACTCGATGCCCGCGCCATGTCGATGCGTCGACCACCCGAGGACCTCTCGTTGTCGATCGAGCTCGATCCGCCACTCGTTCGCGTCGACCAGGCAGCGTTCGTCGGAAAGTCCCTGGCCGATGACTTCACCGCGGCGCTGAGCAGCCGGGGGCTCGCGGCGTTGCGAGTGCTCATCTCGGTCCACACCACGGGCGGCGCGGCGATCGAGCGCATGTGGCGTGATGAGGGAGCGTTGAGCGCCGTGGCGGTGGCCCAACGCATCCGCTGGCAACTCGATGGGTGGTTGTCGCGCCCGGGCGCGGTGAGTCGGGGTGGGATCTGTCGGATCGAGATCCACCCCGACGATGTCGGCGCCGCGGTCGGCCGCCAAGAAGGGCTGTGGGGCGGATCTGACGACAACGAGGATCGGGCGCGTCGAGCAGCGGCGCGCTTGCAGACGATGGTGGGCGCCAACGCTGTACGGGTGCCGGAGCGTTCAGGGGGCAGGGGAGCGCACGAGCAGATGCGCTTGATTCCCATCGACTCAATCGACAGAGCCGCACAGGGCCCTTGGTCGACGGGCCGACCCTGGCCGGGCAGTATCGACGGTCCGCAACCGACGATCGTGTGCGAGCCGGCGTGGCCGGCCGATGTTGTCGACCGGTCGGGGGAAACGGTGACCATCAGCGGCCGGGGAGCGCTGTCGGCGATCCCCTCCAAGCTGTCTGTTCAACGGTCGCCATGGTCTGAGGTGGTGGGCTGGGCCGGGCCGTGGCTGATCGACGAGCGATGGTGGGATCCGCTGGCACAACGCCGTCGGGCCCGCATGCAGATGCTCACCGCCGATGGGGTGGGGCGGTTGTTGGCACTCGAAGCCGGTCGATGGTGGGTGGAGGCGATCTACGACTGAGATCGCCGCGCCGAGATCGTTGGGCTGAGACCGTTGGGCTGAGACCGACTTCAGCCCGGCCACCTCGGAACCCGTCCCAGCGGGCACAATGGGGGAATGCGCGTGTTGGTGATCGAAGACGAAGTCGCTCTGGCGGAAGGAATCACCCGTGGCCTGACCGCTGAGGGGTTCCAGGTCGAGGTGGCCCACGACGGTCGTGAGGGGTACGAGTTGGCCCGCACCGGCAACTACGACTTGATCTGTCTCGACATCATGTTGCCCTCGATGAATGGCTACAAGGTGTGCAGATCGCTGCGCGACGAAGAAATCTGGACGCCGATCCTGATGTTGACCGCCAAGGACGGCGAGTACGACGAGGCCGAGGCGCTCGATACCGGCGCCGACGATTTCCTGTCCAAGCCGTTCAGCTTCGTGGTGTTGGTGGCGCGGTTGCGTGCCCTGGCTCGCCGCCGTTCCGATCACAACCTTGCGCCGTTGGAGCTCGATGATCTCGTGCTCGACGTGGTCACCCGGACGTGTCGTCGCGGTGACACCGCCATTGCGTTGTCGCCCCGAGAGTTCGCCCTGTTGGAGGCGTTGATGCGACACGTCGGCGAGATCGTCGCCAAGCAGGATCTGCTGGAGCGGGTCTGGGGCGAGGACTTCGAAGGCGATCCCAATGTGGTTGAGGTATACGTCGGGTATCTGCGCCGCAAGATCGATCGGCCCTTCGATCGTTCCGACCTCGAGACGATCCGGGGCGAGGGCTACCGAATCGGATCCCCTGCCACCTCGGCCGCCTGATCGTCGGTGGGGCCGTGGCGATGAAGAACCTCACCGGCTCGGTTCGGGTCCGCATCACCACTGCGGTCACGTTGATCTTCGGGTTGACGTTGTCCGGCGCGGCGTGGGGTCTGCTGCGTCAGGTCGAGTCAGCGCTCATCAGCGACGTCCAGGTGCGCAACGATACGGTGACCCGCGCGTTGAGCCAGATGTTGTCGAGCGGCGAGGTGTCACCGGCACTGTTGGCACAGAGCGCCACCCAGTTCGAGAACGAGATGGCGAACCGCTCCGACAGCGACGTGCTGCGAGAAGGCATCACCGCCAGCTACATCTACGCCACCGGGCCGGCGGTCGACACCATCAACGGGACCAACTCGAGCACGTCGCTGTTCGACCGGTTGAAAAACCTGGTGCGTAATGACTCAGCGCCGTTGTTCGGCAAGTCGATGCCGGCAGGCACGTCCCTCGATGGCTTTGCTGTGAGTCGGGCCACGGTCGACACGGCGTTCGGGCAGCTCGTGCTGAACGTGGCGAGTCCGCTCGATGGGATCAATCGGACGGTCGATCGGATCGCCGCGTCGTTGTTGGTCGCAGTGCCGTCACTCATCTTGTTGGTGGGGGTGATGACGTGGTTCATGACGGGGCGGGCGCTTCGCCCCGTCGAGGCGATCACTCGACGCGCCAATGAGATCGGCGGGAGAACACTGCACGAACGCGTCCCGGTGCCGGAGAGCGATGACGAGATCGGCGAGTTGGCGCGCACCATGAACGCCATGTTGGAACGACTCGAGCGGAGCTCTGATCAACAGAAGCGGTTCATGTCCGATGCCAGCCACGAACTGCGGAGCCCGGTGGCCTCGATCAAGACCCAACTTGAAACGGCGTTGATCGCCCCGTTGACCACCGACTGGTCGAGCGTCGCTCGGACGGTGCTGACCGAGGACGAACGTCTCGAGGCGCTCGTGGCGGACCTGTTGGCGTTGTCGCGACTCGAAGAACACAACCGTCGACCGCTGGTCGACGTCGATCTCGACGAGGTGATCTTCGATCAGACCACGCGACCGATGCGGTTGGCCGTCGATCGTTCCGGTGTTGGCGCCGGCCGGGTGTCGGGTGTGTACAGCGAGTTGACGAGCGTGGTTCGCAACCTGGTCGACAACGCCGCGCGCCACGCCACGTCGAAGGTGAAGGTGTCGCTGGCAACGCACGGGCCACTGGTGCGGCTGTCGGTCGATGATGACGGCCCTGGGATCGCCCCGACCGATCGGGACAAGGTGTTCGAGCGGTTCGCTCGGCTGCAGGAGGGTCGCACTCGCGACGCTGGCGGTTCAGGTTTGGGGTTGGCGCTCACGAAACGCATCGTCGAGGCCCATGGGGGCAGAATCTTTGTGGAGACGGCTGGCATCGGTGGGGCGTCGTTCGTGGTGGAGCTCCCGGCGATCGACGAGGACTGACACGTCCTCGCTCGGGAGACGATGGGTCTCCGACGCCCGCGGGAGCGTGCCGTGGGCTTCATTCGGCGGCGAGACGGCGAATCCCGAGAGTCAATGCCACGGTTTGCACGTTCGGCCCGCCCTCAGTCCTTGGCGTGCGGGTTGCCGACCACCAACGCTGTCAGCCGGTCCGCCCACACCTCGTCAATCACCCTCGCGGTCTCATCGACTGTTCGAGCCGGTGGCGGACCACCCTTGTTAACCCACGCCGAGATCCTGTCCGGGTGATACCCCAACTTGTTACCGATTTCGACGTACGACATGCCTTGGCGTCTCATAGCCAACACGTCCATGTATTCCTCCTGCGTCATCATGAGCAGCGGTCCCTCCAGTGAATTTGTCTTGCTTGGTCGCTCGACAGGCTGGAGGGGCCACACGCTCTTCAGTGGGATGTCAGGAGAAACAAACCCACCCCACCAAACCCAGTTTTCGGTGATCGCCGAACCCAGGATTCACTGATCGCGCACAGTGGTGATCGACCGAGCAGCGAAGCGGCGAAAGAACGAACCGGCCGGTCGGTGATCGTTGCCCTGTCCGGCTGTCACCGCTGGCCTTTACACTGGCCCCATGAGGCTGATCGTTGAACTCACCGCCGAGGCTCTCGCCCGCCTCGAAGCAGCAGCGAACGCCCGTGGGGTCAGCGTCGAGGAACTCGCAGCCGAAACGCTGTCCCACGTCCCCGCTGTCGACAGCGACTTCGCGGGCCTCGTGACCTCCACGATCACCGAGCACCGCGACATCCTGGTCTCCCTCGCAGCTACGTGAACGACCCAACCACCCGATACCTGACCCTCGATCAATGGGTTCACCTCGCAGCAGAGATCCTCAACGTTGACCCCGCAACGATCCGCCGGGCAGCAAACCTGCACCTCGCGGACTCGGCGCTCCACGCACCCCAAGCAGGGTTCGGCGACGACGACGACTACCCCGACGTGGTCGACAAGCCGCCGTGTTGGGCTGGCACCTGACGAACAACCATCTGCTCCCAGACGGGAACAAACGCACCGCGTTCGTGACGATGGTCGTGTTCCTCAAGCTCAACGGCCGCACCTGGACCCCGCCCGACCATGACGACGCCGTGAACACCATGCCCGCCGTTGCCAGCGCAGACCTCGACATCGACGGGCTCGCCGAATGGCTCCGAGCCCACACCACCTGAACCGAACCAGTCCCCGCCACCACCACCTCCGACTGGAAGAATCAACGCCGTGACAACAACGGCGGCGCATCGACAGCGGAGGTTTCTTCTTTCGCTGCTGACGCTGCTCACCCTCGTCGGCGCGATCCTCGTGTCGCCGGCAGGAATCACCCGCCAGATTGACGAGCTGCTCGCAGACGGGTTCGGGCGCGACTGATCGTGTACATCGTTGACACCGGCGTGATCGTCGCAGCAACCGACCGCACCGATCGACACCACCAACGCTACGTCGCCGTGCTGGAAGCCGAACCCGGCCCGCTCGTCACGATCGCCATGGTGAGCGTCGAGTGCGCGTACCTGATCGACCGCGGACTCGGGCCAGCGGTTGAAACGACGCGTTACCAAGCGATCCTCGATGAGACACTCCGGGTCGAAGACCTCATCGCGCAGGAATGGGCCCGAATCCAAGAAACGTCACCACCTACGTCGACCTGCCGCTCGGCGGCACCGATTCCAGCGTCATCGCGGTCGGCGGAACGGCTTGACCAAATCCGTGTTGCTACCCTTGACCGCCGACACTTCACCGTCGTGCGCACCACTCACTGCGACGCCTTCGAGCTCATTCCCTGAGCCGCACACACGGCGCTCTCGACGCCGGAACAGGGCCGCCGCCGATGCCCTTGCCGATTTAGGTTTGGTGCGACCCGGCGAGCTGTCGTTCGGGGCCAAGCAGGTTCGGAGAGTCCATTTGAGGAACGCGAACAGATCAGTCGTGTTGTGCGACATTAGGTTCGCTGCGAGCACCTGGAGTCCTTGGCACCTTCTACCCTCGGGATTATGGTGGTGACGCTCGATCTTCCAGCCGAGGCCCAGGCACGTCTCGAGGCTGAAGCAACCCGCCGCGGGGTAACCCTCGATCGACTCATCGCCGACCTTGCAGCCCAGCTTCCCGCCGAGGACCCTCTTGAGGCATTCATAGGGTGCGGTGTTTCTGGGCGGACCGAACCGTTCGACATCCACCGTGAACGGGGCGAGATGGCTGCCAAGAAGTTCGCCGAGGGTGTCTGAGCGAATCGATGGTTCTGATCGATACCGGGATCTTCGTCTCGGTCGCGGATCGCAACGAACCCCGCCACCTCGAATGCGTCGAGCTGTTCCGAGGGCGTGGGGACTTGGCGGTCACAGCGTCGGTGATCCCTGAAGCAGCGTGGCTGGTCGAGACCCATCTCGGCTCTAGGGCTGAGGCGGTGTTTCCTCGCGCTGGGGACGAGCAGCCGGTTCACAATCGTCGATCTCACCGCCTCTGACTATCAGCGCATCATCGATCTCATCACGACCTACGCGGACCTTGGGCTCGGGTTCGTCGACTCGTCGGTCGTCGCTGCTGCGGAACGCCTCTGAACAAGTTCGATCCGTGCTTGAATGACCTCGTTCGGGTTCGGGGGATTTCATGTTTGTTCGTTGCTTGCGTGGGCTGGTGGGGGTATTTGCGGTGTCGGTGGTCTTGGCGGTGGTGCCAGCGAAGCCAGCCTCTGCGCAGGTTTTACCATTTGTCGTGGACTTTTCGTTTACTGGATCTGCACAATTGTGGACGGTTCCTGCGGGTGTGTCCGAAGTTGACGTTGAGGTTGCAGGTGCTGCTGGTGGCGGCGAATGGGGTGGGTCAGGCGGATATGTTCGCGCTCGATTGGTCGTGACTCCCGGGCAGGTTCTTCAGGTAAATGTCGGTGGAGTAGGAACTGCGACGACGGGTGGTTGGAATGGTGGCGGCGCTTCAGGTGGAGCTGGTTCGACCGGTGGGGGCGGTGCGACGGACGTGCGAACGGGGGCTCTGGGTGTGAACGACCGGCGTCTGGTGGCTGGCGGCGGCGGCGGCCAGGGCAACCAGGCGAGGTCAGCTAAAGGGGTGGGTCTCCCTGGGGGAACTGGCCTAGGAGCTGAAACTGCGTACACGGACGGCCAAGGGCGTAGTGGTATGACGGGCCCGGGCTCTCCTGGTGGTGGGGGTGGGGGCGGTTGGCGTGGGGGCGCGTTTGGTTGGAGCGTTTATGGTACATCGGACTATGTCGGCGATGGCGGAGGTGCCGGCTCAGGCCGGGTCGATTCGTCAGTGGCTACGCTGGTGACTCGCCGTCAGGGTGATCAACGTTCGAGCGGTTTTGCGCGGTTCACTGTGCCGTTCGTTGCGCCTTCGGTCACCGGCAACCCGGCGGGAACGGTCACGTTGAACTTCACAGGTGCGCTGCAGTTTTGGCGGGTCCCGGCGAACGTGACTTCGGTGCAGGTGGAGGCGTCCGGTGGGCAGGGAGGGGGCGGGTACGGAGGACGCGGCGGCAAAGTGAAGGCGAACATTTCGGTGTCGCCGGGCGAGAACCTTGCTGTTTTGGTGGGTGGTTCGGGCGCGACCAATGGAACTTCTGCGTTCGGCGGGGGCGGAGCGTCAGCAACAGCGAGCGGCGCTATCGGCGCCGGGGGTGGCGGAGCGTCAGATATTCGTATCGGCGGTCTGGGGGCGCAGAATCGTGTCGTCGTGGCAGCTGGTGGGGGCGGAGCTGGGTGGCAGGCGAGTTCGCTATTTGGGCAGGGTGGCGGCGGCGGCGGGTATGACGGTCGGCCCGGTTCGTATGGTTCGAAGTCTGAGGCTTCTGGTGGCTCAGGGGGAAGTCAGATCCTTGGTGCATCGCTTGGGGAGGGAGGCAATGGCGGTTGTGGGGACAGCTGTTCTGGTGGTGGCGGCGGCGGGTTTGTGGGCGGCGGATCCGGCGGCCGGTTCGCTGGTTCGACCACGGGGGGCGGAGCTGGGGGTGGATCGTCTTGGGTGTCGCCGTTCCGCGGTGGCGTTGCCGAGATGCTGTCGGGTGTGAAGACTGGCGCCGGGCAGGTCAAGCTCATTTGGCCGTCGCCCGCGGAGCAAAATGTGGCCGCCCCGTCTGTGTCGAGCACACAGTTCAACTACACGGGTGCCACTCAGTTCTGGACCGTCCCTGCGGGTGTGAATGCGATTGAGGTCGATGCCTTCGGAGCTCAGGGTGGGGGTTCAGCGGGTGGTCTTGGCGGGCGCACTACCGCGATCGTTCCGGTTGTCGCCGGTTCGGTTGTTCAGATCAATGTCGGCGGACAGGGCGGTACCGGCCCGGCAGCAGGCTGGAATGGTGGTGGCGGTGCGACAGCGCCGGCGTTCGCCGGTGGAGGCGGTACTGACATTCGAGTTGATGGAACCACGCTGTTTGATCGCACGGTCGTCGCTGGCGGCGGCGGCGGGCAAAGCGGCGACGCGACCACCGGAAAGGCTGGAGGGACTGGCGGCGGGCTCAACGGTGGCCAAGGCGTGCTTGGTACTCATTGGGTGTTGGTGCCAGCAGCGGGCGGCGGGCAGGCGTCCGGGTCCGCGTTTGGGTACGCCAAGTCGGTGGGGTGCACGGGAGGGTGCCCAGGTGCTGGCGGTGGCGGCTGGTGGGGCGGGAATCCCGGTGACCAGTACCTGTACTCGGCCGTTGGTTCTGGCGGTTCTGGTGGATCAGGTCGCGTTTCGTCTGATGCGGCGAGCGTTTCGTTCCAGGACGGAGCGAGGGTCGGCAATGGAATGATGGTCGTGACTTGGCCGCGAACCATGCCGGTCGCCGGTTCGTTGCAGGACGACTATGGCGACACTGTCGCCGGGGTGCAGGTTGGTTCAGGCAATGTTGTTGAACGAGTTACCGAGTCGTCGCTGACGGTCGCCGGGCCGACGCTCGCGTTCGATCGGTCCTACAACAGCCTCGACGCCACCTCTGGGCCGTTCGGTCTCGGTTGGTCATCGTCGTTTGAGGCGTCGCTGACCGAGTTGGCATCGGGGTCAGTTGACGTTCTGGATAGTTCTGGGCGTGTTGATTCGTTCACGCCGGACGGTGTCGGCGGATATCGCGGTGCGGGCGGTTATTCGCTTCGCCTTTTCAAAGATGCGGGAGTTGGTTGGCGGGTCCAGGACGTTGACCGAGGTGTCCGAAGATTTGATCTTCAAGGGCGGCTTGCCGAGCGTAAGGATCGCTACGGGCGCAGCCAGACGCTGTCGTATGACGCCGGCGGACAGTTGACTGAAGTCCGTGATATGGGCTCGAATCGGTTCTTCGCTCTGACGTGGGCAGCGGGACGAGTCACTCAGGTGTCGACTTCGAACGTGACGCGAACGGGCACGACCGCCCCGTTGGTGTGGCGGCTCAGTTACACCGGGTCGGTGCTAACCAAGGTGTGCGACCCTCGCTATCCGGTTCCAACTGGCGAAAAGTGCACCGTATACGCATATGACGCGTCGAACCGTCTGACTCAGATCACGACGCCTGACGGGAAGTTGCGGTTCAGGACCACCTACGGGACGACAGGAAAGGCATCGTGGAGCAAAGATGCGATGGGGGCGCAGCACACGTTCTCTTATGGGGGTGCGTCAACAAGGGTGACCGACCCGTTGGCTCGGGTTTGGACCTACGGGTTTGACGGCCGGTACCGGACCGCCAGAGTTGTCGACCCAGCGGGTGGAGCAACGACCTATGGATATGACGGTGGCGGCTACCGCGCTTTGACAATCTCGCCGATGGGGTTCGGGACAGGAATCACCCGAAACGACCGCGGTCTCCCGGCGGGAGTCATCGATGCTGAAGGCGCCACTACTTGGTACGCGTACGACGCCAACGGGTTTTTGACCGACACGCGCGACCCACGGTCGCTGTCTGCAAGTGACAACAATTTTCGCACCGTACGCACGAACAACATCGTGGGTGACCCCATGAGCGAGACGTCTCCCGCCACGTCCGAGGCTCCCTCCGGTATCACCAAGTCCTACTCCTACACTGCTTCCGGGGAAGACCATGGTTGGGGTGTGGTACCCGTAGGTCTCCCGGCGACTGCATCAGACGGCGACGGTGTTGTCACCTTCCGGTACGACATCGATGGCGACCTTCGGCGCCGCATCGAACCGTCCGGACGGATCGTTGAGTACGACCACGACGAACTCGGAGCGGTCACAGCGACGAGAACAATCGCAGACGGCACGACGGCCGAAGTCACGACGAGTCTCGACCGGGCGGGCAACGAAATCGATCGCCTCGAGCCTGCTATCACGAACCCGATAACTGGGATGATGCATCGTCAACGGGTGACGTCGGTCGTGAACCCCGATGGGAGAACCGCACAAATGACCGTCGCTGACGTTGGCGGGTCAGCTACACCAGATCCGCCAAGAGTCGTTTCTTCGACGTTCGATAACGCCGGTCGCGAGACAACTCGCACGCGACCTGACGGCGGGGTGATCACAACGGCGTACGACCTGTTCGGGAATGTGTCGTCGACTACAGATCCGCTGGGGCGCACCGTCCTGAGGACGTACGACAATCGAAACCGGTTGATCACCGAGTCGATCTCCAACCTTGTCGACGATCCAGCTCAGCCGACACAAAGCCGCGCACTACAGCTCGTTTCCTACGCTTACGACGCGGACGGTCGCACGACAGCGGAGACTCGCCCGGCAACAGGAACCGGACCGGCGACCTTTCTGTCCCCGTCCGGGTCGGCGACGACCACGACGGTTTACGGGTACGACAAGACCGGTCGGTTATTGACCACGACCCTGGTCGGGTTCGGCCGCCGCGACGGAACCCGATCCGATGTTGTGCTTGAACGGCGAGTTCTCGACGCCGCAGGGAACCTCGTCACCTTGGAGCGGAACGACGGAGCCGAAAGAACGACCTTCACGGTCGACCAGATGAGCCGCACCCAGCAAGCCCGCGAATACATAGCGTCACCGGAGGACGAACGATTCACAAACATGGACTACGACGCCTCAGGGGATCAGACGAGGATTTCCCGTGCTGACTCCTACGGAACCGTTGCCTCCGAGCGCCGCACCACGTTCGATCCCGCTGGAAGACCCACGTCGGTAACTACTGAGAACGGTGCAACTGATCTCATTAGCTACACGCTCTGGAATCAGCGCGACATCCCAACAGCCGATCTCGACGCACGGTCGTCTGGAGTGGGCGACAATGCGTTCAGAACCGACTACACGTACGACGCCGTTGGTCGATTGATCTCAACAGTGAGCCCGCCCGTCACAACCGAAAGCCTTTCGGCCCCAACGCCAGTTACAACTCGTGCCACTGTGACATCCGGTTTTGACACGTTCGGGAACCCCACACACCGGACAGACCCCGCCGGAGCGCTGACGACCACGACATTTGACCTTCTGAATCGGGCCACCCGCACCGATCTTCCATCGATCGTGAACCCAGCAGGCGCAACGGTCACTGCATACGAGTCGACGGGTTTCGACCTTGCCGGTAACGCTGTGCAACGCCGGGCCCGCGACGGTGGCGTCACCGACTACGGCTACGACTCCCTGCGACGCCTTGTCTCAGTGACCGAACCGCTAGTCACAGGTCAGCCGTCCCGCGGTGTTTTCCGCAACGTGTACGACGACGCATCGAACGTTGTTCGTACCGTCGACCAGGCAGGCGCAATCACGACGTCGACGTTCGATGACCTCGGCCGTCCCCGATCATTTGCCCAGGTTGTGCGGCAAGTCTCGGGTTCACCGACATATACGACACAGTTCGACTATGACCTCGCGGGCCGCATGGTCCTCCGCGACGATCCAACCGGCGTGACCCGATCGTGGACGTACAACGCTGCGGGCAGCTTGAAGCGCGAGATCAACGACGTCGGAGAGTTCACCGATCACCGCTACGACGCGGCCGGACGCGAAACCGCGACAACGGACTGGTTGAACCGAACGACGGCAACGGTGTACGACCTTGCTGGTCGACCAACGGTGTCGCAACGCCGAGTCGGTTGGAACGGCACCGTACTCTCGAACCGGTACGCCACCTTTGATCAGGTCGGCAACCAAATTGAGCAACGTGATGGCCGTTCCGCGACGCCCGCTGACACAACGTTCCTCGGAACCCGTTCCTACGACTCTCGGAACGCAGTCAGGACCGTGACGCAACCGACAGGCGCTGCGGGTGCGACAACATCAGAAGTCACTACGTTCGGCTACGACTCATCAGGTTTGGTCTCACGGCTTACTGACAGTCGTGGCAACACGACCCTTTACCAGAACAACTCGTGGGGGTTGACCGATACCGTTGTTGAACCCGCAACGACCGCCCAACCTGCGCTGTCGGATCGTTCCTGGAAGACAGGATTCGACGTTGCGGGCCGGCCCGTTTCGGAAGCGCAGCCGGGGGGCGTCAGTGTGACTCGGGGCTATGACGAGATCGGCCGGGTGGTGTCAGAGTCTGGTAGCGGCGGCGGTTCTGTCTCGGCGTCGATAACAAAGCAGTACGACGTGTTGGGAAGGTTGTCTGGTTTCTCGTCGTCGGCCGGTCAGGTGGGAGTGTCGTGGGATGATCGTGGCCTGCTGGTTGGTGTTGATGTTCCGGGCACAGCGGTCGGGGATTCGATGTTTGGGTACGACGGCGCGGGGCGGATGACTTCGCGTGTTGACGCGGCGGGATCGTCGTCGTACACGTACGACTCGAACGGGTGGCTGGACGTGTCGACTGACCCGGTGTCGGGGATGTCGACGGATTTCGCGAGGAACGCAACGGGTCAAATCACGTCGTCGGTGACGTCGGGCGGCTCGGTGCAGTTACGGCGCGACGTCACTTATGACTCGTTTGGTCGCGCCACGTTGGACGCGACGAAAGTGCAGGGTGGTGCGACGTTGTCGTCGTCGGCATGGGGATTTGATGTTGACGGCAGGTTGATATCCCGTGTTGTGACAGGTGGAGCGGCGGCCGGGTCGGAGTCGTACACGTACGACCGCCAAGGCAGGTTGTCTTCGTGGGTTCGTCCGTCGGGCCAAGTTGTCCCGTACCGCTTCGATGGTTCCGGCAACCTCACCGAGGGCTCAACAGGGGTTTCGACGTTCGATGAACGAAACCGAGTCCGGTCGGACGGTTCCGGTCGGACGTTTACGTGGTCGCCACGTTCGACATTGTCGTCGGTGACGCAGGCAGGTGTGCCCGCGTCGGTCGCGGTCGACGGCTTAGGTCGCCTGGTCGCTCATGGCGGGGTGACGTACACAGTTGATGCTCTGGGGAGAGTCGAGTCGCGAACATCTGCGGGTGTTTCGCAGACCTCGTATTTCTCGGGGTTGGGCTTGGACCCTGTGGCAGTCGGTTCTGATCGTTGGTCGTCGTTTCCTGACGGCTCCATTTCGGGGGTGTCAGTTGGTGGGGTATCAGGCACCGGGGTTTCGGATCGTCACGGTGATCTGACTGGTGTGGTCTCGGGTGCGGGGGTGCTCGTCGGCTCGCGGGGATACGGCCCGTTCGGTGAGCCGGGATCGTCTTCGGGTCCGGTCGGTGTGCGCGGATTCCAAGGCGACACCACCGACCCCACTACAGGGCTGGTCAACATGGGTGCCCGTTGGATGGACCCAACGGTCGGTTCGTTTGTGTCGCGCGACGTGGTCCGCGGCGCAGAAGGCAGACCTGGGGGATGGAACCGCTTCGCGTACGCCCAAGGAGACCCGTTGGGCCGAACCGACCTTGACGGTCGCTGGCCAGGCTTCATCGACGACGCGGCCGGCTGGGTCAACGACAACGTCATCGCTCCGGTTGTCGATACGGGCAAGAAGGTCATAGCTACCGTCAGCACGGCGCTGTCGAGTGGTTACAACAGCGTGAAAAGCGTTGCCACAAAGGCCTACCGGGGAGCGCAAAGATTTGTAGCAACGGGCGTACGGGCTTTGGGTCGTGTCGCGTCGTCAGCCGGTTCTGGGCTGAAATCGGCGTGGAAAACCACCGCGAAAGCGGTGGGTTCGGTCGTACGCCAAGCGAAAGCGGCAGTCTCGTCATGTGTGAAGTCCCAACTCTGCCGACAGATCGTCGGCGTGGCAGTGATCTCCATCGCAATGGTCGTCGCACCCGTTCTGCTCCCAACCATTGGGCTTGGTATGGGGTTAGGTGCCGGGTTAGGCGTCGCGACATGCGGAGGAGACACCAACTGCATCGTGAACTCGACGATCGTTGGAGGACTGAGCGGTGCGGTGCCACTTGGCGGCGCAACGACAGTGCTGGGCAGGATCGGGATGGCCGGCGTTGTTGGGTCAGTGTCCGCCAGCTCCAACGAGTTCCTAGCAACAGGAACCGTGTCCCCCCGCACCGTTGCGACCGGCTTCGCGACCGGCGCTCTCTTCGGCGGAGTCGCCGAAGGCACGTCGGCGTTCTTCGCACGACGAGCAACCGCGACTCTCACCGCCGAAACAAACCTCGCAACCAGCCGACTCGGCGCCACAGAAGCGGGATCCGCGTCGGCCTCGACGATCGACGAGGCGATTTCGGGTCTGAGCGCTGGTCGTAGTGGCGGAGTGCGAACCGTCGGCTCGGCGGGAGAACTTGACGATCTCTTCACGCAGATGTCGCGCGGCGGTGAAGTCATCGAGAACGCCTATCCCGGCAAGCTCGTGCGTCTACCTGACGGGACGACCGTGGGGCTTCGCGGGGCATCGAAGTCAGGCGGTCCCACCATCGACATTGTCAAGCCCGGTACCGCTCCGATCAAGGTTCACGTGGGTCCGTGACGATGGATCCGCTCTGCGCAACGCTGTTGGTCCGAGGCCTGGATGATTGGCTGCACCTCGCTGACCTCGACTGGCTCGTGCGCAAGCAGCTTCCCCACTCCGCTGACGCTGACGTTCCGAACCTAGCGGCTGAGGCGATCGCAACCCTCGTCGACGACGGCTTCGTTCAGGTCGGGGAGGTGACCGATGGAGGCTTCATCGAATGGGATTCGACCGCTGCGGATGCAAGGCTCCGGATCGAGGCCGAATGGTTGGCGTTGGACCACCCCGCGGCACCCGGGGACGTCTGCTGGGTCGCGAACACTTCTAGGGGCGACGAGCGTGCCCGACAGATGCGACGAGTCGAGCCACCGTGAGGCGCTGGACCGATGTCTCGTCAACTTCGACCATCCGAGTGCCGTTCGCCCGGCGTCGAGGCTTCGCGGTTGTCCCACTTCTGTTGATCGCGCCCTTCGTTGTGGTTTGGCTGACTGGGTCGTCAGCGTTGGCCGCTGCATCTACGACGACCGCCCTCCACGATTCCTGCGGCTACGACCACTCACCTGGGAACGCGCCCACAGCGTCGCGGTACTACGCCGCGCCGGGTCCATCCAGCCTTAGCGGGTTCAACTTCGTCAGCGCGATGGCAGCGAGATCTGGCGCGACAATCGACAGGCTGCCATCGCTGACGGGCCCATGCTTCGCCACAAACTCGGGATCCGGTGCATCGAGCGCTGCGAACGGTGCCCGGCTGAACTCTCGACTTACTGCGGAGGAGATTGCTGGGGGCCACTCGTTCGAGAAGCACGTGGCGACGCAGGCTGAG
>Ga0105047_10001346_pt1 | contig 43807 bp, 32 predicted proteins | sample MAT04_FD_78384 | JGI IMG/M metagenome (GOLD analysis project Ga0105047, IMG submission 78384) | Freshwater microbial communities from Lake Fryxell liftoff mats and glacier meltwater in Antarctica - MAT-04 (megahit assembly) | ecosystem: Environmental > Aquatic > Freshwater > Ice > Liftoff... | reverse complement strand
TTTGTATTTTAAGAAGTGCCGACAAACCTCGAAATGTAATTGCTGTGTAAATTAAGGCATAAACACATAACCACTTAAAAAAGTTTGTATAACAAGAATTATTAGTACGAGAACCATTGTTGACGGGATCTACTAGAGTTTTTTTTTTAATTATTGGATAATTGTCTCTAAGCTATCTTTGTGTAATCTTTCTAAAAAAAGTTCTTTTTCTAATAATTGATTTTTTTCAATCAATAACTCTATCTCTCCTATATTTTTCAAACAATTTGACTTCCAAGTGTCTCTTGAATTTTTTGTTTCAAGCACTCTAGTTTTAAGAGCTCTTATAGAATTAGCTTTTTCTTGATTTTTTTCTTTTCACTCGTCCCTACTTTTTTCAACTTTTTTGGCATTTTTACGTACTAAACTTGCAGGTTCATTTTTAATATAAAGTTTCTTCTCATTGGAATTCATTCTAGTCACTCGGTTTAATAGGAATTTTTTGGAATATTGAGAAATTTTCTCAAAAAAATAAAGCTATTTTTTTGAGAGAATTACGTTACGAAAAGTTATTAAAAAAAGTGTACTATTTTTTGCTAAATGTGACACCCCAGACCTGCCTTATAAGCTTAAAAAGACGATAGCACAACTTTGTGGTAAAAAAAACGTCAGGAATTAATGATGGCCTGGCGCATTTGATCAAGAAGCTTACCGCATTTGGAAGGATCTGACCTTACAGAATCGGTTACTTCCCATGTCTTTGCAATTTTGCCATCGGACAGAAAAAAAATTCGATCAGAAAGCGATAAAGCATCGCGAAAATCATGTGTGACCATCAGAATGGTCATTTGTTGTTTTTTTTGAATTTGTCTTAAATAGAGATATAAATGCTCTCTAATTGCCACATCAAGAGATGCAAATGGCTCATCGAGTAAAAGAATGGGCAATTCTTGCAGCAGGGCACGTGCTAAAGAAACGCGCTGCCTCATGCCTGAAGAAAGTTCGTTCGGAAACATCTTAGCGCAATGGGATAATCCCATTTCGTCAAGTAGGCCTTTTGCTTTTTCAATGGTTTTAGCGCTAATAGAGGGCTTTTTTCCAATTTCTTTTAGCAAAGTTAAATTGCTTAAAATGGTGCGCCAAGGCAAAAGCAGATCCTCTTGCATCATGCAGGCAATTTGAGAATGGCAGAGAAGTTTTTCTTCACCAATTTTAAGCGTTCCTTGCTGCAAAGGCAAAAGGCCTGTCAATAGTTTGAAAATGGTTGTTTTTCCGGAACCTGACAGGCCGATAAGAGAGCCGATCTCTCCCTTTTTTAGGAAAAAGGAAAGATCGGATAAAATCGTCTTATGAGCATATTTGAAAGAGATTTTATCTAAAATAACCATTTTAGTGGCTATTTAAAAGGTTTAAGGCTTCTTCATCTGTTAATAATTTGCCAAAATTTTGAAATTGAATTTCTGCAACATCCATTTGAAAAGTTTTTACTTTTGCATCAAGAAAGCCATAACGCAGTCCAACAAAAGGTACGTTTCTTTCCTCACATGTTTCTTCTAGATCCCTTATATGCGTTGCTTTATCATTAATAAAGACAACATGGGATGGCTCATATTGGATTTGGTCCAATAATTTAAAAAAAGCAACACCTTTATGGGTCGCAGTAGTAAACAAAATCCCTTCATGAAAGAGAACGCCTTTATTTGAATTGATGAAAAAGCAATCTTTTTTTACAGGGGAGTTTAAAGATAAATCAATATGCAAGGTTTTTAACTGATCAACTGTACAACGTGACATTTCAAGTCCGCGTGTTGTCAATCCAATAATGTCAAATTTTTCAGCCTGGAGATTGCGAATAATTTTTGCTGTTCCTTCTTCAACAATATTAACTTTGGTTAAACATTGAATTGCATGCCACTCGGCCAATGTTTGGTTTAAGGCAGATTTTAATAACATTCCGCTTTCTAAGTATTTTTCAAACTGACGATAAAACCATTGATCGCTGCCAAGTTCCTGGGCTGGTTCTAAAAGGGTATTGTCAATATCAAATACAATCAATGTATTAGGCTTAATGTATTGATGGATTTCACTCATGTTATGAATTTCAATGATTTCACTTTGCAAATTCATGAACAAAGATAATGTGCAAACAAATAGACTAAGGCTTTGCTTTAAAAATCTCATAATTTTCCTCTTTTAAGTTTTTTTCACTATATACGCGCTCTCATCCAAAATAGAAATTTTATGTCTATCTCACTTGAATTATATCAATAATATTTTTTTCAAGATATGCAGGATCGCTTACGCGTAAGCGATCCTGCATATCTTGTAAAAAATCGAAAATATTCTAGATTGTAGAGGTCTAAATAATATCATTTGAAGTAGAGCGTATCTATACTACCAGGATTTTGTAAGTTTTTTAACAAATTGGGGATTATTTTGCAATTGCGAAAAATTTGAAATTGTTTTAAACTATTGTAGTTTAACAGGGATAAAATTAAGTGGAAAAAAAAGAAACTTCACAACCATTAAGCATCTTTTCTGCGATGTTTCTCGTTGCAGGTACATGCATTGGCGGAGGAATGCTGGCATTGCCGGTTGCAACAGGCATTAACGGATTTTTACCGTCACTTGTTGTTATGCTTGTTTGCTATTTTGCCATGACAGCAACAGCACTTTTGCTTTTAGAAGCAAGCTTGTGGATGCATGAGGATGATGTTCATACAAGCACAATGACGGTAAGATTACTCGGAAAGAAATTTAAAATTTTAACTTGGTTGTTATTTCTTTTTATTAGTTATGCATCCATTGTGGCTTATACGGCAGGCGCCGGAATTCAAATTGCTTCAACTTTTGAATATTATTTGGGAATTCACTTTTCAAAAGATATTGGAGCATTGATTTTCATATTGATTTTTGGAAGTTTGTTTTATGTCAGTAATGTGGTAGTTGGTCGAGTAAATTCGATTCTTTTTGTAGGAATGTTACTTGCCTATTTTGGGCTCGTCATGACAGGAATTAATGAGGTGAATCCAAAGCTTCTTATAAAACGCGAATGGTCGGGAAGTTTAATGGTTTTGCCTCTTTTACTTACTGCGTTTAGCTTTCAGACGATGGTGCCAAGCTTAACCCCTCTATTAAAGAAAAATTCAAAAGCTCTTCAAAAAGCAATTATTGGCGGAACAACACTTACTCTATTAATTTATTTGATTTGGCAACTTCTTACATTAGGCATTGTACCGGTAGATGGGCCTTTTGGGCTAAAAGAAGCCCTTGAAAAAGGGGAGCCTGCAACACAGTTTTTAAGAGAGCATGTAACAAGCCATTGGCTTGTGGCCTCCGTGGAATTTTTTAGTTTTTTTGCTATTGCAACCTCATTTCTTGGTATTTCTTTGGGGCTTTTTGATTTTCTTAGCGACGGATTAAAAATTAAGAAAAAAGGATTTGGAAAATTAGCATTAATGCTAATCGTCATGGTGCCAACCTATATTATTGCCGTCAAATACGAAAGAATTTTTTTAATTGCCCTATATGCTACAGGCGGATACGGAGACACTATTTTGAATGGTTTAATACCTGTTGCAATGGTATGGGTGGGACGTTATCGTTTGGGATATAAAAGCGAGAGTGGATTGCCAGGCGGCAAGCCTTTACTCGTTATTATTTTTTGTTTCTTTTTTGTAGCTCTAATGATGGAGATACTAAATGGAACAGGTTATATCGACACCATCTATGAGCTCTATGACGTATTTAAATTTAAAGGTTAAAAAATGGGATTAACATTAGCATTTAAAGCTTTTTACAAAGCATGGAAAGAGCCTTCAAAAGCCACAAAATTTATTCAAGATGATTCAAAGTTCCTTGAGCCAAAGCTTCTTGCGGAAAGTGTTAAAGAAGATCCTTCACATTTGCGGCTTCTTGCTTTATTGCAACAACAGGCGCGTCTTATAGACTTTCTTAAAGAAGATATTAGCGGATTTACGGATGATCAAATTGGTTGTGCGGTCAGGCAAATTCATGCAGATTCTGCAAAAACAATTGAAGAATTTGTGACAATAAGAAGTGTGAGAGATGAAAACGAAGGGTCAGTGATTCAAGTTGAAAAGGGATATGATCCTTCTTTAATTAAAGTGGTCGGAAAAGTATCAGGAGAGCCTCCATTTTCAGGCATTTTAATTCATAAAGGTTGGAAAGCCCATAAAAAATCGCTTCCTAAAAAAATTGGCAAGCAAATGAATGAAGTTATTTACCCTGCAGAAGTGGAAATAAGATGAAAAAAACAATTATAGGTATTGATCTTGGGACAACCAATTGCACAATGGCTTACTGCTTTTTAGAAGGTAGCGAAAAAGAGATCATTCAATTTAAAATTCCTCAAGTTATTAGTGCAAATTTACAGGACGAGCAATTTTCATTACCTTCATTCATCTATTTTCCATTGAAAGAGGAACTTGACAATCAAGTTAGCAAAGCAGATTTTACAGAATTGACAAATTATACGATTGGACTTTTTGCAAAAAATAGAGGCGAAGAGCTTCCAAACCGAGTAATTGCATCTGCTAAATCTTGGTGCTGCTTTTCAGGAATTGATCGAAGAAAACGTTTTTTACCCCTTCATTCAGATGAAAAAGAGACTCTTTTAAGCCCATTGGAGGCCTGTTCTGCATTATTGAAACATCTGAAATGTGCTTGGGACTTTAAAATGCCATCATCAGCTTTTAATGAAGCTGAGGTTTTAATAACTGTCCCAGCATCGTTTGATCCTAGCGCAAGAGAGCTTATTAAGGAAGCGGCAGTACTTAGCGATTATCCTGAAATTGTGCTTATCGAAGAGCCTTTAAGCGCATTCTATGCATGGCTTCATCGACAAAACGACAATTGGCGTGAATCTCTAAAAGTAAATGACTCATGTCTTGTAGTTGATATTGGCGGAGGAACAACAGATTTTAGCTTGATTTCGGTTGAAAATGAGAATGGGGATTTAAATTTAAAACGCGTAGCTGTTGGTGATCACTTACTTCTTGGTGGGGACAACATTGATTTGACTTTGGCCTACTTTACTAAGGCAAAATTTGAAGAAGCAGGGCATGAAATCAGTGATATACAATTTCAATCTCTTATACATGTTTGCAGACAGGCAAAAGAAAAATTGCTTGGGTTTGATCCTCCAAAAAGCGTAGACATAACCTTGGTAGGAAAAGGCAGTAAGCTAATCGGTTCTCTTTTAAAAACAAAATTAACACTTGATGAAGTGGTAGGCCTTGTTGTCGATGGATTTCTTCCTCTTGTTGGCATGGAAGAGCGGTCTAAAACGGTAAGTAGCTTTGGACTTGTCGAAATTGGTTTGCCCTTTGCTAAGGATCCGCGTATTTCCTGTCAGCTTGCTAAATTTTTATCCACTTGTGGTAATGACCAGGATACAAGCGGGAGTGATTCATTTAAATTGCCTACAGCCATTTTATTTAATGGCGGAACATTAAAAGCAAATGCTTTAAGGGATCGATTGGTCGATTTGTTAAACAGTTGGGCAAAAGTGTTAAATAAAGAGCCAATCAAAGTATTACCTGAACCCGATTTTGATAATGCCGTTAGTCTTGGAGCTGTATTTTATGGGTTAAGCCGGCACGGTCAAGCCGTTCGCGTTAAAAGTGGCACTGCAAGAAGCTACTACATCGGTGTTGAAGATTCAGCACCCGCTGTTCCTGGAATTGCAAAAAGCATGAAGGCCTTTTGTGTTGTGCCTTTTGGAATGGAAGAGGGCAGTGAAGTTGAATTATCAGATCAAGAATTTGTTTTGGCGGTTGGTCAACCTGCAACATTTCGTTTTTTTAGTTTGAACACTAAAAACTTAAAAAATGGATCAACGCCTGTTGTTGGAACAGTTGTGAAAAACGTTGGCCAGGAATTGAACGAGCTTCATTCTATTGAAACGACCTTGAAAAAAAATGACCTTGGAAGGATGGTTCGTGTAAAGCTTAAATCAAAGGTGACAGAACTTGGATTTTTGGAGCTTTGGTGCGTTGCAGATGAGAACAATAAGTGGAAACTAGAGTTTGATGTTCGTTAGTGAAATGAGTGCTTCCTGTTTCATTCTAAGGTGAATGCTGTAAAGCCCATTTGCACGGCTTGGACTTAGTAATGCACTGATTCCAAGCTCTTCCAGACATTTTGGAGGACACTTTAAAATAGTTTCAGGGATTTCGCCAGAATAGATATATACTAAAAGAGCTGCAAGACCGAGCGAAATCAAGGCATCAGAATCAGTTTGAAAAAAAAGTTTTCCGTTTTCTGAATAAGTACGCATATACATTGTGCTTTGGCAACCCTTAACAATATTTGCTTCAATTTTGAAAACAGGATCAAGCTTTGGCATTTTTTTGCCAAGCTCCATGATTTTAAGATATCTTTCATCGGGAGTTTTGCAATCGTCAAATATTTTTTTTAATTGAATTTGTTTTTCGTGGCAGGTTGTAAACATATAATTTTAAATGTATTGGGTTTGGTTTTTAGTTGGTTAACATTAGGTTCTATTTTATAGGATTGCATTAATTAAAGAAAGAATTTTAAGGGAATTGGGGATCGGGAGGTCTTGGGATGACACGTAGGAAAAAAGGTAGTTAAAGTTACAAGGGATTGGAAGTTTAAAATTGTCATGTGGCCCCACTAATTTTTCTTGACATTCTTTAAATTTATGTTAAAGTATTAGATTAAACCTCTTATGGGGTAAATTTTTCATAGTGAAACGATAGAATATGGCAAAAGAAGATACGATAGAACTAGATGGCACTGTTGAAGAGTTGCTGCCTAACATGACTTTTCGCGTTAAACTGCAAAATGGCATGGTATTAATGGCACATCTTTGCGGAAAAATGCGGATGAAAAATATACGTGTTTTAGTAGGAGATATTGTGACGGTTGAATTGTCACCTTATGATCTATCTAAAGGACGAATTACTTTCCGTAAACGATAATATTAACCAAAAAAAAGAAAATGTTTGATTTTTTTTGGAAAATATTATAGACTAACAAGCTTTCGAGTTGGATAACTATTTTTATTTAAAGTAGCATGCCCAGATAGCTCAGTGGTAGAGCACTTGCATGGTAAGTAAGTGGCCGTAGGTTCAATTCCTATTCTGGGCAGAAAGAAAAAGATCAAAATTAAAAAAAACAAATTAAGAGTTATGGTAGATTGTAAAATCTACTACAAAACTACAAGCCAAACGGGAGAGTAGAAAATGGCGAAAGAAGCATATAAGCGTAACAAGCCTCATGTCAACATCGGGACCATTGGCCACGTTGACCACGGTAAAACAACTTTAACAGCTGCAATTACAAAAACTCTAGCAGAAGCTGGCGGGGCAAAATTCAGAGACTATGCGTCTATTGATAATACACCTGAAGAAAAAGCACGCGGAATCACAATCAATTCATCTCACGTTGAATATGAAACTGCAAGCCGTCACTATGCACACGTAGATTGCCCAGGTCACGCCGATTACATCAAAAACATGATTACCGGTGCTGCTCAAATGGACGGAGCAATTCTTGTAGTTGCTGCGACAGACGGTGCTATGCCGCAAACTCGTGAACATATCCTTCTTGCTCACCAAATGCAAGTTCCTCAAATTGTTGTATTTCTTAACAAATGCGACGTTATGGGTGAAGCGGATCAAGAACTTCTAGATCTAGTTGAAATGGAGCTTCATGAATTATTAGAAGCAAAAGAATACAAAAACGTTAAAATCATCCGCGGTTCAGCGCTTAAAGCACTTGAAGGCGATGAGAAATGGAAAGACGCAATTAAGCTTTTGATGAAAACTGTTGATGAAGAGATCCCAACACCGGTTCGCGAAGTTGACAAACCTTTTCTTATGCCTATTGAAGACGTATTCTCTATCTCCGGTCGTGGTACAGTAGCTACTGGCCGTTGTGAGCGTGGCGTTGTGAAAATCAACGACAAGTTACAACTAGTCGGTCTACATGACACAAAAGATACAACAGCTACTGGTCTTGAAATGTTTAACAAGTCTATGGACGAAGCTCGTGCCGGCGAAAACGTTGGTATTCTTCTACGTGGTATTGATAAAACTCAAATCGAGCGTGGAATGGTTCTTGCAGCTCCTGGTACTTGCACACCTCACACAGAATTCAAAGGCCCGGTTTACGTATTAACTAAAGAAGAAGGCGGACGTCATAAGCCATTCTTTACTGGATACCGTCCACAGTTCTACTTTAGAACAACAGACGTAACTGGATCAGTTGAGTTACCTGCAGATGTTGAGATGGTTATGCCTGGTGATAACGTTGAAATTTCAGTTAAACTGATCAACCCGATTGCTATGGAAAAAGGAATGCGTTTTGCTATTCGTGAAGGTGGCCGTACAATTGGTGCCGGAACAGTATCTGAAATCATCAAATAATTGAATTAGACAGTATTTTTTACTGTTTTATTTTTCTCCCCTTATCAAAATAAAAGTTTTAGTAAGGGGAGTGACTACAAGGGTGGGTAGCTCAGTTGGTAGAGCAGCGGTCTCCAAAGCCGCGTGTCGGGGGTTCGATCCCCTCCTCACTCGTTTTGATAGAGCTAAACTTGTCTTAAGCGAGGTGTAAACATGTCAGTGGAATTAAAGACGATGGAAGTAAAAAAAACACAACAGATACCATCCGGAATTACTAAGGGTGTTAGAGAATCTGAGACGAATGGTCGCCAAGCGAAAAAATTTAAATTATTAGAATTTTTAGCTGATGTTAAAGGGGAACTGAAAAAAATTAGTTGGACAACCCCAGCTGAATTGAAAACTTATACGAAAATTGTCATTGCGACAACATTTTGTTTTGGAATGGGTGTTTATTTGACAGACCTTATGATCCAATTGGTATTGAAAACACTAGAATCGACAATCCGTATGATTGGGGGATAAGAGAATGAAGTGGTATGTATTACAAGTTTACTCAGCACAAGAGAAAAAAGTAAAACAGGCAATTGAAGATCATAAAGATTTTAAAGAATTCGATGAATTTCTTGAACAAGTTTTACTGCCGATCGAAAATGTATCTGAAGTAAAGGGTGGAAAGCAAACAGTTGTCGAGAAGCGTTTGTGGCCAGGTTACCTGATGATTAAAATGAATCTAACCGACGAAGCTTGGCTTTACGTGAAGAAAACAGCAGGTGTCATCGATTTCCTAGGTGGAGACAAACCAACAGCATTATCTGATCGCGAAATTGAAGAAATTCTAAAAGATCTTCAAGATAAAAAGCAAAAAGTGATTCAGAAACATAAGTTTGAAGTTGGCGATCGTGTGAAAATTATTGATGGTGTTTTCGTTAACTTTATGGGTACGGTTCAAGAAGTCTTTCATGATAAAGGTCGCCTTAGCGTACTTGTTACAATTTTTGGAAGAGAGACTCGCGTTGATGATCTGGAGTTTATCCAAGTCGAAGAAATCACGGATGACGCAGAAACTACATAAAATTTGAATGTTAGACCACTTTCGAAATTTGCTTTGCTTAGAAAAATTAGAATTTTTTTAGCTTGTTTTTTGATAAATTTTGAGAGAATATTAGCTATATGGTCGAAAAAAATTTAGCGAAAAACAAGCCAAAAAAGGCAATTTTAATAGGCAAATGGAATTTCGAAAGAGGTCTATTTAATTAGTCTTATGAAAGTAAGGTTTTTTGAAAGCAACAGCGAACATTCAGATTAAAAAATAGGGATATTAGATCTTAAGGAATATATGGCAAAACTAGTCGTTAAAATAATTAAACTGCAAATTCCAGCAGGTAAAGCCAACCCGGCTCCACCAATTGGACCGGCCTTGGGTGGTGCAGGTGTCAACATTATGGCATTCTGTAAGCAATTCAATGCAATGACTCAATCTTTAGCGGGTAACATCATTCCTGTTGTTATTTCCGTATATAAAGATAAAACATTTGATCTTGAATTAAAACAGCCCCCGGCTGCTGATATGTTAAAAAAAGCAGCTAAAATTGAGAAGGGTTCTCCCGTTCCAAATCGCGATAAAGTTGGTAAGGTCACTAAGGCTCAAGTACTCGAAATTGCAAAGAATAAAATGCAAGATATGAATGCTAGAAACATAGAATCTGCTGCTATAAGCATTTGTGGAACAGCTCGATCAATGGGCTTAGAAGTCGTAAACTGAGGAAGAAAAGTAAAAGATGGGTCAACAACACAATAAAAGAACTCGGGAGATAGCTAAAACGCTAAGTGTAATAAAATTACATAGCGTTGAAGAAGCTATCGATATTTTAAAGAAATGGCCGACTGTCAAATTTGATCAGTCAGTTGATATTTCTTTAAAGATGGGCGTTGACCCCCGTAAATCAGATCAGCACGTACGTAGCACTGTATCATTACCGAATGGTACAGGCAAGCAGATGAAAATTCTTGTTTTTGCAAAAGGCGAGAAAGTTGAAGAAGCTTTAGCTGCGGGAGCCGATTATGCGGGTCACGAAGAATTATTTGAAAAAGTCAGTGCTGGATGGACAGATTTTGATGCTGTTATTGCAACACCTGATATGATGCGTGAAGTTGGTAAGTTAGGTAAAATCTTGGGTCCTAGAGGCTTAATGCCAACACCAAAAGCCGGCACTGTTACAACAGATGTTGTCAAGGCGCTTCGCGAGGTTAAAGGCGGTAAAATTGAATTTAAGTTAGATCGACATGGCGTCATCAATAATGGTATTGGAAGAATATCATTTACTGCTGAAAAGCTTGTTGAAAACTTGAAGTCCTTTGTGCAAGCAGTCAGTCGTGCAAGACCGGCTTCTGCTAAAGGAAATTTTATCAAGTCAATGGTGCTTTCATCAACAATGGGACCAGGGCTGAAAATCGATCTGCGTCCATTAAATCTACAATAATAAGGAGTGATCAGTGAGACAAGAAAAACAACTCCTTTTAGACGAGATTAAAGGGCAGATAGATAAGCACAGCACGTTTTTGATTATCCGCAATCTTGGATTTAAAGCAAACCAAGCCAATATTTTCCGTGGAAACTTGGAAAAAGTTGGTGGTTATGTTGAGATTGTGCGCAAGCGTGTTATGATTAAAGCGGCAAAATCTGCAGGCTTAGAACTGGATATCGAGTCATTGACCGGTCATATCGGTTTAGTGTTTGCTGGAAAAGATCCTCTTGAAATATTGAAAGAGGCATTTAAATTTAGCAAAGACAATTTAAAGTCGATTGAAATCATTGGTGGACAGTTTGAAGGCAAACTGCACACAGCTGAACAGATGGAAATGTTATCTAAATTGCCAAATCTTGATGGAATGCGTGCGGAACTATTAAGTGTTCTTGAAGCTCCATTAGCAAATACATTAAGCGTGATGAATGCGTTGATCACAAGCGTTGTATATTGCCTAGATAATAAAAGCAAACAAGAAACAGCTGAAATCACAAATAATTAAGTATATAGAGTAAAGTATAGGGGTATTACCGTGAGCAAACAAGAAGAATTAGTCAAAGCATTAAGCGAACTAACAGTATTAGAAATGGCTGAGTTAAAAACAGCACTCGAAGAAAAATGGGGCGTTAAAGCTTCAGCAGCAGCAGTTGCGCAAGCTCCGGCAGCAGCAGCAGGTCCTGCAGTAGAAGAAGCTACAGACTTCCAAATTACTTTAACAGAAGTTCCTGCTGACAAGAAAATTGGTGCTATCAAGATTGTACGTGAACTCACTGGTCTTGGTCTAAAAGAAGCGAAAGATCTAGTAGACGGCGCACCAAAAGTTGTTAAAGAATCTGCACCAAAAGCTGAAGCTGATGAAATCAAAGCAAAGTTTGAAGCAGTAGGCGCTAAAGTTTCTCTTAAAGCTGTTTAATTTTAAATTAAGTTGTAAGACTTATTAAAAATGACTGTTAACTCGGTATAAACCTCAATATGGGCGTTTGTACCGAGATTTTTCTATTTTAATAAAAATAAGGGTGTGCTTTGAAGGGCGAATGATACTTTATTCTTAAATTCAAGGTTTAAAGATCATGATTCTTCGTTCAAATTTCATCGTTAAATTCAGGGGGCATAATGTTGCAAAAGGCGCCACAACGTGTCGGTTTCAGAAAGAAAAAGGAAATCATTGATCTTCCTAATCTTATCGAAATCCAAGTTAAATCTTATAATCAATTTCTTCAACTCGAAAAATTTCCTGATGAACGGGAAAATATCGGATTGCAAGAAGTCTTTAGTGAAATATTTCCGATAAAGTCATATGACGAAAAGACAATCCTTGAATATATTTCCTATAGCTTAGGAGTTCCAAAATATCTTCCGGAAGAGTGTATTAGACGTGGTATTACTTATAATGTCACTTTAAAAGTCAAATTCAGATTGACGGACGAAACAGGTATTAAGGAAGAAGAAGTCTACATGGGAACAATTCCTGTGATGACTGACAAAGGTACTTTTGTCATCAATGGCGCTGAACGTGTTGTTGTTTCGCAGTTGCACAGATCTCCTGGAATTTGCTTTGAACAAGAGCGCCATTCACGTGGTCAAGTCATTTATTCCTTCCGTATTATTCCTTATCGTGGAAGTTGGCTTGAAGGCGCGTTTGATACAAATGACTTAATTCACATTTACATCGATCGAAAAAAACGTCGTCGCAAGATTTTGGCAACAACATTTATTCGTGCTTTAGGTTTTTCATCAAACTCAGACATCATTGAAGAATTTTTTAAGACTAGCAAAGTTAAAATTAAAACTGAAAAAGAATTTGTTAAATATGTCGGTAAAATCTTAGCTCAAGACGTAGTTGATGAAGACAGTGGTCTTGTGTTCGGAAAAGCTTCAGAAAAACTAACGACAGCAATGTTAAAACGCATGGCTGATGCTGGCATTGAAGCGATTGTGATCGCAGAAAGTGCTGACGAGAGCAGTCCTATTATTAAAATGCTTGCAAAAGATCCGACAGATTCCTATGAAACTGCTTTGAAGGACTTTTACAGAAAAATTCGTCCGGGCGAGCCTGCGACCCTATCGAATGCACGTTCTGCCATGATGCGTCTTTTCTTCGATCCAAAGCGTTATAACTTAGGTCGTGTCGGAAGATACAAATTAAATTCCAAATTACAAGTAGAAGTAAATGATGAGACTCTTAAAGTTGTCACATTGACAAAAGAAGACGTAATCAATGCTTTAAAATATTTGATCAAGTTAAAACAGGGCAATGAAGATGCCATGGTCGATGACATTGACCATTTGGGCAATCGTCGCGTTAGATCAGTTGGTGAGTTGATCCAAAATCAATGCCGTATCGGCCTTGCACGCATGGAAAAAATTATTCGCGAACGTATGAATCTTTTTGATTTTACTTCAGATACCCTAACTCCAGGAAAAATTGTTTCAGCAAAAGGCCTTTCCGGTGTTTTGAAAGACTTCTTTGGACGCTCACAATTGTCTCAGTTTATGGATCAGAATAATCCAATTGCCGAGTTAACACATAAGCGCCGTCTTTCATCTCTTGGACCTGGTGGTTTAAATAGAGATCGCGCAGGTTTTGAAGTTCGTGACGTACATTCCAGCCATTATGGCCGTATTTGTCCGATTGAGACACCTGAAGGACCAAACATCGGTTTGATCACATCGCTTTCATCTTATGCCAAAATTAACGAATTCGGTTTTATTGAAACTCCTTACCGTATTGTTCGCGATGGAATTGTAACTGAAGAAATCGAATACATGACTGCCGATCAGGAAGAGCGTTGTGTGATTGCGCAGGCCTCATCTCCGCTTGATGAATACAACATGTTTAAAGAGCCAATCTCTTGGGCAAGATACCGTGGCGAACCTATGGAAATCGAATCCGAAAAGCTCACCCATATGGATGTATCACCAAAGCAGCTTGTTTCGATTGTTACAGGACTTATTCCTTTCCTTGAGCATGATGATGCTAACCGTGCATTAATGGGCTCTAACATGCAACGCCAAGGCGTGCCTTTGCTAAAACCTGAAGCCCCAATTGTGGGAACAGGTCTTGAAGGGCGTTCAGCTCGAGATTCAGGTGCTGTTGTTATTGCAACCGAAGACGGAGTTGTTGACTATGTTGATGGTCTTAAGATTGTCATCTCACGTGCAGACAACCGCCTTGAGAAAAAAGTCTATAACCTTAAAAAATTCCTACGCTCAAATGCCGGAACATGTATCAATCAGCAACCGCTTTGTGAAGTCGGAGACGAAATCAAAGCTGGTGATATTATTGCTGATGGACCTGCAACGGAAAAAGGTGAAGTCGGACTTGGTAAAAACGTTTTAGTTGCCTTCATGCCTTGGTATGGATACAACTTTGAGGATGCGATCATCGTGTCTGATACTGCTTTACGAGACGATGTTTACACTTCTCTTTGTATTGAAGAATTTGGCGTGGAAACTAGATCGACCAAGCTTGGCGAAGAAGAAATTACTCGTGATATTCCTAATGTTTCAGAAGAGGCTTTAATTAATCTTGGCGATGATGGAATTATTCGCATCGGTGCTGAAGTAAAACCTGGCGACATATTAGTTGGAAAAATCACTCCTAAGTCAGAGACTGAATTAGCCCCTGAAGAAAGACTGCTTAGAGCAATCTTTGATGAAAAGGCTGCAGAAGTTAAAGATGCCTCACTTGTTGTTCCTCCTGGAACCGAAGGTGTTGTGATGGACGTTAAAGTCTTTAGTAGACGCGATCGTTTATCTAAAACTGATGATGAAATGATCGAAGAGGCCTCTAAATTAAAAGAAATTCAGCGCGACTACAAATCTAAGCAAACAGAACTTAAGATTGAAAGAAGAGAGCGTCTTGGCGCACTCCTCCTAAATGAAATTTCTCCGGCTTCTATTGTTCATCGTAAGACTGCAGAAATGATCTTAGAGCAAGGCACTTTGATTACTCAAGAACTCATTGAGGCTCTTGAAAAAGAAAACATCGAAGATCTGTTAATGCCTGAAAATGATCTTTATGAGGTTCTTAAGCAAACGCTTCATGATTTTGAATTGTCGATGAAAGCCCTTGAAATGCAACATAAAACTGAAATTGAGTTTTTAAGAAAAGGTGATGTTGATCTTGAGCCTGGAATTATTCGTCAGGTTAAAGTTTATATTGCTTCTAAGCGTAAGCTTCAAGTAGGCGATAAAATGGCCGGCCGTCACGGAAATAAAGGGGTTGTTTCAAAAATTGTTCCTGAGGCTGATATGCCTTGGATGGACGATGGTAAAACAATTGAACTTATTTTAAATCCGCTAGGTGTACCTTCGCGTATGAACATGGGTCAGCTGTTTGAAACTCACTTGGGATTTGCAGCAAAAAGAGCCGGTATCTACGTTCAATCTCCTGTGTTTGAAGGATTTCCTGAAGATAAAATCTGGGAAATGATGGAAGCGCAAGGGTTGCCAAGAGATGGTAAATTCTATCTTTTTGACGGACATACAGGCGAGCGATATGATAACCGCGTTGTAGTTGGATATATCTATTTGATGAAGCTAAGTCACTTGGTTGCAGATAAGATTCACGCAAGAGCGGTTGGACCTTACTCACTTGTTACTCAGCAACCGCTTGGTGGTAAAGCTCAGATGGGTGGACAGCGTTTTGGTGAGATGGAAGTTTGGGCCGCAGAAGCATATGGCGCAGCTTATCTTTTACAAGAAATGTTGACTGTTAAGTCTGATGATGTTGCCGGACGCCCTCGTATCTACGAGTCGATTGTTAAAGGGGATAACCTTTTGAATTCGGGAACACCTGAATCCTTTAATGTTTTAATTAAAGAAATGCAGGGTCTTGGTCTTGATGTTCGCACAGAATCAGTGCTGGAGAATTAATATAATGGGAGGAGCAGACATGTCGAATAATCACACAAACAAACAGCAATTTGATAAGTTAACTATCAAAATTGCCTCCGATGATATAGTTCGTAATAAATGGTCGCGTGGGGAGATCAAAAAGCCTGAAACAATCAACTACCGTACTTTTAAACCTGAAAAAGGTGGATTGTTCTGTGAGAAGATTTTTGGCCCGACAAGAGACTGGGAATGTGCTTGCGGTAAATATAAGAAAATTAAGCATAAAGGCATCATTTGTGATCGCTGTGGTGTTGAAGTTACATTATCCAAAGTTCGTCGCGAGCGAATGGCGCATATTGAACTTGCTGTACCGGTCGTTCATATTTGGTTCTTTAAAACAATGCCATCTCGTATTGGAAATGTACTTGGCATGTCATCAACCGATTTAGAGCGTGTAATTTATTATGAGGAATATGTTGTTGTCGATGCCGGCAACACGGACCTTGTTAAAAAACAACTCTTGACAGATGTTGAATATCGTGAAGCCCAAGAAAAATTTGGCCGAGATGCTTTTATTGCAAAAATGGGTGCTGAAGCTATACGCGATCTTCTTGAAACAGAAGATTTGCTTGGAATGCTAACAGACCTTAAAGAAAGATTGAGAAAAACAAAATCTCAACAAGCACGTATGAAGCTTGCCAAACGCTTAAAAATCATTGAAAGCTTTACGACTTCGACCAACAAACCTGATTGGATGGTTATGTCGGCAGTGCCGGTCATACCGCCTGATCTAAGACCACTTGTGCCTCTTGATGGTGGACGTTTTGCTACATCCGATTTAAATGATTTGTACAGACGCGTTATTAACCGTAACAATCGTTTAAAAGCTATTTTGAAACTTAAAACACCAGAAGTTATTATTCGTAACGAAAAGCGTATGCTTCAGGAAGCTGTCGATGCTCTTTTTGATAACGGTAGACACGGCCATGCTGTAATGGGCGCAGGTAACCGTCCTTTGAAATCTCTTTCTGAGATGTTAAAAGGTAAACAAGGACGTTTCCGTCAAAATCTACTTGGTAAACGTGTGGATTATTCCGGTCGTTCGGTTATTATTGTGGGACCTGAATTGAAGTTTAATCAGTGCGGTTTGCCAAAATTAATGGCGCTTGAACTTTTTGAGCCATTTATTGTGAAACGTCTAAAAGATTTGGGTTATGTTTACACAATTAGATCCGCTAAAAAAATGATTCATCGCCATGCTCCGGAAGTATGGGACGTTTTAGAGGATATCATCAAGGGTCATCCGGTTTTATTAAACCGTGCTCCTACTTTGCATAGACTCGGAATTCAAGCATTCCAGCCGGTTCTTATTGAAGGTAAGGCGATTCGCGTTCATCCTCTTGTCTGCTCAGCGTTTAACGCCGACTTTGACGGAGATCAGATGGCGGTTTATGTTCCTCTTTCTGTTGAAGCTCAGCTTGAAGCTAAACTTTTGATGATGGCTCCGGATAATATTTTCTTACCATCATCCGGAGAGCCTGTTGCTGTTCCTTCGCAAGATATGACGCTTGGACTTTATTACTTAATGTGCGATCCGCTTTATTTTCCGGAAGAACATGGTAAAAAGACACGCTATTTCAGAGATGCGGATGAAGTGTTATTAGCCTTGAATGCTAGCGGAAGCTTTAATTGGTATGAACCTCAAATTGAAGGTGAATCAGAGCATTATGGTCGAGGCATACGTATTCATGAGCAAATCAGATTGCGTACACAAGATGGAATCATTGAAACAACACCAGGCAGAGTAGTCTTTAACGGTATTGTTCCAAAAGAACTTGGCTTTCAAAACTACAGCTTGCCGAAGAAGAAAATGAGTGACCTGATCATGCTTTGCTACAAGAAAGCAGGTCTTGAGGCTACTGTTCGATTCTTAGACAATTTAAAAACAATCGGATTTGCTGAAGCTACTAAAGCTGCTCAATCGATGGGTGTTGCGGATGTTAAAATTCCACCAAATAAAAAGCAGATTATCGAAGATGCTCATATTCGAGTGGAAGTTGTTAAAAAACAATATGAAGATGGTATTATCACAGATGGTGAGCGTCATTCCAAGATTATTAGTATTTGGACTGAAGTTTCAGACACCTTATCAGAAGAACTCTTTAAGCTTATTTGTGAAGTTAAAGATGGCAAAATGAATCCTCTTTACATGATGATGGATTCTGGCGCTCGTGGTAACAAATCACAGATTAAGCAGCTTGGTGCTCTTCGTGGATTGATGGCTAAACCGTCAGGAGCCATTATTGAATCGCCGATTACTTCTAACTTTAGGGAAGGTTTGACTGTTCTTGAGTATTCCATTTCTTCCCACGGTGCTCGTAAAGGTCTTGCCGATACAGCTCTAAAAACTGCGGATTCAGGCTACTTAACAAGACGTCTTGTTGATGTTGCTCAAGATGTGATTATAACAGAGCCTGATTGCGATACATTGAATGGAATTGAAGTATCTTCAATTAAGCAAGGTCAAGAAGAGCTTTTACCGCTTAAAGATCGTATTTTTGGTAGAACTGTTTGCGACGATGTATTCTTACCCGGTGATGCAACGAAATTGCTTGCAAAATCTGGCGATACACTGACTATTTTACAAGCGGAAGCAATTGATGATTCAGGTATTGAAAGCTTGAAGATTCGATCTGTTCTAACTTGCGAAACACGTCGTGGAGTTTGTGCAAAATGTTATGGTGTAAACTTGGCAAACGGAAGATCCGTAAGTCTTGGTGAAGCTGTTGGTATTATTGCAGCGCAGTCGATTGGAGAACCTGGGACTCAGTTAACGATGCGTACGTTCCACTTGGGCGGTATTGCATCTGCAAGTATCAGTCCTGAATTGATCACAGAACAAACCGGATTGATCATTTATTCTGATCTTCGAGTTGTTGAAAATGAAGAACATCAATTTGTTGTCTTAAACAAAAATGGTGCAATCAACATTGTGCGTGATGAAGGTCGCACAATTGAAGAGTATAAAAAACTCTTAAGCACTAAGTCTTTACAGCCTCTGCAAACGTTTACGGTTGAGCTTGGTACAAAGATTTTGGTTGCCGATGGAACAAAAGTTGTTACCGGAACAAAAATTGCAGAATGGGAACAACATAATATTCCAATTATCTGCGATCGCCCAGGATTTGTTAAATATGAAGATCTTGTTGAAGGGATCTCGACTGAAAGAGACGTGAATAAGCGTACAGGTCAGACTGAATTGATCGTGAAGCAGCATAGAGGCGAGCTTCATCCGCAAATTGTTATTTATGCGGACAATCAATATCAGGAATTGATCGGAACTTATCCGTTGCCATCAGGTGCGATTGTATCTGTTGCTGAAGGCGATTATGCTAAAGCCGGTAGTTTGCTTGCAAGATTACCAAGAGGCGCTCTAAAAACAAAAGATATTACAGGAGGTCTTCCTCGTGTTGCCGAGCTTTTTGAAGCGCGTAAACCGAAAGACTCTGCTGAAATTGCAAAAATCGATGGTGTTATTGATTTTAGAGGAATCCAGAAGAACAAGCGTATTGTTGTGATTCGCGATGAAATGACAGGTATGGAAGAAGAGCATCTTATTCCACATACAAAGCATTTGATTGTACAAAGAGAAGATCATGTTGTTAAGGGTCAACAACTTACAGATGGTATTGTCATCCCGCACGAAATCCTAGAGATTTGCGGTGTGCGCGAACTTCAAAAATACTTGGTTAACCAGGTACAAGAAGTTTACCGTCTGCAGGGTGTTCGTATCAATGATAAACACGTTGAAATTATTGTGCGCCAAATGCTTAAGAAAGTACGCGTCATTGATCCAGGCGATACAAGCTTACTGTTTGGAGAAGAAGTTGATAAGAAAGATTTTGAAAAAGAGAACGTTAAGATTTTAGCAGAAGGCGGAAAAGCTGCACAAGCAACACCTGTCCTACTTGGAATCACTAAGGCGTCTTTAAGTACAGAATCCTTTATTTCTGCAGCTTCGTTCCAAGACACGACGCGTGTTCTTACAGAAGCTGCTTGTGCCGGTAAGACAGATTACTTGATGGGCTTTAAAGAAAACGTTATTATGGGTCATATCATTCCTGGCGGAACCGGTTTTGAGCATCATAGACGTGTTAAGAAGTTTGTTGATCGTGAGTATGAAGAGCCGTTAGTTTTCGATTTTGACACTGTTTTAAGTGTTGAAACCTCTTCGTCTCCTGTTGCATAATTTCCTATTTGCACACGGGCCATCAAGCGCCCGTGTGTTTCTCCCACCACAAAGCCCTTCACCCTAGTTTCTGTTAATTTTTTCCACCGCAAAGAGCGCGAAGAAAAGCGCGGAATAAAAAAAAGTTATTTTTAGCCTTCTTTGCTTCAAATTTTAGTTAACGTTGAATGCCTTCTTCCACGCGCTTTTAGCGCGCTTTTCTTCGCGTTCTTCGCGGTAAAAAAAAGCAACAGAAACTAGTGACTGTGGGAGGTTTTGGCGGCATCGACAAAGTATTTGAAGAAGAGGTAATTTTCTTTTGACAGCTCTTTACTAATAGTTAAATCTTCAACGGTGGAATCAAAAGCGACTCTTTCAGGATGCCATTGCAATAAAACAAGAAAACGTTGTCCATCGCCTTCTAAAGCCTTAATTGTCCCATCTTGATATTTGGAGATGACGTTAAGGTTAACCCCTAAGCTCTCCACAGCTTGATGATGAATGGAATAGCCTACAATAGTATGATTTGCTTCTTCAAAAACTTTTCCAATCACGCTTTTCGGACAACTTTCGTTTAAGTTTTCTATAGGTGAAAATTTCTGAATCACATAGGAGTGCGCATCAATGTGTTGCGTTAAAGAACCACCATACCAAACATTAGCCAACTGCAAACCTCGGCAAATTCCTAAAACCGGAATCCCTTTATCATCGACAATGTTTAGCATCGCAAATTCAAAAATATCTCTTCTGTAATCATCTGTGTGATTTGTCTTGGGTTCAAGTTCTTGCCCGTAAAAAAATGGAGGCACATCGTTTCCACCTGGTAGCAAAAGTGCTTGAACATCTTTCATGGCCTTTTTAACTTTTTTAATAATTTTACCAATTTCAGGATAATCACCTTTTTTTGCAATTTTTAAAATGCAATAAGCAATGGATTTGGTTTTTAAAATTTCTTTAGTTTTATTTTTATAAACATCCATAATAGCATCTACTTCACTCTTTAACGTCAAACAGTTGATATCAGGATCTTGGTAGTTGAGTTTTTTTACAGAAGCCCCATAGTTTTCAAAAATCTCAATGAATTTAAAAGCTGCCGGTGTAGGAGAGAGTTCATTCCAGGGGAGAAATATTATAGGTTTGTTAATACTTTCTTTAAAAGCTGAATGGTAACTATTCATCGTTTCCCCTTTTTCTTTTAAAAGCTCATCTAATACTGAAAATTAATTAAATAATAAATATTGTCAATATTATTTTTTAAATAGTTTGAGAGTTTACATAAAAATCACTTTATATTATAATTAATTTAATGCGCTTGAATTAGCCGTTCTACCACGACTTTGCACTTTTTAAAGGCAACAAATCATGCAAATACCGGATATTTTAACGCCTTTTATTAAAGAAGGAAAAAAACTCAATCAGCACGGGTTTGTTCGCGAAATCGAATTTTCAGGTGGAACTTACCAGGTTCAGGTTTTTGATGAAAATGAGAATGAAGTCTGGGCCTTTTTACAATTAGACAAACATAACGTTTTAAAAGATTGCTTTTGCTCTTGCCAAAGCTCAGAAGATGTTTCTTGCTGTCCCCATATTGCAGCAGCTTACTTAAAAATTTTTGAAGGTCAAGACAAGCCTTTGCACCAGCGCTTTGAACTTTCTCTTTGGAATAAATTATGTAAGCTCTATTCCGATCGCTTAGGAGATGAGGCGGATCTTTTAATTCATAGTGGCAAAGGAAAGTACGCAAGTCATTCGGTTGGTGGAAAAACTCTTTTTTATATCAAAGGAAAAAATAAACAAGCCATTGCCAAGCTTTCCCAATTTATTTCCCATCGTCATCGCGAAACAGAAGAAACATCTTTAAAATTTTCAAATTTATCACAAGAGGAAATTCTTCTTTGGCGCGAAGGAAAGCCAACAGCTGAATTGCAATATGAACTCTCTTTTTGGAACGATCTTGCTAAATGGTTTAAGATGCTGCAAGACGGTGGGGCTCCTTATGAAATTTCTTTTGATTATACGCAAAAAGCAATTCCAAATTATATCCACGTTGTATTTGCCGATGTTGTTGAATTTGGCTTTTATGTTTCAGAGGCCAACTTGACCTTTATTATTCCCTCACTTTCGACAGTCAATTCCAAAATTCAAGTACATCAAAGATATAATGAATCGATAAAAAAAATCACTTACGATAAAAAAGCTGCTATTCTTAAGATTGAAAACAAAGCTTTGCCTGAAAAAGAAAAGCCCCAAGATAAACAAAAAGGCACCCTTGTTGGAAATTGGATTTATGTTCAGAATGATGGATTTTACCCTTTAATTAAAAATGACTTTTTATCTACTCCTGAAATCCATGAAGATCAAATATCTTTGGCTTTAACAGAAAATCTTGAAACAATTAAATCGTGCCTTGAGGGATGCACTCTTCATGAGGCACCGATAGAGCCTTCTTATGCACTCTTTTTTGACAAAGAGTGGAATTTACATATCAGCTGTTACCTATTTACTATTGGAGACTTGAATAGGCCCTATTCAAGAAGTTTTGGTGAGTGGGTTTATTTGGATGATGATGGTTTTTATCGTTTGGAAAGAAACCTCTTTAATTCGGTAGAAACAGTTATTCTTGAACCTAACGTGGACGATTTCGTCAGAAAACAGCGAACCTTTCTAAATATGCAGGAAGGCTTTAAAACCCATCTTGCAAGTATTGAAGCTGAACTTAACTTTGTTCTTAGCAAGGATGACAAACTGTCCTTTTCAAAGCGTGCAGCTGTATTGGATGAATGTGTAAAAAGTAAAGATTTTGGTTCTTTAATTTATATTGAGGACCAAGGCTTTTATACAAAAATGAATTCCGATGTGGGCCTGCCTGTAAGATCGGGTGTTGGAATCAGTAAAGATCAACTTCCTCTTTTTATTCGGATGCATGCCCAAGATTTGGCCCAAGTTCCGGGATTTTTTAGTAAAAAGTGTCCGGTGTTAAAATCGGGATTAAGCATCACCTTAACAAGTGATCATAAAATTAAAATCGTTCCACAATATGAAATGGACAATGAATATTTAGACAAAGATGTGCGATTCTTTGATGATTTTTGTTATGTAGAAGATGAAGGCTTTCATGAACTCCCCTTTGACCATCGGCTTGCGGAGCAATATCGTTATCCTCTAGAAATTGAGCCCGGCAATCAGCAATTTTTCTTGGAGTATGAACTTGAAAAAATAAAACAGGATGCAAGTTACATAGATCCTTCATTATTAAAGCCTGAATTTATGAAATTAAAGGCTTTAAAGGTTTCTCGTGCAGAAGAAGTCGGCAGAGGCTTTTACCATCTTAAGCTTGCCATTCAAACCGAAAGAGGGCTCATACCCGTTTATGACATTTGGTCTGCAATCAAGAAGAAAAAATATTACCTTTTCTCAAAAGAGGGTTTGATTGATCTAAAAGATAAAAAATTCGATTGGCTACGCTTGTTGGACAAAAATAGAATCAATCGGAAAAGTCATACGATTACACTTTCTACTTTGGAACTCATCAGGTTAAATGCTTTTGATGAAATTCATTTGGATGCAAAAAACAAAGAACTTGAATCTGTAGAACTTCTAAAAGAATTAACGGAATTTCGCACACCTATTGAGCCTGATTTGACAGGACTTACAAGTAATTTGCGGCCTTATCAATCAATTGGTGTCAATTGGCTTTGGTTCTTATACCATCATGCTCTTTCTGGCTTGCTCTCAGATGATATGGGCCTTGGAAAAACACACCAGACAATGGCTTTACTTGCAGCCGTCATCAATCATCAGCCTCAAGAAAAAAAACACTTTTTAATCGTATGCCCAACATCTGTGATCTATCATTGGGAAGAAAAGCTTGCTAAGTTTTTGCCGGGTGTTAAAGTATGCACCTTTCATGGCGTCAATCGAAGTCTTGGACTATTCCATGAAGATTATGATGTTTTACTCACATCTTATGGAGTTTGGAGAATTGATCAGGAATTTTTATCAAAGTACCCATTTGAAGTTGCTATCTTTGATGAAATTCAAATTGCTAAAAATCATAACAGCCGCGTTTATTCATCCCTTCTTACAGTGAATGCAAAAATGAGAATTGGTTTATCGGGAACACCAATAGAAAATCAATTGAGGGATTTAAAAGCACTTTTTGATCTTGTGATACCATCTTATATGCCATCAGATACAGATTTCAGAACATTTTTTGCAAAACCAATCGAAAAAGATGGAAATGAAGAGCGAAAAGAATTATTGGCACGCTTTATTAAACCTTTTCTTTTGCGTCGTAAAAAATCTCAGGTGTTGCTTGATCTTCCTGAAAAAATTGAAGAGATTGCCCATACCGAATTATCGATCGATCAGGCGCTATTATACAACGAAACATTGGAAAAAACGCGCGCCAAAATTTTAGAAGATTTAAAAGATGAATCGGCCCCAATACCTTATATGCATATCTTTGCCATTCTTTCTGCTTTAAAACAAATTTGTGATCACCCGGCAGCATATTATAAAAAGCCTGAAAACTACAAAGAATACACTTCCGGAAAATGGGATCTTTTTATTGAATTATTGACAGAAGCAAGAGATAGCGGGCAAAAAGTTGTTGTTTTCTCTCATTATCTTTCTATGCTTGATATCATTGAAGCCTACTTGAAAGAGAATAACATCGGCTATGCCACCATTAGAGGCTCTACCACTAATCGGGGCCAGGAAATTCAACGATTTAATAATGATCCGACATGTGAAATATTTGTTGGCTCCTTGCAAGCCACAGGCCTTGGACTTGATTTAACGGCAGGTTCAGTAGTGATTCATTATGATCGCTGGTGGAATGCTGCAAGAGAAAATCAAGCAACAGACCGTGTGCATCGAATTGGTCAGACAAGGGGTGTGCAAGTTTTCAAACTTGTGACAAAAAATACCATTGAAGAAAGGATTGACCGGATCATTTTTGAAAAGGGCAAGTTGATGGAAGACGTTGTTAAAGTCGATGATGCTCAAATCATTAAGCAATTTGATCGCAAAGAGATCGTGCAGCTCTTGCAATTCGTACCCAAACCCTCCGAAGACTCCACTAACTAGATACCGCTTTTGTTAGCTTTTTTTACCGCTTTTGCTAGCTTTTTTTACCGCGAAGAGCGCGAAGAAGCGCGACTAAAGCGCGGGAAGAAACGCGAAGAAAAGGTTTATACTTTACCGCGGTAGCGGTAGAAAGGTATTAGCCCCACGTAAAATGGAAGGCCAAAGGCCTGAAATGGTGCGTGGGGTAATGTAAAATAAAAATCAGCCGCGGTAGCGGTGCAAGAAAATCGATGGAATATTCCTTTGACCGCTGCCGCGGCTCTTTTTTTCTACTATTACACCCCACGCTCCGTTCAGGCCTGACGGCCTTTCACTACACATGGGGCTAATACCTTTCTACCGCTACCGCGGTGAGGGAGAAGGTAATATATAGCTTTCTGTCGCCACCTTCGTGGCTTATTTGTTTGATTGAATTAATCCGCGGGTTATCACCCGCGGCTACATGCTTTCGCTGCTTCGCAGCTTAGAAAAAATAAAACGGCTAACTGGTTTTCTTGTTCTCTTGCGATTTAGTCGCGCTTTCTTCGCGTTTCTTCCGCAAGCATAGCTTTCGCTTCTTCGCGGTCTTCGCGGTAAAAAAAAGCTAACAAAAGCGGTATAGAAAAGCATCAAAAACGCTCTTACTTCTTGAAGTAGCTGTCGTCCAGGCCATTTTCTTCGAAGTGGTCGCTATCGTAATCGGCTGCATCAAACTCATCATCTTCATCGATAATGCCGTCCGCAGGTAACAGTTGCTCTTTTTCGCCTTGCTCGATTAACATGCCTTCACGGTCTTGGTCAGCTCTTGCTTGTTCTCCCAATGGTTTTTTCTTACCTTTAAGATAAAAAAGAATTGGCACTCCAACAAAACCATATTGAAGACGAAATTGGTTAAGAAGATATTTTTTATAAGCTTCAGTCATCAAACTTGGAATGTTGACGAAGAAGACAAATTTTGGCGGCTGTACTGAAACTTGGGCCATATAATAAATGCGAAGACGCTTACCTTGAAGCATCGGTGGGTGAACGCGTTGTACAGCTGCAGCAACGAATTTATTGAGTTGATGTGTGGTAATCCGTTTAAGCGATTCTTCCTGTACTTCTTTGACAACATCAAAAATCTTATCGATATTTCGGCCGGTCGTTACAGAAGTAAAGATTTTAGGACAATGCTTTAAGAAAGGCACTTCTTCTTCGATTCCTTGAAGGCAATGTTCCATACGAAAACCTTTGACAAGGTCCCACTTATTAAATAAAAGAATACAACCTTTGCCTTCAGCTTCAATTGTATTGGCAATTTTTTTCTCTTGAGTGGTGATTCCCGATTGTGCATCCAACATTAAAAGGCAAATATCTGCGCGTTCAATAGTACGCTCTGTTCGAATGGCTGCAAATTTGTCGACTACTTCATGTTCTGCATGCTTTCTTCTAATACCGGCTGTATCGATCAAAGTATATTCAGTATCGCCATGTTTAAATGAAGCGTCAATACTATCTCTTGTTGTTCCCGGAATTGGGCTAACAATGACACGATCTTCATCAAGAAGATAATTGATCAAGGAGGATTTGCCAACATTTGGTCGTCCAACTAAAGCAATTTTAACAGATTCTGTTTTTTGAAAATCTTCTATTTGTTTTCTGTCTTCAAAAGCCATTTCTAAAAGTTCGGCGATATGCCAGTTTTGCGCAGCGGAAACGGCCACCATTTTGGAAATACCAAGCGAATAAAAAGCATATGTTAAATTTTCTTTTGAAAGATCATCGATTTTGTTGACGGCAAGGCAAAGTGGCTTTTTTGTTTTAAGCAAAATGCGAGCAAGATCTTTATCGAGTTCAGTGACCCCAATTTTAGCATCGACAACCATGACGATTGTATCGGCTTCTTCGATTGCAATTTCCGCCTGTCTTTTAACAAATTCGTTGAATTCAAGCTTTGATCGAGGGTCAATACCGCCGGTATCGATCACTTCGAATGGAAAGCCAAAAAGGTCGGCTTGGGAGTAGAGTCTGTCGCGCGTAATGCCTTCAGCTTCATCAACGATTGCAATCTTTTTTTTGCAAATGCGGTTAAAAAGAGCAGATTTTCCGACGTTCGGTCTGCCGACGATAGCAAGTTTAAGTAATTTATTCATTGTTTTTACCATTTTAAAGTATTATAATAGCGAAAAGACAATTAATTGAAAAGTATTTAAGATTCATGAAGAGACAACCCCCGGCCGAAGAGATTTCTTTTTTTTCCTTTAAGAAAGATTTAATCGGCTACAATAAAACCACATTTCTGGCTGACGCACATGCTGCAATGACTGTTGCTATGCTAACGCTGCCTCAGGCAATGGCTTCTGCGTTACTTGCCGGTTTGCCAATCAGCTGTGGGATTTTTGCAGCCATTTATTCTTCCTTAATAGCCTCTCTCTTTGGATCTTCAAGACATTTAATGATAGGGCCGAGCAATGCAATCGCTATTTTAGTGCAGGCCGGAACTTCTGAAATTATTTTTACCTATTACCGAGATATCGAACCTGCCACAAGAGAATTAATCGCCCTTCAAATTTTAACTACATTAACGCTTTTGATCGGCTTATTTCAGGTGGTGGCCGCAGGTTTAAAACTTGGACGTTTAAGCCAGTTTATTAGCCATTCGGTCGTAGTTGGCTATATCATGGGAACAACCATTGCCGTTGTAATTAATCAATTTTTTAGTCTACTTGGCATTCCAAGAATGGCAGGCGTTCATTCCCTTTATGAAAGGGGAGTTTATTTAATTTTAAACCTCGACCTTTTCCATTTGCCGACTGCCATCATCGGCGCGTTTTCTTTAGGATTTATTTTAATTTTAAAAAAGCTTAACAACAAGATACCGGCAGCTTTTATCATGCTTGTTGTTTCAGGGGCCTTTATTCATATTGTTACCGTCATGCTCAATTATTTTGACGCAAATGCATATCTTTTTAGCGAATCTGCAAACTTAATACTTAATAGCATAGATCTTATCAAAGATAATGGCGCTTTTGCAGAAATCGTGCCAAGTTTAAGTTTGCCATCTTTTGATATGCGCGTTATGAATGCGCTTTTTCCAACGGCTTTTGCTATTGCTTTATTAAGTGTGATGGAAACCTCATCTGCCGCAAAATCTATTGCAGCAAGTTCAGGACAGCGTTTATCCAATAATCAGGAAATTCTTGGGATTGGCCTTGGAAATTTAATGTCTTCTTTAATTTCGGGAATGCCTGTTGCAGGTAGCCCTTCAAGATCTACGATCAATTACAAAAGCGGTGGACAAACGCGAGTTTCTGCTATTTTAAATGGCCTTTTTGTAATGATGATCTTAATGGTCTTTAATTATTTTATTGCTTTTATTCCTCTTGCATCATTGGCAGCTCTTTTATTATTCACCGCCCTTTCGGTTGTGAATAAAAAGCAGCTTCTATTGTGCCTTAAGGCGACACGGTCTGATAGGTCAGTTCTTTTAGTGACAATGCTCTCCTGCATTTTTTTTAGTTTTGACATCGCTTTTTATATTGGAGTGGGTATTTCCATCACTCTTTATTTAAATAAAGCGGCCATCCCTCACCTTGCCGAGTTTGATGTGGACAGTGAAGGGGAGTTAAAAATGATTCATTCGACCAATAAGACAAGTCATCGAAGCATACGAGTGATAAAAGTGGAAGGCGAACTCTTTTTTGGAGCAGCCGACCTTTTCCAATCTACCCTTAAAACAATAGCAGAAGATGATAACCACACAAAAGTGATTATTCTACAGTTGAAAAATGCCCGCGATATGGATGCTACAACATGTTTAGCATTGGTTCAACTCAATAGCTATCTGATCGGTTCTAAAAGACACTTGCTCGCCTGTGGAATTACCCAACCTGTTTGGGATGTTTTCAATGATTCGGGCTTAATTGATTTGATCGGCAAAGATAATCTTTTTGCCTTCGATGAACAGCGGCCTCATCTATATATGCAAAAAGCCATTACACGCGCAAAAGAACTCCAAATCGAACTTGCACCCCCCATTGATAAAGAAGAGGTTGTTACAGAAGAGGATACTCTTCCGGCCCTCCTCAAAACATAATTTTTTGAATACAAAGTACAAAAGAGAAGCAACAAAAGAGAAGGAGGGGTTGTTCAGGAAGTTCTTATATTACACCTTCTACGATTTTTTAAACACGAAGACACGAAGACCGCTAAAGATTCATGAAATTGTTATTTTTAAAGACATAGACACGAATTTCGCTAAATTTTTTTTTAATATTTTAAACAGCTTCAATAAATACAAGCGGTCTTCGTGTCTTCGTGTTTAAAAAATCTTAGACGGTATAATGCTAAAAATTTTGAATGGCTCTTGATGCTTCACTATTGGTCTTGGTGTTGAAAAACGTGAGGTTATGGGACGGGATCGTACTTCATGAGGTGGCCGTGTTCATTAAAGTTCTCGCGGTAAACCCAAGGGTCTGAATTTTCACGCATCAGGCGATCACAGCCCATCGAGAAGCCTTGAAAGAAGCCGTATTTACGAAATGCATCCAGCATGTATTGAGAGCTGCTTGGTCGAAAGTTACTTCTTGGTCCATCACAGGAGGTAATTGTTGTTTGATGGAAGGAAATGACTGCCTCGCCAATCGACCCCAAAATAAGTGTCTTGCATGGTGTGGGTTTTGAAAGGGGTATGGTTAGACACTTTTTCTTATTGTAGCAGACAAGGTCTGCATCTTTGCCCCATGGGATTAATGATGCGTAGGCTGTAGAATAGATTAGAAGGAATATTAGGGTTAGATATTTCAAAACGATGTCTCGAACGTTAAAATAGGAAACATTCTGTTTTTTAGCATGAAGCTTTTTGCTTTATTTTCATAAAGTCTTTCATTGTATTCTTTAGCTTCAAGTCCCGCTCCATTAATACCGCCAAAATACCAACCTGCTTCAAAACTTAAAGTGATCGCCCCTGCTGCATAGTAGCCCCGATGGAAAAATTGGTAGGCCGCAGCAGTAAATAAGCTATTAATAATAAAGCTTGTTACGGCAGATTTTTTTTGACCAATGTAATAATAGCCGGCTCCTGGTAGAATGGCATTTAATGTTTTGGCTTTACTTACCGATTTTTTCTCACATCGATATTCAGATAAAAAACTATCGACAAAGTCCAATTTTTCAATTTCATTAAAGTTAGCTTCATTTATAGCCAAATAGCCTTTCAACTTTTTTGCAGTTTCAGGGCATCCCTTTTCCATAAGATGAACCAGTCTTGAAGCTTTTTCGATAAGGCCAAGATTGAGGTAGGAATCATAAAGCATGACAAGCAACTGCTCGAAGGCTTCAAATGTGGGTTTGACGTCTAGCAAGTGGCTTGATTCAAAGGTGTCAATCACATCTTGGTATTTTAAAGCCAAATAATAACATTCAATGATCGAATACTCAATTTGCAAAACACGAGAAATATTTTTTTTAGGAATTAAAATTAAGCTACGTTTATAGCTTGTAATAGCCCTATAAAGATCAAATTCCTTTGAGAAAACCATCGCGATCCGCAACTCTTTTCCAAAATCTTCATTTAATTCGAAGTCAGTTAACTTATCGAAGGCAGACGGTAAACAGTCGATATTCCTTAATGAGGGAATTAGACTGATTACCGGCTCGATAGGCTCGCATTGTGTGTTAGTTTTACAGCAGCCAGTTAACAATTGGCTGAGTAACGTGATTAAGACAAAAATCTTAATCACGTTCACATTCATCCGTATCATAGTTTGGCCAAAGTTCTTCCCTGAGGTTAAAGAATTCAAGTGCTTCTTGCGTCTCATATTTCCAGCTTGATTTTAGGCGGTTTTTATTTTTCCAAATATCTTGCTGATGTTTTGTAATGTTATGCATTTCTTCGTGCGTATCAATAATCAGCGGTCTAATAAAAACTAATAAATTTGTTTTTTCACTTGTTTTTCTTCTGTCACTAAAAGCACCACCAAGAAGGGGAATACCACCAAGGCAAGGTATTTGACCTCTACGCGTGGTGATCTTATCTTGAATTTGTCCGCTTAAGATGAGGAAGTAGCCATTTGGCATGTGGACACGAGTTGTTGTTTTACTCTTACTTGTTGTAGGTCCTGTAACCACGTTTGGGTTAACTAGCTGTTGAATTGTTTGATTGGGTGTTGTAATGATATCAGTTTTTTCCTCTTCGATATCAAGCGTGATCATATCGTTGTCGCCAATCAACGGCGTAACTTTAAAGCGAACTCCAACGTCCAAATATTCAAAGTTTTGCGTTACAATGTTGCCGTCATTATTGGCAATGGACTGTGTCGGGTAGGGAGTGTTAATTCCGACAAAAATTTCGGCAGGTGAGTTGTCTTCTGTTAAAATCTTCGGATTTAATACAATTTTTTGCAGGTCAGTATTGTGAAATGCTGAAACAAGGGCACCAATAGAATTGAACAGCAAACCGCCATGGGTTAAATGTTGGCCTAGCACTCCTAGGTTATATCCTACACCTCGTGCAAGTGACGCAGCATTTGGAAGACTTGGAGCAATAGCTGTTGCAAGAGCACCGCTTAAAGGGGATCCTGCAGATAAAAATGCTTGAGCCCCGGCTGAATTACCACCCCCAAATCCTGAACCCCAGTTAACACCGTAGGTTAGGGCATCCGTTAAGTTCGTTTCAAGAATGAGTAATTCCAAAAAGACTTGGCGAAGAGGGTGGTCGATTTCCTCAATCAATTCTTTTAATTTATCAAGCGATGCTGTTGTTCCTGTAAAGATAAGCGCGTTTGTTGCTTCAATGGATTGAATAGTGTCGATAGCTGCAACAAGGTCAGCATTGATGGTTGTTTCTTTTAAGCTTGCTCCAATATTACGTAAGGATTGCTCAATGAGTGATGCTTGCCTATGATGCAGACGGTAAATGTAAAACTTAGTTCGCTCAATATGACCTATTGGTAAATTGACGGCCGTTTGTTCTTTTCTTGTGATTCTTTCAGGAGAAATCGGTTTCCCGGGAGCTAATTGAAAAATCCAGTTACCTTCTGTATCTTTTACCCATTTTCCATCAGGTGAGCGTGGCCCGCCAAGATTTCTTCCGCTTGCATCCCTTACCCAATTGCCATTGGCATCTTTGATCCAATTTTCACCGGGAGGTGCTGTTTCATCAGGATTGAACTTCCAGTTGCTATTAGAATCAAGAGACCAATATCCTTTTGGCGGCTCAGTTTCTTTAATGCCTGTGCGGTAACGCCAATTTCCATTCTCGTCAAGTTCCCATTGTCCGTTTTCATTTTGGAAGCTTGCTCCTTTCAAATTCAAAATTTGAGTGCTTCCTTGTGTTTGGTCTAAGTATTGCATAATTGAAAGTGCGCGCTCAACAAGGTAGGGGCTCGCCACAATAAAAATACTGTTAGATCCTGCATGAGGAGCCATCGTGAAGGATTGGTCGATGGCTATTGGCTGCATGATCTGCTGCGTTAGGTTAATAAGGGCATCAGGAACGCCTTGTTTGACAACATATTGTCCAACAACAAGACCTGTTTGCGGAGAATCCAAACTTTTTAATAACTTTCCGATTTGAATGATGTTAGAAGAAATATCAGTGATGATAAGTTGGTTTGTACTTTCAAGAATCTCTATCAAGGCAGAAGTAGATGCAAGGGGTTTGATGATGGCACCGGCTTTTTCTGCATTGACGGTATTTAATCTAAAAACTTGTGTAATGATATCTGCTTGGAGTTTGATAATTTCTTCGGCCGATAAATCTTTTGAAACAACAGCTGAAATCCCATTGACACCCGGGTTTCTGTGGATAATCATGCTATTTCCCTGCTCAATAAGTGACAGGTCGTGAATGCGCAGTTCTTGAAGAAGTGCCATCATGATGTTTTCAATAGTTGCAGGTTCTTCAGAGACAATTGTTACGTTAAAGGCTAGATCATTTTCATTAAAAATAAAGTTTTTGTTGGATATTCTACTGACGAAGCGAATATATTCGGTCATGGCCACATTGTTAAAATTAATCAAAATGGGTTTTAACCTGGCTTCTGATTCTTCAATGTTGCGGCTTTCGTTAGCGTCTGTAGCATCTTGCAGTTCCTCTGTCTGTTCAATATTTGGTACAACGTTTGATTGAGCATTGCTGTTTGGTACTTGTGGTAGTGTAGACGGAGGTGCTAATTGAGCTATATCATGTTCATCCCTTGTTTTTTCATCTTCTATGGAAAATAAAAAGGGCAGATCTTGGATCTCGGAAATGTCCGCACGAATGATGCCTTGAGTTAAGCTAATGCAGCTTAAAGCAAGACTGAATTTGATTAGGGAGCGGAAGCTAAAATTATGTTTCATGAGCATGGTCTTTTTGTGATACGTCCATTGAAATTTTAAAATACAATAAACAACAGTTATTTCAAAAACGGCTAATATTTTCCAGTTAAAAAATCATTTTAAGAAAAAAAAGTCATAAAACATGCTTTTTAAAATTATTATTTGACGTTTAAGGGGGAATTTAAAGGGTCGGGACATTGGGGACATGGGGGACATTGGGGACATTGGGGATATTGGGGGCATTGGGGGCATTGGGGACATTGGGGACATTGAGGACATTGGGGACATTGGGGACATTGGGGACATTGGGGACAAACTAACCTTGTAAATTTTATCAAGTTACTTAGTTGATCACAATGTTAATTTTGCCTTTTTAATAAACAATAAAAGGTAAAAATTGTCCCCAATGTCCCTTCCATTACTTTCTTTTGATAATAATGGTCGACACTAAGGTGTCATAGATAATTTTTGAAAAGATGATTTTTAAACGCTTTAGAAGTATTTGTGCAAGCTGTTCTGAAGGTAAATGAATATTTTCGTTTAAAGTTTTTGTCAAATTCAAATGAAGCAATTCTTGATTTTCCTTCGAACGAATTAGTAAACCTGAAAAGCTAAACAAGCAAATAGTATCTTTGCTAGTAAAAGATTTTTCTATGCTTTTAAAAATTGGATAAGGCTCAACACCTAAAACAAAGTTATGATTAATAATTTTTTCAACAGGCAGATTTTTAGGTTTAAAAAAGCAAACTTGCCCCTCTCCGCAAGCTATATATTGCAAAGTATTTTCCTCTAAATTGGTTGTCATATAACTTAAAGATAGACTGTGGCGTAAGGGATCGTTGATGATAAGATCGTTTAAAATGGCTACAAGTTCAGATGGGGCATTTGTTAGTTTACAAAGAGCACGAATCATTCCCCTTGTAGCTGCCGTGTAAATGATGGTTTCTTTGTTTTTTAAAGAGGACTGGCTCATTAAAACTCCATAATTTTTTTGATCAAGCTCAAAAAAATCTTGGTAAAGTCCTTGACGTAAACCCATAAGACTTGTGTCCTTATTTGTTGCAATTCCAATGTCAAATTCCGGCCAATCGGGTGCTTTTTCTGTAACAAGAATAAGTTGTGTATTTTTTAAATTTTCTAAAACATCGCTTAAGTCATCTTTTATAGTTTGTTCATCATTAATGGCAGAGGAGTTTAAAAAAGCTGACAGATCTGCTATAAAATCGACCACATCCTGGTAGCGCAAATTTGGATCTAGTTGTAAGGATTTATGCAGAATATGGCGCAATCCCTTTGGCATGAGGCTAATATGAATTTGGCCATAGCTTAATTTACCCAAAATAAGTTCATAGGCAATGATTGCAAGTGAGTAAATGTCTGATGGGTAGGAAACGGATTCAGGATTTTGTTTTTGTTCAGGACTCATATAAACAGGTGTTCCAATCACGCGACCTTGATTGGTTGGAGAAATATTTTCACTTTCTGTTAAAAGCTGAGCTATTCCAAAATCAATCATTTTTGTTGAATTTGTTTCTGTCACTAAAATATTATCAGGTTTTAAATCGCGATGGATGACACCATGCATATGTAAATGACAAAGTGCATAGGCTATTTCAATGACCATTTCAATTGCGCGTTTAAGTGAGATGTGTTTTTGTAAAATGTATTGCCTAAGGGACATACCTTGCACAAATTCGATGGCCATATAAAGGCCGCCTTCAAACGAGCCATGTCCATAGATTTTAACAATATTAGGATGGTCTGTCATGGCGATGATATCGGCTTCTTTTAAAAACCGATCCACAACTTCTTTGTTCATCAAAAATTTTTTAGATAAAACTTTAATGATGGCAGGTTCATGCGAGGTGACATTTTCACCAAGGTATAAAATACTCATCCCACCTTTATCAAAAAGGCTTTCTATTTTATAGGGTCCGATCATTTCAGGTATTTGAGATGGGGTTGCCTGACGGGGTTCATTTGGAATGGTCGGATTTGTCGGATCTTTATAAAACGAATCACTCATATTGAAAATCGTATAATTTTTTGTTTTCAGGGCGAAGCCCTGGTTTATAAAAGCCTAGGGCAACGCCCTAGTACACTGTAAGGTAATTCCGTGCCCTTAAAAACATCGCCAAAGCCCCTTAGGTTCGAGCGATCTAAATCCTAGTCCATATTACAATATTAACCCGATTTAGATCGTCGAACCGCGGGAGCTTTCGCGAAGTTTAACGGGTACGGACTTACCTTACAGTGTACTAGGTAATCTTTAAGGTCATATGCAGGCTGTATGCCTGCAATCCAATTCAAAACATTCCTAGGGCGATGCCTAGGCTTTTATAAACCAGGGCTTCGCCCTTTTTAGAAAGTTTTAGATGTCGAGGATGCGGACACCTAGAACTTCGCCAAGCTTTAATAATTCGCCTTTGGCAATTCTTTTTCCGTTCACAACAAGATCCACACCATTTTCAGGGTGAACATCTATTTCTAAAACATTTCCCGGTTGTAGTTCATTAAGTTTTGCAATCGACATTTGCAATCTTCCAACTTCAATAACAATATCAAGTCCGATATCTTCGGTTTTAAATTTCGGTGCTTTATCTGCAACTACCGGGGATTTAGGCGGACTTATTTCTTCATCACCATCTTCATGCACAGTTTCATCTTTTAACTGTTCTGTACTAGTTATAGAGGGATCAGCTTGAGAATGCTCATCATCTTCATCTATTGATGCATCAAATTCTGAAAGCCCAAATTGTGAGTCATCAAGTTCAGAATCATCATTTTCTGCAATGTCTTTTGCCATAGTGTTTGTCACCTGTTCATGCTGTTTATCACCGCTTATCCTATCTTCATGAAATAGGGGATGCTCTAAAATTTTTAAAGTGCCATTTTTAAGTTTTGCTCTAAAAAACCGGTTTCCGTTGACTGTTAAAGTCACACGGCCCTTATCGCTTTTTGGATCGAGGCTGCAAATATCCAAGATAAGAAAATCTCCGACAGTTATTTGTTTCCAAGTTGAAAGGGGGAGTAAAACTCTGCCAACTTCTAAAGCAATAGGAATGTGAATTTTTGCGCCAAGTTCCTCTCTTAAAGGAATATCGAGGGTTCTAATAGCATATTTTTCTTTAAAGGATTGTCTAAATTCATCTGAAATGATAAGACGGAAAATAAATGTGCTACCTTCAAGCGAAAACGAAATGTCCTGACAGAGGCTTCGCTCTTTGCTTAATAGCTCATTGATGGTTTCTTCTGAATCTGTTGTTTTTTCTGCAACATGTGGATTTATTGTTTTATCAAAATTGCATTGGTTAAAGATGTTAATCATTTCATAGCTCAAAAAATGGATAAATCCATTTTGAAAATCAGGATCAATCACATCTAAAGGCTCTTTTTGCTGTGAAATTAACAATGACATCAATAAGTGAATATCATGTTTGGCAATGACAGCAGAAAGGTCACCATTAAGGCTTGGTATTTGAAAATTGATGGGGATTAAATCTTCTCCAAGAGCTGAAAATAAATCTTCTGAACTTCTCCACTGTAACATTAAGGGTTTAACCTCAATATTTTGAGTTTGAAAAGTTTTTTTTAGAAGCTCATTAAATTGCTCCCAAGGAAAAATGGGTGGAAAACCTAAAAGAGGAATATCATTTTTTTGCAAAAGCGAAGTTGGAACTTCTTTTAGCCATTCGTAGGGTAGTGTTGTACTGCTCACAATTTTTGCCTTCTTAGCTTAGTTTTCTCAAGAATGACATAAAAGGGGTATCACTTGTCAATGCAAATTATCTAGTTGCACAACGTTTTTTTTTAACAAGAGAGAGAAAAAAAAAAGAGAGAGATGACTGAATGAGTTTGTTTAACAAACTCACTCATTAATCTCTCTCTCTTTTTTTTCTCTGTTCTCTAAAAAAACGTTATTTTGTACTAACGTTGTGGTTTTTGCTCTTTGTTAGGGTTGCCTTCTTCATCTTGTTTTGGCTGTTGCTTTCCGGATTGAGAGGCATCACTTAATATAGGGCGATGCTCAAGTTGTGTTGTTGCAACAACTGTTTGTACGATGTAGCCCCTTTCACTTAAAGCAACAAGCAATGCTTCACGGTTTGGAAGGCTGTCGATAAGATTTTTTGCTTGTACAGATAAATTTTCAAAAGATAAATTCAATTGCCCATGAGCTGTGTCAAACTCAGAGATAACCACAACGGTACCTTTAAAAACACCCGGCATATTTAGAGTCACTACAGTATCTGTCTGACCTTTTGCTTGGATGATGGTTAATTTATCAATCAATTCTACGACAATATCGTGAATCGGGGAGTTGACAGAAGTTGTCTGTTCAACTTTTACGCCCGCATTCAGATTGATTTGATTGGTTGGGGTAATAGGCGCGTTTGTGTTAATGATTGATATATCCCCTTGAGATTCAGAGTATTGAGAATTAAATTTCCCTTTTTTTGCTAAAACCTTTGCTTCATCTGCATTCGACAATTTGCCAAAAAGGACTGAGGGTGACTCGTGAACTTCTTCTTTAACTTCCTTCAAGATACTGCTTTTTTCTGCCATATTGGCACTTAAAGAGGGTTGTAAGGCTTTTTCTTCTGATATTTTGCCGGCAGGTTCAAAAATAGACATGGTTGATGCTTTTTCTTCTGATATTTTGCCGGCAGATTCAAAAATAGACATGGTTGATGCTTTTTTTACTTCTTTCTTGGCATTCAGGTTGCCTGAAAATAAAAGCATTGCAGAAGTTTTTTCATCGACTTCCACATCATCTTTTGATAAAAGCTTACCTGATGAGCCTTCATCCTCTTCACTCAAAACATCTTTAAACTCTTTTTGAGCGTTGACAGGCTTTTTAGGCTTTGCTTGGTTTGATTCTGATGAGGCCGATACGCCATCGGAACGGTTCGTATTTGCCGCAACTTTTAATGTATTATTATCTGGATTCATAATTTCTCCTTAAGCAAAAGCTTAAAAATTTTTACTTTTTCTTAAATTGGTGATGAAAATGACATTGCCAAGTTCATCCATCTCACGACCTTCTATTATTTCCATTTCTTTTCGCACCTCTTTTTTCCAGTCGATGCGGTGTGTTTCAAGTTTATCAACTTCTTGCCTTTTACGGAATAAATCTTGCTTAGCAAGCTCCAGATTTTTTTTGGCTGCTTCAACTTGAAGTTCCTGATCTTTTACTTTTTTATCTTCAACAACCAATTTTTCCTGAACAAGTTTTAAATAAGCCCTCATTTGCTGGATTTTTGTCGATGTTGTACCAAGGTCCATTTCTTCACGCATTTGAAAAAGCTTTGCCCGGTAATGGTTTCTTACCTTTTCTCTTTCGAGTTCTCTTTCTCGAAGCTTTTTTTCTTCATTTTCCAAAGCGATTTTCTTTTCTTTAACAACCTGTTCAGCGTTTTCCACCCGTCTTATTTTGACTTGTAGAATTTGAGCTAATGGATAAATCGCTTGTGCCATAATTTTTTTTATTTAAATAAGGTTCTTAAAAGCTGTTCCGTTTCTTGAAAACTACATTTCTCATCGACCGCCTGTTTTAAAAATCTTAAGACTTTTTCGATATAATCGATGGCAAAATCGCCGGCTTTATCGGTGCCTCTCTTATATTCGCCAATCTTAATCAAAAGCTCGTTCTTCTTATAGTTTGCAAGAACTTCCCTCAGTTTACCCACAAATTGTAAATGCTCTTTAGAAACAATCGAATTCATCACACGGCTTGCAGAAGAGAGCACATCAATTGCAGGGTAGTGAAACTGCCTTGCAAGATCGGCCGATAAGATAATGTGTCCGTCCAAAATAGACCTAACTTCATCAGCAACCGGCTCGTTCATGTCATCGCCTGCAACTAAAATCGTATAAAAGGCTGTGATCGACCCTACATCGGAATTTCCGCTTCGCTCAAGGAGTTTTGGCAAAGTAGAAAAAACGGAAGGAGTGTATCCTGCTCTTGCAGGAGGCTCACCGGCTGCAAGACCTACTTCCCTTAAAGCTCTTGCAAAACGAGTGACCGAGTCCATCATCAAGATCACAGATTTGCCCTGAGCTCTAAAATATTCGGCAATCGCTGTGCCAACATAGGCAGCATTTAATCTTAGCTGGGAAGCTTGATCTGAGGTTGAAACAACAAGTACTGACCGCTTTAAACCCTCAGGTCCTAAATCATGTTCAATAAAATCTCGAAGTTCCCGTCCACGTTCACCAACTAAGGCAATAACATTGATATCTGCTTGTGCATTTCTTGCAATCATTCCAAGAAGTGTAGATTTACCACCGCCGGCAGCTGCAAATATTCCGACCCTCTGTCCTTTTCCAACAGTCAATATCCCATCTAGTGCGCGAACCCCGGTCGATAGCGGTTCTTTGATTCGCATTCTTTTTGTCGGATCAGGAGGTGCGTTAATAACAGGGTAGGTTTCTTCTAGAATGAGCGGACCTTTTGTCTCCTCATCCATCGGTTGACCTAAACCATTTAAAATACGTCCAAGAAGGTTAGGCCCTACTTGAATGTTTAATGGAAGGTGGGTTGGGATTACTTCAGAGGAGGGTCCGATACCTTTCATTTCTCCAAGTGGTGAAAGGAAGACTTCATCCCTTGTAAATCCTACAACTTCGGTAAGAAGAGGTTCACCTTCTCTTTTAATCAAACAGATTTCGCCGATTTTCACATGAGGAACAATTGCCTTAATCAACATCCCGACAATTTCTGTAATTCTTCCGTTGATGGTTGTGATGTCTAGCGAATCCAAGCCTTCAAGGATGTTATCAAAATGATCATCAAGGCTCATAAATTAGTTCCTTTAATATTTTTACTTCAGTTACCATAAAAACTAACCACAGAGAGCAAGAGAGATTTAAAAGAGGTTAAAAAGAAGAGGAATTTGCATTCTCTCTTTGCTTTAAATCCTCTCTTAAATCTTTCTTGCTCCCTGTGGCAAATTACCAATCTATGTCTTTAAGCCTAGACTTGGATGTTCATGATCGTTTTAGTAGATTCAAGTGCTTTGTTAAGTAAGGCTGTGAAAAACTCGATTTCATTTTGAATATAGCCAACTTTTACCTGAACTGCTAACATGTCGGCGGGTGAAATTTGCCCTTTTACCAAAGACATTCTTTCCACATCGTTACCAAGACCTTCAAGCCCCGCTTGTGCGCTGGTTAGGAATCCAAGAAAACGCTCGATAGGAGTGCTCAGGTTTTTTTGGGCAACAGGTGCTACATATTCAACGCCAGCTTTATTCAGAGCAATTTTTAGGCTCTCGTCAATATGGGTTAATTTACTCTGCAATAAATTTTGAACCGAGCTTTTAATCTCAAGATTTGGAGTAGAGAGTTTATTTTTTAGCTCATCCATCTGCGCAACAAGCTCTGTTGCCTGAACGGCAATATTTTTAGGATCGCTTCGCGATGCAGTGTCCACTTTATTGTTGAAATTAGAAATTTCTTCCATAAGGGATGGTTTTCTTGAAGCATCAACTGAGCTTGCAGGAGCAATAAACGGTTGTTTTCTTTCCTGCGTCATTAAAGTATCGAAATGCTCTTTTTTAACTTCAATGAGTGCATCGGGGCTGTCATGCGAAATTTCATCAACTGCTTTTCTGTCACTTGAAGAGACGCTACTGATTTTTTCTACTTTGTCTTCTGGCATATTAACTTCCTTGTTAAAGGACAACTATTAAACTTCTTCTTCTTCCACATCTTTTTGGTTTGTGAAAAAAGGAGCTTTACTTTTCTTTAAATCTTTTTCGGCCCACTCGAGGGAAATACTACCAAGGCTTTTGATTGTTTCGTCGCTTGTTTTTTCCATTGCCTCGGCGATCAGTTTTTCACCTTTTTTTCTTTTTGGCTTAGTAAGCAAAAAGCACATTCCTAAAAATGTTTGAGCCAGATAATTGTCAGGCTCTTTTTCCATGATGCCTTCAAAAATTCTTGTGGCTTCTTTGACTTCAAGCTTATTTAAAGCAATGTAGCCAAGACCAATTTGTGGTGCGCTACTGGAAGGATTTAAGCTTTCTGCCGCATGGAAAATGCGCGTTGCGCTCATTTCGTCCAGTTGTTTAACAGCTACAAATCCGGCTTCGATGAACAGAGCAAAATCATCTTTGAATTGGTCGAATTTTTCTTTGTGCACCATATTAAAACCCGCTTAATAAATTTCTTGAACTTAAACTTATGGACTATACGTAGTTAGCGTCTTAAAGTAAACACAATGTGTTGGAGACATCATGCTTAATTACTTCAAGATCTAAACTACGTATAGCCAAAATGCGAGATATTCTGCAATCCAATTAAATGGATTAGCCTTTAATACCTTGCGCCATTCTGTTGATTGCTGAGTTTGAGGCACTGACGACACCTGTGCACATCTCAGATAACTGAGATAAGTGGTTCATCAACATTTGCATTTCAAACATATCACCAATACTTATAGAGCTTCGGTTCGCTTGAATAGACGATAGTTTCCTTTGCGCACTAGATACCGCATCTTGGAGTGTTGCGAACAAAGCTTGAACTTTAAAGCCAGATTTTGGTGTAGTTCCTTGGAATACGTTGTAACTCATATACTTCCCCTTTTTTAGTTTTTGTTTCTCTAAAGGAGTATAAGTTATGTGGCAGTGATCGATGCTCAGAAATTACATTTCTTGGAGTGGTGAGGCGACAGTAAATATACCCGGTTTGCTTTTTGGCTATTTTTCCGTATCTTGGGCTTTGATACAAGTTCCTTACTCATAAGAGTATATGAACTTGTATCAAAACCCAATCTCCGAAAAAATTTCTCAAAAATCAAATTCGGTTCTATTTACTGTCGGCCTTTACCTCCTGCATGGACCGCTTCAGCACTTAGACTTTCTCTTCAAATTTAAACACTAAGTTTAAATTTTCCGGCGGGACTGTCTTTGATTTCAAATGTAAATATAAATACTTACTTAATTCATCAAAGACAACCCTGCTAGAACATTTAAACTTTATTTAGCGTTAAACCTCGACATCACTTTCAAAAACGCTGTATAGCCGTAAAGAAGTGTACCGAGATTATCATAATCATCTTTATTTTCCCCGTCTCTTAGCAATTCTTTAACTTTCTGAACTTTGGCTTCAATTTCTTTTTTTAGTTCGGAATGTCTTTTAGGGGTCTTAAATTCTTTTTCGAGGTCAAAAACGAAAACTTCATATTTCTTTTTCTTTTGATTTTCTAGTCCAAACATGCAACACCTCGGTATAGAAATTATCTCTACTTATAATATCATTATAACATATCTCTAATTTTTATGCAAGTATTCTACTTTTTACTACTTTTACCATAGAGTTTAGGAGAGAAACTATTTGTTTTCTTATCACTGTTCCTCCTTTTTTTCTAGAGTATTTGTATCTTCACGCTCTTCAAATAAGCCCCAATCTAAGGTTTAACTTAGCTTAAGTAAAACATCTTAAAGATCGATATAAGGCAGGCTGTAGGCCTGCTTTATAATTTTTCTTGGGAAAGGTGCGTTTACTTAGTGAAGTCGATGCGGTACTTGATTGCGTCTTTTTCAAGGAAAATGACGTTTGGCTTGATCGTTGTAATCAACATCCCATCCAACGTATCTCCTCGAGCTAAAACACGTCCATTAATGATCACGCTTATGTTGCCGCGACCTTGTTCAGAATGTCCGGTCACTTCATATCGATCTGTTAGGTTGACCATCGATTGTTCGCCTGCAAGTTCGGCAACATAGTTTTTAACTTCACGAACGCCGGAAATATCTCTGATGTTGGAAATAACTGTAGAAAAAATGTCTGTTTTGCCTGTGGAAATAAAGCCTGTTAGTGTTATTTCACCCTGGCTCATCTGTGTTTTAACATCTCTAAAGCCATCTTTAGTGAGTAAGGAATTCACTTGTGAAATTACATCTTCTTCAACAACCACTTTCTTTTCCAAAAGATTGATGAGAGGAAAGTTATTGCTAACATAGTCCCAAAGCTGTTCTGATTCTCTTCTTGTTTGCAAATATCCTGAAAGAACAAATTTCCCAGGGCCAGGGGATTGAATGCTTACGCCTCTCCAGGCAGGATTTCTACTTAATGTAGGGTTGATTTCGCGCCATGCAAATTCATCAATGATAACACCGCGATCATCGGTTGTTTTAATGAATTTTAATCCTTGAAGATTAAAAAGAAGCTGGTTTTTGTCAGTTGATGTAGAAACGTGCCCTGCAAGGAGCAATAAACCTGTTGCTTTATTAAAATTGTATTTCACGCTTGGAAAAGGACTAAAAGCTTCTGCAAGAATAGCTTCCGTATCAAGGTTTTGCTCTTTAATGACAGGTTCTGATTTAAAAAGAGTTGTGATGGCAATGCCTGATACAACAAACAAACCCGTAACCATTGCAGTTAAAATAAAAAAACTAAGATGTTGCGTTTTTGGCTTTTTCGCATTCATTTCCAGTTCTTGGGCAGATTTTAACTCGGCTGCAGCT
>Ga0105047_10001345_pt1 | contig 43819 bp, 44 predicted proteins | sample MAT04_FD_78384 | JGI IMG/M metagenome (GOLD analysis project Ga0105047, IMG submission 78384) | Freshwater microbial communities from Lake Fryxell liftoff mats and glacier meltwater in Antarctica - MAT-04 (megahit assembly) | ecosystem: Environmental > Aquatic > Freshwater > Ice > Liftoff... | reverse complement strand
GATGGAGGCGTCGCCGTGCGGGTGGTACTTGCCCATGACGTCGCCGACGATGCGGGCGCATTTCTTGAAGCCGGCGGTCGGGTCGAGGCGGAGCTGGTGCATGGCGTAGACGAGGCGGCGGTGCACCGGCTTGAGGCCGTCGCGCACGTCGGGCAAGGCTCGCGACATGATGACCGACATCGCGTAGTCGAGGAAGCTGCGCTCCATCTCGTCTTGCAACTGGATGGGCTCGATCAGATCGTGACCGGTGCCATCGTCATCGGGTGTTGCTGGTGTGTTGGGTGTGTCACTCATGTCAGAAGTCCAGGTTCCGTACGTCGCGGGCGTTGGTGGTGATGAACTGCTTGCGAAGGTCGACGTCGTCGCCCATCAGCACGCTGGTGATCTCGTCGGCCAGAGCTGCCTCCTCGACGGTGATCTGCAGCAGCGTGCGCGTGCTCACATCCATCGTGGTCGGCTTCAGTTCCTGCCAGTCCATCTCGCCAAGGCCCTTCAACCGGTTGAAGTCGTTCTTGTGGTTGGGGTGCGCATCCAAGAAGCGCGTCTTGGCGTGCTCATCCTTCAGGTAGATCTTCTCCTTGCCGACCAGCGTGGAGAACAACGGCGGCTGTGCGATGTACACGTATCCGGCCTCCACCATGCCGCGCATCTGACGGAAGAAGAACGTGAGCAGCAGCGTGCGAATGTGGCTGCCGTCGACATCGGCGTCGCACAGGATGATCACCTTGTGGTAGCGGGCCTTGGCCGTATCGAACTCGTCGCCCACGCCGCCACCGATGGCAGTGATGAGTGCCTGGATCTCGTTGTTCTTCAACATCTTGTCCAGCCGTGACCGCTCGACGTTGAGGATCTTGCCGCGGATGGGCAGCAACGCCTGCGTGCGCGGGTCGCGCGCATTGAGCGCAGAGCCACCGGCAGAGTCGCCCTCGACGATGAAGATCTCGCTCTCCTCGGGGTTACCGGAGCTGCAGTCCTTCAACTTGTCGGGCATACCGGCACCGGCCAGCGCCGTCTTGCGGCGAATCGCGTTGCGCGCGTTCTTCGCGGCCACACGAGCCTGCGCCGCGGCCAGACCCTTCTTGACCAACTTGTTGGCCTCGACCGGGTTCTCCTCCAGCCACTCTGCAAGGCGCTCGTTGGTGGCCTTCTGCACGAAGCTACGCATGGGCACGTTGCCCAGCTTGGCTTTCGTCTGGCCCTCGAACTGCGGCTCGCGCAGCTTGACCGACACGATGGCGGTGATGCCTTCGCGAATGTCCTCGCCGAGCAGGTTGTCGTCCTTTTCCTTCAGCAGGTTCTTCGAGCGGGCGTACTTGTTGACCACGCTGGTGAGCGCCGTCTTGAAACCCTCTACGTGCATGCCACCCTCGATCGTGGAGATGCCGTTGGCGTAGCCATGAATTCCCTCGTAGTACCCGGTGTTCCACTGGATGGCGATATCCAACGTTTGGCCGCCCTCAGTGTCTTCATCTTCATAGTGAGCAACCTTGCTGAACAACGCTTCCTTGCTCTGGTTGAGGTGTTTGACGAAGTCGACGATGCCGCCCTTGTACTGGAACGTCACGTCCTGCTCGCGGTCGGGCCGCTCGTCGCGGAAGATGATCTCGAGGCCCCTGTTCAGGAACGCCATCGTCTGCAACCGCTCGAGCACGGTGCGCGCTACGAACTCGGTGCCTTCGGCCACGAACACGGTGGGGTCCGGCCAGAAACTGACCGAACTACCGGTGGTACGACCACGGGCCGGTGTGGGGCCGACGTCGGCAATCTTGTCCTGCGGCTTTCCGCCCTTGGCGTACTCCTGCTGGTAACGGCGACCACCCTTGTCGACCTCCAGCAGCAACCGCTCGCTGAGCGCGTTGACGACACTGACGCCGACGCCGTGAAGACCGCCCGAGACCTTGTAGCCCTCGCCGCCGAACTTGCCGCCGGCGTGCAACACGGTGAGCACGACCTCCGCCGCGCTCTTGCCCTTGTGCGGCCCGGACGGGTACGGGTCGACCGGAAAACCACGACCATTGTCTTCCACCCGACAACCACCGTCGACCAACATCGTGACGTGAATGCGCGTCGCAAAGCCCGCCATCGCCTCGTCGACAGCGTTGTCGACGACCTCCCAGATGAGGTGATGTAGACCGGCCAAACCGGTGGACCCGATGTACATACCAGGACGTTTTCTGACCGGGTCGAGACCCTCGAGCACCTGGATGTCTTTGGCGCTGTAACTAGCGCTGGCTTGATTGGTGTCAGACGACACGCGCACCTCGATCGTTTCAGGGGAATACAGGCGTTGACCTGCGATGATGCAGGCGACACATAGGCTGGCTCCCTGCGCTGCAGCCGTCGTCGCGAGACGCACGAAGTCTACCTGAGGGGTGTCACAAAGAGGGGGAGGGTGGGCAGTGGCGCGACGTCTGAAACCGTCCGCAAGAACGTGGTTCTCCGAAGGCCGCCTAGCGACTCACGCGCACTTCGATTCGCTCGATGGTGGCGCCGGCCACTTCGAGCAGACGGGAACGCAATGTGCCTTCCAAGAACTTGAGCTGCGTCGCCCACGCAGGGTCGTCCACCTTGACAACCAAAGTGGTGCCGTCCAGCTTCACCGGCTGAACGTGCAGCGCGACAGCCGCCCCGACGGCTTCCTCCCAGCGACCGAACACGCCACCAATCACCGCGGCCGGCGCAGCAGCAGGACCGGTCTCGGGGCGCAGCGAACGAACTACCTGGTGCAGGCTGTCGCCCAACCGAATTGGTTCGTCACGAGCCACGGCATCACTCTGCCACCTGTCTGGCCGCCTGCCCACCAACGACAGCACCCGATTCGATACGCACGATCGCATCCGGGTGCGCTGCCTCGGGCAGTGCGCTGGCGGTCGTGAGCACGACCTGGCCAGGCGGAAGGTGCAGCAAGAGTGCGGCGGATCGAAGCGGGTCGAGCTCGCTGAGCACATCATCGAGCACGAGGACAGGGCTACTACCTGCCTTCTCGGCCACCATGCGATGCGCAGCCAGCCGCAACGCCAGCGCCAGTGTGCGTTGCTCGCCCTGCGACGCGTGGGTCCGCGCCGGTAGACCCCCGATGAAGAGGTCGACGTCGTCGCGATGTGGCCCGGTGGTGCTGGTGCCGCGGCGGACGTCGTCAGTTCTCGCCTCAGCCAGCGCCGTCACAAGGCCCCTTTGACGCCACACGGGCTCATAGCGGAGCTCGACGACACTCGGCCGGTCAGCGAGCTGCTCGTAGGCCTCGGTGACCATTGGCGCCAGTCGTGCGATCAGTACCGCCCGCGCATGGCCGAACTGATCGCCCACTTGTGCGAACTTCGCGTCCCACACGTCCAGCGAGACTTCCAGCTCGTCGTTCAGTCGTCCGCCGGCGACCTTCAGCAGGGTGTTGCGCTGCTTCACGATCCGGTCGAGCTCCAGCCGCAACGCGTCGTACTTCAAGGCCAGCGAGACGAGCGTGTCGTCCATGAACCGACGACGCTGTTGAGGTCCGCCTTTCACCAGCTCGAGGTCGTCGGGGGAGAACACCGTCACTCGCATGACGCCGAGTAGCTCGCGCGACCGGCCAAGCTTCTGTTTGTTCACCTGCACACGGTTACGACCGTGGCGCGACAGCTCCAGCTCCACCAGCACCTCGCGCCCGTCGGGGTGTAGCACCGTGGCCCGAACGACCGCTGTCTCTGCACCGACGCGGATCAGTGCGTCGGTAGGAGCACCGCGAAAACTGTCCAACGATGCAAGGTACGCGAGAGCCTCCGCCAGGTTTGTCTTGCCTTGACCGTTGAGCCCGACGACAGCGGTGATGCCGTGATGGAACTCGAAAGAGGCTTCCGTGTAGTTGCGGAAGTCGACGAGCTCCAGCCGCGTGACGATCATGCCACGTCGTTCAGAAGGATGGCAAAGCTCACAGGGGTGGCTAGGGCACCCGCACCGGCATGAGCAGGTACAGGTAGTCGTCGATGCCCACGCCACGCACGACGGCCGGCTTCAGACCATCGAGTGTCGAAAGCGTGATGGAGTCGCCGATACACGCCTCGACACCGGCCGCGAAGTAGTCCGGGTTGAATGCCACGGTCAGCTCGCTGCCGACGTAGACGCAATCCAGTTCCTCACTTGCGTTACCAACGTCTTGTGTGATCGCGGTGAGACGCAACGTGTCGCCGCCCATCTGCAAGCGCACCGGGGTGGCGTCCTTGGCGAGAATCTTCACGCGTCGAATAGCCTCGAGCAAGGGCTCGCGCTCGACAGTGAGCGTGTTGGGATGCGACGGTGGAATCAGCTGGCGATAGTTCGGGAACTCGCCCTCGATGAGCCGCGTCGTCAACCGCGTAGTGCCGACTTCGAAGGTGGCGTCACGGTCGCCGAGGCGCATCGTGACTTCATCGCCGCCGCCCACCAGACGCTGCAGCTCGGTGAGTGCACGCCCAGGGATGAGCACCTTCTGGTCAGCAGCCAGCACCTGCTGGCCAACGAGATCGCGAACTGCGAGACGGTACGAGTCGGTGGCAACCATGCGTAGGCCATCACCCTCGGCCGTCATCATCACGCCGGTGAGAATCGGACGCGCTTCGTCGGTACTGGCAGCACGTACGACCTGGCGGAGCGCGTCACCAAATGCGGCGGCTGGCAACGTGACCGACGTGTTGACCGGCGAGGCCAACTTCGGATAGTCGTCGAAGCTGAGTGGTCGAACGGTGAAATTCGAGCGACCGTTGCTGATCGTGACGTCGTCGCCCTCGGCCACCACATCGACCTTGCCCTGACCCAGCGACCGCACGATGTCGGCAGCGAGGCGGGCCGGCAACACGACACCACCGTCACCATCGCCGCCCACTTCGATCGACAACTGAATCGTCAGATCGAGGTCGGTGCCGGTGACCGACAACTGATTGCCAGTGAGTTCAAGGCGCAGGCCAGAGAGCACCGGCAGGGCGCCGGTTCGGCCAGTGGCAGCACGGCCGGCGGTGGCCAGCGCTTCGGCCAGCGCTTCACGTTCACAACGGAACTTCACAGCGTTCCCTTTCGCGTCAGAGGGTGATGTACAAAGGTAATAGAGGTAATAAGGGCTGTGGATTGTGCACAACCCCGTGTTTGCCCAGCGTAGGTGCCAGAACTGTGCGCACAGCGGTTTCCCCACGCGCGCACAGATGAAAAACCACTCTCGTGTAGTTCGGTGGACAACTTCGGGTTGTCCCCGGAAACGCGAGCGGTCGCCCACAGGTCGCCCACAGGGCTGCGCGGGCTCTCAGCGACCAACATCATGCTTTCTTCAGCCGTTGGATGAGGTCGGTGACCTGATCGTAAATCTGCTTGCGCTCCTTCATCAGCCGCTGAATCTTGTCGACAGCGTGAATGACGGTGGTGTGGTCGCGGCCGCCGAACAAGCGAGCGATGGCGGGGTAGCTGAGGTCCGTGAGCTCGCGGAAGACGTACATCGCGGTCTGACGAGCGGTGACCAGTGGACGTTGGCGGCTCTTGCCCCGCAATGACTCAACGCTGTAGCCAAGGATGACCGCGATCTCGTTGAGTAGCTCCTCGTCGGTACGCGGCTTGACGTACGAGCCGGTCATCAGATCGCTGAGTAGCCCCTCGGCCATGTGAGTGCTGATGGGTACCGCGTTGAGACTGGCGTAGGCCGTGACACGGATGAGCGCACCTTCCAGCTCACGAATGTTGGTCGTGATGCGCGAGGCAATGAACTCGAGCGTTTCCGCTGGCACCGGGCTGTGGTCGCGTTCTGCCTTGTTGCGTAGAATGGCCAACCGGGTTTCAAGGTCAGGTGGCTGGATGTCGGTGATGAGGCCCCACTTGAAGCGACCGCGTAGGCGCTCCTCCAAGGTGGGGATGGCGTCGGGCATACGGTCGCTGGAGATCACAATCTGCTTGTTGGCACCGTGCAGCGAGTTGAACGTATGGAAGAACTCCTCCTGGAGACCTTCCTTGCCTTCCATGAACTGGATGTCGTCGATCAGCAGCACGTCGATGTCGCGGTACCGGCGCTTGAAGTTGGCAGTCGTGTTCGTTCGAATCGCGTCGACGTACTCGTTGAGGAAGGTCTCCGTGCTCACGTACCGCACGACGTCGTGTTGATAGTGGTTGTGCACGTAGTGCCCGATGGCGTGCAACAGGTGGGTCTTACCCAAGCCGGCCGAGCCGTAGATGAAGAGTGGGTTGTAGCTGCGGCCCGGCGTCTCGGCGACCCGGAGCGCTGCGGCCAAGGCGAATTGGTTGCTGGCGCCCTTCACGAATGTCTCGAACGTGTAGCGGGGGTTCATGCCGCCGGTGTCGGCCATGTTGATGGTGCTACTGCTGCCCGATGGCAGATCGCTGTGGCTGCTGGCACTGCTGTGGCCGCTGCCCTCGCGGCTACTGGGTTCGGGGGCCCACTCTGGCTGTGGCTCGCTGTCCACCAACTGCACTTCAATGACGAACTGCAGGTTGCTGGAGCCGATTTCCTCGAGGGCATCCCTGACCAGCGGAAGGTATCGCGACAGAATGCGGTCGCGTGAGTGTGCGTTCGGGGCACTGACGCGCAGCATGGATGCATCACTGTCCAGGGCAACGACATCTTGGAAGGTGGAGAACCACACGGCCTCCGACACCTGCGCGCGAAGCAGTTGCGCTACGGCTGTCCACAGCTGCTCATGGTCGCTCACCAGCGCCTCCTTCTCGTCGATCGAGCACTGTCCACATGCTTGTCCACATCGTGTGGACAAGTCAAAGAACAGAGTTGGGCACGCTAGCAGGCGCGCGCCTGCACCCGTACCGCCGACTTCTTCCGGCGCGTTCGGTTGCCGCGATGCCGCGCGCGGCCCTAGTCTTGTCGCTTGGCCATTGGCGTGGCTGGTGCAGTGCGGCGCGCCAAGGCAACTTTCGACTTGCTGAACCGCCACCGTAGGGTGGCTCGAGGAGAGCTGCGTGAAGCGCACATTCCAACCCAATAATCGTCGTCGTGCCAAGAAGCACGGCTTCCGCCACCGTATGAGCACCCGGGCAGGCCGCGACATCTTGAAGTCGCGTCGCGCCAAGGGCCGCCACAAGCTTTCGGCTTGATCTGGCGCATCCGAGAGCGCAGCGCGTTCACGCGCATCGCCTCCCAAGGGCGGCGTACTCGGGCCGGAGTGCTGTGGTGCACCTACGTTCTCGATCCTCCCGGCACCGTCACACCGCCGCGTGTGGCGTACGCCCTCGGTCGCGCGCTCGGTCCCGCCGTCGTACGCAACCGTGTTCGCCGACAACTGCGGGCCATGTTGCAGCAGGTCTCCCGAGAAGCCGCACTCCCATCGGGAATGTATCTGTTCGGCGCACAGCCCGCTGCCGCCGGTCGATCATCTGTCGAACTCCAGTTCGATCTGGAGCAGATTCTGCGTCGAGTTCGCGCTTGATCCGCCTGGTCATTGCCTATCAACGGGCGATGGAGGGCCGGCCGTCGCCGTGCAGGTTCACTCCCTCATGTAGTAGCTATGCCGTCGAAGCCTTGCAGGTTCACGGCAGTGCGCGAGGGCTGTGGTTGACCATTCGTCGCCTTTCTCGCTGCCGCCCGTTCGGCCCTTGCGGCTGGGATCCAGTGCCGCACGCTGAGCACGGCTCCCATACCTCACACGCTTCCCACTCTTCATCACGAGTCTCATCACGACAGGACAAGGGTCTCTTCGCATGATCGCCATCCAGTTCTTCGAGCAGCCGGCCAAGTTGCTTGCCTGGTTCTACAGCTTCACGCACAGCTACATTCTCGCCATCTCGTTGATCGCGTTGGTCGTGATGCTGATCACCGCTCCCCTGGTGCTCAAGAGCACCAAGGGCATGCTGGAGATGCAAAAGCTGCAACCGCAGATGAAGAAGTTGCAAGCCGAGCACCGCAACGACCGCCAGAAGCTCAACGAAGAGATGATGAAGCTCTATCAAGAGCACAAGGTCAACCCCCTTGCCTCCTGCCTGCCGCTGGTGCTGCAAATGCCGGTGTTCATCATCATGTTCCGGGTGCTGCATGGCCTGACGAACAAGGGACCTGATGGCACCTTCACCCCTGCGTATCTCGACCAGTCAACGGCGCTCTACAAGTCGCTGAAGGGCAAGACCGAGATGTTGTCGTGGGGGCTCGACCTGTCGCGCCGCCCGTACAGCGTCATTGCTGAGTCGTCATTCGGGGAGGGTCTCAAGTACGCACTGCTGGTCCTGGTGCTCGGTGTGCTGTACTTCGTGCAGCAGAAGATGGTTGCCTCGCGCGCTGCAGTGTCGCCGTCGGTGTCGCCGATGCAGCAGAAGCTGATGCAGTACCTGCCGGTGGTCTTTGCCGTGTTCATGGGCTTCTACCTCACTGGCCTGGTGATCTATTATATGGCGCAGGCGATCTTCCGCATCGGTCTCAACGTGTACATCACCCGCCGCTTCTACCACGGTCACGAATCACTTGGTCGCCAGGCGCAGCGCGCAGGTGAGGATGCTCGTGAGATCGCGAAGAAGGATGGAGGCGGTGGCGGCATGTTCGCCAACGCCAAGCGCGAACTCACCGCCGCCAAGCAGCCGGCGAAGACTGCCGCTGCGACCACGACCGCGACCAGCAAGCGCGTGACGCCACCGAAAACCAAGCCAACCCCAAGCTCTGGGCGCCCGGCATCTCGCCCCGCCTCCACCGGAAAGGCTGCGCGGCCTGACGGCTCGGGCCCTTCCCCCAAGAAGAAGTAGCAGGTCAGACAGCATGGAATGGGTCGAAACAGTCGGCAAGTCAATTGCAGAGGCAAAGGAAAAGGCACTCGATCAGTTGGGTGTCCACGAAGAGGATGCCGACTTCGAGGTGCTCGAGGAGCCCAAGCAGGGCCTTTTTGGTCGAGTTCGAGGGGAAGCGCGAGTGCGTGCCCGGGTACGGCCGACGCAAGCCCGCCAGAAGGTCGATCGTCGCGACCGTAAACGCGCCGACAAGGCAGAAAAGACGGACAAGACGGAAAAGGTAAGTGCCTCCCCCGCCGCCGACGGCGAGCCAGCAACTCGTGCCCCGCGAGCACCTCGCGCCGCAGCCACGAAGACGGCGACAAAGGCGGCGGCAACGGCAACGGCGGCGACCAAGACACCGGCAAAGGCAAGCAAGGCGCCAGCGGCTGCCAAGGCAGCGCCGGCACAGAAAGCCCGTATTCGCACCTCGAATGACAATGACAACCGCAGTGACGAGCCGTCGACCGACGGCGACACCAAGGAGCAACTCGTGGACGCACACCAGGTTGGCGAAGAAGCCGTTCGGTTCATGACGGAATTGGTGTCGGCCTTCGGCCTCACGGGTACCGCTGAGCTGGTGGAAGACGGGGATGACCTGGAAGTTCGCGTGCATGGCCAGGAGTTGGGCTTGTTGGTCGGCCCGCGTGGCACCACGCTGCAGGCTGTCCAGGATCTGGCCCGAGTTGCTGCCCAGCGCCGTCTCGGCGACCACGACACTCGCCTACGGGTCGATGTTGGTGGCTACCGCGAACGTCGACGAGTTGCACTTGGGGCCTTTGCCACGCAAATGGCCACCGAGGTCACTACCTCAGGTGTTGCTCGCGTGCTCGAGCCGATGTCGTCGGCTGACCGCAAGATCATTCACGACACACTCTCAGGCGTGGACGGAATTGCCACTCGCTCCGAGGGCGATGACCCGAATCGCCGGGTGATCATCGCTCCGGCGAATGCCTGACGATTCTCTGCTCCTTTCTGCACTGCGCGCCATTCAGGCGCGCGGTGCGATCGGAGAGTCTTCGCTCGAGCAGGCGATTGTTCATGCGGAACAGTTCGTAGCGGCGCTCCCTGCACAGGTGGGCACGCTCGTGGATCTCGGCTCTGGGGGAGGACTTCCCGGCCTGGTGATCGCTGTTCGTCGGCCGGAGATTTCCGTGACGTTGGTGGAACGCCGGCAGTCGCGAGCCGACCTGTTGTCTCGTGCGGTGCGGTCGCTCGACTTGACTGATCACGTCACCGTTGTCGCCGGAGACGTTCGTGTGGTGGGGGAGTCGGCCCCGAAGAGCTTTGACGTGGTGACGGCACGGAGCTTTGCTGCTCCCCCGGTGACGGCCCACTGGGCTGGTCTGCTGCTTTGTGGTGGTGGCCGGTTGGTCGTGAGTGAGCCTCCGATCGACGACGCCGAACGGTGGCCTGCTGAACTTCTTGTTGCATCGGGCCTGGTCGATCAGGGTCGTGAACAGGGAGTTCGTGTCTTTCTTCGTGTCTAGAGCGTCACGACGTGTTCCACGTGGAACATTCACGGTGCGCCCGACGCGACTTCAGCAGTTGTTCCACGTGGAACAATCGAGTGTCCCCAAATAGGGTGATACACCAGGGTGCGGGCAATGTCCGCTATCCTTCTCCATCGCCCCCGCCGAGTTGCTGCTCATTGGGCTTGAGCCTGCAGGAGTTGTTCTGTGCTGACGCCAGCCGCAAGTGCGAGCCGTCCTCTTCCCCGTGTGATTGCCATCGCCAACCAGAAGGGTGGCGTTGGCAAGACCACCACAACCGTTAACCTCGGTGCCTGCCTTGCTGAGCTCGGTTACCGAACACTCATCGTCGATCTCGACCCGCAAGGTAATGCGTCGACCGGACTCGGTATCGACAACCGTGGGCTGGAGACCTCCATGTATCACGTGATCATGCATGAAGTGCCGCTGGAGAATTGTGTCGAGCCATCTTCGGTCAAGAACCTCTTTGTGGCGCCGGCCAGTCTCGACCTTGCTGGCGCAGAGATTGAACTCGTGCCGGCCTTCAGTCGTGAGAATCGTCTCCGTAAGGCAATCGCTGATGTGCTCGACGATTACGACTACGTTCTGATCGACTGTCCCCCATCGCTGGGTCTTCTCACTGTCAACGGCCTCAACGCCGCCTCTGAAGTATTGGTGCCCATCCAATGCGAGTACTACGCCCTGGAAGGTCTTGGACAATTGCTGCGCAACGTCGACCTGGTGAAGCGCAACCTCAACCCGCAGTTGGAAGTCAGCACCATCGTGTGTGTGATGTACGACGCCCGCACCAAGCTGGCCGAGCAGGTGGTCAAGGAAGTCCGCGAACACTTTGGTGACAAGGTCTGCCGTACCGTCGTGCCGCGTACCGTTCGTCTTTCGGAAGCCCCGTCGTTCGGCCAGCCGATCATTCAGTTCGATTCCACCTCACGCGGTGCTACGGCATATCGCGGTGTCGCCAAGGAGGTCAGCGGTGGCCCGTCTCAGCGGACTCGGTAAAGGACTCGGTGCACTCATCCCCGCCGACGCCACGTCTGTGGAGGCAGGTGACCAGCCTCGTCTGGAGGACTTACCCGTTGCAAGCATCGTCCCCAACCCCCATCAGCCACGCGTGCACTTCGATGAAGAGTCGCTGTCAGAGCTGGCAGCGTCGATTCGGGAGATCGGAGTGCTGCAACCAGTGTTGGTGCGGTCGGGTGCCGAGGATGGCACCTACGAATTGATCGCAGGTGAACGGCGCTGGCGTGCTGCTCGTCGCGCTGGTCTCGCCGTGATTCCGGCCATCGTGCGCACGACCGACGACCTGGGCTCTGTCGAGCGAGCACTCGTCGAGAACCTTCATCGCCAGGACTTGACCCCGTTGGAGGAGGCATCTGCGTACCAGCAGCTCGTCGAGGACTTCTCGTTGACCCACGAGCAGGTGGCGTCGCGAGTAGGGAAGAGCCGGTCTGCCGTCACCAATACCTTGCGCCTGCTGTCGTTACCGCCGGCGATTCAAGCGCTACTTGCTGATGGCCGGCTCTCGGCCGGGCATGCAAAGGCGTTGCTCGGCAGCCCGGACCGAGCGTTCCAAGAGCAACTTGCTCGCCGGGCTGCCGCGGACAGTTGGTCGGTCCGAATGCTCGAGGAAGCAGTCCGCGACCGTGGCGGCGCTCCGGCACCGCAAGCCCCTGAAGCCGCGCCAGGCAGAGTGGGTGATGGTGCTGGCTTGTCACCCGCTACTCGGCTTCGCCCTCCAGGCCTACTGGAGTTGGAGGAGCTATTGGCTGAATACTTGTCCACACGGGTGAACGTCACCATGGGGACAGGCAAAGGCAAAGTGGTGATCGAGTTTGCAGACCTAGAGGATCTGGAACGAATTTACCACCAGATGACCACTCAGAGTGTTAGCTAGCAATCGATTCCTACTCTACGTCTGAGTTACCGGACGGAACCTCCCCATGAGGGTTACGCACACCCGTGGACAAACCTGTGGATAAACACTTAGGCTGTGCGTAAGATCCAGAGATCAAGGGCCCGCAGCACGCTGAGGGCAAGCTGCGGCGTGGCATCGGTTGCCGCCCGCACCGGGCCAACCGTCACCAGCACTGCCGGCATCTGCGTCTCGCGGAGCACCGGCAACCGCATACCGCTGACTGCTGGCGCCAGGCCCGGCACGGAGCGCATCTCCTGCGCAATCAGCTCGGCCAAGGTACGTCCGCCGACGGACTCGAAGGCGGGAACCTGGTAGTAGTGCGCGATCGCGGCATCCTCGGTGTGACTCTGAAAGCCGACATACACGTGCGCTCCGAAGTGATTGGCAGCCAGTGCCTGAGCGACCGCATCTGGCTCATCGAGGGGCATCACGGTGGCGCCCCGCTGGCGCAGTTCACGTGCCAGTGTGCGGGTGAGCCCGCTGAGTCCGCCGAACTGGCCGACGACCACGCGGCAGTTGGCCAATGACTCGAAGCCGGCGCGCAGGCTTTCGCGTTCACGTACGGCGCCGACGCCAGGCCCGGTGCCGGTCTGGCCACTGACCCGCACTATGGTGCGCAGGGTGTCTGGCCCGCATATGCCGTCGGGCGGCACGCCGCAGTTGGACTGAAAGTCAGCCAGCGCCCGCGACGTGCTCGGCCCGAAAATGCCGTCCACGCGACCGCAATCGAACCCCAGGCGCGCCAAACGCGTCTGCAGGTCGGCAACGTCATCACCACGCAGGTTGGGAGATGTCAGAAGCAGTTGCCGGTCGCCCGGCTTCCATGACGCCTCGACCAGCGCCGTCCACGTGTGCTCGTCGCAAACACCGTTGGCGTGCAGGCCACGGGCCTGCTGGAAGCCACGTGTCGCATGTTCGGTGGCAGCACAAAAGACGCCCGCCTCGGTACCAGCGGCGGGCGTGAACCCGGCGGCACCGAGGCGGCGCTGTAGATCGCGAATTGCCTCGCCGCGCTGACCGAGCGTCAGCGGGAAGTAGGCAGAAATTCGTCGAGCTCCTGGAGGAGTTGGCCCTTGCCCTTGGCCCCAACGAGGCGCTTTTGTACCTCGCCCTGGTTGAAAACCAGCAACGTTGGGATGCTCATCACGTTGAAACGCATGGCGATGTCGGGGTTTTCGTCGACGTTGAGCTTGGCAATGGTGATACCAGGGTTCTCAGTGGCGATCTCGCCCAGAATGGGGGCGATCATCTTGCACGGACCGCACCATTCGGCCCAGAAGTCAACGAGAATCGGCTTGTCGCTGGAGGCGACCGTCTCGTCGAACGTTGAAGTGGTAAGGGTGACGATGCCATCGGCCATGGCTGGTCCTTTCGCTGGGGAGAGTGATGCTACCGCCCTGCAACCGGCCGGGACAGCCACCCATTCCGCAGTCGTCAGGCGTATGACGCGTGACCGACAGCTTCCAGCCAGCGCTCGGTGTCGATAGCAGCGGTGCACCCCGAACCGGCGGCAGTGATGGCCTGGCGGTAGGTGTGGTCCTGGACGTCGCCACAGGCAAATACGCCCTCCACGTCGGTGTAAGAGGAACCTGGCCGGGTGATGAGATAGCCGTTGTCCTCCATTGCCAGCACGCCCTTGAACAGGTCGGTGTTGGGACGGTGGCCAATTGCCACGAAGAGGCCGGTGACAGGCAGCGTGGTGACCTCGCCGGTGACAACGTTGCGAACAACGGCGCCCTCCAGCTTGTGCTCGCCAACGAGCTCGTCGACGACGGTGTTCCAGCGCAGCTCGATCTTCGGGTTGTTGAGCGCCCGTTCCTGCATGATCTTGCTCGCTCGCAACTCGTCGCGGCGCACGATGAGAACGACCTTGGAGGCAAACTTGGTGAGAAAGCTGGCTTCCTCCACCGCACTGTCGCCGCCACCGACGACAGCGATCTCCTGACCGCGAAAGAAGAACCCATCGCACGTGGCACAGGTGGAGAGTCCATGGCCCAGAAGACGCGATTCGGCCTCCAGGCCCAACATCAGGCTCTGCGCGCCGGTTGAGACAATGATCGCGTCGGCAGTGAACAGTGTGTCGCGCACCCACACTTTGAACGGGCGCTCCGTGAAGTCGACGGCGGTGACCTTCTCGGTGAGGTACTGGGCGCCGAAGCGGGCGGCCTGCTCGCGCATACGCATCATCAGGTCGGGGCCCATGATGCCCTCGGGGAAGCCGGGGAAGTTCTCGACGTCGGTGGTGAGCATCAACTGGCCACCTGGCTGGTCGCTGGTGCTGCTGGGCTCGCCCTCGATGACCAACGGCGCCAGGTTGGCACGTGCGGAATAGATGGCGGCGGTGAGGCCGGCGGGGCCGGAGCCGATGATCAGGACTGGGTGATGGCTCATGCGCTGTCCTTGGCGTAGCGGGCGCGGAGCGCGAAGAAACCCGCGATCATCATGATGGTGCCGAGGAGCATGTACGAGATCCAGACCGCTCGCCCATGGCTGACGAAGAAGCCAAGACCCTCACGCAAGACGCCGAGGAGCAAGATGATGACGAGCGGAACAGCGACGACCGCAGCGATGAGTGCGAGGACGCCGAAGACGACACTGCGCGACGCCTTGACGGCGTTGTCGGTGGCTACGGTGCGGACCTTGCCGACCACGCGCTCGACAATGTCGGCGAGGTCGGGGGCCCAGTTTGGATCGGTGAAGGGGTTACCCGGCATGAGCTGGAGCCTACCCGCCGCGTTACCAGAGGCTGAGCGCCAACGAGACGATCGCACCGTGATAGGTGACCATCACCGCCACGGCCATCCACGAACGCTCACGTACGAACGCTCGCCAACCCAATAGCGAGTCGCTGATGACGAACAGCGTGGCGCCAGCGATCACCCAGCCACGCCCAGTCGCCCAGCCACACACAGTCATCGCCGAAATGACGGCGAGGTAGGCAATCACCGGAATACGGAGGGCAGGATCCTTTGCGATCGCACCATTCACGATGCGCCGGCCAACTGTTGCGGCGAGCGCGGCCATCAGGGCAAGTGCAACTGCCGCAAGTGCAACGTGTGGCATGCCGTACTGCACGAAGAGTGCAACGAAGACGACGTGGCCGATGAGGAACGACGCCAGCCCGAGGACGAAGTTGTCGATCGGTGCCATCAGGGCAATGTCGCCCCACAGGCAGAACACCAGCGCGATGACAGCCGTGGCGACGCGACCTGTGGGCGACTCGTTGGCAATGGCGAGGCCGATGACCAGCATCGTGGTGAGCGGTTTGGCCCACGCCTCGATGCGGTCGGAAGTGGCGAGGCGTGACCACCAGTTGGCCAGTGCGCAGAGAGCAGTGGCGGTAAGGAGTGCGACCTGCATGGCTGCGGGTCAGGGCCCGACGGAGGCGAGCACGGTGCAATCGTCGGTGATGGCAGAGGTCATGCCGGTGACAGTATCGCGAGCGGCGATCGCGAAGGCCCCCTGGTACTGGATGTCGGCCAGGAACACCTGCTGCGAGGTGAGGCAGCCGTTCGCCGGGCGAGCGTCGGCGGTGCCTGTGAGGGCGGTGGGTGCCGGGAGGGTGTCAGCGCTCGCGGTGTTCTCGCTGGCAGCGGCGGTTGTCTCTGACGATCCGCCAGCGGGCATCGCGGTGTCGCCGAGTGCTTGCAGCTGTTCGGGTGTCTCGATGACAAGTGCCGCCTGTGCACCGCCACCGATCGAGCCGATCGTGGATGGCACCATTGCCGTCATCGTGTCGGCTGTCATCTGCGACTCCGTGGCGGCGTCTGGCGCCGCAACCTTCGCACTGGAGTCCAGGCTGGCGCTGGAGCTGTTCGAGTCGTCGCCCGAGAGCCCACCTTTGACGGCAACGCCGATGGCACCGACGAGCAGCACGGCAGCGGCAACGGAAAGCACTGGACGGACCCAGCGTCGCTTCGCGCTGAGCGGGATGATCGGGGCATCGGCTGCCGCCGACACCTGGGCCGGTTCATCGAACTCGGCGAACGCTGCTGCCAACGCAGCATCACGATTGTTGGCTGCTGCGGTAGGAACATCAGCGACCAGTGCCCGCACGGCGGTGAACGAGGCAACGACCGCTTGCAGTTCTGGCGATGCTTCAACCTGAGCGCGCTCGGACGGGCTGGCTACGGCGTCAAGGTAGGCGCTGGCCAGTTCGTGCTGCGGGTTCAGTTCGTCGTTCGGGTCGTGGTCGGTCATGGCGTCTCGTTGTGTGCGTTCGTTGGACGCTCCGACGTGTCCTGATGGTTCCCGTTGGCTCGGGAAATTGTGATGGCCAACATTCCGCGTCCCCGGGCGATACGACTTTTGACGGTTCCCACCGGGACGTCGAGGATGGCAGCGATCTCGGCATAGTCGAGGTCGGCAACGTCGCGAAGGACCACGGGTACTCGGAAGTCTTCGGGAAGTGCGGCCAACGCGACATCGATCTGTTGTCGATCGCCGAGTTGCTCGATGCGTTCGCCAGCGGACGGATCCGCGAGTTCATGGAATTCGTGATCATTGTCGTGGTGGTGGTCGCGGCCGGCCACTAGTGGTCGCCGACGCCTTCGGCGCAACTCGTCGAGGCTGGCGTTGGTGGCAATCCGGTAGGCCCAGGTACCGAACGAGGCACGCCCGTCGAATCGGTTCAGCCCGCGAACCATTGCGATCATTGCCTCCTGGGCGGCGTCCGCGGCGTCGGCTTCGTTACCGGTGATTCGCCGGCAGACCCCGTGCACGCGGTCGTAGTGGCGGCGGAACAATTGGTCGAGCGCACCGCGGTCCCCGCTCTGGGCTGCGCGCACCAGCGCAGCATCATCGAGCGGCTCGGCCATGTTCGTCATCGTAGTGCGCTGCACAGTTCCCACACGGTGCGCGCCAGGCACGTCAGCCGAAGCTGAGTTCCTTGATGACGCCACGGTACGGGTTGTCGGTGCAGGCCGGATCGGCGCCCAATTCGTTGAACGACACCAGCACATAGCGCGCAGGGGTGGTGATTTCGACCGTCAGCGTGGTTGCCTCGACACCGTCGAAGGAATCCAGTGGCGTCCCCCAACCCGAAAAACTGGTCGGCACCGAACCGTCGGGTGCGGCGAACACCTTCACCTGGTACGGGGCGCTGCCCAGGGCGATGGTGAAAGTGCCGGTGGCATCGGTGCCGAGATCTGCGATCAGGCCAACACCCTGCTTGCCACCGAGGAACTTCGACGAATAACAGACAGTCGTCCAAGCGGTGCTGAGATCGTTGTCGATCGCGTTGGGGGCAATGTCGTCGCGCTCCACCTGGTCTCCCTCTGGGTCGAACGTACGCACTGAGGTGATGGCGGCAGCGGTGAGGGTGACGGCGGCGACAGGTGTGGTGTCCGGGGCGACGGTGGTGGCCACGTCGAAGCCCGACGAGTCATCGTTGCTCATCGTGACCCACAGCACCAGGCCGACGATGAACGCGATCAGCAGCAGGCCGCCGACGACCACCATCGAGGGGGTGCTTTTCTGCTCGAACTTGCGGTTCGGTTGTTGGCGCGGACGCACGGTGGCGGGCGGCGTCTTGTCGGCGCGCACAGGTGCCCCAGCGGCGCGACCCGGTCGAACCGGCTGGTAGCCGCTGACCGGCGTGGGGTTGCGTGTGTTGGTGACCGGCGCACCGCGGCGTGCGCTGGGGCCTGTGGCGTTGGGCGTCGTGGGGGTGGACCCGGTGGTGCGCTGGGTCGGTGTCTGGCCGGTGCGGCTGCCGCGTGTGCCGTCTCGCGTCACATCGGCGGTGAGATCGCTACGGGGTTGGCCGGCGATGCGCTGCAGTTCGTTGCGCACTTCGGCGCCGGTGGCGGGTCGGTCATCGGGCTTGCGTGATAGCAGCTTGTGGATCAGCGGTGCCAGCCCGTACGGCAGTGTCGGGCGCAGGCGAGTGAGGTCGGTGGGGTCGCGGTTGAGGCGGGCCAGCGCAGTGTCGGCGTCGGTCTCACCCAAGAACGGCACTCGGCCGGCGAGGCACTCGTACAGCACGAGGCCCAGCGAATACAGGTCGGCGCGGCCATCCAGCTTGCGACCACGGACCTGCTCGGGTGACAGGTACTTGGCGGTACCCATCATCACGTTTGGGCTCGTCAGGTCTTCGTCCGAGCTGCCCAAGCCCTTGGCGATACCGAAGTCGGTGAGCAGCACGCGCCCATCGGGCGTGATGAGAATGTTGCCGGGCTTGATGTCGCGGTGTACCAGGTTGGCCTGGTGCGCGTAGTCGAGTGCTGCTGCCATACAGGCACCGATGTGCATCGTCAGGTCAGGGCTGAGGCGTTTCTGTTCGTCGAGTAGTTGGCGCAGGCTCTTGCCGTTGACCAACTGCATGACAACGGCTTGGCGCTTCTCGCCACCAATGGTGTCGTCGACAGCGTCGTACACCGCGACGATGTTCGGGTGGCTGAGCTGCGCGACCGCGATGGCCTCGCGTCGGAAGCGTTCGGCTACTACAGGGTCGGCGGCGAGGGCAGGTTTGAGCAGCTTGACGGCCACCTGACGAGTGAGGGAAAGGTCGGTGCCGAGCCATACCTCGGCCATGCCTCCTTGCGCGAGCTTGCGCTCCAGCCGATAGCGCTGGACGAGGATGGCGGGGGGCAGCGAGGTCGGGCTCGCGCCAGGAGAGGTGGGAGACATGTCCGCTCGTCGACGATAGTGGCGGGAGCCGGCAGTTACCGGGCATATGCTCGCGGAGCTCTATGAGGCGGCGACGCAGAACGCGATACCGATGGTGCCGCGGCCGGTGTGACTGCCCACGACCGGGCCGATGTCGCCGACCACGATCTCTCCGGCATAGTGCGGACGCAACTGCTCGACGAACGCATCGACGTCGCCGCAGTCCGCGTTGAGGACCATCAGGTTCTCGACCGGGCCCGCCTTCACCAGCGTGTCCACGAGGAAGGCCAACGCCTTGCTGCGCGTGCGTTGCTTGCCGCCCTCTTCGACTTTGCCATCGCGTACTTCGATGATCGGCTTGATCGACAGCACCGACGCCAACATTGCCTTGGCGCCGCCGATGCGGCCGCCCTTCTTCAAGTTCTCCAGCGTGTCCAGCGCTCCCCACACCTTGGTGCGGGTGGCCAGGTCGCGAGCACGGTCCACCACGGCTTGGTGGCTGGCGCCACCGGCGGCGAGACGGGCGCAGTCCATAACGATTGCACCGAGCCCGAGCGTGCACTGCTGGCTGTCGACCACGGTGACTGCGACAGTGTCGGCAACACCGCGAGCGCCGAGTTCGGCCGACTGCATGGTGGCGCTGAGTGACGCGCTGAGGCTGATGGTGACCACGCTGGTGGCGCCCTCGGCAGCCAGACGGCGGTACGTCGCTTCGAACTGACCCGGTGCCGGTGCCGCAGTTTCGGGAAGGGCCGAGGAGGCCGCGCATTTGGCCCAGAACTCGGCTGGCGTGAGGTCGGCACGGTCAACGTACTCCTCACCGTCGATGCGGATGGTGAGGGGGACAATTTCGATCTCGAGTTCATCGGCGACGTGCTGAGGCAGGTCGCACGCGGAATCGGTGACGATACGGACGCGATTAGTGCTCACGAGGGCGGAAGGGTACTCGTTGCAGCATCGGGTGAGAGCGCCGCCTCGTCAACCCCCTCGTTGGCCGAGTCGCTGGCGCGCTCGCCACCGAGGCGTACTGGATGCCGGGTGGATGCCTTCGCGTTGCCATGGTTGCGTCGACTTCGGCGGGCGTGGCGTACCCACCAGAGAAATACCACGAGTAGAAGGGCGCCGGTGAACAGGTTGCCGCTGAGTGCGTTGACGCTGGCATTCAGCGGTACCGGTTCCGCAAGAATGTCACCGGTCGGTGTGAGGACGGTGAGGGTGACGGGGAAGCTGCCGTTGGTGCGCGCCTCGATCTCGATGTCGACCGACGAGTACGACTGCGGCGGTATCTCCACCGCGACATCGTTGCCAAAGACAAGTTTTGAGCTGAACATGTGCACTCGCACATTCAGCGGCACGTCGCTGTGGTTGTACAGCCGGATGGGCAGTGTCGTCTTGCGGCCGGTGAGTGTGAAGTCGAACGGAGTGGGTAGTTCCACTGCGGCTCGGATTGCGTTCAGCTCGGAGTTGATGGTTGCGGCCGTCGTGCTGACCTGTGCGTCAGTCAGCGCACTGGTGGGCAGCATGTTGATCGTGGTGCCCCACGCGGCCAGTCGCGGATCGTTAGCGGGCAACATGCTGCCGGTGGTACGAGTCGCCTCCGTGAGTTCGGCAACGGCCGCAACGCGGTCGGCGATGCTGCCCTCCACCGTCTGGGCAAGACCCACCACCACCTCACCGCGGTCGGGCAGCGCCAACTGCTGGGTGCGTACTCCCAAGGCTTCCAGCGTGGTGGGCATCAGGCCAGGAGTGTCGGCCAGTAGTGAGGTGATCGCGCGATAGGTATCCGTGTTGGGCAGCGAGAGGTCGGTTGTCCCGAGAGTGACGCCGCGACGACTTGGGTCGCCGACAGAGTTGCCGTTGCGGTCTTTGGTGATGTCGACGATCTCCTGGCGATACGCGAGGAGATGGGTCGCCGTGTAGATACCGGTGAGGACCGGTGCGGTGGTGCCGCGTCCAAGGACCCCATCAAGGTCACGGTCGACCAACGTGGCGTCGATGGTGATGCCAGGCACCACCTCCAACTGCACCAGTTGGCTGGAGTCGGTGAAGATGCCCGTCGAGTTCTTCAGCGGGTCGAAGACCTCGGGTGTGGTGACGATCAGCCGAGTGCCCAGGTCGCGAAGTAGCGAACCACCGCCGTCGCTGAGCGGGCCGTTCATGAACGCGAGAGAGTCCGAAGGGAGATTCGCCATGAAGCCGGTGAGGTCGTCTTCGCCCTGTCGCAACCACTCGGTGAACATCCCCTGCTGCCCGGCTGCTGCCGCCAGTGATGGGTCCAGTGGATATCTCGGCGCAGACAGCACCTCGTTGCGAGTCAAGCCCGCTGCCAGCCGTTGTGCGACAGCGGCGCCAGCGTCACCGTACTGACCGACCGCCAACAGCAAACCCGGCGGTACTCGCACCGCGACCGGCATGGTGGAGGCCTCTAGAAGATCGGCAAGGTGGGTGAGCTCGGCCAACACCGCATCGTCGATGATGACCTTCGCGTTGTCGTCGAGCACCACCGCCGACTTCGTGGTCATTGCCATTGCCACGGGCAGCGGTACTTCCTGCGGGTCAGTGGCCGACGGGAGCCTGTGAATGAACGTCAGCAGCTCGCCCAGGACCACGCCGGCATCACGAAGCTCGAGCACCACCGGGTACAGCCCCGGTTGCGCCAATTGGAGGGCGCCAGCGGTGCGGGTGGTGGTTTCCAGCGTCACGGAGGCACTGACCTGATCGCTGGCTGGGCGCGGCAGTGTGGCTAATGGAAGGTCGACGCTGTCGATGCTGCGCCCCAGATCACCGGCCTGCGCAGCCGTGGCTTCAGCGCGAGTGGTGACTGCGCGATAGACGGTGACAACAAGGGCGGCATCAGGGTGTGCGGCAGGGTCGACTGCTGCTGGTAGACCCAGCACGAACTCGACGACGCCGTCCGCCGCGACACCGTAGGGCGCCTGCGCGACGAGGCCCAGACGAGGCGCCAGCGCGGCAACCGAGCCACTGGTCACGAGGCCGACGGTGGCGGCACATGCCAGCATCGCTGTGACCGCCGCAAGCAGGCGTATCGGGCGCCGCTGTCGGTTCATCGCAGATCACACTCGTAGACGCGTAGGCGCTCGCCCATTCGTCGAAACCCGAGCTGCTCGTACAACGTGAGGGCGGGGAAATTGTCGGTGGGTGTGTTGACCAGCACTCGCTGCACGCGCCACCGTGCCATCCATTGCAGCGAGTCCAGCACGAGGGCGCGGCCCAGACCGGCACGCTGCTGGTGGGGGGCAACAGCCAGACGTTGTAGAAAGCCTTGCTTGGAGTCGCGGCCGCTGAGTGCGTACGCACTGAGCGGCGTGCCGGCCCCGCGGGCACGGAATCGTGGCGTGGCTGCGCACACGTCGGCGATGGCGCGTGGTTCCAGTCCCCACTCCTCGTTGAAGGCTGCAACGTCGAGAGCGCTTGCCGCACTGTGCTCGCCGGTGACCAGTCGATGTGTCGTGAGGTCGCGTGTCGTGAGGTCGCGTGTCGTGAGGTCGCGTGTAGTGAGGTCGCGTGTAGTGAGGTCGCGTGTAGTGAGGTCGCGTGTCGTGAGGTCGCGTGTAGTGAGGTCGCGTGTCGTGTGCGCTTTGGTCGGGTGGCGCGGGTCGGTGTGTTCCAGCAGCACCAGCTCCTGAATGGCGTGGAAACCTGCGGTTTCGGCGCGCAGCCCCGCCGGCACGGCCAAGGCAGTGGTGCGCACGGTGGTGTAGCCCAGTGCTACCAGTCGCTCAGTCCAGTGCTGCAGGTCGGCACGGGTGGGGAGGCGTTGCTGGTGATAGAGAACCAACTGGGCGGTCTGGGGCTGGAACGACCAGTGCTGTACGCGGCACGAGACCCCGTTGCCGTGAAGGATCAGCGGCACCGCCGCAGAGTCGCGCGAATCGACGGCGCTGCTTCGTGGCGTGCTGTTCGAGGGCCTGCTACTCACTGCCCTGACGGTAGCTGCTCGTTCGCCGTCAGGAACTTCGCTGCTGCGGCGCGGCCGATAGCGTCGCTGCTCGTGACCGTGTTGTTCGCCACTCATGCTGCGTATCTCGAACATCTTGCGGGGCCGCGCCATCCGGAGCGTCCCGAGCGCCTGCAGGCCGTCCTCGACGGTGTCCGCCTCGCTGGGCTCGTCGACGCCATCGTGCCACTCGACCCGCTGGCGGCCACCCGTGCCGACCTCGAGCGAGTGCACCCTGTTGCGTACCTGGATCGCATTGAGGGAATCTGCGCGGCCGGGGGTGGTCGCCTGGATGCGGACACGTATGCGAGCGCAGGTTCGTGGACAGCGGCAGCGTTGGCGGCAGGCGCCGGGCTGACAGCGGTTCGCGCCCTGCAGGAGGGCCGTGGCGACGCGGCCTTCTGTGCCGTGCGTCCTCCGGGTCATCACGCGACACGTGATGAGTCGATGGGGTTTTGCTTCGTCAACAACGTGGCCGTGGTGGCCGCAGCCTTGGCCGACCAGGGCGAACGCGTCATGATTTTCGACTACGACGCACATCACGGGAACGGCACGCAGGCGGTCTTTTACCACGACCCGCGCGTGTTGTTCGTCAGCCTGCATCAGTGGCCGCTATACCCCGGTACCGGCCGCCACACAGAGGTCGGCGAGGGTGCTGCGCGCGGCATGACCGTCAACATTCCGTTGCCGCCGGGTGCTACCGGCGATGTGTATCTCGCTGCGTTCGACCAATTGGTCGCGCTGGTCGCCGATCGGTTCGCGCCGACGTGGGTCATCGTGTCCGCGGGCTTTGACGCGCATCGCAACGACCCGATCACCGAGCTGGCACTCGCGGCTGGCGACTATGCGCCGCTGACCCAGCGTGTGCTGTCGCTCGTCCCGGCCGGCCACCGACTGGTGATGCTGGAGGGCGGCTACGACCTCGACGCGCTCACCCTGTCGTCGGCAACCGTGTTGCGAGAGATGGCGGGAGAGTCGGGTGCCCCCATCGAAGGGTCAACCAGTGGTGGGCCGGGGCTTGGTGCGGTTCGTCGGGCGTTTGAGTTCTGGGATCACGAAGGCCTGTTGGGCGGACCGTTGGAAGTCCCGCCGGAGGGCCAGTTGTGATTCCGGAGCGCTTCCAGTCGGTACTTGCCGAGCTGGCTCCGCTCAGCGATCGCTTTCGCGCCGCCGGCTTTCGTCTGTACCTGGTGGGTGGCACGGTTCGGGACCTGTTGGCGGGTGAGCCCGGCGCCGTCACCGGCAGCGGTGCCACAGAGCTGTACGACTTTGACGCCACCACTGACGCCCGACCCGACGACGTCAAACGGTTGCTGCGTGGGTGGGCCGACGCGATCTGGACCCAGGGCGAACGCTTCGGCACCATCGGGGCGAAGAAGCACGGGCCGCATGGCGACCGCGTGTACGAGATCACCACCCATCGCGCCGAGGCCTATCACGACGATTCACGCAAGCCGGATGTCGAGTTCAGCGATCAGATCGAAGCCGACCTCTCGCGTCGCGACTTCACCATCAATGCCATGGCGTTGGAGCTCACCACCGATTCACCGACCCTGGTCGACCCGTTCGGTGGTGCTGTCGATCTGCTCACGCGTACCCTCCGCACGCCGCTCGCCCCGGAGATCAGCTTCAGTGACGACCCACTGCGTATGTTGCGTGCGGCGCGCTTCATCGCCCGGTTGCAGGCCACGCCCGTTCCCGATTTGGTCGAGGCCGTGAAGGCGATGAAGGGACGGCTGGCAATTGTCTCGGCGGAGCGCATTCGTGACGAGCTCGACAAGCTGATCACGTTGCCGCACCCAACCGCCGGCCTGTGGTTTGCGATTGACACCGGGCTGGCCGACGAGTTCCTGCCCGAGCTACCAATGATGCGTCTCGAGCAGGACCCGATCCATCGCCACAAGGACGTGCTGACGCACTCGCTTGCCGTGTTGGAGAACGTGCGGCCGCCCGCCGAGCAGCCGCCCGGCCGCCCCGCGTTCGACTTTCGTCGCACGCGACTCGCCGCACTGTTTCACGATGTGGGCAAGCCTCGAACGCGTGGCTATCTCAAGGGCAAAGGTGTCACGTTCCACCATCACGACGCGGTTGGCGCACGGATGACACGCAAACGGCTGGAAGTGCTGCGCTACAGCAATGACGATGTGAATGCGATCACCGAGTTGGTGGCACTTCACCTGCGCTTCCACACCTACGCAATGGGCTGGACCGATTCCGCCGTGCGTCGCTATGTGCGTGACGCGGGGCCGTATCTGCAGGAGCTGAACGTATTGACGCGCTGCGACTGCACCACCCGAAACGAGAAGAAGGCGTTGGTGTTGTCGCGTCGCATGGACGACTTGGAGGCGCGCATCGCTGAACTGGCCGCGCACGAGGAGTTGGCTGCCATCCGGCCGGAGCTCAACGGTGCGCAGGTGATGGCGCAACTGCAGTTGCCGCCCGGTCCGGCCGTCGGCAAGGCGTTGGCCTTCCTGCTGGAGATCCGGTTGGAAGAGGGTTTGTTGGGCGAGGAAGAAGCCAGCCGTCGTCTTGACAAATGGTGGCGAACCGAACACTTGGAGTGATATCGTGTCGTGCGCGTTGGCGGACCGGAGCACGAGAGGATAGCGGCGGACATGCAGTCGAGTCAGGCCGACGGACATCGTCGGGTGAGTTGGGAACCGAGCGCCCGCTGGGGCGGCCGGGTCGCGCTCGTCATGACGGCGCTGTTCGTGTTGATCGGCATCGGCCTGCTGGTCGTGGGCCACGCCAACGCCGCGTTCGTGGTCGTTGGCGTGATGCTCGGCGTACTCTGGCTGTCGGCGCAGTACGCAACGTTCCGCCAGGCGGGAAAGTGGGCGGAACAGGTACACGACAACCTCGACGAGTTGCGCAGCGCCGAACTCGACCTTCGTCAACTGCTCGACGACTTGCCCGATGCGGTGGTCGTGTTGGCTCGTGATGGTCGCATCATCGAGCTGAATGCGAACACCGTCGCCCTCACCGGCCGCAACCGCGACGACCTACTGGGTCGGTACTTCGTCGAGTTGTTCGCCGGCGGCGACCACACCCGATTGGTCGACCTGTGGCGACTGCTGCGCCAGGGCGACGACATGATCACACCCACGCTGCCGTTTTTGCGACCCGATGGCACGGAAGTGCTGTTGGAAGCCAACGCCAATCTTCCACTTCGGGATCCGGACAGGGTCGTGATTGCGCTGCGTGACGTCACGCAGCGCGTCGCCGAGGCCTACCGGTTGGAGAAGGCCCGCGAGCGCTTCCGCCTTGCGTTCCACGGTGCCCCCACTGGGATGGCGTTGTCCACTGCGCCCGATGGAGTACTGATCGATGTCAACGAGTCACTGATGTCCATGCTGGGCCGAACCCGGGACGACCTCATTGGTCGCACGGTGGAAGAGATCAGTCATCCGGATGATTGGCAACGCAACGCAGCCCAGCTGAGCCGGGCCTCAGCCCAGGACTCGGACAACTACCGCATGGAGAAGCGCTACGTGCGCGGCGACGGCGGTGTGGTCTGGGCGCGTACGTGGGTATCGATCATGGACGATGGCGAGGGCGGTTCGCTGGCAATTGCGCACATCGAGGATGTCACCGAGCAGCGGCACAACGCTGAGCGGCTGGAGTGGGCGGCGACGCACGATGGCCTCACTGGACTGCCCAACCGATTCCGTTTCCTCGAGCGGCTGGGTGCGTACCTGGAGACTGCTCAGCCCGGCTCCATCGCGGTGCTGTTCATCGACATCGACAACTTCAAGGTGATCAACGACAGTCTCGGCCACGACGCCGGCGACCAGCTGTTGCAATCGATGAGTGAGCGTCTTCGTTCGGTGGTGCGCGACCGCGACATGTTGGGCCGTTTCGGTGGCGACGAGTTCATCGTCATGCTTCGCGACGTCAGCGGCAGCTATGACCCGTTCGTGGTTGCCGAGCAACTGCGTGCGGAGATTGCACAGCCACTGATCATCGATGACGCGGAACTGTTCGTGACGGCGAGCATCGGCATCACCATCTCGGATCGCGAGGGTGTGACGACCACGGAGATGCTGCGCGATGCGGATGCCGCGATGTACCGCGCCAAGGCTCGCGGGCGCGACTGTGTCGAGGTGTTTGCGCCCGGCAGCCACGATGCCACCGTTTTGACGCTGCGCACCACCAACGAGTTGCGGCGCGGCTTGGAGCGCGGCGAGATCGTTCCGTACTACCAGCCGATCGTGCAGTTGGGAAATGGCCACCTGGTCGGTTTCGAGGTGTTGGCCCGATGGCGGCATCCAGAGCGTGGGTTGCTCGGCCCGGATCAGTTCCTGCCGATGGCTGAGGAGACCGGTCTCATCGGTGAAGTGGGCGCGGCGGTGCTGCGATCATCACTCGCGCAGTTGGGTCAGTGGCGCAACAGCACGCAGCGCTTCAGTGATCTGTCGGTGTCGGTGAACGTCAGCGTTCGCCAGTTGATGAGCAGTCAGCTGGTCGACATCGTCGCCGAGGCGTTGGCGGAGGCCGGCGTGTCGGCCGGTGCGCTCTGGCTGGAGATCACCGAGACGGCGTTGATGGCCGACGTGAAGGCGGCCACCGTTGCCTTGCGCGAGTTGCGCAGCCTTGGCCTCCACCTGGCTGTCGATGACTTCGGCACCGGCTATTCGTCGCTCACCTATCTCAAGCGCTTCCCGGTGGAGGCAATCAAGGTCGATCGCACATTCGTCAACGGGTTGGGCATCGACCAAGAAGACTCGACAATTGTGGAAGCGGTCGTGAACCTGGGCCACTCATTGGGCTTGTCGGTGGTGGCCGAAGGTGTCGAGACTCCGCTCCAACTGAACCGCCTGCGCGAGATTGGCTGCGACCGCGGCCAGGGGTACTTGTTCGGGCGGCCTCGTCCCGCCGAGCTCGTCGAGGCCGAATACTCGCTGGCGTAACTCGGCCCGGCCGGGTTGTTAGTCGCCCTGTTTGCGGGCGCGAAGAACCAACACCGCAGGGCATAGCGGGTCACGCACACGTTGGTCGTTCAGCTCGTGCACGACATCGAGGCGGAAGTTGCTGCGTTCGAATGCCATGTAGAGCTCGGTGAAGGTGATGCTGCTGGCACCATATGCGGCGGTGGCTGTGTGGTCCTGCCCGCTGAACATGGCGGCAACCGGATGCCGAATGGCGACGACGAATGGTGCACCTGGCTTCAGCACGCGGTGGACCTGACGCAGGAGGCGAGGAAGGTCGTCGACGCCGCTCAGAGTGTGCGCGGCGACCACCAGATCAACCGAGGCGCTGGTGGCGAAGCCAAGGTCGGCGAGGTCTCCCTGATGGCACTGCACGGTGATCTCGGCGACCTCGGCCGCGGCGCGTACGGCGGCGATTGCTTGCGGGTTGGGGTCAACGGCCATCGCCTTGGCGCCGGCCATTGCCGCCGTGACCGAGTTGGGGGTGACGGAACCGGCGGAACCGGTGACGCCCAGCTCGATCACACGCTTCCCGGCCAGATCGCCGCAGAGGCGTAGCTCGGATTCATCGGCGACGTTGGCGCCGTACCAAATGCTCATGCACACAGTGTGCCGCGTGTCGTCAGAGCCATGGCGGATACGGCGTAGCGGTAGTCTTTTGCGTCATGACGTTCAGTGCCAAGACGTTCAGCACAGGTGCCTTGCGCGGTGCGGGCGGGGTGGTCGACCACCGGCTCTCGCGTCGGCACCTGATCAACGAGTACCACCGTGGGCGCCTGCGTCAGGATCAAGTGTGCGACGCGCATCCGGAGCTGATTCGGGCTGCACGCAATGTCGGCACACCTGCCACCATCGCGTGCCCGATCTGCCGTGAACAAGAGCTGCGCCTCATCACCTACGTGTTCGGTGCCCGGCTTCCATCGCATGGTCGCTGCGTCAGCACGGCGGCCGAACTGGCGAAGCTGGACGCCCGTCCAGATGAACTGACCGCCTACGTGGTGGAGGCGTGCGTCGGGTGCCGTTGGCATCACCTTCTGCGTGTCCTGCCGGTGGGCGCCCGGCGCCCGCCACGGGCGCAAGCCACTTCGTGACACGGGCCACTTCATGACGCTTCTGTTCGTGTACGGCACGTTGCGGCCCGGCGAGGTGCGCTGGCAGCATTTGGCGCCGTATGTGGTGGGCGAGGGGCGTGAGACCTCGGTGGCCGGCGAGTTGTACGACACCGGGCTCGGCTACCCGGCCGCACTGTTCGGCGGCGACAGCCGCATTCTCGGGCGGGTCTATCGATTGGATGACGGCCAGCTGACAGCAGCGCTGGCCCACCTCGACGAGGTGGAGAGCGCTGTGCGCGGGTTGTACGTCCGAGTCCGGGTGGTCTCCGACGACGGTGAGGCGGCATGGGCGTATCAGTGCGGAGAGCCGGACTTGCTCCACAGCCGCATCGAGTGCGGCGACTGGCTGCAGCGGGAGACTGACGAGAAGGGACCAGCTAGAAGGGGCTGAGCCCCATTCGATTGCGCAGGCTGATGGCTTCACCGACGTGGGCGTGGCCATGGCCGACGACGGGCCATTGCAGGAACCACCACAGCTGCTTGCCCGACCACATCGAGTAGAGCCAGGGGAACTCGTCGGGGTCGAGGCTGGCCCGGTCGGTCAGGCGATACGCAGTGTTGGGTTCGATGTCGAGTACCAGCGAGCCCAGTGGCGAGAGCCACGCGGCGGTGCCGTCGAACACCGCGGTCGCGTACTGCAGCACCGACTCCGGTGAGACCAGCGCTGTGGCATCCCTGTTCTCCTGCTCGGCCAGGCCGACACCCACGCCGGTGTCCTGCAGGCCCAACGCCTCGCGGTGCTCGAGGAAGATCGGCTCATGGTTGCGGATGACCACGTTGACAGCAAGGTCCTGGTGGCGGGCGACATGCAACATCACGCCCGCCAGGGTGGTGCCGCCACCGTCGGCCTGCTCGTGCCAGCGGTCGGCGGGCACCAGGCGCACCACGGAGTCGAACAACTTCCCCCTCATCGACGAGAAGTCACTGATCATCCACTCATGAAGGTCCACAACGGCAACCTAGCGGTGGCCGCGAACTACTCCGTCACACCCTTTTGCCATGCTGCGACCATGACCTCTCCAGCGTCCACCCAATCTGTCAGGCGGCACCCCGGCCGGGTGGCAGCGATCTCCCGCTACACTCCCCAGGTCATATTGGCCCTGCCCCATTACGGGGCCCCGGGAAACCCCCGGGTCCGAAGGGAGTTGCTACACGCATGATGCGTGCTTACGAATTCATGATCATCCTCGAAGGTGATCTCGACGAAGTTGCCGCACAGGCTTGGGTGAAGACCGTCACTGACGGCATCACCAAGGCTGGCGGAACTGTTCACGGCAAAGTCGATTGGTGGGGGCGTCGTCAGTACGCCTACCCGATCAACAAGAAGGAGTACGGCTACTACGCCGTAATGAACGTCATCGCACCCGGTGGCGCTCTCGACGAGTTCGAGCGCTCGCTCCGTATCGCGGACGATGTTGTCCGCCACAAGTTGCTGCGCCTCCCGGATGCCGAGGCGGCTCGCCGCGGCATGTCGGTCGCTGCCTAGTCCCTTCCGGCGTTCGTACGCCTCCGCTTTCTGAACAAGGAGCAACCACCATGGCCGATAGCACTGTCACCATTGTTGGAAACATCACCCGCGACCCCGAGCTTCGTTTCACTGCCGGCGGAAAGGGCATCGCCAGTTTTGGCCTTGCCGTCAACCGTCGTTGGCAGCAGAACGGCGAGTGGCAAGAGAAGGTTTCCTTCTTCAATGTCACCGCCTGGGACACGTTGGGCGAGAACATCGCCGCGTCGCTGACGAAGGGCACTCGTGTCATCGTCACCGGCCGCCTCGAGCAGCGGGAGTACGAGACCAAAGAGGGCGAAAAGCGCAACGTGGTCGAGATCGTCGCTGACGAGATCGGGCCGTCGCTTCGCTGGGCCCGCGCCGAAGTCGAGCGTATTTCGCGCGATGGTGGCGGCAACAGCGGTGGTGGCAACAACTCCAACGCCGGCGGCGGTGGTGGCTCCAGCAGTGGCAGCCGCGCACCCGATCCGGTGTACGGCGACGAAGAGCCATTCTGAGGCTCAGAGCCCTCTGCAACACAGAGCCGTTCTACGTCTGATTTATTCGAGATTCATGCATCCTTCGAGATGTGACTGAAAGACACTGAAACCAAAATGGGTAAAGACAACAACACCAGTAAGAAGACCAAGCCGAGGGCACCCAAAGATGGGGCCAACCCGAAGAAGTTCAAGAAGAAGACCAGCATCCTGCTGACCGACAAGATCGAGTACATCGATTACAAGGACGTCAACCTGCTGACTCGCTTCGTGAGCGACCGGTCGAAGATCCGCAACCGTCGGGTCACGGGCAACACCGTGCAGCAGCAGCGCGAGATCGCCAACGCGATCAAGAACTCGCGTGAGATGGCACTGATTCCGTACACCAAGCGCGTTGCCCAGACTCGCACCTCGCGCCCGCCGCGTGATGGCGACAACCGCCGTGGCCGTGACGAAGATCAGTCGCGTGAGCCTCAGGCTGCAGCGGCTGCCGTTGCCGTCGAGAGCACCGAAGTCGAAGAGACCGGCGCTGACGACGAGGTGGAGGGCTGATGAAGCTGATCCTTCGTTCCGACCGTAAGGGCCTCGGCAAGCGCGGCGATGTGGTGGACGTGGCCGATGGCCATGCTCGCAACTTCCTGCTGCCCAAGGGTCATGCCATCAAGTCCACCGATGGTGCCGCGGCGCAGGCTGTTGCCATGCGTCGTGCCCGCGACCTGCGCGATGCGCAGGACCGTGAGAGCGCACAGACCGTGGCTTCGGCTCTGGTCGCCAAGACCATCACGATTCCGGTGAAGGCTGGTGCCGAAGGCCGTTTGTTCGGCTCGGTCACCGCTGCCGATGTTGCCGCCGCCGTCGAGGCGCAGGCGCACATCGTGCTCGACCGCAAGAAGTTGCACGTCGACCACATCAAGACCACCGGCACCTACCAGGTGGCCGCGAAGTTGCACCACGACGTGGAGTTCCCGATCACCATCGAGGTCGTCGCCAAGTAGGCGATTCCCCTCCGGTCAACGCATCGCTGACTACAGCGCTGCCGTTACCCACAGTGTTGTCCCCAGCCCTGGTGGTTGCCGCTCGCGGTCGTCGCCGGGGCTGTGCTGTCTGTGCGCGCCGGTAGTTATCCACAGCTGCTCCACAGGCAAACCACATAGAAATCCACACGTTTCGGCCCTATCAATGCACAGGGCAGGTAGGGCAAGGTAGGTGCACCATGACCGTCAATACTCGGGGGCTGCGCTGATGACCGATTTCAGATCGGGCAATTCCCGAGACTCCGGCCGCGATCGGCCTGCGCCTCGGCGCGACAACGGTCGTGTGCCCCCCCACAACCTCAGTGCCGAGGAAAGCCTGTTGGGCGCGCTGTTGCTGTCGCGCGAAGTTGTGGGCCAGGTCAGCGAGCTCGGGGTGCAGGTCGATCACTTCTACAAGCCGTCGCATCAGCACATCTACTCGGCGATGCGTGGTTTGATGGCGACTGGCCAGCCGGTCGACATCGTCACCGTGGCCGACGAACTGCGTCGCAATGGGCTGATCGAGGAGATCGGTGGCTCGCAGGCGCTGCTCGAATTGCAGAACGCCACGCCGGCAATCTCGAATGCGTCGCGCTACGCCAAGATCGTGCAAGACACGGCTGTGCTGCGTCGACTGATCAGCGTCGCCGGCGAGATCACCGAGATCGCCTACATGGAGCCCGACGATGTCACCAAGGCGCTCGACGAGGCCGAGACCAAGGTGTTCGAGGTCGCCGAGGATCGGGTCATCGACTCGACGCGACCACTGTCTGACTTGTTGCCGCTGGCGATGGACAAGTTGCAAGAGACATTCGAGCGCGGCGACAGCATCACGGGCGCGGCCACCGGTTTCAACGACCTCGACGAGATCCTTTCCGGCCTCCAGCCCAGCACCCTCAACATCATCGGTGCGCGACCCGCGATGGGAAAGTGCGTCGCGTGGGACACGCCGATGGTCGACCCGCGTACGGGAGCGATGCGAACGGCCGCCGAGATCTTCGACGACGCTCTGCTCGAAGAGAGCGTTCCCTTGCTGTCGCTCAGCGATAGGGCAACCTTGGTACGGACCTCTGCGAGCGCGTTGCTCGACGATGGCGTGAAGCCCGTCTACCTGGTGGAAACACGTGCGGGGCGCCGTATCCGCATCACGGCAAGTCACCCCCTGTTGTCGCAGCACGGCTGGCGGCCGCTGGAGCAACTGCAGGCAGGCGACTTCATCGCGGCCCCTTCGATCATTCCGGTCTTCGGCAACACGGAGATTCCAGACGCCGAGATCGACCTCCTGGCGCTGCTGATCGGTGACGGTTCAAGCGGCCCGGGTGCCGGAACACCGTCGCTCACTTGCGGTTTGCCCGAGGTGTTTGAGGTCGCCGAGACGGCTGCGCAGACATTCGGAGCGAGCATGACGTACAACGCACCTGCCGGCGCTGCCACGACGTATCGGATCTCGCGCGGCCACGGCGGTGGAGTTGCCAACCCCGTTACGGCAATGCTCCGGCGCCATGACTGTTGGGGAAAGACGGCGCACGACAAGCGAGTCCCAGCTGCGGTGTTCACCGCCCCCCGGCATCAAGTGGTCCGCTTCCTCAACCGGCTGTTTGCAACCGACGGTACCGCGTGGGTGGCCAAGGCCGGGCACGCCCGAATCGGCTACGCCACGGTCAGCGAGCAGCTCTCGCTTGACGTCATGCACCTGCTCTTGCGATTTGGCATCCGGTCGAATCGGCGGACGCGTTCGATCAAGTACAACGGCGAACGTCGGCGCGCCTTCGAGGTCGAGATCATGGACTCCGTGTCACTCCGGACGTACTGCTCTGAGATCGGGATACTTGGGAAAGGTCCGGCAGTCGACCGCGTTGCGCAACATGTGGCGGACGCACCGCTCAACCAGTACACGATCGACACCCTTCCGCGAGAGGTGTGGGACGACGTGGTCAAGGCGAAGGGCGAGCGCAGTTGGTCGTCCATCAACGTCGCCGCCGGAAAGCCCGTTAGCCACAACTGGCACGCGTATCGTCGCAGCCCGCGGCGGGAGACGATCGGTGTCCTCGCACGCGTTCTGGATGACGAACGCCTGCGCTGGTGGGCATCCCCCGCCGTCACGTGGGACCGAATCACATCGATCACTGCAGTAGGCACCGACCGCGTCATCGACTTCACGGTGCCGGAGCTTCATAACTTCGTCGCTGCCGACCTCTTCGTGCACAACACCGCCATTGGGTTGGGGATCGCGACGAACGTGGCGAAAAACACGCAGAAGCCGGTTCTCGTGTTCTCGCTCGAAATGGGGCACGCCGAGCTGACGCAGAGAATCCTGTCCAGCGAGGCCGAGGTCGAGTCGCAGAAGCTGCGCAGCGGTCGGCTGGTGGAGGCCGACTGGACCAAGATCGGTCGCGCCATCAACCGCATCGACAGCGTGCCGCTGTACCTCGACGACAACCCCCGTGTCACCGTGATGGAGATCCGCGCGAAGGCTCGCCGGCTGAAGGCCCGCCACGGCGGCTTGGCGCTCATCATGATCGACTACCTACAGCTGATGAGCGGCGGTATGAACAGCGAGAACCGCCAGCTCGAGGTCAGCGAGATCAGTCGTGGTCTCAAGGTACTGGCACGCGAACTCGACGTGCCGATCATCGCCCTCAGCCAGCTCAGCCGAAACCTGGAGAGCCGCGCTGACAAGCGCCCGATGCTCGCCGACCTTCGTGAGTCCGGCAGTTTGGAACAAGACGCGGACGTGGTGATGTTCTTGTACCGAGACGAGGTGTACAACCGCGATTCACCCGACAAGGCCAGCGCCGAGCTGATCATCGCCAAGCACCGCTCTGGCCCCACCGGCGTAGCCAGGCTGGTGTGGCGCGGCCAGTACACCAAGTTCGGCAACGCCGCTCGCGGGGTCTAGCTGTAGCTCTGCTGTCAGCGCGTTGAAGGGTGACGCCACGCTTCGCAAGTGGTCGACCAGCAGACGTCGATACCCCGCTCGCTGGGTGCCGCTGGCGTATCGGGCGTCTCACCGTCGAGCTGGAAGCCCAGTGATTCGGGGACCCGTCGACTTGCTGTGTTCGCCGCGTCGTGGTGAATCTCGACGCGAGCGATGCCGGGCTGCGCCAAGGCCGTCGCCGTCAGTTCGGCTGCAGCCTCGCGGGCGAAACCACGGCGACGTAGTTGACATGAATCCAGTACCCGATTTCGCGCGTGTCGGGCGTTGACCGATGGTTCAGGCCGCAAACGCCCACGACCACACCCTCGAGGAAGATACCGAAGACGAAGTCGCCTCCTTGCTGCCAGTTTGCCTCCCATCCGCTGATCAAGCCAGCGCGAGCCTCAATGCTCAGTGGCTCGTACGCAATGAACGGCATCCACGGGCGAAGATGTTCAATGCTCTCTCCAATGGCGGCGCTCAGCAGCGCAGCGTCACGCACTTCCCATCGCCGGAGAGCGAGCCTCGGACAGGCCACGAGTTCAGGCAGAACAGTCACGGCTTCAGCCTGTCATCCGGCCGCATCTCCTCGCCGCTGATTTGTTCGCGCAGTTTGACGGGAGTGACGCGGTTTGTTGGCACGCACCTGGGGGTATAGGGAAACTACGCGTCAGTTCCGCAACCAAGTAAGTTCGCGACCATGAGCACGCGCCACTTGGAGAAGTTCGCCACATTCCCTGTGAGCGTTGAGGTGGCGTATCCCAAGGTGCTCGTCATGCCGCTGCCGCAACTCTTCGGTCGCCGGTATTGGGCGATTGCTCCGATCGTGGAGGTGACCGGCCAGGAGGGCGAGTGGGGCTCTGCGGTTGGCCAGACGCGCACCATCAAGATGAGTGACGGCGGCAACATGCTCGAGACCCTCACGGTGATCGATCAGCCGAATCGGTTCGGCTACTCGATCGGCAACGTCAAAGGCATGCTCAAACTGCTCGTCGTCGCCGCCTCCGGCACGTGGTCATTCGAAGCCGACGGTGCCGGCACCCGCGTCACCTGGAGCTGGGAAGTCACGCCGACGAAGGTGATCGGTCGCGTGGCAATGCCCGTGTTCGCCCGGCTGTGGTCGGGTTTCGCCGGCCAAGGCATGGAAGAAATCGGCAAAGCTCTCAGCGCGCCAGCAACCTGACGGGGAGTTTCGGCGACCTACGGCGCGTTTGGAACCCTCCGAAAGGGATGTGACGGTTAGCCGACGGGTTCGGCGACCAACGGTTGCCACACCGTGATCGTCGGCGGGTGCTCGTCGAGATCAGGTTCGGGGTTGGCCACGATGGCTGCAGCGCGAGCCTTCTCCTCGTCGGTGAATGCTCGCAGGCTGTGGCAGAACTCGACCATGTTGCCGCTGGGGTCGGTGATGTAGATGCTGACGCAGAATTCGTGGTTGACCTCGAGCACGGTTTGCCCGTGGCTGCGCCAGCGGTCGCGGTGACGAGCCAGTTCGTCGAGCGACGATGCGTCGAATGCAATGTGGTTGACCCACACCGGCAGGCCGTGCGACTTGTTGATGTCGACGGGGAACTCGGTGCCGATGGCTGGGTCGTGGATCTCCCAGAACGCCATCATCCCGGTTTCGCCATTGGGCGACTCGTCGGTGGCGTAGAAGAAGTGCTTACTGAACCCGGTGACCGCGCCCTCTGCGTTGGGCGGGTTCGGTGCGGCGACCACCTTCACCAGGTGAAAGCCCATCACCTCGGTGTAGAAGCGGTGTGTGACCGCGGCATCGTGAGTGGCAAGTGCAACGTGGTGGAAACCCATGCCCGCAATTGTCGCGCCGTTGCGCAACCCCCGGCGTTACCGGAGGCAGACTGGGTGCATGTTTCTCGGCAAGGACCTGATCGTGTGGATGCTGCTTGCGCTCGGCGGCGCGCTGTTCGCGGGCAACCTATTGGCCGTTGTCCGCCCGCCAATGGCCCCCAAGCAGGACGGCGACCTCACTCGAGCGCCCCGCGCCCGCAGCCTGACGATGGCCGCGATCGGTCTGATTGTGGCACTGGCGGCGCTTGGCGCCCTGATCGCGCGTTAGTCGTCTGCTGAGAACGGCTCGATGATGCAACGCTTGCCGGCCATTACCGCTCATGTGGGAGAGGCCCTGCTGGTAGGCGTCGCCGGTGCCGTTCTTGGCTGGGCCGTCGGCGGTCTCATCGCCCCGATCGCCGCGGCGGCGATGGCGGTGGTTGCGGGTGGCAACGGCATCATCTCAGGCTGGCGCGGGGTGTATGCATGGCGCACGCACCGCGGGCCGCTCGCCTTTGTGTTGGACAGTACCTGGGCGACACTTCCCGTGGCGGCCGGACTTCTCGCGCACCTTGCCGCGATCGCGTCGAAGGATGGCGGCTATGAGCGTTCACTCAGCCATCGGCAGAATCGTCACGTGCACCGCGGAGGCGCGCACTTTCAAACCGGTTTCGCTCTCACCGTCGGCAATGTGATCTCGAGCGCCGGCGATGTGTCCCGTGCGCGGCGTCGCAAGCTGATCACCGACCATGAGACGGTCCACATCTGGCAGGCCCGCTGGTTCGGGCCGTCGTATCTGGTGTTGTACCTCGGCTGGACGGCGGTCGGCGCACTGGGGGGTGTGCTGCTGTGGCTGCGGCGCGGTCGCAAGGAACCGCTGGCACAGATCGTCGAGTCGTGCTCGTACTACCTCAACCCATTCGAGTGGTGGGCGTACAGCCGGGACAACCTGTGGCCGCCACCTGGCCTGACCGCAGGAGTCGGTTGGCGCAGGCCCATGGTGCGCCCGCTGGCCCAGGTGGAGATTCACCGCCACGTCGAGACCGACTAGCCCTGGCTGGCGTTGCGCGGCCATCGCTTCCACCCGCTATCGATGACGGCCGCTCATCGCGAGCACGAGTCAGCCTCCGGCTGACCATGTCATCGATATGGAGGGTCTGGCGCTGACAGAGCGTGACGTGGGTGCCCGGCTGCTTGCGCCAATTAGATGGCTGGTCTACGTTGTAAACGTTCTCGACAACGATTTCAGACGAGAATTCAGTCCGGCAAACGGAGATTGCATGTTCGAGCGAGCGACAATTGGTGACGTTGCCCAGCAGGCAGGTGTGTCCATTGCAACCGTCTCGCGGGTGGTCAATGGTCGTTACGGCGTCGCCCCTGCCACCTTCGATCGCGTGAAGGCGGTCATCGACGACCTCGGCTACGAAACCAGCCTGATCGCACGCAGCCTGCGTTCGCAGTGCACCAATGTGATCGGCGTGCTGGTCGCCGACATCGAGCCCTTCAGCGCCGAGGTCCTGAAGGGTGCGTCCAACGCACTGCGCGGCACCGACTACGAGCTGATCGTCTATTGCGGCGGACACAACGGTGAGCTCGTCGGGTGGGAGCGCCGGTATCTCTCGCGGCTCAGCGGCACCTTGGCCGACGGCACCGTGCTGGTGACGCCCACCGTTGCAGACGTGTCGCTCAACCAGCCGGTGGTGGCCGTCGATCCACAAACCGGCGCCTCATCGTTCCCCACCTTCGCGTCGCAGAACTTCGAGGGCGCGCTGACGGCTACTCGACATCTGCTCGAGCTCGGTCACCGACGGATCGGATTTCTCGGTGGTCGTCGCGACCTCGAGTCAGCCATGGCGCGCGAGCGGGGCTACCGCGCCGGGCTCGACGAGGCGGGCATCGAGTTCGACCCAGAGCTGGTGTTGGAGGGCGGGTTCAAGGAGGCGACCTCCGAAGGGCCGGCGCGTCGACTGCTCTCGCTGCCGCAGCGACCGACAGCGATCTTCGCCGCCAACGATCTGTCGGCGATTCAGACGATGCGCACCGCCACCGTGCTGGGCCTCGCCGTGCCGCACGATCTCTCGGTCATCGGGTTCGACAACGTGCCCGAGTCGGCCACCACCAATCCGCCGCTCACGACGGTCGACCAATCCATCCAGGGGCTCGGCTTCGCGGCAGTGAGAACCCTGATCGAATTGATCGAACGCCCCGAACTTCGCCAACAGCCGTCGGCACATGTTGCCTTGCCGACGACTCTGGTAGTTCGTGGGTCCACGGCCGCAGTCCGACACCACACCATCCAGTCAACACATCGCACGATCAATGAAGGAGCACACTGATGTCCGAGTTCTTCGACGCCGTAGAGGTCATTCGTTACGAGGGGCCCGACTCCGACAACCCGTTGGCATTCCGCTGGTACGACGCCGATCGAGTGGTCGCCGGCCGCACCATGGCCGAGCACCTGCGCTTCGGCGTTTGCTACTGGCACACATTCGCGTGGGATGGCTTCGACGTATTCGGTGGCCCCACGCTCGACCGTCCGTGGCACCCCAGCCAGGACCCGTCGATGGACCCGATGGTGGCCGCGAAGATGAAGATGGACGCGGCCTTCGAGTTCTTCTCCAAGCTTGGCGCGCCGTTCTTCTCGTTCCACGACCTCGACATCGCGCCCGCCGGCACCACCTTTGCGGACACCTGCCGCAATCTCGATGAGATGGTCGAAATCGCCGAGGGCCACATGGAGCGCACCGGCATCGAGTTGCTGTGGGGCACCACCAATGCCTTTTCACATCGTCGGTTCATGGCCGGCGCGGCAACCAACCCGGACCCGTCCGCGTTCCGCTACGCCGCCGCACAGGTTGCGCACTGCATGAGCGCAACCAAGCGACTGAACGGCGCCAACTACGTGCTGTGGGGCGGTCGCGAGGGCTACGAATCGCTGCTGAACACCGACTTGAAGCGTGAGATGGACCAGTTCGGCCGCTTCCTCAATCTGGTCGTGGAGCACAAGCATGCGATCGGTTTCGAGGGTGCGCTGCTCATCGAACCCAAGCCGATGGAGCCCACCAAGCACCAGTACGACTACGACGTCGCGACCGTCTACGGCTTCCTGCAGAAGTACGGGCTGGAGAACGAGATCAAGGTCAACATCGAGGTCAACCACGCCACTTTGTCGGGCCACGACTTCCACCACGAGGTCGCGACTGCGGTGAACAACGGCATCTTCGGTTCCATCGATGCCAACGCCGGCGACGACCGCCTTGGCTGGGACCTTGATCGCTTCCCGGTGTCGGTGGAGCAGATGACGCTGGGCATGTTGGAGATCTTGCGCGGCGGCGGCTTCACTACCGGCGGCCTGATGTTCGACTGCAAGTTGCGGCGCCAGTCGGTGTCGCGCGACGACCTGTTCATTGCTCACATCGGTGGCATGGACACGATGGCCCGTTCGCTGTTGGCCGCCGCTGCCATCATCGAGGTCGGTGAGCTGGATGCGCACCGCGCTGCTCGCTATGCCGGCTGGAACGATGAGCAGGACGTGTTGGCGGGCAACGTGTCGCTGCAGCAGATGCACGACGAGCTAGTGGTCAACAACGTCGAGCCCGCCCATGTCAGCGGCCGCCAGGAGTTGTTGGAGGGCCTGGTGGCCCGCCACATCGAGCGCATTCGATAACAGCGAAGTTGCTCAGCGGAGTAGTTCGGCCCGGCCAATCTGTCGCAGCAGGCTGGCCAGGTCGAGGTAGACCCGCTCGTTGGTGATGCGGTCTCCTTGAAACGAGAAGACCGCAATCGTCGGGACGCGGAACGACTGGCTGGTGGGCTCCAAGCCTTGGAACACACCGGTGTTCGTTCCGAGCAGATCGAACTCGGTGATGACGGTGTCGTCGTCGGCGACGTGGATACGCACGTTCTCGTGCCGCTGATCGGGGAATGCCACACGCTGGGCGCGGTGGTAAGCGAGAACCGCTTCGTCACCTTCGAAGATCTGCCCGGTGGGGACGATCTCGTAGCGAGGGGTGCCGTTGAACGTAGCCAGGCACGCGTCCCAATCGTGCTCGATCTCCGAGACGAAGTGTTCTTCGATGACGGCAAGCCGCCGCTCGCGAAGGTCGGCATTGGTCATAGTGTCTCCGATTCGTCAACGGCGCGTCACACCTCTGCTTTCAACTTACTCCGGGGTACCGAGGTTGATCAGGGTTCGCCATCGCTACTGGGCCGGTTCGTAGCCCTCGGTGGCGAGTGTGTTGTAGTTCTCGTACATCTGGCCGATTCGAATGGCGTTGCCAAATGGGTCGCGGATACCGAAGTCGATTCCGTACGAGCGCTCTTCGGGTTCGTCGCTGACGTCGACTCCGCGGTCGCTGATGGCGTTGAACATGGGCGTCACATTACGGACGGTCGGCGGGCCGTGCTTCTCCAAAACTGCTCGGTCGCGACCAACTCTTGACGAAGCAGCCGAGCACGTTCGGGAAGGGTTCGCGCTTGCGGTAGGTCGTTGGAGACTCGCCGACGATCTCATTGAACGTGCGGCTGAAGGTCCCCATGCTGGAGAATCCAACGTCCATGCAGATGGCGGTGACCGAGGTGTCGGTATTGCGCAGCATGAACATCGCTCGTTCCACCCGTCGCCGCTGCAGGTAACGATGCGGCGTCTCGCCGAAGGTCGCCTTGAACCGTCGGATGAAGTGAGCCGGTGAGACCAGCGCCACCTCTGAGAGCGCGGTGATGTCGAGTGGGTCGCCACAGGAGCGATCCATCAGGTCACGCGCGCGCGGCATCAACCGATTCGAGATTTCCTGTTCATTCGACATGGCCATCAAGCAGTCTCACCGCTGTCCGCCAATTCCAGCGGCGAAGCCCTCGAGGACTTGAGTCGCATCACGGCGAGGCAGCGAACTCGAGAGGCATCGTCAGAATCTATCCAAGGCTCGCGTTGCTGATTTGAGGGTTTGTCGCTCGGTCCGTCCGGACATCTGGTCACATCTCGTCTGAGGGTCCGTGGTACGAATGGCACGATGCAGATCGAATCGTTGGCCGGACTCGGCCATCTCGCATCGACGCTGGCCGAGTGGCACGTCGAGGAGTTCGGAAACCTGTACGACGAAGCGGTGTGGAATCTCGAAGTCGCCGTCCGCGAAATGGAACAGATGGCAACGCCAGGTTCTACCGACGTGACGCTGGTGGCCTTCGGCGGCACCGGGCGAATGGCCTCAGACGTCCTTGGCTCGGTGTCGCTGATCGCGACCGATGACCTACCCGGGTTCGACCACCTGATGCCGTGGCTCGCAAGCTTGTTCGTCGTTCAGGCAGGGCGTGGTCGCGGCGTAGGAGCTGCGCTGGTCGACGCGGCAGTCGAGCTCGCGGCGGCACGCGGTGACGACGTCGTGCACCTTTTCACCGCCGGTCAGGAGGCGTACTACCTCGAGCGTGGTTGGCGGACGATCACTCGCGTCGAACTCGGCACTCATACCGCCACGGTCATGGCGCGCTCCTTGAAAGTTTGGAGAGCACTAAACAGAAGGTCGTGAACTGGGACGACGCGGCCTTTCGACCGAGGGCGTTACAGCATGGCCGGCCCAGGATTACAGCACCCGTTACAGCCCTGTTCACGGGGGGTGCTGGGCGCCCGCCTGGGAGCACCCGGAAGCTGGATCCCGGGCCGGATCGAAGCCCGGCGTGTCAAGGATTTACCCTGAACATACGGTATCGCCGCGGCGTGCCTCCTCGACTCGAGTAGCTGTCGTGTCCCCTACCGGCACTTGGGGGATGGCGCCCACATTTCTGGATAAGAGTGTGGATAGCAGCCTCTAGCGCGCGAGCATCGACGGGATGTCAGACAACGAACGTGGAATCGAGGAACTGCACGCCGAGTGGACGGCAGACGACGGTCCACTCCGCCAGCTCACCCAAGACATCTGGGTGCTGCACCATCGCCGCAAGATGTTCAACGAACTCGCCGAGATGCTTGAGGGTCAGGGGAATCCACATCGGGCGTACGTTGACCACTTCCTCGCAGAGATGTACTTCGATGCGCAAATGGTCCGCCTCCGTCGACTCATCGACAACGATTCCCGGTCGGTCTCGTTTCCACGTCTGATCAACCAGCTGATCCAACACCGTCGGAAGTTCACTCGGGAGTGGTATGTCGGTCTGTGGACCAAAGGGACCGACGCCACCAGTGACAACGTAGGTGAGCGCCTCGACGCACGGGTCTGGGGTGAAGAGGGGAATAGGGAGTTCGACAAGTGGATCGATGACAAGCCCGGCAGGCAAGACGCGCTAGGTGGGCGGCCTCTGCAACAGCTCCTCGATCCGCTCGTCCGGGAGATCGACGAGGTGAAGAGATACGTCGACCAGCACGTTGCGCATGTGCGGGCGGAACCTGATCCGGTCGAGCTGACGTATGGCCAGGTCGACCGGGCGATCGAGCAGGCTGGTGAGACACTCCAGACGCTCTCGCTTCTTGTAGAGCAGTGTTCGATCGTGGATCTTGAGCCCACCGTCCAGGGAGACTGGAAGTCCCCGTTCCGGGCCGCACTGATCGACTGCAACGACGAGCCGATCCCGTGGGACGACCCGTGCTGGACGTACAAGGTGGGCCGGTGGCGCAGGAGGAGGAGCACACCGACAAATGAGTCGTGAGAACTCCCCGATCGGACCCTCCGCCGGCTGTGCGGCACAGGTTCGCATCGACCGACCGTCACATTGGGGATGCCTTGTTTGAACTCAGACTGTCTGGATGGTGAGGGGCACGTCCTCGGCGGTCAGGATCGCGACAATGCGATCGGCGATGCCGTCGGGTACTGCAAGTGCGCAGATTTCTTCGGCCCGGGTGACTCCTACGTAGAGGACACGCTTTGCTTCGGATGCAGCCCCCTGCTCCCAGGCGGTGGTCACTTCAGCCGTGCGCGTCGCCGGAGCGCGGTCGCGAGGAACGACAACTAAGACCGCTCGGTGCTCGGAACCCTTGGCCCTATGAATGCTGGAGTGACGAAGCGGCACGGCGCCGGCCTGCGCCTTCAACAGGCTTCGCATGGTTTTGTCAGCTGCGTTCGGTGGGGTTGGGAAAAAGGATCCGAATGCCGGGTACGTGCGCCCTTCAGTGTCGGCGATCGCCTTGATGCTCGTTCTCGCCGCAGCCACCCAGTCTGGGACGTTGAGGTCGAGGTCATGCCCGCCGATTGCGATCGCGAGTTGAACAGTCGACCGTCGTAACCAGTCGATGCTCACCTTTGAGAGTTCTGCCGAGTGGTCGGTGGAGTGGCCGACAACTTCGGCTCTGAGGACTTTCAGCAGCAGCCGCTGAACCCGGTCGAAGTCCCTCTGTCTCTTTCGAGGGTCTGTGAGGTCGTCGGCCAGGCGGAGGCAGGCGGTCGCGAGCTGCATGACGTTGCTCTGTCCATTCG
>Ga0105047_10001342_pt1 | contig 43864 bp, 38 predicted proteins | sample MAT04_FD_78384 | JGI IMG/M metagenome (GOLD analysis project Ga0105047, IMG submission 78384) | Freshwater microbial communities from Lake Fryxell liftoff mats and glacier meltwater in Antarctica - MAT-04 (megahit assembly) | ecosystem: Environmental > Aquatic > Freshwater > Ice > Liftoff... | reverse complement strand
GCGAAGGCGCAAGTGGGGCAAGCGTATAGTTTCGCGCTGGTGCTGCGGGGTACGGGTGGTTTTGTGCTGGTGCAGGGGGGGCTCTTCGCGCGCTGGACGCTGGTATTTGTGACTGTGAGTAATTTGTATGGGGCGGCAGCTATGCGGCCGGTAATGAATACCTGGAGTGGGCCGGCCGCAACCTGTGATGGGCTGATGGTGGGTGATCTGCCAGGGTCTCAGTGGCAGTTGGATTATGGGATTGCGGTGAGCCGGGCGGCTGCGCCGGCGAGCGGAACCACGGGCACGATGCAAGCGGATGGGATGGTTGAGTTCACCTGGACGGTGGGCGCCGGTGAAACGATGGAGATGAGCATCCGGCGCACGGATGACGTGAATCGGTGGGTGCTGCTATGCAGCCAGGCGGGGTCTACCTGGGCGCTGATTGAGATTGCCGCAGGCGTGGAAACCCAGCGCAAAACAGGCGCGTTTACCTGGACGGCTGCCGGCGTTTACCGGATTAGCATTACTTGCCAGGGGCTGCGCTATGGGGTTTATTTTGATAACGTGTGGGTGGATTATTATTACGATTCGGCTTTCAATCATGCGGCGACCGGGATAAAAGTGAGCGGGTTTGCGGCCGGGGCGAACCTGATTGCCTGGCCTTTGTATGTGGATTTGCCGCTGCCGATTGAGACAGTTGACCATCGGATTATGACGGTGGGTGACAGCAAGACCGATTACCCGACCGACTGGCAGCGCTTTTTGGTGGCCGGTCTGGGCGCTGGATGGGCTGAAAGCCTGCGGTATGCGCGGAGCGGGGGCACCGTGGCGAGTATATTGGCGCTGCAAGCGGGCAGCATTGCGCGCATGCCGGTAGTGCCTGAGGTTATTCTGGTAAACGCAGGCGTGAACGACCTGGCTGCATTACCGGCTGCCGCGACCTGGCGCGCCGATTTTGGCGCGCTGCTGGATGGGCTTCACGGTAAATGGCCGGAGGCTAAAGTTTACGCAGCCAAACCCTGGAAGGCGGGGCAGGATGCCAGCGCGTCAACGATGGCGGGGTGGATTGACACGGTGTTGAGCACGCGCAGCAGCTGGGCCCTTGAGGGGCTGAACGAGGCGGTAACGATCAAGGCCGGGGATAATGGCGCGGCGAATACGGTAGATGGCATTCATTACAGCGAACCGGCCGGGAACACGGCGGCGGCCGCTGCGTGGAAGATAGCAATGGGGCTGTGAGGAAAAAATATGTTTCAATATCCGCTTGAAAATGTTTGGCCGGTGACACAGGAATTCGGCGATAACCCGGGAAGCTATGGCCGATTCGGGATGGTGGCGCATAACGGCATCGATTTTGGCTGCCCGGTGGGTACGAACGTGCTGGCCTGCGGTGGTGGGGTGGTGGAACATGCCGATTATGACGATTGCGGCTATGGCTGGTACGTGCAAGTGCGGCATGTGGACGGTCTTGTCAGCGTGTATGGTCACCTTTCACAGGTTCGGACCCAAAGCCAGGTGACGGTAAAAATGGGCCAGGTGATTGGTCGGAGTGGCAGCAGTGGAAATAGTACGGGGCCTCATCTGCACCTGGAAATTCGGCGGGATGGCGAAAGCCGGAATGGATACCGCGGAGCGGTGGATCCGCGGGGCGTGGTGGCCTGGCCGGGCCCTCCCGCTCCAGTCCCTGGGGCGCCGGCTCCAGTCCCTGGGGCGCCGGCTGTAAAGTACATTGTGAATGCGACCCAGTTAAACGTGCGGACCGGGCCGGGCATGAAGCACGGGATTGTGGGACTGCTGCACTTCGGGGACGAGTTGCAGGTAGTTGAGGTGGCAGGCGTGGAAGCCTGGGGCCGGTTAGCCGATGGGCGGTGGGTGGCGCTGGTGTATGGCGGGTTTGTGCTGGCGGAGAAAGGCTGAAGCCAAATATTGAACCGCAAAGGCGCAAAGAACGCAAAGAAATATTAAGAATTACGGGATTAAAGAAAAGCAATTCAAGCGCGAGGAGGGCTAAAAATATGGAAGAGGTACTAAATCATGGGCGGCTGGCGTTAGGGGCTGTGGAGGGCGCTGGGACGTGCTCCAAGTTCGAAATACTGGCGATTACAGCGGGCGTTGGGAACGGTTGGATCTTCCCGGCCGCGGTGCTGCAAGCCAGCATGGCGCTGTGGGATGGGGTGGAGTGTTTTATTGATCATGATATGAAGTCTCGCAGTGTGCGGGACCTGGCCGGGGTGCTGGCGGGCCCGGCCTGGGATGATGTGGAGAAGGGCATTCGCGCGGAGCTAAAAGCGCTGGGCCCGAGTGGCCCGGTGCTGATGGAAGTGGCGCGGGAGCTGCTGGCCACGGGGACGGACGCCGGACCTGGCCTCTCCCTGGAAGGGAGAGGGGCTGTGACCGGTAAGAATATTGAACGATTGGGTTTCTCGGCGGATTTGATGTTTACCGCCGATAAGAAGATCGTCACCAAAATCGTAAAAGTGGTGTCGGTTGATTTAGTTCTGCATCCCGCCAGAGGCGGGAAATTTGTTCGGGCTTTAAACCAAATGGAGGGTTTGAGCATGGCTGAAGAATTGAAAGAGAAAGACGTTGCAGGAAATGCCGGCGGTTCGGGCATGGCTGAAAGCCTTAAGACTGAGGCTGAAAAAGTGCGTATGCTGCTGGGTGCGCAGCAAGAAACCGCGCAGTTGGCGGAGGAAGTGAAGCAGGCGCGCGCCGTGCGGGTGCAGATGTGCGAATATCTGCTGACCTCCGGGTTGGCTTCCGCTCGGCTGCCTGGGCCGGCTGCTGATCTGGTGCGCAAACAGTTCGCGGGCAAGGCTTTTGAACCTGCCGCACTGCACCAGGCGATTGAGGAAGCGCGCAAGCTGGTAAGCGAATTGACGGCCGGTTCTGTAGTGCAGGGGCCGCGCATCCACGGCATGTTTAACAGCGCGGATCAATTGCAAGCGGCTGCCGATGATTTGTTGGGCGCGCCGCGCGACTCGGACAAGGGCGCCTTGAAAGTGGCGCGCTTCTCGGGCATCCGCGAGATGTATATGACCCTGACCGGGGATTATGATCTGCATGGCGGATACCATGGAGACCGGGTGCAATTTGCGTCCACGGCCGATTTTAGCGGCCTGATAAAGAACGCACTGAATAAGATTGTGGTGCAGAAGTGGGCCGAAATGGGCCGGGCCGGTTATACCTGGTGGGAAGCGATTTCTTCGGTAGAACACTTCAACAGCCTGCAAAGTATCACGGGTACGCTGATCGGTACCGTTGGCAGCCTGCCGACCGTGGCCGAAGGCGCCGAATATACCGAACTGGCGGTAGGTGATAGCCCGGAAACGGCGATATTTACCAAATATGGCGGTTACATTCCGCTGACTATGGAATTGATCGACCGCGATGAAACCCGCAAACTGGCCGCCTATCCGCGCGAGCTGGCGATTGCAGGTCTGCGCAAGGTGAGCGAGCTGGTGGCCGGTATCTTTACCCAGGCCTCGGGCACGGGGCCCACCATGGCAGACACCGGGGTATTGTTCAATGCTACTGCTGTGACTACCAAAGGTGGGCATAAAAACCTGCTGACTACAGCCTTGAGCGCAGCGGAGTGGGAAATTGTGAGTGCCGCGATGTACAACCAGGCGCAGTTGGTTAAGCAGGATGTTGGCCTGTATGGGACGGGTCCAAGAATCGGCTTAAATCCGCGCTACTGCCTGGTGCCGCGCGCTTTGCAGCTGACTGCAAAGAAGATGCTGTATGGTGATTGGGAGAATGCGGCTAACATCCATGCGAACAATCTGCAGAAGGGTAATATGGGTGACGTGCTGACTGTGCCCGAGTGGACGGATGGTACGGATTGGGCCGCGGTGGTAGACCCGGCGCTGATGCCTGGGATCTTCGTAGGCGAGCGGTTCGGGATTATGCCGGAGGTGTTTATTTCGGGGGATGAGTTGAGCCCGGCGGTGTTTACGAATGATGAAACCCGCTTGAAAGTGCGGCATTTTCTGGCGGTGTGGGTGAATGACTACAGGCCGCTGCATAAAAGCAACGTGGCCGGATAAGAGGGATTTACCGCAAAGAGTGGGTGTCAATGCGGGGGAACCGGTTAGCCAACAATGTGACCATGGCCGGGCGCGCGCACTCCAACGGGGGCGCGCCGGGCCAAAATAAACGATTTGAAAGGATGGCAAGAAATGGGATACGTTCATGACACGCAAATGAGTCAATTTGTACCACCCAGCGCGATTATCAAGAGCGCTGGAACCTGGACCGATTCGGTAGTAACTAACCGGCCGGTTTCTACCCGGACGGCTGGTGCCGCGGCTTTTACGCTGATGGTTCCGGCGCTGATTATGAGCAATGCCGCGGCCTTGAAGGGCGCGCAGCTTAAAAGCATTGATCTGTTTTGGACCTCTGGCACGGCCGACTTTACGGACGTGAACACGGTGGAAATTGATAAAGTGACCCTGGCTGCCAACAGCGTGATCTGCTCGGGTGCGGCTGTGACTGGTGTTGTGATTGACGGCGGTAATGATACCAATGCCAAACGGATCACCCAGGCCAGTCACACAATGAATGTAGCGCTGCCTGCGCCGGCGTGGATTGCAAACGGCGAGGCTTACTATCTGGTGGCGGTATTCAACGCCGCAGGTGCAACCACGTTCGTACTGACCGGGGCGCGGGTGAATTACACTTTGCGGGCGTAGGGATTTTTTACCGCGAAGGCGCAAAGAACGCGAAGGGAAAGATTTTTTTATGGGTGTATGTCGGGAACGTGGGGGCTGCGCGGGCGGGTCTTTACGTTTTTAGCCGGGGTGGGGGGACGGGGGGCGGGCATCCCGCCTCCCCGAACGCCGGCCATTCATGACAGCCGGCGGCCAGGTGCGTTTACTGGTGCGTTTACTGGTGTCTTTTCGCAGCACCTGGCCGCCGGCCTTTGTCGTCAAATAAAGTGAGTGGGGGCTGGGCGTGTGCCCGGCTTCTACCCTATGGGAGGCTGATATGACATTCCTGGAAGGTGTGCTGCGGCTGATGAAGAGCCGAAAATTTTGGGTGCTGATTGCGTCGCTGGTGGCGGTGGCTGGGGCGCTGTCTACGGGGCAGATTTCGACGTGGGAAGCGGTGCAAGCGATTGTGGCAGCGCTGTCGGTGTATTCCGCGGCGATTGCGTATGTGGACGGGAACGCGGCCGCGGCGGACGCGTCGCCGGCTGTCTGTGATTCGCCGGCTGTCAGTGATTCGCATAGGCGGGGTCAGCGGTGACGGCGAGCGGGCTGACCCTGTCCACGTTTCGGACGAGGCTGCAAAATGTGCTGGTGGATGTGGGCGCCACGACCTGGGCGGCGGATACGCTGGATGAAGCCACACGGCAAGCGCTTTCCGATTTGGGGGGTGTGATGGGAATCGGGGTGGTCCTCTCCGGGTTGGATGGGGCGGCGAGTACCACGGTGGATGCGCTGGATGATGATCTGCTGATACGCGGGGCGGCAGCGTATGCGGTGCAGAGCCGGCTGTTGGCGCGCGCGGAGATGACCAACCTGGCTACAAGGGCGCCGGACACGCTGACAAAATGGATGGCGGTTCAGATGGTCAACTTCAAGCTGGGGCTTGAAGCGGTGCGGCGGCGGGTGCTGGCCCGGAGCAGCAGCGCGCCGGCCGGGGTGCTGCCGTGGGATGAAAGCACGCGGAATTGGTGATCTCCAGCTGGGGTCTCGCGGCTTCCAGCAGTGGGGAGAAGGATTGAAGAATGGCGTATCAATTATTTTTGCGAACGGATTCGAATAGTTTTATTCATCTGGACGGCGCAGGCGTTGTGGCGCCGGTGAAAGGCTGCCGGTATGCGCCTGGCAGCGGGACGGCTGCCGGGGTTGTGGCGGGGGCGCGCAGCGCAGCGCGCGGGATGGATGAAAGAGGGCGCCAGGTGATTGCTGAAGAATTGGTTGTTGAACTGGCGGGCAGCTATCGTCAAATTAGCAACTGGATTTCTGCCCTGCTGGCAGAGGTGAACCTGTGGCAGGCGGGCGCCTGGCGCAAGCCTGGCTTATCTGGGCCCTGGCTGTGCATACAGGAACCCGACGAGGCCGACGCGGCGAAGTACTGGCACAGTGCTATTCTGAGCATGGATGTGACGATTGATGCCGCGGGGCTGGCCCAGCGGGCCCTGGGGCGTCAACTGGTGCGGGTACGCTTCACCCGTGAAGATCGCTGGACATACACCATTCCGCCTGGTTTTGACATAACCCTTGGGGATGGCGCGACCCTGTTTAGCACGCAAGGGTATCTATTGAACCACTATGACAGCAGCGCCGGACATTGTAATTGGGGCTATTTACCGGCCGCAAACGTGACCGGTGATTTGGATGCGGGCGATGCGCTATTTGTGGGCACCACAAAAAGCGGGCGCAGCCTGGGCGATATTTATATCGGCTGCGGCTGGACGGATGACAGTAACCCGGCGGCGAGGCAATTTGTCAACACGCTGCAAGAAACCGCTTTCACGGCTGGGAGCGGTGTTGGAAAAACGTCCTACGCAAGCGCAACTTGCGCCGGCGGTAATTATGCCGGGTTTGCGTGGAACACGGCCGGCGTGGTGCTGCTGGCCAGCGCAGCGATACCGATTGCGTTATACGCTGGTCGATACTCGAACGGGAGGCCTTTTAAACCTATGGGTCGGCTGCAAAATGGTTTGGCGGTGACTGACCTGTGGCTTAAAGCTAAAATTATTGTAACCAGCACGGGCGCGGTGCTGTATGAGACAGAATGGATTAACTACAGCAGCGGATCCCCATTGATCGAACTGCCGCCGGTCTTTATTCCGCCGGACGGGGTAGTGGAAGGAACGGGGTTAGACTTTGCTCTGTATGCCATGCGCAGCAGTACCACGGCCTACGTGCTGGATATTGATTTCTTCCAACTGTGGCCCGTGGATGGCGGCTTTCGAAAACTGAAGGCTTTGGCTTATGGCCTGGGCAGCGGGCGAGTGTATGACGAAAATGTGCGGGGGCGCGTATATTGGACACCATTGATCAATGCGGAGCGGTCTGTATATTATGGGGTTGGGGCGCCGATTCGGCTGTTCCCGGGGCGTACAAACGTTCTGGCGTTATTAAATATAGCGGGTGGCAACAGCTGGCTGATTGATGATGAATTAAGTTTATGGGTGAACCTGTCACCGGTAAAAAGGGACCTATGAAACCTCTCAGCGTGATATTTAAGACGCGCGCGGGCGGGGTGGGGTCTCAGCCTGGGTTACGGTTCGAGGTGGAAGAGTTAAGCTGGGGGGCGGTCGGCGGGCCGAAGGCCGGCCGGCTGGCAGCCAACCTGCGAACCCAACAGATCCACCTGGACGAGCTTTCTGGGCTGCTGCGGCGTCCCGTTGAGGTGTATTCTGGGGCTGGGGCGCTGGTATGGTGGGGATATGTGCACGCTGCAAGCGTGCAAGATGGTGCATCTGGTGCGTTGCTGGATCTGGATCATCTGGCGAATCGGGTAGCGGTGGTTTACGACCTGGTGCAGTGGCAATTGCCTGGCGGAGAACAGGGTGGGGTAGTAACCGGCTGGGCCGATGACCTGACAAGCCAGGCGGTTTATGGCATCAAAGAGAAAAAGTATTCGCTGGCGGTAGGTCCCCAGGTGCAAGCTGAAGCGCTGCAGGCGGTGCAGCTGGCGCGCTGGGCGAAGCCGTCGCCGGCGGTAAATTTTCCGGGCGGGGATGGCGTCTCTGTCACGCTGGAATTGCGCGGGTGGTGGGAAACGCTAGACTGGCGTTTTTACAGCTGCACGGACGGCTATACTGCGTGGCAGCTGCCGAACCAGGACCCGACAACGGTAATAATGGGTAATGCGACTAACCAGCAGTTGGCGCAGTCTTTCACGATCTCTTCTGCGGTGTGGCGGGCTGAAGTGGTGTGGCTGGCGGTGCAAAAACATACGTTGGCGATGGAAACAGAAACCTTTGTCGTGTCGCTTTGTGCTGATAATGCTGGAGTGCCTGGCAGCGTATTGGCGACGAGTACAAAGGTTGGGGCGGATTTTCCGTTGAGTGGGCAAAAGTGGACGGCCTGGGTACTGAGCGCGCCAGTGACCCTGGCGGCGAGTACCACCTATTGGTTAAAAATGACCACGAACGGGAACCTTTATGATGGGGAATATTTTCTGGTGTTGAACGATTCGAGCGCGGGCTATGCCGGGGGCAGCGCAAAATATTACAACGGTTCGGCCTGGGTGGGGGTAGGTGACCTGCAATTTAAAGTATGCGGGGCGATAGAAACCACAAAACAAATTGAGACAATGGGCGCGGGCATCGCCGGCGGTCAATTTTTGGCAGGAGTGCGGATCGACCAGGCAAGCGGGGTATATACGAGCCCAGAACGGATGGGGAACCGTACGGCCAAAGAAGAAATAGAAACCTTGCTGCAATCGGGCACAACAGGCGCTATGCGCCTGTTGGGAGAAATCGATGGGGCGGGTTGGCTGGTAGTAAAGGGGATGCCGGTTAGCAGCGGGGTAAAGTATTCGATGCGTGGGGATGGGGCCATACGGCTGCTGGGCGGAGCGATAGTGGAACCAGGGCCCGGGGTGGCCGGACAATGGGCGGTGCTGGATACAAGCTGGGCGGTGAGTGCGGGTGCATTCGGCCTGTCGCCGGGGCTGGTATGGTTGGAAGGTGTGAAATGGAGCGAAGCGCTGGGGCTGCGGGCGGGGTAGGTGGTGAAATATTAACCGCCTATCCAGCGTTTCAGCAAGGGTATGGCCGCCTTTATCGCCTGGGCACGGTGGCTGAGCTGGTTTTTTTCGTCCATGGCCAGCTCAGCCATTGTCAGACCGTGAGTCGGCAGCAGAAAAATGGCATCGTAACCAAAGCCGTTGCTGCCACGTTCCACCGCGATAATCTCGCCGGGGCAATCCCCTTCGGCATACTCCAATACACCTGCAGGCGAAACCAGCGCCACCGTACAGTGAAAATGAGCCGGCCACGGGCGCGGCACGCCGCAGCCAGCCAGATTTTCCAGCAAGTACGCGCGACGGTCGGCATCCGTGGCGCCCGGTTTCGCAGAATAGCGCGCGGAATGCAAACCGGGCTTACCGCCCAGCGCATCCACCTCCAACCCCGAATCGTCCCCTAAAATAATCAGCGCATCTTTCGAATAGGCCGGTACGGCCTTATAATAAGCCATCGCCTTCAAAGCGGCATTTTCAGCATAGCTCAGGCCGTCTTCCACTACATCCAATGCCATCCCCAGATGCCGCGGTAAGAGCAGTTCCAGCGTGCCCAGGTCTGCATCTGGGCCCAAAAGGGCCTGAATTTCTACCAGTTTGCCTGGATTATTGCTTGCGATTAATATCTTTGCCATTAATTTGCACCATTTTTATTAATTTAATCATAAATACTTGACTTCATTAAAATTGTATGTTATAATTTGCACAATATTAATTTTTATTATACCTAATCTTTCGATAAAACCATTGGTTCATCCTCGCTACCCTCTTCGCGTTAACGTAGGCTTCCTTTACAACGTGCCTATTGGTACGAGTCGGGATATTCATTTTGATTTTCCGATAATCAAATTACCAGATGATCTGGAATTTGTGGATTTTAGCGGATTTGTGCGGCTCAACCGCACCCCACAGGGAATTTTAGTCGAGGGAGATTTTTCAGCAAAGACGGGGGTTTCATGTGTGCGCTGCCTGGCAGATTTCTTGCAGCCGTTGAATGCAAAGTTTGAAGAGTTATGGGCTTTTAATTACCGGGCGGTTTCGGAGGCGGGATTGGTGATACCGGAGGATGCAACCATCGATTTTGGACCTGTGGTAGGCGAGTACTTATTGATTGAGGTGCCGATCAACCCCATCTGCCGCCCCGATTGTAAAGGAATGTGCCAGATCTGTGGGGAAGATCTCAACCAGGTCGTGTGTGAGCACGTGGGCCAAACCTGATGAATATTTTTTTGCCCGATCAGGAGGGTGTATTGTCTAATCCGGGCAGACATAGACGGAATACCGAAATCCTGAGCATGCTGCTTGAAAAAGCAGATGTGCAAGGCTATTTGACCACGGAAGACCTGATGGAGGTTTATCCGGACGTCAGTGAGGATGTCGATCACCTGGACGCGATGGTTCTGGCACTGCGCCGGCGTGGGGTGGATATTCTGGATCAGGAAGCGCCCTCACCTTTTGCCATGGATGGGCATTTTTCCGACGACTCCAACGATTTTGGTGCCAGCGACCTTGATCCGTTTACCGATCTTGCTCCCATTTCCAGCGACGATACGATCGGACTGTACCTCAAAGAGATGTCGCGCGTGCCGCTGCTGGCGCTGGAAGAAGAATTGGATCTGGCCAAACGCATCGAGTGCGGGCGAGCCTCCAAACGCGAGCTGGACCGCACCAACGGGCGCACCCCACCTGCGCGCCGCACTGAACTGCAGCAAAAGTTGGATGACGGTCTGCTGGCCCGCGAACATCTCATCAAAGCCAACACCCGCCTGGTGGTCAGTATTGCCAAGCGCTACATCGGCCGGGGCGTCCCCTTTCTGGACCTGATCCAGGAGGGCAATCTGGGCTTGATGAAGGCTGTGGAAAAGTTTGAATACCAGCGTGGTTTCCGTTTTTCCACCTATGCCACCTGGTGGATCCGCCAGACCATCACTCGCGCCATTGCCGACCAGGGCCGCACCATCCGCGTCCCGGTTCATATGGTCGATCGCATTCGCCAGCTCTACCGCACCACCCACGAAATGGAGCAGAAATTAGGGCGCGTGCCTACTACTGACGAACTGGCTACCAGCCTGGGCGTGCTGCCCAACAAGGTGGATTGGATGCTGCGTGTTTCGTGGCTGCCGCTTTCGTTGGAAAGCCCCATTAATGAAGATGAGGAAGACTCGGAACTGGGCATGTTTGTGGAAGACCAGGTCACCCCTACCCCCATTCAAAGCGCCTATGCCAAACTGCTGCGCGAGAAGGTGGAAGAGGTGCTCGACACCCTGCCCCCGCGCGAGGCCCGCATTCTGCGCCTGCGCTTTGGCCTGGAAAATGGCCGCACCTACACCCTGGAAGAAGTCGGCGCCAAATTTGGACTGACACGTGAACGCATTCGCCAGATTGAAAGTAAAGCCCTGCGCCGCCTGCGCCATCCCCGGCGCGCCCGGCAGTTAAAAGATTATCTATAAACCTTGGGGGCGGGTTTTAAACTCGCCCTTACAGTAAGGCTGCGCACCTGGAGACGGTAACCCGCAGCAATGCCTCACGAATCAGGGAGAAACCCCCATGGTCACTACCCAGGAAGGAAACGGCGGACTGCCGTTCATTTATATCGTCAACCAGGCCGCCCAGGCCAAAATCTGCCTTTTGGGCGCCACCGTACTGGAATATCAGCCGCAGGATGCCAACCCGGTGCTGTGGACCAGCCCCAACAGCCTCTATCAGGTCGGCACGCCCATCCGCGGCGGGATTCCGGTATGCTGGCCGTGGTTTGGTACCCATCCCACGCCGGGGTTCCCCGCGCACGGATTTGTCCGCACCCAATTGTGGCGCATGATCCACAGTGAGGAAGTATCACCCGAACTGACCCTGGTGGAGTTGGGTATTGAAGATGACGAAACCTCACGCCGGCTCTGGCCGCATGCCTTCAGCCTGCGCCTGCAGGTGCGGGTGGGCGCCGAACTGAGCGTAACCCTCGCATCCACCAATCGCAGCACGGCTCATTTCCCCTTCTCTGCTGCGCTGCACACCTATTTCCAGATCGCGGATATCGACACCATTCAAGTAACTGGGCTGGAAAATGTGCCCTTCTTGAGCAAGGTGCATAATTTTGAACAGTTTGTCGAAGCAGATCCAATCAAAATCACCCGTCAGACTGACCGTGTGTATCTGGACACCGCTTCTACCTGCGTTATTCACGACCCGGACTGGCAGCGCCAGATCATCGTTGAAAAAGAAGGCAGCCAGACCAGCGTGGTCTGGAATCCGTGGTCGAAAATCTCGAGCGAAGTGGCCGACCTGGGTCCCGGCGCCTACCGCCATTATGTGTGCGTGGAAACGGTAGTAGGCCCGCAGGAAAAATTGCACCTGGCCCCCGGTGCCACCCACGAATTAACCACGCGCTTCCGGCTGGCCCCCGAATAACCGGGTATAAGCACGAGATCTTTCCTGCGGGGTGCACAACCCCTGGAATTTGGAACCTTGGGGCGGGTTTGGAACCCGTCCCTACTTATTGTGTTGCCCATTCAACCACAAGCGCCTGCCGTCAGTTTCAAAACTCAGCCACTGGTAATCGTCCAGCGCCAACGCGCCGGGCACACCCGCCGCCGGGCCGCCGGTCACCAGCAGCACTTGCGGTTGCAGAGTATCCTGCCAATCCGCGGCAGAGAGATTTTTAAGGTCAGCCGGGCCAAGCACCAGCAGCGTCAGCCCGGCCGGCAGCGGATGCGGCAGGCTGGCCGGCGATACACCGCCCGGCAGCAGTGCCTGAAACCCATCCCACTCCCAGCCTACAGCCGTACCCGCTTCGAGGTCGGCCAGCACGCGCAGTTGGGCCCCGCCGCCCAATGCCACCTTCAACTCCGGTTCAAGGGCCACGGCACGCGCGCCCTGCGCTTTTAACGCATCGCGCAGGCGCTTAAAGGCCGCCGTGCCCGGCAGGTAGGCGCTCTGGCCCAGCCAATCTACCGCGTACACCTCGCTGAGCTGCGAGAGCGTCTGCAGCGACGCTGCCGCGCGGTCGATCAGCAATACGCCATCCAGGCGGTTCTCCAGCGGGGACTGCCGCCGCCCCAACGCGTCTGAAAGGGCATCCAGCCTGCTGCTGCTGTTCACCAGCCAGGTCTGCCCGCCCGGCGTGCGCACGTAAAAAGCCGTTCCACCGGGTAAGTTAAGTACATCCAGGTGCAGGCGGCCGTCCGGCGCCGTCGCGGCAGTGCGCCACAGGCCAACCGCCAGCAGCCCTGCCAGCAGCAGCGCCGCCGTGGGCTTCCAGAAGGGCTGCAGGCGCCGGCGTATGGGCGGCAGAATTAACAGCACCAACCCCACGTAATAAAGCAAAATCAGCGCGGGGCTCAAGCGCCCCAGGTTTAACTGGCTGTACGGCAACTGTGCAAACAATTCGGCCACCCGGATGGTATAACCCAGCAGTGGCCAACACAGCCACGCCACCAACTGGCCCACTGGAGCAAAAGCCAGCCCCAAAATCAGCGCCAGGCCGCCCAGAATCATAATCGGCGGCTGCAGCGGCAGCACCAGCGGGTTGATCAGCACCGCGCTGATGGAAACCCGTTGAAAATGCACCGCCGTGACCGGCAGTGTGAAAAGTTGAGCCGCCAGGGTAAACAAGAAAAATTCCGAAACCCAGCGCGCCACACGGCCCACTGTGGGCCCTGCCAGGTAACTGCCCAACCAGCGCGTAAAGCCCTGCTGCAGCGCTTCGGCATATAACACCAGCCCCAGGGTGGCCGCGAACGATAGTTGAAAGCTGATATCCCAGGGCATTTGCGGGCTTAAGAGGCACATCACCCCCGCCGTGAAAGCCAATGAATTAATCCCCACCTGGCGCCGCCCCAGCAGCGGGCCAAACACCCCCACCCCGCCCATGATGGCCGCCCGCACCACCGAAGGCGAACCGCCGGTTAAAATGGAATAGGCGGCAATCCCCAAAATTGCCAGCGGCGCGGCATAGCGCGCGCGCAGCACTTTGCCCAGGTAGGTCACAAATAATCCGCTGACAATGGCCACGTTGAAGCCGGAAACGGCGATAATGTGGGCAATCCCCGTGTTCCGAAAGGCCTGAACCACATTCTCCGGCAGGTCCTGATCACTACCCAGCAGCACCCCTGCCAACAACGCTGCTTCGGGCTGCGGCAGCATTGCCCGCAGGGTGCGCTCGGCCAACTGGCGCAGTTCAAAGACCCAGGCCCAAAACTGGTTGCCCTGATCGCGGCCCAACAAATGGGCCGTGGGAAATTCCAACACCGTATCGATGCCCTGACGGCTTAAATAATCGAAATAGGTTGAGCCCCCACTGCTCCCCGGTACCAGGGGCGTGCCCTCCAACTCCACCCGGTCGCCGTAGCGCCAGGTCTCGCCGGCGCGCAGGCTCACCTGCACCTGCCGCGCGCCGCTCAGCACTTGGGGGTCACCGGGCTGCCCATCCACCACCGGCACAAGCCGGTCCACTGCCACCACCAGGCTGATGGTTTTGTCGCGCCGGGTAGGCGGAGACTGCACCACCCCGCTGAGACGAAAAACACCCTGCTGGTGATACCAGGGCAGATCATTCTCGGTCCAAACCGGGCGGGCGCTAACCCCACGCAGCCCGCCCAGGCACAGCGCCGCCAGCACCAGGGCCACCGGCAGGCGGCCAACCTGCCGCCACAGCAGGTACCAGCGCTGCAGGGGCATGGCGCGCAACCCTGCTTGTGGGGGTACACTGCGCGTCCAAAAACGCTGCTCAAAGCCTGCCGCCGGCAGACACCCCGCCGCCAGCCCGGCCCAGACCGTCGTAGCAAGCGGCACGCCTGCAGCGATCACCAATCCAGTCAAAAAAGCTGCCGAAAGCCAGAAAAGGGGCATGGGTTAATTTTATCTGCCTACGGCAAAAGGATGAGGCAATTAATCCATTGAATTTGTTTTATTCGTATGCATTTGTTTTATTCGTAGCGCCGGCCGCGGAAACAATGGTTGCAAATATTATAACGATAATCCAAAGCCAATTTCTTGCCACAGGCTGAGCAGCGGCGGGTCGTATCCACTTGCTTATGCAAGGCGGCATCTACATCCCGCGACCATTGATCCCTTTTTGCTCGCACACTTTTGTGGGCGGGGGCAAACCTGGCAAAACGTTCCCGTTGTGAAAGCCACAAATAGATGTCGGCGCAGCGAATAGCGGTTTCAAAAGTTTCCAAATCGCTGGCGCTGTTAATCTCTTTTTTGGGATTAATCAGGGTTGGCATCTCAAACTCATGGATAATGGCAGTGGCACAACGCAGCCAGTAATCTTGCGACTCACGATAGCAGGGTGCGTTGATCAGTTGCAGCGCGGCATCGTCTCCCAGTTTTTCCACATCGTCTGGTGTCAGCAGTCTGGCCAACTCAATCTGGCTGGAAAGGTCTACCGGCTTCAGCATTTCTCTCCAGCGCGGCGGAATTCCTGAAAGCTCGACCCATTTTTGCAATTTTTCGCCTAAGTCACCCGGCATCAGCGCGATGGATTCCGAAGTTGGCGCGACGCGGGCAAATTCGATATCTGTGGTTTGCGACTCGATCGATCCCCGAATAAATGCCAGGTCCTCGCGGGTCAGAGATCCGATCAAGCCTTTATCAGATAAACCATACCGTCCGGCGCGCCCGCCAATTTGTCGGATTTCATTGGCGGTGAGTTGCCGGACGGTTTTGCCATCAAATTTGCTGGTCTCGTAGAAACAGACATTATCCGCCGGCAAATTCAATCCCATACCAATCGCATCGGTGGCTACGCAAATGTCGGTTTGGCCTTTTGCAAACCGTTCCGCCTGATTCAGACGCACTTCTGGCGGTAAGTTGCCGTATACCACCGAGACGGAACGATGATGTACTTTTTCCAGTTCGGTCTTTAACCCCAGCACCACCTTGCGCGAAAAAGCAACCAGAATCGTCTTGTCGGGTAGATTTTTTAAGCTCCACGGCTGATCCGACACTTCCAGCGGAGTTAAACGGCTGTAATTTTCGACCTCGATTTTTATGCCGATTTCTGCCGCCATGCGGGTGATCAAAGGCTCGATGATCGCTGCGCCAATAATATGCACCTCTTTTGCATTGTTTTCCATCATCGCGCGCGTCCAGGCCCACCCTCGCTGGCTGTCCGAGAGCATATAGGCTTCATCAATCACAATGCAATTGCCACTGCGGATCGGATTAAACATCTCGATGGTCGCCGCGGTAATTTCTGCGCCATCCACCTCAATTGATTCTTCGCCGGTCAGCAGATTGCACGCCACGCCGTCTTTGTTAAGCGTGGCAAAGACTTCGTGGGCCAGCAAGCGCAAGGGGGCTAAATACCAACCGCTGCCGGCACTGACCAACTGGGTGAGACTGTTAAAGGTTTTTCCCGAATTGGTCGGTCCCAGGTGCAAAAAAATCTGTTGCCCATTGCGGTTGCTATCCCATGCCGGAAAAATTTCAAACAGTTTTTGACGCAGGGCGTCTCGTGTTCGCCGTTCGTTTCCCAGGGCGATGCCCACTTTTTCACCTGAGTCCCACCTCCCCGCCCTTTTTTCTTCCGCAACGGTTTCCAGCCATGCCGGAAAGCGTTCAGCGACGATCGCCTTAAATTCATTAAGGCCTTTGGGTAGGCCCCATGTCCCGCGTACCTGCCCCCAAAGGGGCTCGGTGGTACTGAATCCCGCCCGGTTCAGCCGGCTGCGCACGGTGGTATCAGAGAGATCTGCCGCCAAAGCAATATGCCGGACGCGCAGCGGTGTGTAATAGGCAATTTTTTCCCACTGCTCAGCGTCGGCCAGCGCAGTTTCGACTGCATGCGCCGGAACTCTAATTTTCCCTTCGGGATCCGTAAACGATGGTATGACCTGCTTGTGGATGGCCTCATTCACCACCAGCACGGATAACACCAGGCGTTTGGCCGTGGTTTCGGGCGTATAGGTGTGCGCAACCACCTTCAGCTTCGCCGTTTTTGCCTTGCTTGCGCCTGGACGTACCCAATCCCCGCACAACGGTTCGCAAGCGCGCCAGGCTGCATCCATTTTGCGTTCAGCCTCTTCGCCCACCAGTTTCGCGATTTCGGGAGTGTGGTCTCGCAGATTTTGAACCCAGGTGCTGCCTTTAAAATCAAAAACAATAAAATCGCCGCCGGACAAATAGGTTTGCTCATCACTCCGGTCGGTTATTTTGTTGATAAAGTCTTCTTTCAACGCCACTTTGTCTGGCTGGATCGACAGCCACTCACTCAATACGCCTTTTAATTTTTGACGCTGGAGCAGTCGCCGGGTTCTTTCATCCTGTTGATAAGTCTTTCTATTTTTCAAAATTCCTCGCAGACATGCTGTATTGTACACCAGCCTGTTGCGTATTTATTTGTCACGAAGCCGGTTGGGCAGTAAAAGCGGTGTGCGGCGCTGGTAGGCCGCATAAGCCGCGCCAAATTCGCGCAGCAGTTTGCGCTCTTCAAAATGGATGCCCACCAGCAGGTAAGCCGTCAACCCTACCGCCAGTGCCAGCGAGTTGCCGGTCATGGCAGGCTGCAGCCACAGCACCAGCAGCGTGCCGGTGTAGAGCGGGTGGCGCACCCAACGGTATACGCCCGCGGTAACCAGCACTGCCGTGTGTGGGGGCGCGCTGCGGTCAGGAAACAACGCATCCAGTCCCAGAAAGGCCAGCGGCCCGGTCTGCAGCACACCCACCAGCGCCAACAGCGCCCCCGCTGCTTGCAGCGCCAGCGGCACCAGCAGCCAGGGAAAGCTGAGCTGATAGAGCGGCGCATCCGGCAGGCGCCACACCGCATAAAGCACCGGCAGCAGGCTGACCAGGGCCCATACGTTAAAAAACAGGCGGTAGCCGCGTGCCAGAACTGGCGCAGCCCACTGCTTGACCGCCAGCGAAGCCGGCAGCGAATGCGCCGCCCCGTACAGGACGCACGCCAGAACAATCCATACAAAACTGGAGAGAATCATAATTTATTAGATGCCTTCCTCGCCGAAACGTTTCAGACGCACCGGCGCATCATTACCTGCCCGCATGCCTATTTTATCCCATTCATCTTGATATCCTGTGATCCGGTTCATCCGCGCTTAAACTGCGCCAGAGGAGAGGGAACCGGCACATTTTAAAAAAACCTCTCGACAACCGATATTATTATATGGTTATTAGTATAGGTCTTGATACATAGTTATGATTAAAAGGAGTTCCTGCAATGCCTGCTTTGGATGAACTAACTGCTGCTTTGACCCACGCTGCCATTCTGGAAGAGTTCGAATCGGCCCGGCTCGAATCGGAACGCGACCACGCCAGTGTGGCCGTGATCAGCATCGACATCGACGAATTTGCCGCCATCAACCGCCAGTACGGCCACATCACCGGGGATGAGGTACTGCGAGCGGTGGCTGCCGCCCTGCTGAAAAACTTTCATGACCTGGGACTGGTGGGGCGCTATGCCGGCGATCAGTTTGTGGTGGTGCTGCGCGGCGCTCGGGCCGAGACCGCCTTTGTGCTGGCCGAAGAGGTGCGCAAAGTAATTGAAGACAGCCTTCAGCTTCAGATTGGCGACCACAAGGGTTACCTGGCGGTGCGCGTTTTGGGCGGCGTGGCAGAATTTCCTGCCGACGGCGGCAACTGGACGGAGTTGTTTCGCAAGGCTGATGAAGCGCTCTATCGCGCCAGGCGCCTTGGCCGTAACCGGGTTTGCTTGCCGTCCAGCGCCCAGATGGTGACCAAGACCAGCCATTTCACCCTGGTTCAGCTCGAAAAGCTGGCCGAACAGGCCAAAAAATCTGGCAAGAGCGAGGCTTCGCTGCTGCGTGAAGCCCTGGATGACCTTTTACGTAAGTTTGATGTAGCCTGAGCGGTCGCTGCCCCCTGTCCGCACATCCGGTGGTGTTACGCGGACAGGGGTATAATCGGGGCATTCGCGGGGCGGGTTTGTACCGCAAGGGTACGCAGGAAGCGGAACCCGCCGTACGGAGGTTTGCGCAGAATCCTGCCATCGTCTGGATAGTTATTTCGCTCTGCCCTGAAGGTTAGCTGCCGATGTATAAGTCCGACCTGCTTCCCAACCGCACCCTACAAATTGGCCCGCTGGCCGTTCAGATTTCTACCCCGGACTCTGGCTTGTTGGAGCAGGTAGGGCTGGTTTACCCGGGGTTTATCATTCCACCCGTACCCCAGCCGGATCTGTGCCTGGAAGTATCGTGCGCGGCGGTCAGCCAGGCCCCGCGCTGGGAGGAGCTGCAGGTGAGCCTGGCGGAAGAGCAGATGCTCTACACGGCGCCGGGCTGCCAGGGCCGCCTGGCTGCCAATGGCAGCGCCCATCTGGATGTTTTCGCCAGCCACCCCTTTCTTGAAACCGACCTGTTTTTGCGCATTGGCCTGGGGTTCCTGGCGCTGCGCCGTGGCGGTGTGCTGTTGCACACTGCCGGGGTCGTCCAACAGGGGCGCGCCTACCTTTTTTTTGGCCATTCCGGCAGTGGCAAAACCACCGCCGCGCGCCTATCAGCCCCGCGCCAGGTGCTCAATGATGACCTGGTGCTGCTTTTGCCCGCGCCGGGCGCGGCTTCCACGGCCTGGTTGGCTTGCGCCACCCCCTTCACCAATCCCTCTCAGGTGGCGCCTGGCCCCGGGCAGGCGCCGCTGGCGGGCATCTTCCGCCTGCTGAAAGATACTCAGGTCTACGTTCGCCCCATGCGCCCGGCCGCTGCGCTGGCCGAACTGCTCAGTTGTGTACCGCTGCTGGCCGTGCTGCCGCAGGAAATGGCGCGCGGGTTCGCTATCCTCACGCGCCTCACCCAGCAAACTCAATGCGGCTATCTGCACTTTCGCAAAGATGATAGCTTCTGGCAGCAGATCGCGCCCTGAGAAAGTTTGCAGCCCCAAATAAAAGACGGCTGCCTGAAAGGCAGCCGTCTTTTATTTGGTTGGGGTAAGGGTTACTTGCGCCGCAGCACAAACCCGGCCAGCAGTGCAACTGCCGCGATCGCCGCCGCCGCCGCGAACGGCAGGATGGGCTGCAGGGGAGCGGTTGGGGAGGTCGCCGTCAGACGGTCAATTTTGACCGCGGTGGGGCTGAAGGTCCACAAATAATCCTCCACCTCGCCGCTGAAGGCCGCACCGTAAGCCGTGGGCTGGCTGAAGGGGGTATCCGTGATACGGAAGCGGGCGAAAAAGGTCAGATTGGCAAAGCTGCCGTCGGTAATGCCGACAATGACCGGAATATCAAAATTAACGGTCTGGCCACCATTGGTCACCGGGGCATTGGCGAGAATTCTTTCTCCTACCTGCCAGGTGTCGCCGTCCACATCCCAGAACGAGCCATCCTGGTTCCAATCGACAAAGCCCGTCAGGTAGCAGTTGGCCGCGGGGCAGCCGTTCACCACCACGCTTACCTGTCCCTGGGCGCCGCCAAACCAGGGCAGCGCAGATGGGGTGATGCCGTCATCAAAATTATCTGCCGTCGCGGTATCAAGGCCGTCAGTAGGTTTCACATTTTCAAGATCGATAGCGGGACCAAGGGTCAGGCCGGTATCCACGTGAAAGGCGTTTGCCAGGCTGGCATCTTTGAACCACTCATACCGGTACGCCGCTCCGCCGTCGTCCGGCAGATCGCCGTAATCTTTATACGGCGCTATATCTTCTCCCACCAGGTCCATGCTCATATCCAGGCTGGAGTCAGTTAAGCTGGAAGCAATCGTTAATGAAATTGCGCCCACGTTGGAAAAGACGGCAAGCGAAGAATAGCCGGAACAAATCGATGCACCGGCGAAGGGTGGAACGAATGCGGCATACGTCCGCTCGACGACGGCCATGTTATACGAGTTTATGCCGCCGGAAAAAGTCCAGGTCGATTGCGAGCAGGCGGTGGTGCTGGAGTAAACGCGCACGGTGAACTTTCCGCCAACATCGGAACTGGGCAAGCCAAAAATAAAACGGTTCTGGCCTCCCGTGGTGAGGTTGACACCTCCCAGGCCGGTGGGGTTGATCACTTCTTTATTCACATCGGCCGATCCATCCCATTGCAATTCCGTGGTGAAGAGCAAATCGACACCGGAACTGATGTTTAGCGAATGGTTGGCTACGTCGGCCGTATAGTCCTGAGCGCTCAGGTTTGATGGGTTAGCGGACCAGACGGTCGCGATCAGATCCCGCTCTCCACCCAAAATATTGGCTCCGGAGGTGGCATTGAAGGTGGTAATCGGTGCAACGGCGCCACCCGGCCAGGTAATTTTTAAGAATTGAGCAGTCGTAAAATGGTCGATTAAGGATGGCGGGGCAGCCGTTCCCGAGCGTACCATCACCAGGGATAGTAATAAGCACATGCTGAGCGCAATTTGGAAGATCCGCATTTGATGTTTCACGATAGGCTCCTTGATTAATAACTATTATCCGAAAAACAACGTCAACTGATTTTATTATTATAATACGATTCTACCGTTTTCGATTAATCTATTTGGCAAATCAGCAAAAAGTGTGTATAATATTCATAATCTTGATGGGAGAAAACACATGAATCATCGCGATAATTCCTCCTTGTTTCAACCCGGTCTTTCTCAACGGCGCAAGACCTACCAATTGCCCGCGATTATCGTAGAGTTGGATCTGGAAACCCGGGCAGGCAACAGCGTTTTTGACCCTGGCTGCCCCTCCTGTACGACAGGCCAAGCGGATAACACTCAGAATCTGGAGAGTTTTTCCTCCAAATGAGGTTTCGTTGGCTGCTGGTTTTAATATTAGGCAGCATTCTTGTGGGGCCACAGGCCCCGGCCTGGGCCCAAGCGCAGGTTTCATCGGATCCGATCCGCTTGCTGGAGCAAACGGATGAGACGATAACGCTGGATTTTTTCGCTTCATTTGCTGATTTTCAGCAAACGCCCGCTTATCAGGCCATTCTGGCGCCCGCTTCAACCCGGCAAGCTTCCTTGTCGGGTATTTCTGCTTTTCCGGCCTACTCGGCTCTGATCGGACTGCCGCCCACGGGTGCCGTGGAACTGCAGGTGCTGGCAGACGCTGCGCTGCCTGTGAACGATGCGCGCCTGCTGGCAGCGGATGCTGCCGGCGTTGCACAGGCGCAGCCGCAGCAGGCTGTGCGCCTGGTGGATGAGGCCTGGGTGCGTGATCGCCGCGTGGCCCGCATCGAATATCGCCCCTTCCAGCTTCAGCCCGGGGCGCAGTCCGCGCTCTGGCATCATAGCTTGCGGGTAACCCTGCGCTTTAGCGGCGCCGCTGTTGCCGGGGGCCAGGCCGTTCCAGCCGCCGCGCCGGGCGATGATGGCGTGATGCAGAGTCAGTTGCTGAATGCCCATCAGGCGCGCACCTGGCGGGCTGCCCCGGCGCTGACTGGCGCAGTGCGCGATCCCTTCGCCGCTGCCGCGGATACCCCGCTGGGCCCGCGTTATAAGATTGTGGTCGATCAGGACGGCCTGTACCAGCTTACGTATGCCAATTTGCAGGCCGCCGGTTTGAATTTAACCGGGGTCGATCCGCGCAACATCCATCTCACCAGCCAGGGGCTGGCGGTTCCCATTTACATGAAGGGCAACGAAAGCGACGGTGTTTTTGATCCGACGGATATCCTGCTGTTCTACGGGCAAAAATTCCGCGGCGAGCGTCTGGCCGCGCGCCATGCCGAAGAGAGCAGCTATTACACCACGCTGATTGGCAGCGTCTGGCAGCCCAAGTTCAACGCCGTTCAGGTTGAAAAATATACCGCCGAAAATGTCTACTGGCTGACGGTGGAAGCCACCCCCGGGCTGCGCACCGCCGCCCTGGGGGTGCCGCCCTCCGCCGCGCCGGCGGGCGCCGTCACCCGTGAAACCGTGCGTTTCGAGCAGTCTAACGAGTGGTGGACCTGGCACTACACCAGTGAAGACACCTGGTTTTGGGACCAGCTGACCCTGCCTACCGTGGCTAACCCGGCCTATGCCCTGGACAATTCCTACACCCTGGCCCTGCCCAACCCGGCTCCCACCGGATCGCTGGTTCACATCAGCGGCGACCTGGTAGCGCGCGTTTCCAATGCCGCGCTCAGCCCCGACCATCACACCCTGGTTTCATTCAATGCCACCCCGGTGGAAGATATCAAATGGGATGGCCCCACCCGCCACCACTTCTCCGGGACGGTGCCGCAATCTGCCCTGACGCCCGGCGGCAGCAACACCCTGCGCATTCAGGTCCTGCTGGATGCCTACCCGGGCCAGGTTACCGACGATATGAATTTCGACTGGGTCGCGGTCGATTACGACCGCAGTCTCACCGCCCAGGGCGATGCGCTGGCCTTCCAGGCCTCCGCCCCCACCAACCGCTATCAGGTTTCCGGCTTCACCTCGCCGCAAGTCGAACTGTGGGATGTTAGCCAGCCACTTGCACCCGTGCGTCTGTTCAACAACAGCTTCTCTGGGGGCATGCTGGATTTTGAAACCGCCATCAGCGGTACGGCGCAACTGATCGCCGCCGGCAGTTCGGCCTGGAAGAGCCCCAAGCGGCTGGAATTTTACAACCCGCCCGACCTGCTCTCCGCCGCAATTGGTGCGGACTATCTCATTATCACCCCCGCGGCCGCCGGCCTGCCTGTGGGCTTCAGTGCCGAGGTGCAGCGCCTGGCCGGTTTCCACCAGAGCCGGGGGCTGCGGGTCAAGATCGTCGATTTCGCCGACCTGGTCAACCAGTTCAACGATGGCATTTACCATCCCATTGCCATTAAGAATTTCCTGGCGTACACCTTCCTGCACTGGCAGGCCCCCGCGCCGGCCTATGCGGTGCTGATCGGCGATGGCAATTTTAACCTACGCGGTTTCAACCCGGCCAAATACGGCAGCGCCCCCATTTACATGCCGCCCAACCTGGCCTGGGTCGATTATCCCGATGTCAGCGTGATTAACCAGGGGGAGGTCGAAAGCACCAACCTGCTGGCCAATGTGGTCGGTCTCGATCCGCTGCCCGATCTCGCCATCGGGCGCATTCCGGTTAACAGCACCGCCCAGTTGACCGCCGTGATCGATAAGATATTGAATTACGCGGCGGCGCCGGGTAACCAGGATTGGCAAAAGCGTTTCTTTTTTATCGCCGATGATGTACCGGACCCGGCTGGAGATTTTCAGGCCATTTCCAACAGCCTCATCGCCGACTTCATTAAGGCCCCCTATCAGCCCCAAACGGCTTATCTTACTGGCAACACGACTGGTGAAATTTCGGCTCAAAATAACACCATCATCAATGGCTTTAATTTCGGCGCTCTGGTAGCCAGCTACGTGGGGCACGGGTCCGCGACGGGTTGGGGCGCAATGTTTAACATCAATCATGTTTCGCGGCTGGCCAACGGCACCCGTCTACCGGTCGTCATTTCGCTCACCTGCAGTGATGGCTATTGGATTACGCCCCCCAGCCTGCCCAGCGGATTTGCCGAGGAAATGCTGCGCGCACCCAATCAGGGGGCGATTGCCACCTTCTCACCCACCGGTTTTGATGATGTGTATGGGCATGACAAACTGCAGCGCGGGTTCATGAACGCTCTGCTCAAGCACTACGTCACCGATCTGGGTGCGTTGACGGCCGCGGCGCGCTTGAATCTGTATGCCGGCGGCAGCAATCTGGAACTGCTGCACCAGTTTGTCTTGTTTGGCGACCCGGCCCTCAAACTCAAGCTGCCGTTCAAAAGCATTTACCTGCCGTCGATCAGGCACTGAGCACCCCCCATGCCTGACCCCGCCGATTGGAATGGGCTGCTCGCGGAGCGTCTGCGTCCGGGTGATACCTTCCGCGTTAAGGTGACCGGCGGCAGTATGCGCCCACTTTTGCAGCCCGGTGATTGGGTCACGGTGCAGGCCGGGCCCGCCGACGAATTTGAAGTGGGCGACTTGCTGCTGTTTCAATCGGGCGCGCATTTTGTGACCCACCGCCTGCTTGGCCGCGCCGCCGGCCGGTTGCTGCTCAAAGGCGATGCCCTGCGTACCCAGGATCCGCCGGTGGCGCCACAGGCTGTTTTGGGCCGGGTAGTGACGGTGGAGCACCATGGAAAGATCCGTTCGTTGGCCGCGCGCCGTTGGACGGGCCGCCTGGCGGCCGGCTGGAGCCGTTGGAGCGGTTGGCTTTACCAGAAGTTGTTTTTTTGGAGGATGAAAACGTGAACATTTCACTGCAAACCTGTCCCGAGCGCAATGTTCAGGTGATATTTAAGGCGGTCGATGGCGAGACCGTGTTGGTGAACCCCGAACGCGGCAAAATTCAGGTGATTAACGCCGTTGGCGCGCGCGTGTGGGAACTGATCGACGGTCAGCGCAGCGCCGGGCTGATCGCCGCGCTGCTCTGCGAGGAATTTGAAGTGGAAGCGCAACAGGCCGAGGTGGATGTTTTGAATTTTCTTAACCTGCTCGCCGAAAAGGGGCTGTGCCTCTGAGCCCGGCGTGATATACTCAGATTTGCAAATTCCTTCCAGAAAGGCTCGGTTTGGCGCGTATGGCAACCAACGCATTTGAAGAATTGAAATGGCGCGGCCTCGTATACGATTGTATCGAGGGCGTTCAGGACCTTTTGGCTAAAGAACAGGTCACCATTTATAACGGTTTTGATGCCACCGGCGACAGTCTGCATGTTGGCCACCTGGTGCCGTTGATCGCGCTGGCCCGCTTGCAGCGTTTTGGCCACCACCCCATCGCTCTGGCCGGCGGCGGCACCAGCATGATCGGCGACCCCAGCGGCAAAACCGTCGAGCGCCAACTGCTCTCGCGCGAGATCATCGCCGCCAATGTCGATTCGATCAAACGCCAGTTGGGGCACTTCCTTGATTTTGAAATCAAAAGCAACCCCGCCCGGGTGCTAAATAACGCCGATTGGCTGCTTGCGCTGCCCCTGGTCGATTTTCTGCGCGATGTGGGCAAGCATTTCACGGTTAACTATATGATCAACAAAGACTCGGTGCGCACCCGCCTCGAACGCGAAGATGGAATTTCGTTCACCGAGTTCAGCTATATGCTGCTGCAATCTTACGATTTTCTGCACCTGCACGACGCGGTGGGCTGCAAACTGCAAACCGGCGGCAGCGATCAATGGGGCAACATCACCGCCGGGGTGGAACTTACCCGGCGCATGCGCGGCAGTTCGGTCTACGGCATGGTCTATCCGCTGATCACCAAGTCGGATGGCACCAAGTTCGGCAAGACCGAATCGGGCAGCGTGTGGCTTTCGGCTCAGCGCACTTCGCCCTACCGCTTCTATCAGTTCTGGCTGAATACCACCGATAAGGATGTGGTTTCCTATCTCAAGTATTTCACCTGGCGCAGTGAGAGCGAAATTGCCGAATTGGCCGCCGCCGTGGCCGCCCAGCCCGAACAGCGCGCGGCCCAGCGCGTGCTGGCGCGTGATATGACCGCCCTGGCGCATGATGCCACCGCCCTGGCGCGCGCCGAGCAGGCCGCCCAGGCCCTCTTTGGCGGCGATATCAGCGGTCTTTCCGGCGCAGAAATTGCCGACATTTTTGCCGAAGTCCCTGCCAGCGAAACGCCGCGCCAGCCGCTGGCTGCCGGCGAAATTACCGTTTTGGACCTGTTGGTGAGCAGCGGCATGGCCAAATCGAAGGGTGAGGCGCGCCGCGCGGTTTCGGAGGGCGGCATCTACCTTAACAACCAGCGCGTGGCAGACCCGGCCCAGGCTGTTGGCGCGCCCGATATCCTGGACGGGCGCTTTTTGCTGTTGCGCCGGGGCAAGAAGACCTATCATCTAATCAAAGTCACGGATTAACTTTCTAGAGTTTACCCAATACGGTTGCCTCAGCCCGCCTCCTAAAAAGGGGCGGGGCTTTTTTAAAATGCAGTATTTGTGCCCGTTTCGGGCACAAATACTGCATTTTAAAAATTCCCAATTTGTGATCTTTTTGTCAAACTCTTGTCATGACTGTGTGCCGGGCTTGCGTTATGCTAAGGTCAGGAACTTATCCGTTCCACGGAGGCAGTCATGAACGGCACATCAGTCTTAATCGTTTTCGTCCTGCTGGTCGCTATGACGGCGGGCATGGGGTTTCTGGTGGATCAACTTAACCGCAGCGCGCAGGAAATTATGGCCAACCGGGCGGCGCTGCAAGACCTGCAGCATGCAGTAGATGAAACCCAGGCCAGCCAGGTTCACCTGCAGCAGCAGCTCGCGGCACAGACTGCCGCGCTTCAGCAAAAAGAAGATGAGCTGGGTCTGGCTCGCCAGGCGCTCACGGCGGCTCAGGCCGATGTCTCGGTAGTTCAGCAGCGTCTGGCAGACGAACAGGCGGCCCGCGCCGCACTCGAACAACAGGCTGCCGCCTTGCGCGCGCAGCTGAACGCATTGCAATCGCAGAACGCCGCCTGGGCCGCCCCGCAAACGGCCCCACTAGCCAGCCTGCCAGTGGTGGGGGCCGGGTTAGGCGCTGCCGCGGCCGGTTTGCCCTGGGCCCTTGCATCTGGGGGGCTGCTGTTGGCCGGTGGCATTCTGGCCTGGGGCCGGCATGAACGGCATATTTCGCTGCCCGCGGCGGATGACCGGGTGGTGGTGCGCATGACCCGCGCCCAACTGCATGAGGTTGCCCGCCGCACAAAACCGCATGAATCCGCGAACTGATAACGATAACAAAACGTTAACAATAAAATCTAAACCTTTAGTATTTTTTGTGCTATACTAAATGCAGAAAGAGATTGAGGTAAGTCGTTTTCTCCGGTTGGGTTTGTGGTTGAGGGAAATTTTTATTGGTAGGAAAAACAAGCAGCCATTGAGTGGAATGGCTGCTTGTTTTGTTTAACGGCCGGGCGGCCTGCGGTGCGAAAGTGCACCGCAGGCCGCCCTTTCTATCTGGCCCCGAGGCGGGGTTGATCGGTCTGGCAGCCATGCGGTTCGGCGCCGGCTTGATTGTGCTGTGGCTGCGTTCTACCCGCGGGGCGTTGGCCTGGCAGACCCGCCTCGCTGAGTATCCCCCGGCTGCCGGAGCGGAAGAGGCCAGCGCCCTCCCCAAGACGGTTTAAGAGGGGGCCGGGGGGCATAGGCGGTAACATAAGGCCAATTTCGTGATTAGCGAGACAAACCCATCCCTCCCCGGCCCTCCCTTCCCCTGCAGGAAAGGGAGGGAGAAAAACATAATGGTTCTTTTTGCCAGCTTTTGCTGGCAAAAAGAACCAAAAAAATAGAATCTCCCCTTCTCTCCCCGGTTTTTGGGGAGAGAAGGGGCAGGGGGATGAGAGGGGTGGGCGGATGATCTTATGTTACCGCTTATGGGGCCGGGGGGCTTTTTGAGCCAGCTCTGCAAATGTCCCCACGGGGCCATCGGTTGCCTTTCAGATGTCCGTATCAAAAATTCATCAAAAACGCCGTCCCCGCCGCCTGGCGCTGAGTCGTTTCTGGACTTTTTGTGTATAATGAGTTTAGACACAATTCGTTTTGTGTTTGGAGGATAAGAAAATGAACTTCTTTTTTGATCCCAATGTGGCTTATCTGCTCCTGGTGGGCGGTTTTTTGCTGGCCATTTTGGCGTTGTTTGCTCCAGGCACCGGGTTGATTGAAATTGGCGCGCTGTCCATGCTCGTGCTGGCCGGCTTCAGCATCGCTTCTCAGACCTACAACGTTTGGGCGGTGATCGTTTTAATCCTGGGGGTCATCCCGTTCATCCTGGCCCTGCGCCGTTCGCACCACTGGATATTTCTGGTGATCTCGCTGGCGGCACTGACCCTTGGTTCTGCCTTTCTGGTCACCACCCCCACCGGCATGCCTGCCGTGAACCCCATTCTGGCGGTGGTCAATTCGCTGCTGGTGGGCGGTTTTGTGTGGTTCGCCAGCCGTAAAATGCTGGATGCCATGGCCCGCCCGGTGGCCAATCACATCCGTATGGTCGGCAAAATCGGTGAGGCCCGCACGGATATTCTGCGCGAAGGTTCGGTTTATGTGGGCGGAGAAGAATGGAGCGCGCATAGCGCCGGTTTCATTGCGGTCGGCAGCGCGGTGGTAGTTAAATCGCAAGAAGGCTTGATATTGACCGTTGAAAGGAAGCCGTAGCCCAATCGAGTTCATGAATCCGGTTGGTGTTGTGTAATGACCTATTTTTAAGGAGCATCGATATGAATTTCAGTAGTTTGACCCCTGTTTTATGCCTGTTGGGATTTGTGGCGATTGTGGTTTTTATGTTTTTGACCACCGCCATCAAGATCGTTCCCGAGTACCAACGCGTGGTAGTTTTTCGCCTTGGCCGCTGTATCGGCGAAAAAGGTCCCGGTCTGGTGCTGCTCATCCCCTTTGTGGACCGCGCCATCAGGGTAGACCTGCGCGAGCAGGTGCGCGAAATTCCGGTTCAGACCTCCATCACCAAAGATAACGCCCCCATCTCGATCGACTTCCTGTGGTACTACAAGGTGTTCGACCCCACCCACACGGTTTTGGAAGTCGGTAATTTTGAACTGGCCGCTCAGGGTATCGCGACCACCACGCTGCGTTCGGTCATCGGCGGCATTCCGCTGGATGGTGTGCTTTCGGAACGCGAAGCGATCAACAATGCCCTGCGCACCCGCCTGGATGAGGTGACCGAGCGCTGGGGTGTCAAGGTGACCAACGTCGAAATCCGCGAGATTTTGCCGCCCCGCGACGTGCAGGATGCCATGAACCGCCAGCTCTCTGCTGAGCGGAATCGCCGCGCCGTGGTGACCGAATCGAACGGTCGCCGCGAAGCCGAGATCAACATCGCCGATGGTCAAAAACAGGCCAACATCCTGGTCGCCGAAGGCGAAAAGCAGTCCGCCATTCTCAAAGCCGAAGGCGAAAAATTAGCCCAACTACTGCGCGCCGAGGGTTATTCCAGTGCTCTGGAGAAAATCTTCAGTATTGCCAACAGCATTGATTCCAAGACCATCACGCTGCAGTATTTTGAAACGCTCAAGACCATGTCGCAGAACCCATCGACCAAGTACATCTTCCCGTTGGAGTTCACCAGCCTGCTGAGCGATTTTGTAAAATCGCGCGCGGAAGATAAGTAATCGCATTGCAGCATCAATCGCCCGGCGGCACGCCCGCCGGGCGATTGTTACAAACCTACCCAAAATGGATCCTTTGAATTTCGCAAATTTCAGTATCCTTGCAGCGAATTGGCGCGACCTGTGGCCCGTGGTCTGGGTGGAGCAAGCTTGTTTTGGCGAGGATGCCTGGCCGCTGCTGGATATTCTGCTGGTGTTATTCATGCCCGGTGTTGTGCGCCTCAAGGTGGTGTTAGACGACAAAATTGTGGGCTTCGCCGCCGCCGAGGAGCGCAGCGGTGCCGGGTGGATCACCACAATCGGCGTGCTGCCGGAATTTCGCCGCCGCGGCATTGCGCGGGTGCTGTTGCAAGTTTGTGAAGAGCGCATCCGCACCAGCCGCATGCGCCTGTGTGTGCGCCGTGATAACGTGGCAGCCCAGCAGCTATACCTGCTGAGCGGTTATCACCAGGTGGAAGTTTGGGCGCGTTATTACCGTGGGGGTGAAGACGCCCTGGTGATGGAAAAAGGACGTTGACTTTCATGTCAATATTGGCTATGATATATCCACACAGGAGCGACCAAATCATGGGAGTGTTTTCCTCACAATTGATCACCTGCTATTAACGTCGGCACGCGCAATATACGCGTGCCTTTTTTCTAACCTAGCCTATCGAAAGGAGAATTTCAGACCATGGACTATGGCATGATTGGCAAAATCCAGAAAGCCAAGCGCTATGCCCAGGAACGCGACCGTATTCATTTTCAAAGTATTCAGGTAACGTTCGACGGCGAAAATAATCCACATACGGTCCAATATGAGAACGCTGAATGGCACTGCGACTGTGAGTTTTTCCAGAGCCGAGGGCGTTGCAGCCACACCATGGCTCTCGAAATCATTTTAGAGGGGATGATCCCGGTTTCTGAAATTAAAGTCTGATCCCCTCTGGTCCAACGAGGACCGACCTGGTACGTGCCGCGGGGTGTTTGCGTTTGCAAACACCCCGCTTCGTTCGCTGTCGCGGGAAATCGTTTTTTCAATAGGAGCATCCCCCATGCCTGATCTCTATACCACACACGGGCCGCTGCCGGCGGCTCAACTGGGGCTGATACTGCCCCACGAGCACGTTTTTGTGGATCTGCGGCCCATGACGACGCCCGGATTTGGCGAGGCCGCGCTTGATGATGTACTGCGCCTGATGGTGCCCGAGTTGGAGCGCGCCCGGCGCGCCGGGGTTACTGCGCTGGTGGAATGCACTCCCGAAGGAGTGGGCCGCCGCGCCGACCTGGTGCTGGCCACCGCCCGCGCTGCCGGCCTGCCGGTGGTGTTGGCCACCGGCATTTACCGCGAGCCCTGGGTGCCGGCCTGGGCTCACCAGGCTTCGGAAGACGAATTGGCCGCCTGGATGCAGTCGGAACTGCAGCAAGGCATCGCCCAAACCGCTGTCCCTGCCGGTTTCATCAAGCTCAGCGCCGGAGATAACGGCCTGACCCCGGTTGAAATTAAAATTTTGCGTGCCGCCGCCCGCGCCGCCGGCGCCACCGGCGCGGCCATTGCCAGCCATACCATCCGCGGTTGGGTGGCAGCCGGCCAGCTCGACCTGCTCGAAACGCTGGGGTTCCCTGCTCAGCGCTTCATTTGGGTGCACACTCAGGCCGAGCCGGACCCTGCCTATCACCTGGCCCTGGCCCGCCGCGGGGCCTGGCTGGAGTTCGACAACATTGGCAGCCAGCCCGATGCCGTCATCATCGCGCACATTTTCCGCGCGCTGGAGGCCGGTTTTGCCGACCAGGTGCTCTTGAGCATGGACCGCGGTTGGTTTTCGCCCGGCCAGCCCAACGGCGGCACCCCCAAACCCTTCACCTATCTGCCGGAATTGTTCCTCCCGGCGCTCAGCGCCGCCGGCTGTGATGCCGCCACCCTCCAGCGCCTCACTGCGGCCAATCCCTTTCGGGCGTTCGCCCGTTAAGGGTGGGTTGCCCTCATAATTTATTGATAATGCTGGCTCACAGGAGATTTTGATGCCCTCTCTCGCGCAGGCCCAGGCATGGTACGCCGGGGCCGACCCGGTCCACGATTATCAGCACATTTTGCGCGTCTACCGCATGGCAGAGCGCCTGGCGCAGGCCGAAGGCGCCGACCTGAGCGTAGTGCGCGCCGCCGCGCTCTTGCATGATGCCGAAGGCACCGCGCCTGGTGGCAGCGCGCGCGCCACGCACCATTTTTCTTCCGCAGAGTTTGCCGCGGAGGTGCTGCGCGCCGAAGGCTGGCCGGCCGAACGCATCGCGGCGGTGCAGCACTGCATTCGCGCCCATCGCTACCGCGACACGCGCGAGCCGCCCGCCACAATTGAAGCCAAAGTGATTTTTGATGCCGATAAGCTCGACGTGCTGGGCGCCATCGGCGCCTGCCGCACCGCGGCCTATGCCGCCCTGGCCGGGCAGCCCTTCTTTGCCGTACCTTCGGCGCGTTTTCTTGCCGTTGGCCAAGAAGAGCCCGGCGAGCCGCACAGTTCTTACCATGAGTTTCTCTTCAAGCTCAACAAGATCAAAGACCGCCTGTTTACGCCCACCGCGCGCGCCATTGCCGCGCAGCGCCACGCCTACCTGCAGGATTTTTTCGACCGCTTACAGGCCGAGTGGAGCGGAGAAATGTAACCTTTCATTTTTGCAGCTTTCGGGTAAGAGGCTTGCCAAGCGCTGCCATCTCTCGTAAAATCAGGCTATGAATATCCCCTATGGTCCAATTCTGGTGGTCGAAGATACTCCCAACGTGCTTGAATTGCTCGATGTGACGCTGCGCTTCAAGGGGTATCCGGTGGTTACGGCCCGTAACGGCCAGGAAGCCCTCGAGAAGATCGCCATTGAGCGCCCGGCGATCGTTATTACCGACATTTTGATGCCCAAGATGGATGGGTATGCGCTGGCGCACACCCTGCGCACTGACCCGCGCACGCTGTCGATCCCCATCATCTTCATCTCGGCCACCTATGTTACGCCGGAGGATAAGGCTTTTGCGCTCAACCTGGGCGCGGTGCGTTTTCTCGAAAAGCCGATCGACACCGAGGATTTTTTGCTGACCGTTGCCGAGATTTTGACCATGGGTGTGCCTACCATGCCGCGCCCCATGGATGATCAATCGTTTTATGCCGGCTACCGCGAGCGTCTGGAAGCCAAACTGCGCCATAAAAATACCCAGATCACCCGAACCGAGCGCCTGCTGCAAACCCTGCAAGCCGACCAGCAGCCCGCTTTTCAGGCGCTGCTCAACAGCGCCATCAACGATCGTGATGAAATTGAAGAAGAGCTGGCTTCCCTGCTCAAATTGCTCGCTCAGATTGAAAAAAAGTAAGGCAGAAGTACCTGTTTGGCTGAATCGCTTCAGCCCGGCGCACGGGGTGGTTCACACAATATCATCTTCTTTGTATCTCCCGTATCTCTTTGGTTAAATAATAAAGGTTCTTATGTCCCCACAATTGGATCAGTTGATCGCCTGGGCCCGGCATGCCGGGTCCATTTTACGCTCCGGCCTGGGCCAGGAGCACCAGATCGATCATAAAGGCGAAATCGACCTCGTGACCGAGATGGACCACCTCTCCGAAGATTACCTCATCGGCGAGGTACGCGCCCATTTTCCCGAGCATGCCATTGTCAGCGAAGAGGCCGGCAGCCTGGCGGGTCTGGGCAGCGCCTGCTGGTATATCGATCCGTTGGATGGCACGCTCAATTATGCTCACGGCGTGCCGATCTTTTGCGTCTCCATCGGCTATGCCGAAGCCGGCCAAATGCGCCTGGGTGTGGTTTACGACCCCATGCAGGACGAATGTTTTTCCGCTGAGCGCGGGCGTGGCGCCTGGCTTAACGGCCAGCCCATTCGCGTGGGGAATCAGGCCGATCTCGGCCAGGCATTTTTGGTCACGGGGTTTCCTTACGATGTGCGCCAGACCCAGTTTAACAACATCGAGCTGTTTGGCCGCCTGCTGCTGCGCGCGCAAAGCGTACGCCGCCTGGGCTCGGCGGCGCTCGACCTGGGCTACATTGCCGCCGGCCGTTTCGATGGCTATTGGGAGATCCGCCTCAAACCCTGGGACCTGGCCGCGGGCGCACTGATTGTGGAAGAAGCCGGCGGGCTGGTGACGGCCTTTACCGGCGCGCCAAATTATCTTCAACCGCCCTACGGGCTGATTGCGTCCAACCCGGTGCTGCACCCCGCGCTGCTGGCAGCGCTGGCCCCCGCGTAATATTGCCATAGTTGTTTTGCCTGCACGCAGGCAAAACAACTATGGCGTTCTTTCTCGCCCTTTCCTTAATCAGCTGTTCAGTTTGGCCACCGTCACGCCGTCACCGCCTTCATTATCGCGGCCGGCCTCGTGGCTGGAGACATGCGCTGAAGCATGCAGCGCTTCACGGATCACCTGGCGCAGTTTGCCGGTGCCCTTGCCGTGAATAATGCGCACAAAAGGCAGCCCGGCCAGGTAAGCCGATTCCAGGTAGCGGTCGAGGGCCTCGAGGGCATCTTCGGCACGCTCGCCGCGCAGATCCAACTCCATGCCCGGCGAAGAGCGGAAGATGCTGTTGGCGGCGGAAGATTTTTCAGCCGGGGCCGGTTTGGGGCGCGCCCCCCCCGCGGGCGGCGGCATGGGCGATTCTTCCAGCTCACCAGCGCGGGCAATATCGCCCACGCGGGCGCGCACGCGCAGGTTGCCCAACTGTACCTCCACCTCGCTCTCCGAAATGGCAGAGACGACCCCGTCCATTTGCAGCGAACGCACGCGCACCCGGTCACCCAGCTTGAGTGGACGCGGGCCGGCCAGATCGGTCACCTTGCGCTCGATCGGCTTGCCCACCTTTTCAAACATCGTCTCCACTTTTCCCTGCACGGTTCGCAGCGCTTCCACCGGCTGGCGGGCGCGGCTCAATTCGCGGCGCACCTCATCCAGTTCGAGGCGCAGGGTATCCAGTTCGCGGTCGGCTTCGCTGCGCGCGCGGGTGAGCACACTCTGACGCTCGTCCTCGATCTTTTCGAGGCGCTGCGACAGGTCGGCGCGCATCTTTTCGGCCTCGCTGCGCAGACGGTCGGCCGCCGAGCGCGTTTTTCGGGCAATATCGCGCTGGCGGTGGATCTCATCCAGCAGGTCTTCGGCCTTCAGGTCGTTGGGGTCCAGCGTGCCGCGCGCGGCTTCAATGATCTCCTGCGGCAGCCCCAGGCGTTCGGCGATCTGCAGGGCATTCGAGCGCCCCGGCAGGCCCAGGGTGAGGTGGTAGGTGGGACGCAGCGTGCGCAGGTCAAACTCCATGCTGGCGTTAATCACTCCCGGCGTGGCGTGCGCAAACGCCTTCAATTCGGGGTAATGCGTGGCCACCATGCAGGTAATGCGGCGGGCGATCAGGTGCTCCAACATGGCGCGCGCCAGGGCCGAGCCTTCCTGCGGGTCGGTGCCGGCGCCCAATTCGTCGAGCAGCACCAGCGAATGCGCGCCGGCGCGGCGCATGATGCGGATGATGTTGGTAATATGCCCGGAGAAGGTGGAGAGCGACTGCTCGATGGACTGCTCGTCGCCGATATCGGCGTAAATATCGCGGAAGATCGACAGGGTGGAGCCCGACTGGACCGGTATGTGCAGCCCGGATTGGGCCATCAGCGCCAGCAGCCCCACCGTTTTGAGCGTGACGGTCTTGCCGCCGGTATTGGGGCCGGTGATGACCATCACAAAGGTGTTTTCGTCCAGGTCCACGTCCAGCGGCACCACCGTGGCGGGGTCCAGCAGGGGGTGGCGGGCGTGATACAACTTGACGGTGGTGCCGGGGTGCAGATCACGGCGGTTTTTGATCGGCACCAGCAGCGGCTCGGCCGCGTGCAGATCTTCGGCATATTTGGCGCAGATCAGGCACAGGTCAAATTCTGCCAGGGCCTGCACATTGAGCCGGATGCGCTCGGCAAACGCGCCCACCGTGCCCGAGAGCTCGGCCAGAATGCGGCGCACTTCGTCGCGCTCTTCCAACTGCAGGCGGTGCCACTCGTTATTAAGATCGACTATCGCCAGCGGCTCCACAAAGAGGGTGGCGCCGGAGGCCGACTGGTCGTGGATGATGGCTTTAATCCGGCCTTTGAATTCGGCGCGCAGCGGGATCACATAGCGCCCGCCGCGCTGGGTGATAATGCCTTCCTGCAGCATGGCGGCGGTGTGCGGATCGTTGACCATGCGCTCCAGGCGGGTCATCAGGCGGTCAAACGAGACCTTGATCTCGCGCCGCACCTGGGCCAGGCGGGGCGAGGCGCTGTCGAGCACATCGCCGCGTTCTGAGATCGTGCGCGAGATGGTATCCACCACGCCGGGCGGCGGCACCAGGTTTTCAGCGATCTTGGAGAGCAGTGGATACTCCGCCTGCTGGCGTTCAAAAGTACGGGCCAGCTCGCGCGCCGAAATCAGCGTATTCTTAATGTCCAGCAGGTCCGGGGCATCCAGCACACCGCCGCGCATCGCCAGGTCGGCTTTGGAGCGCACATCGTGCGCGCCGCCGATCGAAATGGTGTCGTTAACCGTCAGCAGTTTGCGCGCTTCCGTAGTGCGCGCCAGGCGCGGCAGCGCTTCAGCCAGTTGGTCGGTGGGGCGCAGTGCCAGCGCCAACTCGGCCGACGCGGAAAACGCGGCATACGCCGCCAGGCGTGCGAGAATCTTGGAAAATTCCAGGGTATGCAGGGTCTTATCGTCCATTGCAGACCGAGTCTACCACAATTCAAGGTTATAATTGGTGGGTCCCGCGTAAGGTAACCTATGATTTCAAAATTTAAATTATTTTTCACGCAAAACCTTTCAGCGGCCCCGGCGGCGCTGCTGGAAAGCCAGCCGGCGCGGCCCTACCGCTGGATTGCCATCCTATGGCTGGTGGGGCTGTATGTGTTGGGGATCGTCGGCTTTGGTACTTTCTTCGAATGGGGCCAATACGATTCAGAGTACCATGATTGGGCCCAGATCACCGCGCCACGGCTGCAATTTCTGCGTACGGCGGTGCGCGCCCAGGTGTTCCCGCTGCATATCTCCGACCCTTCCACCCTGCACGGCTGGACCCTGCGCTATCTGGCTGTGCCGGATGCGTTCATTTCGCCGCAATATTACATGCTTGCTAAACTGCCCCTGCCCTGGTTTAACCTGGTCAATGTGTGGCTGATGTACACCCTGGGTTTTGGCGGGCTGCTGGTGCTGGGGCGCAAACTGCGCCTATCGGCGATCAGTTTTAGCCTGTTGTTCCTGCTGTTTAATTTCAACGGGCAGGTGCTGGCGCATTACAGCGTGGGGCACGCCACCTGGGGCGGGTATTTTCTGTTTCCGTGGTTCGTGTGGTTGATGCTGCGCCTGTTGGATGGTGATTCCTCCTGGCGTTTAACCACGCTGACCGCCGGGGTGCTGTTTGTGATGTGGCTGCAGGGCTCGTTTCACCAGGTGGTCTACTCGTTGATGTTGTTGGGGTTTATCGGGGTGTGCGTGCCGCGCACCTTCTGGACGGTGATCCGCAGCGGGGCTTTCGCGCTGCTGGCGTCTGCCTTCCGGCTGCTGCCCGCCCTGCTGCTGCTGCGGGTATTCAGCCCCAGTTTTCTGAATGGCTATCCCAGCCTGTATGCGATTTGGTTTAACCTGGTGAGTGTACCCCACCCGCTGAACGCACCCTGGCATATGCCCGGCATGGGAGATGGCATCGGCGCATGGGAAGCAACGATGTTTGTGGGTTTGCTGGGAGGGGTGTTCCTGCTTTTCTTTGGCTTTTACCGCGGGCTGCTGCGCCACGGCGCGCCCTATCGGGCGCTGCTGCTGCCGTTGGGCGCGCTGGTATTGCTCTCGATCGGGCCAGTTTATCAGATCTTGATTTGGCTGCAGATCCCCATGCTGCAGGGTGAACGGGTGGCCACGCGCCTGTTCAGCGTGGTGCTGGTGTTCGGCCTGGTGCTGGGCGCGGAACGCCTGCAGCGCTGGCTGGAAAACATCGCCAACAAATCGCTGACTCTGGCGGCCTGCCTGCTGGGGCTGGGGGTGACGCTGGTCGATTTATGGCAGGATCTGTCGGTGTGGCGTCTTTCGAACCGCCTGAAGGATTTTTGGATCGTGTTTCAAGACAACAAATGGTTTGTGAATAACAATTACAGCGACACGCTCTACCTGGGGCTGGTATTCGGCGGGTTGGCGCTGACGGTGCTCACCTTCCTCGTGCTGGGCTGGCTGAGCTGGCGCGAGATGCGCAAAAAAAGATTAGCCAGGGAATAATCGTGACGAACGGTTAGCGGGCAGCGCTTCGCCGCTTCGGCGCCCCCCTATTTTGGGGGTGGGCTGGGGGTGAGCGTGGGGGCGCGGGTGGCCGGGATGGTGATGGCGAGGGTAGCAGAGGGGTAGGGAGTGGGCACATAGCCGCGGATGCTGCGCACCACCAGGTCGGAAAATATCACGGTGGCGGCATTGGCGCCGGTGGAGCGCAGGAACAGCCCCACCTGCTGCCCGCTGAGCAGCGGGTCTCGCGCGGCAAACTGAAAGACATCGTTGACAAAAATGCGCATTTCGCTGCCCCCCTGCGGGGATGACGAAGCGCTGCCCACCAGCCACAGCCCCAGGCGCAGCATCTGCGGTCCGGCGCCGGGGATCTGCCCGGAGGGCAGCCAATCCTGCACCACCGCGGCTTCGGCTGCCCGCCAGCGCTCCAGGCGCAAGTAGCCATCGCACGAAACCAGCAAACGATATTGCCCCACCCCGCCATCGGAGCGGAAGACCAGGCCGTAGGCATCCTTGCCGCGGCACAGGCTGGTAGAAGTGGTGACCTCGATGTAGAAATCATCCGGCAGCGCGCCGCGTCGCAGGCTGATCAGGTTGGCCGAAATTTCGGGCACGGAGAAGGTGATCTGCCCTTTGCTGACGCGGATGGTGCCGACGGCGGAATCAAAGGTTTGCCAGGGGGCCGGGTCGCTAAAGCTGTCAGTCAGCAGCACCTCGCCCAAGGCGGGGCGCTGGTCTGGCGTGGGCAATAACTGCGGGCGTGGAACGCCGGGGGTGGGGGTGGCCGTAGCCGGGAACCAGCGGATGGTGGCTGAGGGGGTAATGGTGATGGTGGGGGTGTCGGTGGGAAAGATTTCGGGGGTGGCCAGCAGTACTTCACACGCCGGCAAAAATACAAGCGCCAGCACTGCCAGCAGGATCAGGGCCCAGCGCGGCCATCTCAAAAAGATTTCCCCACCCCCCCGCTCCAAGGCGGGGGAGAATATTTTTTTTGCCCATTTTTGCCCACAAAGTGAAAAAAAATGGGCTTTAATATCTTTCTCCCGCCCCCCAACTGCCCTGCGGCAGCGCGCAGCGCGGGGGGCGGGCCGGAGTGGGGGTGAAATTTTGGAGCGGTCCAGGTGGGGCAATACTTTTAGCTGCCGCATTCTACCACTTGCTCGCGTTCCGGGCCCACCGAAACGCGCGAAACCGGCACACCGCCCACGGCCGCGATGCGGCGAATATAGGCGCGCGCCGCGGCGGGCAGGTCCTCCCAGCGGCGCACGGCGGTAATATCATCCGGCCAACCGGGGAGCTGTTCGTACACCGGCTGGTAAGGCGAAAGGTCGGCGGGGCCAAAAGGCAGTTCAGCGATCTCCTGCCCGTTCTGGCGGTAGCCGGTGCAAATCTGGATGTGTTCCAGGCCGGAGAGCACATCCAGCTTGGTGACCACCAGTTCGGTTAGACCGTTGGTGCGGGCGGCAAAGCGCAGCAGCACGCTATCCAGCCAGCCCACCCGGCGCGGGCGGCCGGTGGTGGTGCCAAATTCGTCCCAGGGGTTGGCGCCAGTGCCGCGCAGGCGCACCGCGGCCTCGCCCAAAATTTCGGTCGGGAAAGGCCCGGCGCCGACGCGCGTTTGAAAGGCCTTGGTGACGCCCACCACCCGGCCCACCGGCACAATGCCAATCCCCAGGCCGGTCAGCGCGCCGGCGGCGGTGGGAGAAGAACTGGTGACAAAGGGGTAGGTGCCCGAGTCGATATCCAGCAGGGTGCCCTGGGCGCCTTCGGCCAGCACGGCCTGCCCGGCGCGCAGGGCGCGGGTAATCAGCCAGCCGGTATCGGCAATATAAGGGCGCAGGCGCAGGGCATAGTCCACAAATTCCGCCGCGATCGCGGCGCCGTCCAGCGGTTCGGCTTCGTACAGGCGTGTCAACTGGCGGTTGACCTCGCTCACATGCTTGAGCACGCGATCGTGAAAGCGCTCCGGGTCGAGCATATCCTGCAGGCGCAGGCCGCGGCGGGCGGCTTTATCGGTGTATGCCGGGCCAATGCCGCGCCCGGTGGTACCGATCTGCCCGGCGCCGCGCTGGCGCTCCTGGGCCAGATCCAGCGCGCGGTGGCCCGGGGTAATTAGATGGCAGGCATAGGAAAGCTGCAGGCGCTCGGGGGTCACACTCACCCTGGCGGCGCGCAGCATTTCAATTTCTTTGAAGAGCGAGGTCGGGTTGACCACCACGCCGGGGCCAATAATGGCCAGCGCATGCGGGTGGATGATGCCCGAGGGGATTTGGTGCAGTTTAAAGACCGTCGAACCGACGGTGACGGTATGGCCGGCGTTATCGCCGCCATTGTAGCGAGCCACGATCACCGCATCCGCCGCCATCAGGTCCACGATGCGGCCTTTGCCCTCATCACCCCATTGGGTTCCAATCACAATATCCAGCGACATAACATTTGCTCCAAAAAAAAGGGGTTTCTCAAAAGCGAGGGCTGCTGTATGTAAAACTGCGCTGCGCTCACGATTGCAGAAGAACCAGATTTTGTAATTATAATAGGCTGAAGGCTATTTTGATAGTTCCAGCTTGGTCTGCTCGGAAAGCCGGCAAATACGCTTTATAGGGCGTATTTCAAAATTGTGGCAAACCGCTAAAATTCGGTCTTGACTTTTTCACTCCAATTTGCTATAAACAACCCAACAAATCAACGTTCAGGCTGTGAAGAGAAAGAGTACGCGCTGGAAGGTCGGTCCAGAGAGCAGGTGATGGTGAGAAACCTGCCCGTGCCCCGGCGTCGAATGGTTCTCTGAGCCGCAGGAAGAAAAAGATCATGATCTTGAGTATTTCTCGCCGGAAGCGCCACCGTTATCAGGGCGAAGGGTATAACCGGATGCATTTCCGGCGTACCTGATAAGTGAGGCTGGCCTGTCCAAACCGTCGTCACACGACGGTTTTTTGTTTCGGGCAGCAACCTCAATTTGGGTGGCACCACGGGAAACCTCTCTCGTCCCAGGCGACGAGGGAGGTTTTTTAATTGTGAACTGGAGGAGAGCAAGCATGTTAACGGAAACGATCCAACCTGAAACCCTGCCCCCCTGCGGGGATAACGCAGCGCCGCGAACGACAACTCCGCTGCCGCCCGTGGTGCGCGAACTGCCCGCCGATCTGGAAACCCCGGTTTCCACCTACCTTAAGCTGGCCGGCGACCCCTCGTCCGCCGGTTCATCTTTTCTGCTCGAGTCGGTCAGCGGCGGCGAACAGGTGGCGCGCTATTCGTTCATCGGGGTCGATTCGAGCCGGGCCTTTGTGCTGCGCGGGCAGACCGTGGAAACCCACACCGCCGCCGGGGTGACCACGCGCACTGCCACGGACCCGTTGGGTGTGCTGGAGGCCGAACTGGCCGAGCGCCCGCTGGCCAGCCTGCCCGAGCTGCCGCGTTTTGCCGGCGGGCTGGCCGGCTACCTGAGCTATGAGATGATGCGCTTCTTCGAACCCAGCGTGGTGCTGCGCCCGCACGCCGAGCTGCCCGATGCCATTTTTCTGCTGGCCGACACGCTGGTGGCCTTCGACCACGCCTTTGGCCGGCTGCTGCTGATTGCCAACCCCGACCCCGACCTGCCCGCCGCCGAAGCAAGCGCCGCCGCCGAGGCCCGCCTCGACCGCCTGGAGGCGCGTCTGGCCGGGCCGTTACCGGCGCGCGCAGCCCGCCCGGTATCGCCGCTCGCTGCTGGCTCCACCCCTGGCATGCAATCCAACCAGACGCGCGAGCAGTTCTGTGCCGCGGTGGAGGCCGCCAAGGAGCACATCGCCGCGGGGGATATCTTCCAGGTGGTGCTTTCGCAGCGTCTCAGCCGCCAGACCAGCGCCCAGCCTTTCGATATCTACCGCGCCCTGCGCCGCCTCAACCCTTCGCCCTACATGTTTTACTTTGACTTTGGCGCCCTGGCCGGGGGCGAGCCGCTGCGCGTGATCGGCGCGTCGCCCGAAATGCACGTGCGCCTCGAGGGCCGCACCGCTACCATCCGGCCCATCGCGGGCACCCGCCCGCGCGGCAAGCTGCCCGCCGAAGACCTGGCGCTGGAAAAAGAGCTGCTGGCCGACCCCAAGGAACTGGCCGAACACGTGATGCTGGTGGACCTGGCGCGCAACGACCTGGGGCGGGTGTGCGAATACGGCACGGTGCACGTGTCTGAACTGATGGGAGTGGAGCGTTACTCGCACGTCATGCACATTGTCTCGCAGGTGGATGGCGCGCTGCGCCCGGCCTACAACGCCTTTGACCTGATGCGCGCCACTTTCCCGGCCGGCACGGTCAGCGGCGCGCCCAAAATCCGCGCGATGCAGATCATCGACCGCCTGGAAGGCCAGCCGCGCGGGCTGTATGCCGGAGCGGTGGGCTACTTCGCCGCCGACGGTTCGTCGGATACCTGCATTGCCATCCGCACCCTGGTGATGCGCGGCAGCCAGGTGAGCGTACAGGCTGGGGCGGGGATTGTGGCCGATTCGGAGCCGGAGCGCGAATATCAGGAAACGCTCAATAAGGCGCGCGCCCTGGCCGTGGCCGTGGAAATGGCCGAAAAAGCCTGAGGATTGGGAGAATAACATGCTGGCAATCATCGACAACTACGATTCATTTACCTACAACCTGGCCCAATACCTGGGCGAGTTGGGCGCAGACGTGCAGGTCTTTCGCAACGACCAGATCCGTGTGGAAGAGCTGGCGGCGCTGCACCCGGCGCACATCGTCATCTCACCCGGGCCGGGCGACCCCAGCGAAGCGGGTATCTCCAGCGAGGTGATCTGCCGGTTGGGCCCGGAAACCCCGCTGCTGGGGGTATGCCTGGGGCACCAGTGCATTGGGGCGGTCTTCGGCGGGCAGGTGATCCGCGCGCCGCGCCTGATGCACGGCAAGACCTCGCCTATCCAGCACAACGGGGCAGACCTGTTTGCCGGGCTGCCCAACCCGTTTGAGGCCACCCGCTACCACTCGCTGGTGGTGGCCGAGCCGCTGCCAGAAGCGCTGACTGCCACCGCGTGTACCCCGGATGGCGAACTGATGGGCCTGCGCCACCGCAGCTACCCGATTTACGGGGTGCAGTTTCATCCCGAATCGATTCTGACTAGCGCCGGGAAGCAGTTGCTGAAAAATTTTCTGGCTTTGTGAAAAAATAGAAGGTAAGAGGGATCGTCCAATTAAAGTGCGGACACACAGGTCCGCCCCTACGCGTAGGGGGCGGACCTGTGTGTCGCCCCAATATGCGGGGGCAAATTCCGATGAAATGCCCCGTTCATTTTTTCTGGATGCGACGAGGCGTATGGACGCTGGAATAACGAGACGATATAACGCTGCTCGCGCTCGAATATTTCAAAGACAGATACATTATTGGGCTTCAAGTTTTACTCCTCTAAGCAAGAACCGCATCTTCAACTAAAGCAATCTCAGCGGCAGTGAGATTGTATAATCGATAAACTTCCTGGTTCAGTTGTTGCTCTAAATCGGAAATACTTACGTTTCTATCTGATGCGATAGCCGCTTCTATCCCCTCCACAATTGATCGAAGTATTGGAGAGTCTGACAAAGATGGTATTGGAAACTCTTGAAAAAACACCAGACTTGGTTCAAAGAAGTCTCCCTGTAATTTTGGCAAACATTGTTTGAATAGCCAAAAAAATACGTTAGAGTTTAATAACCCAACTAATTCGGGTGTGACATTGGGGATGATGAACGCTTTTTGGTTGGTGATATATCCTTTGCGGTCGAAGGCAAATTCGTTTCTTTGACAGATATTAGGATAGATGACTTTTGGTTTTTTAAACTCATCCCAATATTTGCAGGAGCGCAATTCCCAGTAATATTTTCCCTGATCAGCCCGTTTTATTCTTTAGTTTCCGCTAAGTAGAATCTTGACAAATTGGGGAAAGAGCAAAAGTAGGTAGCCCAAAAGACCGGAGAGGACAGCCGGAGAGTTTTGGATAGCTAAAAAGCCAAAAATTAAGGCAAAAGCGCTTATGGACAGGCTTC
>Ga0105047_10001341_pt1 | contig 43870 bp, 44 predicted proteins | sample MAT04_FD_78384 | JGI IMG/M metagenome (GOLD analysis project Ga0105047, IMG submission 78384) | Freshwater microbial communities from Lake Fryxell liftoff mats and glacier meltwater in Antarctica - MAT-04 (megahit assembly) | ecosystem: Environmental > Aquatic > Freshwater > Ice > Liftoff... | reverse complement strand
TTTGGGGAAAAGGCGCGACCAAAACTGTCGCATGACATCGCCGTCAGCCTGTCAGATGCGTTGGGAACGGCCCCCCTGTTGATGGACGCCAAGACCCACGCCAGGATGACGCGCGGCAAGCTGGCGCCAGAAGCCCGGATCGACCTGCACGGCATGACCCTTGCCAAGGCGCAACCCGAATTGGTCCGCTTCATCCTGAACGCTCAGTCGGCGGGGTTGCGGCTGGTATTGGTGATCACCGGCAAGGGCAAGCGGGGGGCCGATGTCGGGCCCATTCCGCAGCGGATGGGCGCCTTGCGCCATCAGGTGCCGCAATGGCTGCGGCTTTCGCCTGTGGGGCCCGCCGTGCTGCAGGTGACCGAGGCGCATCTGAAGCATGGCGGGGCGGGCGCCTTTTACGTCTACCTGCGCCGCCGCTGATCTGCGCGGCTCAGCGTCCCTGCACGCTGCGGGACTGGTCCTCGCAGCTGACGGCGAAGGCCGAGAGGCGGCCTTGCAGCCGCCCTGTCAGCCGTCCCTTGGCCAGCCGCAATGGCTGCAGCAGAATTCTGCCCATCAGCGAACTGGCCGTAACCTCGGACTTCAGATGCAACCGGGTGCGGCGCTGTGACAGCGCGACAAGGTCGATCCTCGCGTGGCCTGCGAAGTTGTCAGAGGTCAGCTCCAGTGCCAGGCAGGCGCCCGGATCAAAGGTCACTACCCGGGCCTTCACTTGCCGCCGGGTTCCGCGAAAGGTGAAATCCACCTGCCACGCCATGCCCACCCCCGGCGTTTCCAGCCGATCCTGGCGCTGCACTTCGGCGCTGCGTCGCATGGCCTCTCGCTCCCACCGGCTGAAATCGGTGAGCAGGCGAAACACGTCAGACGCATTTGCCTCGATATCCTGCCGCGCGTTCAGTTTCATGCTGCTGCCCTTTTTGCCTTGCGGGCCTTGGTCGGCCCGTCGTCACGCTTTGCCATCGCCACGGTTTGACGATAGTGTGCGGTCAATCAAGTTGGTCTGCAAGCCAGTGCTGCAACAGGAAATGCGCAATCGCCCCCTTGCGTGTGGGCTTGATGCGCGGGTGCAATCCGGCCATCACCTCGACCATCTCTTCGCGGGTGACCCACAGCGCTTCTTGCAGCTCGGCCGGGTCGATGGTGATCGCCTCGGTCTGCGCCTCGGTCTGGGCGCCCAGCATCAGCGATGCTGGGAAGGGCCAGGGCTGACTGGCCAGATAGCGCACCGGGCCACACAGGATGCCCGCTTCCTCCTGCACTTCGCGGCGGACAGCGGCCTCGATGGTTTCCCCCGGCTCGATGAACCCGGCCAGCAGCGAGAACATCCCCTCGGGCCAATTCTCGTTTCGTCCCAAAAGCACCGAGTTCCCGCGCGTCACCAGCATGATCACCACGGGGTCGGTGCGGGGAAAGTGATGGGACCGGCAGGCCGGGCAGTCGCGCTGCCACCCTGCCATCGTGGCGACCGAAGCCTCACCGCAGGCTGCACAGAACCCGTGGGTGGCGTGCCAGGTGAGGATCGCCTTTGCCGTGGCCGCAAGCTCTGCCTCGCGCGGGGAAAGCCGGGTCATCAGGCCGCGCAGTTCTGCAAAGCCGGTGGTTGGCGGCAAGTCCGGATGTCGCTGGACCGTGGCATCAAAGAAGCCGCCGTCGCCGGTTTCTGTGTCAGGCTCCCATGCCGAAACATCTGCTGCAAAACAGGCGGCGCCCGCATCCATCCCCAGAAAGACCGATGTTGCGGCTGTGCCGATGACCGGATGCCCGGAGCCAAGCCAGACCAGTGCATCCTCCTCGACCAGCGGCTTGCCCCGCCACAAGGCAAGAACCCTTCCTTCGGCGCGCAAGGTCTGCATCACCCCGGCATCGCTGCGCAGATGGGCCGCCCGATCCAGTCCCGATCCGCCGAAGATCACGCTTTCCGCCAGTTTCATCGTTCGTCCCCGCTTCTACGCGCCTGTGATGCCATGGCACCGCGCGCGTGGCAAACCGTGCCTGAGCGTAAGGGGGCCGCGCGGCTTAATTGCAACCCTAAGGGGAAACTTTGTGTACGCTTTCCGCCGGGGGTTTTCTGCGGGAAGTGACATTCTATTCTGGCTCGTGGCGCCAAGGCCAACGGGCCCAGGGTGTCAGTGCGGAAAAAGGGGGCGGGGGCCAGCCATGACCGATGTATCTGCGGGTGTTCCAGAAGGCTCCCGGCGCGGCGACCTGCAACTGCGGCTTCTTGCGACGACTGATTTGCATGCGAACCTTTTGTCGTATGATTACTCGACGGACCGGGCGGTTGCGGACGTGGGGCTCTCGCATGCAGCGAGGTTAATCTTTGCAGCCAGAATGGGGGCACCGAACAGCCTGCTTTTCGACAATGGCGATTTCCTGCAAGGCTCGGTACTGGGCGACTATCTGGCCCGGGCGGTGCGCCGTCGCGGCCCCCACCCGGTGATCGAGGCGTTCAACCGGCTGCGGTATGATGCAGCCACGCTGGGAAATCACGAGTTTAACTTCGGTCTTCCCTATCTCATGTCCTGTCTGAAGGATGCGCGCTTTCCCTTCGTCTGCGCAAACCTCGCCCTTGCCTTGGGAGAGGACCCGACACAAGACCGTCACCTGGTGCTGCCGTTCAGGCTGTTGCACCGCCAGATGACCGACACGGACGGCAAGCAGCAGGATATCGTGGTGGGTGTGATCGGCTTTGCCCCGCCGCAAACCGTGATCTGGGATCGCCAGAACCTGGAAGGTCGTCTTTTCGCGCGTGACATTCTCGAGACGGCCCGGGCCTGGGTGCCGGTGATGCGGGCGTCGGGGGCGGATGTCGTGGTGGCCTTGTCGCATTCCGGGATCGGACCATTGCTCGGAGCGACGGGGATGGAGGATGCATCCACCGCGCTTGCGGCCCTGCCGGGGGTTGACGCCGTGATCTGCGGCCACAGTCATCTGACCTTTCCCGGCCCAGAGGTCGAGCCTGCACCGGGGGTGGACCCGCAGCTTGGCCGGCTGGCAGGCAAGCCTGCTGCGATGCCGGGGCATTCAGGCCAGCAGATTGGGGTGATTGATCTGTTCTTGCGGCAGGGAAAGCGCGGCTGGCAGGTTGAACAGACGGCCACGACCATTCATTCGCGCGATGCCGCCGCGGCGAGCATTTCGACGGATCGCCAAGCCACGCGCCTGGTGCGCGAGGTGGCGCGAACCGCCCATCGTGCGACCCTGCGCTGGTCCCGCAAGCCGGTCGGGCAGACTTCAACCCCGCTCTCGACGCTGTTTTCCCTTGCGGCCGATTGTCCGGCGCTGCGCCTTGTGGCCGCCGCACAGCGTTGCCATGTGGCACGAGCATTTGCCGGTGGTCCGTATTCGGGCTTGCCCATCCTGTCGGCGGTATCGCCCTTCAAGGCAGGGGGGCGGAACGGGCCGCACCATTACACGCATATCGAGCCCGGTCCTCTGGCCCTCCGCCAGATCGTCGATCTTTACGTGTTTCCTAACGAAATCAGGGCGCTGCACCTGACCGGTGCGCAGGTCATTGCGTGGCTGGAACGCGCGGCCGGGCAGTTTTTGACAGTGACCCCGGGAACACGGGACGCGCCGTTGATCAACCCGGCCTTTCCCAGTTTCAACTTCGACCAGATCGACGGGCTGACCTACCAGATCGACCTGACCGTCCCCGACAGGTTCACCGGCCCGCAAGACCACTGTGGACGCGAAGGGCAATCGCGCATCCGTAAGCTGATGTTTCGCGGTGAGCCGGTGCGCCCGAAGGCCGAATTCATCCTAGCCACGAACAGCTATCGTGCCAATGGATCGGGCGGTTTCGCAGGCTGCACCCCGCGCAATATAGTGCTGAACGAACCATTGCTCATTCGTGACATCCTGCTGGATCATGTCAAGACGGTTCGCAACGTGGCGCCACCCTGTGATCAGATATGGCGACTGGCGCCATGCGAAGGAACAAGTGTGCTGTTCGACTCCGCGCCAGAAGCTGCCTTTAAAATGGCATTGGTGCCCGGCTTGCAGCTGGAGCCTCTGGCCCTGACGCCGAATGGTTTCCAGCGCTTTCGCTTGCACTTGTGATCGGGTAGAAGGCAGCGCGACATAGGGGAGAGTGCCATGTTCGACGCCATTCTGTTCGATCTCGATGGCACGCTCATCGACACTGAATCCATTGCGATGGTGACCGGGCTGTCCGCTTTTCGTCGTATGGGGCATGCGGTGGACGAGGCGTTCATGCACGGCCTTGTCGGCAAGGATGAACCGACGGCGGAACGGCTGATCCGCGCGGCTTTGCCGGGCATCGACCTTGCGGCCGTGCATCTGCACTGGCGGTCGGCGTTTCACCTCGGGGTCGAGAAGGGGCTGCCGCTGAAACCCGGGGTGACCGAGCTTCTGGCGCTGGTGGCGCCGCCGCGGGCCATCGTCACGTCGACCGGCCGGGTGGGCGCGCATCGCAAACTCGCCATTGCCGGGATCGCCGGGGCCTTTGCGCAGGTCGTGACGCTGGATGACGTGACAGAAGCGAAACCGTCGCCCGAGCCTTATCTTCTCGCGGCCCGGCTGATGGGTGCCGCACCGCACCGCTGTCTGGTGTTCGAGGACAGCGAAACCGGGGCGGAGGCCGCGCATCGGGCGGGATGCATCGTGGTGCAGGTGCCCGATATCGTGCCGAGCGAGGGCCGTTGGGCACATCATGTGGCGCCCGACCTGATCACGGGCGCGCGCAAGGCAGGGTTGATCAGCTGAGTCTGATTCCTCCCGACCGAAGGCCCTCGCCCACGCCTTCTCCACACGGCAGGGCGGATGGAGAAGGCATGGCCCCGCGGACCAAGGCCATTGTCGATTCAGTTTCCTGTTGACCTGCCCCGGCCCCCCGTGCGCAATACCGGCGCCGTGCCAGCAGGGGGAAGTGTTGCGATGGGTCGTCTCACGGGTAAACGGGTTCTCATGTCCGCCGCGGGTCAGGGGATCGGGCGCGCCTCGGCCTTGGCCATGGCGCGTGAGGGTGCCGAGGTCGTGGCGACCGATGTAAACGCCGAGGCGCTGGCCACCTTGCAGGCCAGCGGCATCACCACCCGGATACTCGACGTCCGCTCCCCCGCTGCAATCGCCGACTGCGTGGCCTCGGCAGGACGGGTGGATGTGCTTTTCAACTGCGCAGGATATGTCGCCAACGGTACTATTCTTGACTGCAACGAAGATGAATGGGCGCTTAGCTTCGATCTGAACCTGACCTCGATGTTCCGGATGATCCGCGCCGTGCTGCCGGGAATGATCGCCGAGGGCGCAGGGTCGATCATCAACATGGCTTCGGTCGCGGGGGCGATCATTGCAGCCCCGAACCGCAGCGTCTATTCGGCCACAAAGGCGGGAGTGATTGGCCTGACCAAAAGCGTCGCCGCCGATTTCGTGACCAAAGGCATCCGCTGCAACGCGATCTGCCCCGGCACGGTTGACAGCCCCTCGTTGCACGACCGTATGCGCGCCTCGGGCAACTACGAGGCGGCGCATGCGGCCTTCCTTGCCCGCCAGCCAATGGGCCGCATGGCCACGACCGAGGAGATTGCGATGCTGGTCGTTTATCTTGCCTCGAACGAATCTTCCTTTACCACTGGCGCCGCGCACGTGATCGACGGCGGCTGGTCCAACACTTGAGGGAACTCCCATGAAACTTCTCCGCCACGGACCCATCGGCGCCGAACGCCCCGGGATCTTGCACAGTGATGGCACTCTGCGCGATCTGACCGGTCTGGTCCCCGACATCGCCGGGGCGGTCCTCTCGGATGCGGGCATCGCGATGCTGCGGGGCATCGACCCGGGCAGCCTGCCCGTGGTGGATGCAAGTGCCCGTCTGGGTGCCTGCGTCGGTGGTACCGGCAAATTCATCTGCATCGGGCTGAACTACGCCGACCACGCCGCCGAAAGCGGAATGCAGGTCCCTCCGGAGCCGGTGATTTTCATGAAGGCCACCTCGGCCATCTGCGGTCCGAATGACCCGATCGTCATTCCCCGCGGGTCGGTCAAGACCGATTGGGAAGTAGAATTGGCGGTGATCATCGGGACCCGGGCGAAGTATGTCGCCGAAGCGGACGCCCTGTCGCATGTGGCAGGTTATGCTGTGGCCAACGACGTGTCGGAACGCGCCTTCCAGACCGAACGCGCCGGGCAGTGGACCAAGGGCAAGAGCTGCGACAACTTTGGCCAGCTGGGTCCCTGGCTCGTCACCCGCGACGAGGTGGCCGACCCGCAGGCACTGTCGATGTGGCTGACGGTCGATGGCCAGAAGATGCAGAACGGCTCCACCCGCACGATGGTTTACGGGGTGGCGCATGTCGTGTCGTACCTCTCGCAATTCATGACGCTGCATCCGGGAGACGTCATTTCTACCGGTACCCCGCCCGGTGTGGGCATGGGGATGAAGCCGCAGCGATTCCTCAAGGCAGGCGAGGTGGTGGAGCTGGGCATCGAAGGCCTAGGCCAACAGCGCCAGATGGTTGTCGCAGATTGACCGGGCAGATGGGGTGCGAGCGGTGGAGCTGATCGATACGCACCAGCATCTGATCCTGCGCGACCGGATCGGCTATGCTTGGGCGGATTCTACCCCGCCACTCGCGATGCGCGATTTCACGCGCGACGAGTATGCCGGGCTTGCTGCGGGCGTCACAGCCACGGTGTTCATGGAAACCGGCGTTGATGACGCGGATTACCAGACTGAGGCGCGGCTTGTGGCGGGTATGGTCGGCGCGGCAGTGGGCGGCATTCCGATGCTGGGGCAGATCGCCTCGATCCGTCCCGAGGAAGACGCGGGCTTTGACGACTGGCTGGACGAGGGGGCCACGCTTGGCGTCGTAGGCTACCGCCGCATCCTGCACGAAAGCGGGGACGAACTGTCGCAGGGCGCAACCTTCCGGCGCAACCTGCGCAAGATCGGGGCAAAAGGGTTGCCGTTCGATCTGTGTTTCCTCGCGCGGCAGCTGCCTGTCGCAGCCGAGCTGCTGGCCGCTTGCCCTGATCAGCAGTTCGTGCTGGATCATTGCGGCGTACCCGACATCAAGGGCGGCGCCTTCGGTCCTTGGGCCGAGGGCATGCGCCGTCTGGCGGCAGCCCCGAACCTGATGGTGAAACTGTCGGGCATCACCGCCTATTGCGCGCCGGGGCAGGCGACACTTGCTGCAGTGACGCCTTATGTGGACCATGTGCTGCACTGCTTTGGCCCCGCGCGAATGCTGTGGGGGGGCGATTGGCCGGTCGTGAACCTTGGCGCAGGTCTGCCGGACTGGGTGAATATGACGCATGCGCTCTTGTCCGGACTTGGCGCGGGCGAGCAGGCAGCCATCAGATCGGGCAATGCCCGGAAAGTTTACGGACTGTGAAGGCAAGCGAACTCACCCCCGCCGATATCGCAGACCTCACCGCCTTTCGCCGTGCGTTGCACAGCGCACCCGAAGTGTCTGGCGCAGAGCGGAAGACGGCCGCCACTGTCGCAGCCGCGCTTGCAGCACTTGCGCCCTGTCCGCCGGCCGACATTGTCACGGGTCTGGGTGGCCATGGTGTGGCCGCTGTATGGACCGGTGCCGCCCCCGGCCCGACAGTGCTCTTTCGGGCCGAACTCGACGCGCTTCCGATCGTGGAGTTGACCGGCCTGCCGTACGCGTCCACCAGCGCCGGGGTCGCGCATTTGTGCGGACATGACGGGCACACGACAATCCTCCTGGGTCTGGCCCGCCGGATTGCCCGGGCACCGCTGGCAACAGGACGGGTGGTGCTGATGTTCCAGCCGGCCGAGGAAGACGGATCGGGCGCCGCTGCCGTGATTGCCGATCCGCGCTATGCGATGCTTGCGCCCGACTGGGCCTTTGCCCTGCACAACATGCCGGGCGTGCCGGAGGGGCAGGCGCTTCTCGCGGCGGGGCCGGTAAACTGCGCCTCATTGGGGTTGAAGATCACGCTTGTCGGAAAGACGGCGCATGCGGCCCAGCCCGAGGCGGGTACATCGCCTGCGGTGGCACTGTCGCGGCTGATGCCGGGCCTCATTGCACTGGCGCCCGGAGGGCCGCTTGGGCAGGACTACCGGCTGGCGACGCTCACCCATGCGGTGATGGGCGTGCCTGCCTTCGGGATAGCACCCGCGCAGGCGGAGGTGTGGGTGACGCTGCGCACAATGACGGATGCCGCGATGACGGGGCTTCTGGCCGAGGCTGAGGCGCTGGCCGCGGGGGAGGCAGGGGCCGCGGGGCTGGCCCTCACGTTCAGCCATCACGATATCTTTGCCGCCTGCGAGAATGACCCGGACGCGACAGCGCACTTGTCCTCGGCCTTGGCCACAACCGGCATAAGTCAGGTCGCGGACGGTCTTCCCTACCGGTTTTCCGAGGATTTCGGGCGATTTGGCGGGACTGCACGCGCGGCGATGGTGTTTCTGGGCGCAGGTGAGATTGCGCGTCTGCACAACCCGGACTACGACTTCCCCGACACGCTGATCGCCCCGGGCGTTGCGGTGTTCGCCGCTGTACTTGACGATCTTCTGGGAAAGGCCACTCCATGATCCCCCGACTTCGCCTCAGCGATGGGCACAGCATCCCCGCCCTGGGATTTGGCCTGTGGCAAGTGCCGAAGGACGCGACGGCTGGCGTGGTCAGCGGTGCGCTGGGCCTTGGCTACCGTTTGTTTGATGGCGCAGCGATATATGGCAACGAGGTTGGTCTGGGGGCAGCGCTTGCCGCAGCGGACGTGTCGCGCGACGAGATCTTTGTGACCACCAAGGTCTGGAATGACCGGCAGGGTCACGACAGCACGCTGCGCGCGGTTGAGGAAAGCCTTGGCCGGCTGGGGCTGGAGCGGGTGGATCTGTGCCTGATCCACTGGCCCACACCTGCGCGTGACCGCTATCTGGACACCTGGCGCGCGCTGATCCGCCTGCAGGCAGAGGGGCGTTTGCGCTCCATCGGGGTGTCGAACTTCAACGGCGAGCAGATCACGCGGATCATCGGCGAGACCGGCGTGGCGCCGGTGCTCAATCAGGTGGAACTGCATCCGTCCTTGCCGCAAACAGCACTGAGGGCCGAGCATGACGCTCTGGGCGTGGTCACTCAAAGCTGGACACCGCTGGGGCGGAACCTCAGTTTCGGCACCCCGGCGGTGCAGCAGATCGCTGCGGCCAAGGGCAAAAGTCCGGCGCAAATCGTGCTGCGCTGGCACGTGCAACTGGGGCTGTCGGTGATCCCGCGCAGCACCAACCCCGCGCGGATGGCCGAAAACCTTGCACTGTTCGACTTTGCGCTGGACGAGGCCGATATGGCCGCGATCGGCGCGCTTGAGATGGGCGAAAGACTGGGCCCGGATCCGATGACCTTTGCCTGAAGCCCTTCTCGGCAAACACCGAAGACGTTATGCCAACAGCCATGCGGATGACCCTGAGCGAGATTTACGAGGCCAAGACTGCAGCAGATACGCTGCGGTCAGATCCCGCACAGCACGCAATCCTGCCAAAGCTGGAGGCCCTGCGCGCGTGGATCGAGGCGCATCCGCAGCAGAGGGCTGGGCTTCTGGGCGGGCTCTTTGCCCGGCCTGAGCCGCCGCCGCAAGGACTATACCTGTGGGGGGGGGTGGGGCGGGGAAAGTCCATGCTGATGGATATGTTTTATGCCGCAACGGACATTCCGCGCAAACGCCGCGTCCACTTTCACGCCTTCATGCAAGAGGTGCAGGCGGGCCTGCAAGCGGCCCGCAAGACAGGGGTGGAGGATGCGCTGGCCCCGGTGGCCGAGGGGCTGATCCGCGATCTTCGGCTTTTGGCCTTTGACGAGATGCAGATTGCCGACATTGCCGATGCCATGATCGTGGGGCGGCTGTTCGAAAAACTGTTTGCAGCAGGGGTGGTGGTCGTCACCACATCAAACCGCCCGCCGCAGGATCTGTACAAGGACGGATTGAACCGGGTGTTGTTCCTGCCCTTCATCGACATGCTTGAAGCCCGGATGGAGGTGTGGGAGCTCGAAAGCCCCACCGACTACCGCCAACACCGGCTGACCGGCACGCAGGTGTATTTTTACCCCGCTGGGAAGCATTTGGCCACGCTAGACGCGATCTGGAACGATCTGACTGGTGGGGCCGGGGGTGAGGCCCTGCAGTTGCCGGTCAACGGGCGGATGACGGAACTGCCGCGTTTTGCCAACGGCGTAGGCCGTGCGAGTTTCTGGGAGCTTTGTGCCCGTCCGCTTGGCCCTGCAGATTACCTCGCTATTGCACGCGCGGTGAGGGTTCTGCTGGTGGAGGATATTCCGCAACTGTCTGCTTCAAACTACAACGAAGCGAAGCGGTTCGTGACGATGATCGACGCGCTTTACGAGGCGCGGGTGCGGCTGGTCTGCACTGCGGCGGATGCGCCGGAGCGGCTGTATATCGAGGGCTCGGGCGCATTCGAATTCGAGCGTACGGCGAGCCGCCTGCGCGAGATGGAGGGGGCAGACTGGGGGGCATAATCTGTGCCCGGTCCTGTGCCGCCCAGAAAGCTCCGGATTTTGCCCATATCTTTGCCGCAGTTCGACGCGACCTTGGCCGTCAGTGCCGGTCGGTCCGGTCCTTTTCGATGGAGGATGCGCCACAATGTCGATGCAGGATACGCCGACGGCCCAAGGTCTTGCGCTGCGGCGTGCGCAGTATCTGCAGCTGGAAGACAAGCTGGGCAAACTGGCTCTATTAATCCTCTTCTTGTGGCATTTCTCGCAAGTCTCGGGCGCACTGGTGCGGATGATCGCCGAGCCGCAGCACGGGCTGATGTGGTGGCTGGGGTTTGTGTCGACCATTTGCTCGGTGGGTTTCGTCGCGCTGATCGTTTTCCTCACCGTCACTCGGACGCAGCCCGTCGATGTGGAACCGGGATTCGAGGCGAGGTTCAGCGCCTTCATGGGCACATTTGTGCTACTGGCGCTGATTGCCATTCCGCCTGCTGGCGTGGTGGTGCTGCAAGCCCTCGTGGCGAAGGTGCTGATCATCATCGGCACCGTCAGCTCGATCTGGTGCCTGTGGTGGCTGGGGCGATCCTTTGCCGTGATGGCCGCCGCGCGCAAGCTCGTGATCGCCGGGCCCTATGCCTGGGTACGGCATCCGCTTTATGCGACGGAATCGCTGATCGTCATCGGCTGTGTGCTGTTGAACGGCACGGCGCCGGCCTTTGCGATCGGGGCTTTGCAGTTCTTCTTCCAGTACCGCCGCATGGTGAACGAGGAAAAGGTCCTGTCCCGGGCGCTGGAAGGCTACTCCGACTACATGACCCGCACGCCGATGGTGATCCCGCGCCTGTCTGGCCGCATCGCAGACTGATCGCCAATCCCCGCCCGTCAGGAACGCCCCCATGGACCTTCCCCCCTTCAGCGTGTGGCTCCATCAGATCGACTGGAGCGCGCTTTTGATTGTCGCGCTGATTTTTGTTCCGCTGGAGCATCTGATCCCCAATCGTGCTGCACAAAAAACCCTGCGCAAGGGGTGGCTGAACGACGTCTTCTATCTGATCTTCAACGCATTTCCGATCCGTGTAGGATTTCTGGTCGCGTTGCTTGCGACCATGGCTCTCAGCCGTGCGGTGGTGCCCGACAGCTTGCAGGCCTGGACGCATGGCCTGCCGCTGCTGGTGCAGGTCGTGGCCGTTGTGGTCATCGCCGACTTGGGCTTTTACGCGGCGCATCGCACATTTCATGCCGTGCCCTTCCTGTGGCGCTTCCATTCCGTGCACCACAGCATCGAGGAAATGGACTGGCTGGCTGCGCATCGCGTGCATCCGGTGGACCAGATCGTGACGATGTCGGCCTCGCTGATGCCGGTGTATTTCCTGGGGTTCTCGCCCGAAGCGATCGCGGTTTATTCGGTGATCTATCATTGGCAGTCGCTGCTCATCCACAGCAACGTCAAGCTCGATTTCGGGCCGCTGAAATGGCTCTTTGCCTCACCGCAGTTTCACCACTGGCACCATGCCGAGGAGAAATGGGCCTATGACAAGAACTTCGCCGGGCAGTTGCCGGTGATTGACAAGCTTCTTGGCACCTATCACATGCCCGACAGGATGCCCGGGGCCTACGGCTGTTCGGACCCGGTACCGCCACTCTACCACCAGCAGATGATCTACCCCTTCCTGTCGCCAGATATGGCTGAGGGCAAGGCCGCGGCGCGCAAAGAAACGGCAGGCCCGCCTCAGCCTTCCCACAACGCCTGAAGGATCAGCCGGGCCGCCATGGCGAGCAAGACTGTGACGAGCAGTGGCTTGATCAGCCGCGCACCGCGCAGCACGGCAGTGCGGGAGCCGAGCGTGGCCCCCGCGACCTGAGCCGCCGCCATGTCCAGTCCCCTTTCCCTGCCCGGCAACCGGCAGGACATTGTCACTCCGGCAACCCTGCCTTGCGACACCCGTCGGCGTAATGTTCAAGGGTCGCCGGGTCGCCATAGGCATGCAACGCCAGCCAGCGGCTGATCCGGAACCCCGGCGTACTCATGCAGTACAGCGCGCCTTCACGCCGCGCGTCGTCGATCCGGCCCAGTTGCGCCAGCGCTGCGGCCAGAATGCGATGCGACGCCGTGCCAAAGACCTCGGATCGCTGCAGCGTCCTGACCGCAGCTTCGTATTCCCGGTTGAGGTACAGGATGAACCCCTCGAACCAGTAGTAGAAGAAAGGCGTGTGGGGTTCCAGCCGCAGCGCACGGCGAATGGCGTCCAGAGCCACCTCGGTCTTGCCCTGCACCGCGCTGATGTCGGCAAACGTGGCCCAAGCGTCTGCATTGCTCGGGTCAAGTGCCAGTGCCTCGGCAAACGCCTGCTCGGTCTCGGGGATCAGGTGCTCGTAGGACAGAACCCATGCCATCACCCATTGGTTTGCAGCATCCTGCGGATCCAGTCTCACGGCGGTTCGGGCGTGTTCGACGGCCAGCGCGCGATGGGGATGTTCGGCCTCCATCCCATGCACCCAGCGCAACAACCGGCTGAACGCGATCCAGCGATGGGGTTCGGCATACATCGGGTCCATCGCCAGCGCGCGTTCCATCGTGACAACTGCTTCATGCAGCACCGCAGGTTTCCCGCCGCCATTCGTGATCAGCGCCCGGCCCCGCACGCAAAGATCATAGGCGTCAATGCTGGTGGTCCGGCGCCGGGACGGAACCGCCACCAGCCGCCCGGACAGTTCGCGGACGATCCGCGCCGTTACCGCGTCCTGCAGATCGAAAATGTCCTGCATCTCGCTGTCAAAACGCTCGGCCCACAGATGCCCGCCGCCGATGGCGTCGATCAGTTGCACATTGATCCTGACCCGCGCACCCGACCGCCGCGCCGAACCCTCCAGCAGATACCGCACACCCAGTTCGCGGGCGACCTGCCGCACGTCCACCGACCGGCCCTTGTAGGCGAAGGTCGAATTGCGGGCGATCACGAACAGATCGGCATTGCGCGACAGGTCGGTGATCAGGTCCTCGGTCAGCCCGTCCACGAAATGGTCGTGTTCGGGCTCGTCAGACATGCTGTTAAAGGGCAGGACGGCGATGGAAGGCTTTGACGGAAGGGCAAGGGTCTCCGCCGCAACCTGCAGACGCACCCGGAAAACCTGTACCGGACCTGCGATGTTCTTGAGGTTCTGCGGCCCCATCGCGTCGAACCCGCCTGCCACCTTCCCCCGCACCTGATCGTGGACCGAGGCCGACACGCAGATGCCGCCCGGTTCCGCCAGCGCCTCCAGCCGCGCCGCGATGTTCACGCCGTCGCCATACAGGTCGGACCCCTCGACGATCACATCGCCCAGGTTGATCCCGATGCGCAGGACAATCCGCTGGTCCTTCGAGACGCCCTCGTTCATCGCGGAAAACCCCGCCTGCACCGCCACCGCGCATTCCAAGGCATCGACGGCGCTGCCAAACTCGACCAGCACCCCGTCGCCCATCACCTTGACCACCCGGCCCCGGTGCCGCGACACGGCGGGCGTCAGCACGTTCTTCCAGCGCGCCCGCAAGGCCGCAAGCGTCCCTGTCTCATCCGCGCCCATCAGGCGCGAGTATCCCACCACATCCGCAGCAAGGATGGCAGCAAGCCTGCGTTGCGTGCGGGGGTCGGTCATGGAGGCGGCTTTCGCTGGTGTGTAGAATAGTTAGGTGAGACAACTGCCCCTGTCCACCGGCACATGGTATCCGTTCGGGCGGCGGCGCGTTCGCCGTGCAGTGCCCGTGAGGTCAGAGCGGCAGGCCCGCACGCACCATCCCGTCCCGGATCCAGTGCCACTGCGCTGCGGGCATGATCGAGCGCGGTATCGAGCGCGCTGTCAGGAAGATCATAGCTGTCAATCCACTCGAAAGCCAAAAGAAAGGCTAGAATCGCATGTGCGCGGGCTGAGGTGGGGTCGATATCCAGTGCCTGCCGAGCCAGCGTCATCGTGGCCTTTTGTGCGGACGGAATGGCCCAATCTGCTTCGGCTTGCAGGATGAGGTCCTGCGCCGAACGCTGGTCTTCAGGTTTGCGGCGGGCCATGTCAGCCCCGGCGATATGCAAGCGGCTGGCGGCGGTGGTTGCATTGCTGCGCACCACCTCATCCTGCACATCATGGATGCCCTCTGCGGGCCGGTCATAGCGCTCGGCCCAGAGGTGCGCGCCAGTTGCTGTGTCGATCAGCTGCGCGCTGAGACGCAGGCGCGGGCCGAGGCGACGCACGCTGCCCTCGACTGCAAAACGCACGCCGAGGGTGCGGGCGGCGGCGGCGATGTCGGCATCGGGGCCGCGAAAGCGGAACGAGGCATTGCGCGCGGCCACGTGCAAGAACGAAACACGCGACAGTTCGGTGATGATGTCCTCGGTCAGGCCGTCGGCAAAGTGCTGGTCTGCGACATCGCCGCCCATACGGGTGAATGGCAGGACAGCGGTCGACCGGCGGTCGTCGCGCCCAATTTCAGGCCCTGGCGCAACAATGATCTTCGCGGCGCTGCTATTCACCACGCGGAACACTTCGACCGGCATAACGGCATTCTTGAGGACCTGCGCACCCATTGGCAGGGCGCGCAGGTAAAGGTCGTAAGCGTCAAGGTTTTCGGGCCGTTTTTGACGTAGGCGTTCAATCTCGGCACGCTGGATCGTCGGCTCGATGATCCCGACGATCTGCCCTGTCAGCCGGTCCTGAAGGTCGAAGACGTCCTCAGAAGCACCATCGAAACTGTCGGCCCAAAGATGTGCGGCCGATGCCCCCTCAATGAGACTGGCGTTGATCCGCAGACGGCCGCCAGACCTGCGGATGATGCCTTCGAGCAGGGAGCGTACGCCCAAGTCGGCAGCGATCTGGCGCGAGTCTGTCGCCTTGTCCCGAAACTGGAACGAAGAGTTCCGCGCGATGACAAAAAGACCGGAGATCTTCGACAGATGGCTATTTCGTCCTCGACCATGCCATCGGCGAAATACTGCTATTCGTTGTCATCGCCCGTGTTCAAAATTGGCAAAACAGCAATCGACGGTTTGTTGGGGAGTGTCAGGGTCGGCCAACGGGTTGTAGCATTGGTAACGGACCGCACCCCGTAGGCGCACTGGTGCTGCGATGTTCTTGAGCGCCTGCTCGCCCATGTCCTCGAAGCCCCTTCCGATCTTGTCCAGCACTTCGTCATGCACCTTAGCCGAGATACAGATACCGCCGGGCTTCGCCAGTGACTCGAGCCGCGCCGCGATGTTGACTCCGTCGCCAAAGATGTCGTCGCCCTCGCTGATGATGTCGCCGAGGTGCATGACGATGCGGAACTCGATGGCGGCGGGGCCTCGGGCGGCGTTCAGCGCAATCATCGCCGCCTGCACCGCTATGGCGCAATCCACGGCATCGACCGCGCTGCCGAATTGAACCAGCGCCCCGTCGCCCATGGTTTTACGACGCGGCCCTGGTGGGAGGCAACGGCGGGGTTGAACACCTCTGCCCATATCAAGCGCAGCGCGGCGACCGTGCCCGCCTCGTCCATGCCCGAATGCCGCGAATAGCCTGCGACATCCGCCGCAAGAATGGCAGCCAGACGTCGGTGAGTGCGCGCGTCGGACATCCGGACTGGGGACCATGGGTGGTTCGCAAGGTAGTGATAACAGGTGAAGATGCGCTTATAATCCGTTGGCCCGCCGTGTAAGGCTGTCTGGCGCCGACGCAGCGCGGGGCAGGTGCCAGCAGTGTTTCCTGCGACGTTCCGTCAGGCGATCACCCATACCTTGGGGATGAAGGTTCCGACATTCGACGACATCCTGCGGCCCGCCTGCGGCCCGATGTTCGTCCAGTTGCGTGGGTTTTGTGCGGCTAGTGCCGCTGAGGCGCTCGGCCCCCGATGCCGACGGATTCTTTCGCAGGGACCCCGCGGTGACTTGCCCGAAGATGCAATCGTGTTTCAGGGCGTTTTGCTGCGTCCCCGTCAAGCCGTCGAACTATCTGCCGCATTCTGCAGGACCGGGGGGCATCGTCTGCAGAAACCGGCCTCGGGCGCGGGCATCGCCAGCGCTTGGCGCAAGCAGAAGGTCTGCCCGATCATCCGTCGGAGCTGGAAAGGTGTGAAAAAAAACGGAAAAGCGACTTGAACGCCGGAACGAGCGCGGATGGCGGCAGGGGGGCTGTCTGCCCCCCTCCTGGCTTTGCCAGTTCACCCCCGGAGGATATTTAGGCAAAGATGAAGGCAAGAGCGGGGATCAGCCCTTAAGTTCCGCGGAAATACGAACGGGGCCCGCAGCCCCATTGAGTTTTGCGCGGTAGATCACCACGCCCTCGGTCACACGCATCACATAGGTGCGGGTTTCGGTGAAGGGAATGGTTTCGACCCAATCGACCACATCGACATCGGGGCGGCGGGGGTCGCCGAATTCGGTGATCCAGCGCCGCGGCCGACCGGGGCCTGCGTTGTAGCCCGAGGCGATGAGGGCGATGGAAGGGCCAAACTCCTCGGCCATCTTTGCCAGATATTCGGCGCCAAGGCGGACGTTGTAGGCGGGGTCGGACAGAAGCCGCGCTTCGGTGTAGGGCAGGCCGAGCGCTCTTGCCATTTGCTTTGCGGTGCCTGGCAGCACCTGCATCAGGCCACGCGCATCGGCCGTGCTGCGGGCGGCGGGGTCGAATTCGCTTTCGCGCCGCGCGATTGACAGGGCAAGGGCACGGCTGACGGCAAGGCCGTCGGGAACGAAATCGGGCACCGGGAAATAGGCACGGGGAATGATGATCCCACGTTCGGCCGCGGCCTTGGCGATCAGGACGGCGATATGCGGATCGTCGAGTTCGAGGGCGAGGTCGGCGAGCTGCGCAAGCTCGGTTGCGTTCAAGCCTCCGGAGAGGTGCAGAAAGAAGCGTTTCGCCAGGGTCCGGCTGCCTGCCTGCACCAGCAGGAGCGCCGCGTCGAGCACTGAGGAGTCTGCAAAGCCCGCTTGCCGCCAATCGGGCGGTGGGGTGGTGTCCAGAAGGGCAGGGTCAAGCGAAAGGTCCAGCCGTTCAGAGGCAAGCAAACCGTAAAAGGCGGTCTGGTTGGCTGCGGCGCGGGCGTAGGCCGCACGGGCGGCATCGTCACGGCCTGCGGCCTCTTCGGCCCGGCCCTGCCAGTAGAGGGAGCGGGCGAGACTTATGGGTGTGGAAACGGCCGCCTCCAGATGCCGGAAATGAGCAAGCGCGCGATCTGGGTCGCCAAGGCGGCGCAAGGCGATGAAGCCGGACAGGAATTCGAGGTCTGCATAGGCAGCGCCGCCGGTCAGCTGGTGAGAGGCTGCGGCGCGGTAAGCCTGTTCGGGGCGCCCGCTGCGCAGCAGCGCGCGGGCAAGGTTGGCGCGACGATCGGCCCAGGCGGCAGGGTCGCCGAGGGTGGCGGGGCTGTTGCTGCGGTCAAGAAGGAGGGCAAGCGCGTCGTCGTCTAGGCCCATTCTCTGCCGCCAGGCGAAGCGTTCATAGGCGAGGCCTGCATCCTTGGTGTGGCTTGCGGGCACCGCCTCGATCAGCCGGTTGACGCCCTCGGCATCATCTTGCAGGGCGATGCGGGCACGGGCGAGGGTTTGCCAGCCTTTCGAGACCCGGGGGAGCATCCGCTCCGCCTCGGACCGGCGCGCCTCCCACAGCAGGCGGTCAAGGCGGACCTCGTGTACGAGGGGGACCGCATCGGGCAAGAGGGCGATCATGTCCTCCTCCTCGGCCTTGGTGGCGAAGGGCAGGCTGGCCCAGGCCCGCATGCCTTCGCTTTCCGCCTCGGTTATGCGGCTCTGCGCCAGCAGCGCGCGGACGAAGGCGACTGACCCCCCCCCAGTTGACGGGGGGGCCGCGGCAAACCAGGCCAGCACGCGGTCGGGGGAGGTGGAGCGAGCGACGGCGACCTCAGCCTTTTCGCGCAGCAGGGGCAGGCCGGGCCAATCCGGGTGGCGAGCGACGAAGGCTTCGTACTCGGTGAGCGTGCCGTCGCCCGCGCGCAGGCGGTGCCATTCGACCAGATCTTGCGCCACGCCAGCCGGGGCCGCGGCGCGCGCCCCATCCCAGTCGGGCACGGCTGCGAGGCGCAGGGCGGCGGCGAGCCCGTCCTGTGCACCGGCAGGGGCGGCCAGGCCCGCCAGCGTGACATAGAGGATCAGGGCGGGGCGGATGCGCAGCGTCTTGAACATGGGGCAGAGTCTGCCCCAGCCGTTTTGCCGCCACAACCCACGAAGCTGTCATCGGCCCTTCCGGAAAAGCGGGGTGCCGCCCCCGCGGGCGGTTGCCGCCCCGGGTGGCGCGGTCTAGACTGAGACCCGGCCCCAAGGAACGTGCATGTCCGATATCCCCGCTTATCAGGTTCTGGCGCGGAAATACCGCCCGCAGACTTTTGCCGACCTGATCGGGCAAGAGGCGATGGTGCGCACGCTGAAGAACGCCTTTGCTGCCGACCGGATCGCCCATGCGTTCGTGATGACGGGCGTGCGGGGGGTGGGCAAAACCACCACGGCGCGGATCATCGCCAAGGGGCTGAACTGCGTGGGCGCAGATGGCACCAGTGGCCCGACGACAGAGCCGTGTGGCGTCTGCAAGCCCTGCATCGGCATTTCCGAGGGACGCTTCTTTGACGTGCTGGAGATTGACGCGGCCTCTTCGACTGGTGTCGACAACATCCGCGAGTTGAACGCGATGGCCAACACCCGGCCTGCCGAGGGGCGGTTCAAGATCTTCATCATCGACGAAGTGCACATGCTGTCGATCAACGCCTTCAATGCGCTCTTGAAGACGCTGGAAGAGCCGCGGGGTCATACGAAATTCATCATGGCCACCACCGAAATTCGTAAGGTGCCGGTCACGGTCCTGTCGCGCTGCCAGCGGTTTGACCTGAAGCGGATCGAGCCGGAGGTGATGATGGCGCATCTGGCGCGCGTGGCGGGGCTGGAGGGCGCGCGTCTTGCGCCAGACGCGCTCGCCTTGATCACCCGGGCCGCTGAGGGCTCGGTACGCGATGCGATGAGCCTGATGGATCAGGCCATCGCACATGGCGCAGGTGAGACGACCGCCGCGCAGGTGCGCGCCATGCTCGGGCTCGCCGATCGGGGCCGGGTGCTCGATCTGTTTGATCTGGTGATGCGGGGGCAGGCTGCAGCGGCGCTGGCGGAATTGGCCGGGCAATATGCCGATGGGGCAGACCCGATGGCCGTGCTGCGCGATCTGGCCGAGATCACGCATTGGATTTCGGTGGTCAAGATCACGGCGGAAGCTGCGGATGACCCGACCACGCCGCCGGATGAACGTGCCCGCGGGCTGGACATGGCGGCCCGGCTGCCGATGCGCAGCCTCAGCCGGATGTGGCAGATGCTGCTGAAGGCGCTGGAGGAGGTGCCGTTGGCGCCGAATGCGATGATGGCCGCAGAAATGGCGATCATCCGGCTCACGCATGTGGCCGACCTGCCGGACCCGGAGGGTCTGATCCGCAAGCTGCAGTCGCAGCTGCCACCGCCGATGCCGGGCGGAAGGACGACCAGCGGCGGTGCCGAACACGCGGTGCAGGCGACGGCAGCGGAACCGGTGATGCGCGCAGGTGCTTCGTCTGGTGGCGCAGTGCTGGCTTTGGCGGAGGCACCCGTTCAGGGATTTGTCAATTTTGACGCGGTGCTGGGCCTGATCCGCGACAAGCGCGACATGAAGCTTCTTTATGAGGTGGAAACCGGCCTGCGCCTTGTGCGGTATGCCCCCGGGCGGATCGAGTTTGAACCTGGCCCGGGGGCGCGCAGCGACCTTGCCGCCACGCTCGGGCAGCGAATGCAGGACTGGACGGGCAGCCGCTGGGGCGTGTCGGTCGTAAGCGCAGGCGGCGCGCCGACCATCGCCGAACTGCGCAACCACGAGACCCGCGCGGCAGAGGCAGAGGCGATGACGAGCCCCCTGCTGCAGGCGGTGATGGCGGCCTTTCCGGGGGCAAGGATCACCGCGATCCGCAGTGCCGAGGCGATTGCGGCGACAGCGGCCGCCGAATCCCTGCCCGAAGTCCCGGATGAATGGGATCCGTTTGAAGACAACTGAAAGGTGACGACGATGCTGAAAGGTTTGGGCGGTCTGGGCGATATGGCCGGGATGATGAAAAAGGCCCAGGAAATGCAGGCCAAGATGGCCGAAATGCAGGAAGAATTGTCCCGTACCGTGGTGCTGGGTGAGGCGGGTGGGGGCCTTGTAAAGGCCCGCGTGACCGCCAAGGGCGACGTGACCGGGCTGGACATCGACCCGTCGATCCTCGTCGCGTCGGAGAAGGAAGTGGTGGAGGATCTGATCCTCGCCGCGATAAAGGATGCGCAGTTGAAGGCGCAGACCCGCAGCCAGCAGGAGCTGTCGCGTCTGACCGAGGGGCTGGGCCTGCCTGCGGGCATGAAGCTGCCGTTCTGACGGGGATGAAGGGCCCGGGCCGCAACATCGAAACGCTGATCGAGCTGATGGCGCGGCTGCCGGGGCTGGGGCCACGCTCTGCCCGCCGCGCCGTCCTGGCCTTGTTGAAAAAACGCGAGGCGCTGATGGCGCCCCTGGCGCAGGCGCTGGCCGATGTGGCGCTTTCGGCGCGGGATTGTGTGCGCTGCGGCAATATAGGGACCGAAGATATCTGCGCGATTTGCGCGGACCCGCGCCGGGCGACGGGCGAGATCTGCGTGGTGGAGGATGTGGCCGACCTGTGGGCGATGGAGCGGGGCGGGTTGTTCCGCGGGCGCTATCATGTGCTCGGGGGCACGCTGTCGGCGCTGGATGCGATGGGGCCGGAGGAGCTGGGCATTCCGCGGCTGGTGGAACGGGTGGCAGAAGAAGCGCTGCGCGAGGTGATCCTTGCGCTGAACGCCACCGTCGACGGGCAGACGACCGCACATTACATTGCTGACGCGCTTGCACACTCGGCCGTGATGGTCACCTCGCTGGCGCAAGGCGTGCCGATCGGCGGCGAGCTTGACTATCTGGATGATGGCACGATAGGCGCGGCCCTGCGCGCCAGAAAGCAGTTCTGATGCGCACCGAAGCTGCCGCCCTTGCCGGACAGACCGACCTTTATGCAGCCCTGCGCGCCGCGGGCGCGCGGCTTGCGCCCGATGCGGCGACCCTTGCCGCCCTGATCGTGGCGCTGGAGGCGGGTGACAGCGTCGCCCGCGACACAGCCCGGCGGCTGCGGGTGGTGGACCAGGGCCTGCTGATGGCGGTGATGCGGCGTGGCGCGGGGCTGACGGCGACGCCCGCCGAAGCGGCCGTGCGCGCCCATCTGGCAGGGGCCGAGGTCGCCCCGATGTTTCGCCCCGAAATTGCGGCGGGGCCAAGCCTTGCGCTGCTGACGGGCGGGCAGCTGCCCGCGATGCCCGCCTTTTCCGACTGCGCTTTCGATGCCTGGTTCGCAGGCACCGGCATGCCCTATGGCCTCGGGCTCTATGGCGACAACCGCACGGTTTATCGCACGCCGCAATTCGTCGATGCCGCCAGCCCCGAATGGCGCACGGTGCATCTGGGCATCGACGTCTTTGCCCCCGCCGTGACCGAGGTGTTTTCCCCCCTTCCGGCCCGGGTGCTTTATGTGACCTACAATGCCGACCCGCTGGATTACGGCAATACCCTGATCCTGGAGCATCGGGCAGGGATGCAGGCTTTCTTTACCCTCTACGGCCATCTCGGCGGCAGCCTGCCGCGGTTGCTACAAACCGGAGACGCCGTGGCGCCCGGCCAGCTGATCGCGCATCTGGGCGACTGGCAAGAGAATGGCGGCTGGGCGCCGCATCTGCATTTTCAGATCATGACCGACATGCTGGAGCAGACGGGCGGAAACTTCTTTGGTGTGGGGCACGCAAGTCTTTGGGACGTTTGGGCCGGGATTTGTCCCGACCCGAACCTGATCCTGCGGCTGCCACCAGAGCGGTTTGCGGCGCAGGGCTAAGGCTGGCCGGGTGCCGGTGCAAAGACACCGGCAAGGCGGGTTCGGGCCGACTGTCGCTCGGGCCAGTTGCCAAAGGTCAGAAAATGACGATGTCGTCGATCAATTGACCGCTGTTGGCAAGCCCGGCAATAGTGATGACATTGGCGCCGAAGGTCAGCAGCGTGTTGCCTGAAACAACACTGGCATGGTGGGCCAGAAGTTGCGCTACCGTCCGGCCACCGCCCCAAAGCGCATCGTCAAGTTGCAGCGTATCGACGTTGTTGGCGAAATCGGCGACGCGGTCGCGGCCGAAGTTTACCCCGAATACGAACTTATCGGCCTGCGCGCCGCCCGCAAGGGCATCATTGCCGGTTCCACCGTTCAGCTTGTCAGCCCCCATGCCTCCCAACAGCCTGTCGTTGCCGTTGCCGCCGTTCAGCAGGTCGTTGCCGCGCACCCCGCGCAGATCGTTGGCAAGGTTGTTGCCAAAGATGCGATCATTGCCGTCGCCTGCCATGAAATTCTCGATCTCTGCCGCACCTTGGGAGAACGTGATCCATTGCACACCATGCACCAACACCGCCCCGCCCGCGGCCATATTGGCTACCACGGATTGCTCGATCACTGCAAAATTCGCCCAGTCGATCCCGCCGTTGGTATCGTCCAGCACCCTCCGGCCGGCCTCTGCCGCGGCGAGGGTCAGAAAATCCGAGGTGTAATGGAACACATCGTTCACCGAGGCCGTGCCGCCGAAGAATTCAAGCTTGGCATCAAAGACAATGCCCGAATCGCCCGCGACGTAATCCTTAAAGCGCAAACCCCATGTACCCGCGCTCGAATAGCCGCGCATGCCTTCCACGCCGAAGGTCCAGGTGGTGCGGTCGGAAAAATATGTTTGGCTATCGTTCAAGAAGCCGTTGAAAATCTGCATTTCGTAGCCGTCCGGGGCTACCAGTACGATCCGCATATCCTTGGACCAGTCGTGCCTCATATCGATGGTGACGTAGATCGTCTCGACCTCGATCGCCTGCGCCGTGGTGATGGCGATGTTTCGCACCCCGACGGTCGAGGTGGCGAGGTTGTAATCCACCAGGGCCCGCTGCGCGCCGGAATAATCAGCCACGACGATGGCTTCGTTCGCGCTGGTCTGCGGCGCCATGCCGAAGGATCTCCACGCCTCGGCCATCCGGACGGCGGCGAAGGCGTCAACCATGCCGTAGCCATAGTTCAGATGGTAGGCCGTACCACCGCCGTTCCACTGGGTGCCGCCGCCCGAATCCCAGCCCGATACCTCGAACCCGGAGCCTGCGGCGCCGTAGGCCGAGCCGGTATGGCCGGCAGTCAGCGCCAGAATGGTGTGCACATCGCGCCAGCCCAGATTTTCGTTGGCATCCAGCATCAACGCCACGACCCCCGCCACGACCGGAGTGGCGGCCGAGGTGCCGTTGAATTCGCTGGTATAGTTGGTGGGCAGAGGGTCGGAGTCGAAAACAGAGACGTTGGTTCCGCCGACGCCCGTCCGGTCGGTGGTCACCGAGGCGGCCGGGCCCGCGATCAGCACTGCCGCGCCAAAGTTGGAATAGCTGGCGGCAAAACCGTCCTGCTCAGTTGCCGAAACGGTCAGCGTATAGCGCGAGACATGCCAGCCATCGCCGCCCACATCGAGGTGGTCGTTCGAGGCCGCCTGCACGATCACCGTGCCAAGGCCCCCGCGACCTATGGCCGCCACCTGCTCAAAAAGTGCGATGTCGATCGCGGCAAAGCCGTTGGTATTGTTCAGGTTCTGATCAAAACTGAACTGCCCGCTTACGGCCCAGCTGTTGGACATCACGTCGAAATTGGCCGCGTGCAACATGGCGGCGTTGTAAATGTAGTCAGCCCTGTCTTGCAAATCTTCCAGATAGTTGATGCCGGTAATCTTGGCCCCGAAAGCCACTCCGACGCCGCCGATCCCGTTGTTGGCTGCGGCCCCGATCAGCCCGGCGCAGGCCGTGCCATGCGCATCACTGAGCAGGATGGGCGCTGACGAATAGTTTATACCACCTAAGCTGAAATGACCGCTTTGATCGTAGTTAGCGGCCAGGTCGGGGTGTGTGGCCTGCACCCCGTCGTCATAGACCGCCACGTCGATACCGGTGCCACGGAATTCATCCCAGATCCGCTCGATATTGCCGATCAGGGAAAAGTGCCACTGCAGGGCGTAAAGCGGATCGGTCGGGCGCATCGGTCGGTCCTTCTTGTCGGTCGCAAGGTCGCCTGAAACAACCCGGTGCGACGCGGGTCGCACGCTCGGATTTGCAGAATTGAGGGAAATTATCCGGCAATCGCGTCGAAAATGTGGAAAACAGGCAAAAATCCGCGCTACTTTGCATTCCACTATCGCGCCTTTCCGCCGAGATCAAACCGCGAGCAGGCTGGCAAGGGCGGGCCATCTGCCGCGTCCGGCCGGCCTTTGGCGATGGCCCGATGATTGCAATTGGGCGCAGGGAGGCATATCTCGAAGGCTGGCCGTCCCCGTTGCGTATCTGAAGGCAGACCTCCGATGAACTGGATCTCCAACTACGTCCGCCCCAAGATCAACTCGCTGTTCTCGCGACGCGAGGTGCCTGAAAATTTGTGGACCAAATGTCCCGAATGCGGGACCATGCTGTTTCACCGCGAACTTGCCGCGAACCTCAATGTGTGCACCACCTGCGATCATCACATGATGCTGAGCCCGCGGGACCGCTTTGCCGCGATGTTTGATGGCGGCATCTTCGCCGAGGTGAAGGTGCGCGAACCGGTGGCCGATCCGCTGCAATTCCGCGACCAGAAGAAGTACCCCGAACGCATGAAGGCGGCGCAAAAGGCCTCGGGCCAGCGCGATGCGATGCTGGTGGCCGAAGGTGATGTGCTGCGCACACCATTTGTGATGGCCGCGCAGGACTTCAGCTTCATGGCCGGGTCAATGGGGATGTATGTCGGCAACGCCATCATCGCGGGCGCCGAGCGGGCGGTCGCCACGAAACGGCCTTTCGTGCTGTTCTCTGCCTCGGGTGGGGCGCGGATGCAGGAAGGCATGCTCAGCCTGATGCAGATGCCCCGCACCACAGTGGCGGTTGAGATGCTGAAAGAAGCGCGCCTGCCCTATATCGTCGTGCTGACGCATCCGACCACCGGCGGCGTGACCGCCAGCTACGCGATGCTGGGCGATGTGCAGATTGCCGAGCCGAACGCCCAGATCGGATTTGCCGGTGCACGGGTGATCGAACAGACGATCCGTGAGAAGCTGCCGGAAGGTTTTCAGCGTGCCGAGTATCTGCTGGACCACGGCATGCTCGACCGCGTGATCCATCGCCGCGCGATGAAGGACGAGATTGTCTCGATCAGCCGGATGATGATGGGCATGCCCCCGGCCATCAAGGGCGACCTGCCCGCGCCCACGGATGTGCCGGAGGCGGAGGCCAAGCCGTGAGGGGGCGCGCTGCGGGCGGCTCTGATGCCGTGCTGGAACGGATGATGACGCTGCACCCCAAGGTCATCGACTTGACTCTTGGGCGTGTGCACCGCCTGCTGGACGCACTGGGAAACCCCGAGCGGCACATCGCGCCGGTGATCCACATTGCCGGAACCAATGGTAAGGGATCGACGCTCGCGATGATCCGCGCGGGGCTGGAGGCGTCTGGTGCGACCTGCCATGCCTATACCTCCCCGCATCTTGCGCGGTTTCACGAGCGCATCCGGCTGGCGGGCGAGCTGATTTCCGAGCCGTTGCTGACAGCCCTTCTGGACGAATGCGTTTCGGTCAACGGGCCGGAAGAAATCACGTTCTTCGAAATCACCACCTGCGCGGCCTTCGCGGCCTTTGCCCGCACCCCTGCGGATTGGACGCTGCTGGAAGTGGGCCTTGGCGGCAGGCTGGACGCCACGAACGTCATCGCGGCACCGCGGCTCACGATCATCACGCCGGTCAGCCTTGATCATCAGGCTTTCCTCGGTGACACGGTGGCGGCGATTGCCGGGGAGAAGGCCGGCATCATCAAGCGCGGTGTGCCCGTGATCGTGGGCCCGCAGACCGAGGAGGGCCTCGCGGTCATCGAGGCGCGTGCGGCGCGCATGGGCGCGCCCGTTCTGGCCCATGGCCAACACTGGTACGCGTTTGAAGAGCGCGGACGCCTGATCTTTCAGGATGACAACGGTTTGCTCGACCTGCCCTTGCCCAAGTTGCCCGGTCCCCACCAGATCCAGAACGCGGGCGCCGCCCTGATGGCCTTGCGCCATCTGGGGCTGGGTGAGGCGCCGTGCGAGGCGGCCGTGACCCGCGCCGTCTGGCCCGCTCGCATGCAGCGGCTGAAGACCGGTCCGCTGGTGGCCTCGGCCCCCGGGGTGGAGCTGTGGCTCGACGGCGGGCACAACCCCGCCGGCGGCGAGGCGGTTGCCGCAACCCTTGCCCGGATGCCGGAGCGCGAGACCCATCTGATCTGCGGCATGCTCAACACCAAGGACGTGCGCGGCTATCTGGCCCCGCTGGCCCGCCATGCCCGGCGGCTGCATGCGATCTCGATTCCGGGGGAAAAGAATACCCTGCCTGCAGAGGTGACGCGCGACGCGGCCCTTGCTGCAGGGCTGGATGCCGTCACCGCAGCAGGGGTACTGGAGGCGCTTTCCGACATTGCCGCCATCGCACCGGGTGCGCGCGTGCTGATCTGTGGTTCGCTCTATCTGGCGGGAGCCGTCCTGCGCGAAAACGGCTGAAAGCCGCCATAGATCGGGCGCAATCTTTGGTTGTTCTATACTCATCCCAGAATGGGTGTCGGAGGCCAAATGAACGATCTATCACCCTTTCCAACATCCGTTAATCGCGCCCGGATTGCCCTGCTGATTGATGGCAACAGCGTCAGTCCCGCGCTGGCGCCGCGCATTCTGGCGGCCTGCGGCCAGATCGGCCGCATTCTGGTGAAACGCGTCTATGGCGATGCCACCCTGGCCACTGGCTGGGCGCACATGCCCGGCTTTCGCATGGTCCACACGGGCACAGACCGTATCGCCACCGACATCATGATGACGGTCGAGGCGATGCACCTGTCGCTGGCCTGGCAAGCCGACACCATCGTTATCGCCAGCAACGAGGGCGATTTCATCCTGCTGTCCGAACATCTGCGCGAAAGCGGCAAGAAACTTGTGGGCCTGGGAGAAACTGCCGCGATAGACGGGTTCCGTCGTGCCTGCGTGCGCTTTCTGGACCTCACGGCAGAGCCGCAGATGGCCTGACAGCGTAGGCCAGCGTCAGGTGCGAACGCCGCGACCCCTCGGGCCATAGGCGGCCAGAAACATGCTGACGGCCCCGTCGATCACCTGACGCACGTCGCCGGGTGTGATCGTGCCGCCCAGGCCAAAGATCTGTCGCTCATGGATGCTGGCCTTGCAAAGCTGCACGAACTGATCGGCGGCGAGAGACACATCGTTCATCTCAAGCGCACCCCGCGCCCTCGCAGAAGTCAGGTATTCCGACAGGCGATTGCGCACGAGCATCGGCCCCGAGATGTAGAATTCCGACCCCAGCCCGGGAAAGCGATCACACTCGGCCACGCAGATCCGGAAAATGCGTTGTCCGAAGTCGGACATCATGAACCCGGTAATCCGCTCGGCCGCAAAGGTCAGCACCTCAGCGACTGGGGCAGCATCGTCGATCAGCTCCATCGCCTCGTCGGCCTGGCGGCCACATTCGGCTTTGGCCACTTCCATGAATAACAGCCGTTTGTCGGGAAAATAGCTGTAAAGCGTGGCTTTCGACACGCCCGCTTCCCGCGCGACGTCATTGACCGAGGCGCCGTCGAAGCCGTCACGCAGAAAGGCGGTCCGGGCACCTTCCAGCACCTGATCGTATTTCCGTCCCTTACGGATCAGCTGTTCGGCGTTGGCGCCCATATGTCTCCCATCGGTCTTTATCGGGCCAATCATAGAACATCGGCTTTGACCGCTGCAAGCGGTGCGATCATCCCTTTGCCGGGCAAGGGGGACCCCGTTTGTCTGATAGCATTTCGTCGAGAGGACCACATCGTCTTTCGCAAAGTTGAGGTTTGGCATGCCGATGCTGATCGGGAAGGCCAGTGCGGCACCCGTCAACAGCGCAAAGGCAAAGACCGATCCAGCTATCCGGGAAAGGGGGTGCGTCCTGAGGGTGTCCAGTTCAGGGGGGCACGTCACATCATGCGCATATCTAGACCGAAGAGTTCAGTTTTTACAAGTCGGGTTTGAACCGTTCGGTTCAGTTGCAAAACTTCAGCCTTGCCCCGGCCACTTGTGTCGCTACATTAGAATGATTCCAGATAACGGTGCCACTCGATGATTTCTGCGCTGACCAACCGCCGCCGCTTTTCCGACCTCTCCGAGCAGGAGGTTCTTGCCCTCGCCATCTCGTCTGAAGAGGACGACGCCCGCATCTATCGCAGCTATGCCGAGCGGCTGCGCAAGGATTACCCTGCCTCCACCGCCGTCTTTCAAGGCATGGCGGAAGAAGAGGACAGTCATCGCAAACGCCTGATAGACCTTCATATTTCCCGCTTTGGCGACGTGATCCCGCTGATCCGGAGAGAGCATGTGGCAGGCTTTTATGCCCGCCGCCCGGTCTGGCTGGCCGAAACGCTCAGCCTTGAGACGATCCGCGCCGAAGCGCAGGCAATGGAGAAGTCCGCCCGCGATTTCTATGAACGTGCGGCGGCGCGCACGGCCGATGCGCCGACCCGCAAGCTTCTGGGCGATCTCGCGGCGGCTGAGGCAGGGCATGAACGCCACGCAGGCAGCCTCGAATCGCGCCACCTCACGGATGATGCACTGAGTGCGGAAGATTTCACCGCCCGCCGCCAGTTCATCCTGACGTGGGTGCAGCCGGGTCTGGCGGGTCTGATGGATGGATCCGTATCCACTCTGGCCCCGATCTTCGCCGTGGCCTTTGCCACGCAAGATACTTGGACGACCTTCCTCGTCGGTGCCGCGGCCTCGGTGGGGGCGGGCATTTCCATGGGCTTTACCGAGGCCGCCCATGACGACGGGGTGCTGTCGGGCCGCGGCAGCCCGCTGAAGCGGGGGATCGCCTCGGGCGTCATGACCACCCTCGGCGGGATGGGCCATGCGTTGCCCTATCTCATCGCGGATTTCTGGACTGCCACCACCATTGCCATCGTCGTCGTGTTTATCGAGCTTTGGGCCATTGCGTGGATCCAGAACCGCTACATGGAGACCCCGTTCCTGCGCGCGGCCTTTCAGGTGGTGGTCGGCGGCGCGCTGGTCTTTGCCGCGGGCGTGCTGATCGGGGGTGGCTGATGTACCGCCCGGGCGACATCCGCTACGAAGCTTTACCTCTGCCCGATCGGGTCCAGCGGCCGCCCGCAGAAAGCCTGGCCGCGGCGGAGGCATTCCTCGCCTACATGCGCAGGCGCCATTCGGTGCGCGATTACGACCCCAGCCTCCCGGTGCCCGAGGCCGTCATCGTCGCCTGCATCGCTGCGGCGGGCACTGCACCCTCGGGCGCCAATCATCAGCCATGGCATTTCGTCGCGATCTCTGATCCGGTCATGAAATCGCGCATCCGTGCCGCCGCCGAAGTGGAAGAACAGAGCTTTTATGCAGGCGGCGCGGGCGATGAGTGGCTGGCCGCGCTGGAGCCGATCGGGACCGGCGTGTCCAAACCCCATCTGACTGACGCGCCCTGGCTGATCGTGATCTTTGCACAGCGCCATGGCCAGACCGAGGATGGCACGCGCTACAAGAACTATTACGTTCCGGAAAGTGTGGGCATCGCGACTGGCTTCCTGATTTCGGCGCTGCATCACGCGGGTCTTGTCTGCCTGGAACATACGCCCAATCCGATGAAATTCCTGGGCGAAATGTGCGGCCGCCCCGCCTCGGAAAAACCGGTGATGATCCTGCCGGTCGGGTATCCTTCGGCTGAAGCCACTGTCCCGCGCGCCGCCAAGACGAAGAAACCGCTGGACCGGATCCTCTCGGTTTTTCGTTGAATTTCCGACCCCGGCAGAAGACCACCGGGGCGGGGGGGCGGTGATTTCCACCCGGGCGCCGTCCGCGATCAGGCCTTCGGATCCGCCCGGGTCACCATCGGCGCCTCGTCCCGGCTGCGCCACAGCGAGTAGATCACGCCGACCGCCAGGATCGCCAAGGTGATCCCGAGCGACAAGTTGGCCGGAAACTTCTCCAGCCCCAGAAGGTCGGCGATGAAGATCTTCGAGCCGATGAACACCAAGAGCACCGACAATGCATATTTCAGGTAGTGAAACCGGTGCAGAACGGCCGCCAGCGCGAAGTACAGGGCCCGGAGGCCGAGGATCGCGAAGATGTTCGACGTGTAAACGATGAACGGGTCCGTGGTGATCGCGAACACGGCAGGGACCGAATCGACCGCAAACACCAGATCGGCTATCTCGACCAGCACCAGCGCCAAGAACAGCGGCGTGGCATAGCGCACCAGCTTGCCGGTCTTCGGGTCTGGCTGCTTCACAAAGAAGTTGTGGCCATGCAAAGTCTCGGTCACGTTAACACGTCTTTTTATGAACTTCAGGATCGGGTTGCTTGCGATGTCCATAGGCTCATCGTCGGCGAACAGCATCTTGATGCCGGTGAAGATCAGGAAAGCCGCGAAGATATAGAGAACCCAGGAGTATTGCGCGACGAGCGTCGCCCCAAGACCGATCATGATACCCCGCAGCACGATCACGCCAAGGATGCCCCAGAACAGCACCCGATGCTGATAAAGGCGTGGCACTGCGAAGTAGGTAAAGATCAGCGCAATGACAAAGACATTGTCCAGCGCCAGCGTTTTCTCCACCACAAACGCTGTCAGATACAGTTGCGCCGCCTCCCCGCTGATCTGCCACCAGACAAACCCGGAAAATGCCACGCCAAGCGTGATGTAAAGCGCGGAAAGCCGCAGACTTTCGGCTACGCCGATCTCGTGGTCGACCTTGTTCAGCACCCCAAGGTCAAAGACCAGCAGTGCTATGACGATGCCAATGAACAGTAGCCACATCCACAGCGGCGTGCTCATGAAGTTATAGAGGAGAAAATCCATTCAGAAGGTCCCTTTGCAGCCCCTTTACGAAGGGCTGCGCCTCGGGTTACCCGTCGACGCCTGACCCCTCCTGTAATCCTTCAGCGGTCCGACATCACGCAAGACAGCAAGACTGTCATGACGCCAGAGGGGCCCGGCCCGCTTACGTCAATTAGGGTCACACCTTCGTGATTCAACCCCCTCCGTCGTTGCAAGAACGTCCCTTGAGGGTTTTCGACCAAACGAAGATGGTAGCGGCGTTCCCCCTTCTCGCCCGCGCGCCCTCTTGTGTCCGCGCGCCCCTCGTGACACGACCGCCGCATGCTTGCGATCCTCCTTGAAACCCTGCCGTTCTTTGCGGTCGTAGGCCTCGGCTTTCTTGCGGGGCGGACGGGGTTCTTCTCCTCCGATGCCACGGCGAGCCTGACGAAATTCGTCTTCTACTTCGCCCTTTCGGCAATGATCTTCGGCTTTGCAGCCAATCTTTCGCTGGCCGACACCTTCTCCTGGGCATTTGTCGCAGCCTACCTGTCGGCATCGCTTCTGGTCTGGGTGGTGGTCGCTGCCGCGGCCCTGTGGCGCGGCGCGCCGCCTGTCGAGGCGGCAATGGAGGCGCATGCCGGGGTTATCGGCAATGTGGGCTTCCTTGGCATCCCGATGCTGGCCCTGCTCCTCGGGCCCGCGGCTGTGGGGCCGGTGCTTCTGGTGCTGGCCATCGACCTTGTCGTCTTTTCTTCGGTTCTCACCATGCTGATCATGGGATTGCGCGAGGGCCGGATGTCGGCCTCGACCTTGCGGGTCGTGGGTCTGGCGCTTGTCCGCAACCCGATGATCGTCTCGATCATCCTCGGGTTAGGCTGGGGCGCGTCTGGTTTTGCATTGCCTTCCCCGGCCAATGACTTTCTTACCCTGCTCGGCGCTGCCGCCACCCCTTGTGCGCTCTTCGCCATCGGCGCCTCGCTCGCCGGGCGGACGGCAGAGAGGGTGCAGATCGCAGGCTGGATCGCCTTTGCCAAATTGATCCTGCATCCCGCCGCGGTCTCCATTGCGGCCCTTGTGGTCTTTCCGGTCGAGCCTTATGCCGCAGGCGTAATGATCGCGGCGGCAAGCCTTCCCGTCGCCGGAAATGTCTATATCCTCGCACAGCACTTCGGTATCGCCCCGCAGCGGGTGTCCACCGCCATCCTCATCTCTACCGCGTTGTCGATCCTTACCGTCAGCGCAGTGATCGCCCTTGTTGCGGCATGAAGGGAAAATCCATGAAGACCGTCTCGGAATCGCGCGCCCATGGCGGAACGCAGGGCGTTTTCACGCATTTTTCGGCCGCCTGCGCCTGTGACATGACCTTCGGGATGTTCCTGCCCGAACAGGCGGAGGACGGACCAGTGCCGCTTATGTGGTTCCTGTCGGGTCTCAGCTGCACGCATGAGAATGCAATGGTCAAGGCGGGCGCGCAGCGGTGGGCGTCCGAGGCGGGGATCGCGCTGGTGTTCCCCGACACTTCACCGCGCGGCGAGGGGGTGGCGAATGATCCGGCTTTCGACCTCGGGCAGGGTGCTTCGTTTTACGTCAACGCCACGCTTGACCCTTGGGCGAAGAATTTTGGCATGTGGACCTACCTGACCGAAGATTTGCCCAAGGTGCTGTTCAACACCTTTCCGGTGACCGAGGTTGCCCAGTCGATCACCGGTCATTCGATGGGCGGGCACGGCGCGCTGACGCTGGCGATGAGCTTTCCCGGACGCTTCCGCTCCGTCTCTGCCTTTGCGCCGATCTGCCATCCTACGGCATCGGATTGGGGGCGGCGCCAGTTCACCGCCTACCTTGGGGCGGATGAAGCGACCTGGGCGCCGCATGACGCCACGCTGCTGATGCGCAAGCGCGGGTTTGACGGACCGATGCTGATCGACCAGGGCACAGCCGACCAGTTCATCGACACTCTGAAACCCGAGGCGATGGCCGAGGCGATGGCAGCGCGTCGTCAGGGCGGCGCCTTCCGCATGCAGAAGGGGTACGACCACAGTTACTTTTTCGTCGCCACCTTCATGGAAGAACATATGGCCTTCCATGCGGGCGCGCTGCATGCCTAAGATCTATATCGATGCCGACGCCTGCCCGGTGAAGGCAGAGGCTGAGCGCGTGGCCTTGCGCCACGGCATCGGCATGGTTCTGGTGTCGAACGGCGGCATTCGCCCTTCGCCGCATCCGCTGGTGGAAAGCGTGTTCGTGCCCGATGGGCCGGATGAGGCGGACAAGTGGATTGCCGAGCATGCAGGCCCCGGCGATGTGGTTGTGACGGGCGACATTCCCCTGGCCGCGCGCTGCATCGCGGGCGGGGCGCGGGTGGTCAAACACAATGGCGAGGAACTGACCGAGCGGAACATCGGCACGATCCTCGCCTCGCGCGATCTGATGGCCGACCTGCGCGCCGCCGACCCCTTCCGCCAGGGCGGCGGCCGCCTGTTCAGCAAGGCCGACCGATCCCGGTTTCTCGACGTGCTCGACCGGGTTGTGCGCGCGGCGAACGGGTGATGTCGCGGGCGGAACAGAAACTGCCATGCCTTCGCGGTCATCTGGGGGCATGAAACCCCGTTCTCGAAGTACGGTCCTGACCGGCATCCTTCTGGCGCTTGGCGGATCACTGGTGCTGTCGGTCAACGACCTGTCGATCAAGTATTTGTCGGGTGATTATGCCCTGCATCAGGTGATCCTGACCCGCGCCTTCATCGGCCTCGGCTTTCTGTTCCTCTTGATTACGGTGAACCGGGCGCGCAACGGGCAGGGGTTCGGGCAGCTGCTGACCCGCCGCCCGAAGGACCATCTGATCCGCGTGGGATTTGTGATGGTATCGAACGTCAGCTATTTCCTGGGCCTGGCCGCCCTGCCGCTCGCCGATGCGGTGGCTGTGGCCTATGTGAGCCCCCTTTTGGTCACGCTGCTGTCGGTAGTGGTCCTGGAGGAAAAGGTCGGCCCGCGCCGTTGGGCTGCGGTGGCGGTGGGCATGGTGGGCGTGATCATCATGCTGCGGCCGGGGTCGGGGGTGATCCAGCCTGCGGCGCTTCTCGTGTTGGTTTCTGCGTTCTGTTACGCCTCCAGCCACATGATGACCCGCCGTATGCGCGACACCGAAAGCGCCATCGCCCTCAGCTTCTATGTCCAGATCGGCTTTGTCACCGTCAGCACCTCGATGGGCCTGCTGGTGGGCGACGGGCATCTCGCGCAGGATGACGGGCTGCTTGCCTTTCTCTTCCGCCCCTGGATCTGGCCGCCGCTGGCCGACTGGCCCGCCTTCATCGGCGCGGGACTGGCGGTGGCGATTGGCGGGCTGATGGTCAGCCAGGCCTACCGGACCTGCGAGGCCGGGCTGATTGCGCCCTTCGAGTACATCGGGATGCCGATGGCAATCCTTTGGGGGATCGTGATTTTCGGCACCTGGCCGGATGCCACAGGCTGGCTGGGGATTGCCTTGATCTGCGGGGCCGGGCTTTATGTGCTGTGGCGGGAAACGATCAGGAAACAGGAGCGTACGGTTGGAACCTCAAGCAGTGGTCTTTGACATCGGCAATGTCCTTGTGGGCTGGGTGGCCGAAGCGTTCTACGATACCCGCATCGGCGAAGCGCGCCGCCGCCGCCTGTTCGACGAAGTGCCGCTGCACGCGGTGAACCTGGAAATTGACCGGGGCGCCCCCTTTCGCACCTCGATCGAGGCGCTGGCGGCCGCGCATCCCGATTGGGCAGCCGAGATCCAGTGGTGGCACGATGATTGGGCCGCGATGTTGCAGCCCGAGATCACCCATTCCTCGACCTTGCTTCGCCGCCTGCGTGGCAAGGGTATTCCGGTTTTTGCCCTGACGAATTTTGGCGCCGAAACGCTGGAGATCGCGCGGGCGATGTACCCGGTCCTGAAAGAGTTTGACCGCGCCTATGTCTCGGCCGAGCTTGGGCTTCTGAAGCCCGACCCTGCGATTTACGCCCATGTCGAGGCCGATTGCGGCCTTGCACCCGGGGCGCTGATCTTTGCCGATGACAAGCCCGAGAATGTAGCCGCTGCCATCGCGCGCGGGTGGAAGGCGCATGTGTTCGACGGCCCCGAGGGATGGGCCGCCCGCCTGGTGGCGGAAGGATTGCTGAACGCAGAGGAGGCACGGGCATGAGCATGGAGATCATCGGCAAGGAAGCTGAGGCGGTTCTGGACTGGATGGAGCTGACGCGCGCCATCGAGGCGGGCCACCGCCTGGCAAAGGCCGAGGTCGCGGACATCTTGCTTTATCGCGGGGAGGATACGCTTCTCAGCCGCGCGGCATGGGTGTCGGGGCTGGGGCAACTGGTGAAAACGGGGGCGATCTTTCCGGGCAATGCGGCGAAAGGAAAACCCAACGTCAACGGCGCCGTGTCGGTGTTTTCCGATGACACCGGCGAGCTTTCGGCGCTTCTCGACTTTCACCTCGTGACGAAATGGAAAACCGCGGGCGACAGCCTTCTGTCCGCCTCGCGCCTTGCCCGCAAGGACTCGCGCAACATCCTGCTTGTCGGGGCAGGCACGGTCGCACGGTCGATGGTGCAGGCCTATGGCGCGGCCTTCCCGGGCGCGCGCTTTACCGTCTGGTCGCGCAACCCGGCGACGGCCGAGGCAATGGCGGGCCCTCTTGGGCTGGCCGTGGCGGAGGATCTTGAGGCCGCCGTGCGCGCCGCCGACATCATCTGCACCGCCACGATGAGCGCGTCCCCCATCGTGCTCGGTGCCTGGCTGCAGCCCGGCCAACATCTCGATCTGATTGGCGCCTATACCCCCGCGATGCGCGAGGTGGATAACGAGGCGATGGCCCGCTCCCGCGTCTTTGTCGATGCGCGCGTGACAACGGTGCACGAAATCGGCGACCTGATCGAGCCGATCAAGGCGGGCGTCATGACCGAGGCAGACGTGCTGGGCGATTTCTACGACCTTGCCTCCGGGGCGTTCACCCGCCGGTCCGATGACGAAATTACCATCGCCAAGAACGGCGGCGGCGCGCATCTGGACCTGATGACCGCGACCTACATCCTGCAGAAATGGCGCGCCACCTAAGATAATGGCGGTGCTGGGCCATAAAAGCACCTTGCGCCTGGCCATCTTTCGAACGGTGCTCTGCATCATGGAACTGTGGGACCTGGCGGGGCCCCGTCGGCGGGTCGAGGTGACCCGGCTGGTGCGATAAACCAACAACCTTGCGCCGGTCGTGATCGATTCTGCGTTGGTCAGGCTGGTGTTTCCGATCACCGTAGTCGGCCTTGCCCTTCAGGGACAGAAGCAGGGCTGGGGTGTTCTCGGCCTCGTCAACCTGCCTTTCTGGGTTGAGGTGGGGCCGGCCTATTTGCTGTAGGGCGTGGTCGCGCGGTGAACAAGAGCTGACACCGAAGCAAAGGCACGCCGGTTTGCAAGGATGGGCGGGATTTTGGTCGGAGCGAGAGGATTCGAACCTCCGACCCCCTGCTCCCGAAGCAGGTGCGCTACCAGACTGCGCTACGCTCCGACCGTGGCGCAGGGGTTAAACGCTTGCTCTGTGCTTGACAAGGGGGCGCGGGGTGCAAAAGGCGGGGGTGCCGCCCCCTTGGGACGTGCAATCCGTTTCCCCCGGGATACTTGACCAGGGAAGAACAGGGAAAAGGCGGGGCGCAACTGCAGGGCGACGGCGTCCACGCTCAATCCACGTCGACGGTGCCCGGCTCCGCCTCAGCCTGCCGCCGGTCGAAGACACGGTTCCAGATGCTGCTTTTCGGAAGAGACGCGGTGTCGTAGCGCGACGGGCCTTCGGTCACGGGCCGGTTGCGCGAGACTGAGGGTTTGTCCTCGCGCAGCACGATGTAGATGCCCGAGGCGATGATGACGGCGGTGCCGATGGCGGTGCGGATGTCGATGCTTTCGGCAAAGAACAGCCAGCCAAAAACGATGGCCCAGATGATCTGCGAATACTGCATCGGCGCCACGATCACTGCGGGCGCCCGCCGGTAGGCCGCGATCAGGAACAGACCGCCGCCCACGCCAAGCGCGGACATCAGCGCCAGAAGCCCCAGATGCTGGATCGGCATCGGCACATAGACAAACGGCAAGAGCACCACCATCACCACGAAGTTTGCCACCATCGGATAGAGCATCAGCACGATCGAGCGTTCCTCCTTGCCGATCTTGCGCACGATGACCGAGGTGGTGGCCCCCATCATGGCCGCGACAAGGGCTGCGAGGTGCCCCAGGCTGAACTCTGCGCCGCCGGGTTGCAGCACGATCAGCACGCCTAAGAGGCCCACAACCACAGCCACGCCGCGATGCAGCCCGATCCGCTCGCCCAGAAGCGGGATCGCCATCAGCGTGATCAGGATCGGCATCGCAAAGACGATGGCGTAGACCTGCGCCAGTGGCAGGACGGAAAAGGCATAAAACCCCGTCAACGCGTTGATGACCCCGGTGGCCGAGCGCAGAAGCGTCCACCACGGGTGGCGTGGCACCAGATTGCCATCGGTCCGGTCGCTCATCAGCATCACGGTGACCAGCGGAAAGCCCAGAAGCACCGAATAGAAGATCAGTTGCACCGGACTGTACGAGCTGCCCAGGAATTTCACCAACAGATCGTGGGTGGCATAGACGCCAAAAGCCGCAAGCGAAAGCAGCGCCCCTTGCAGGTTGGTCGAAACAGCAGCCATCGCGGAAGATTCCAAGGGTCGCGGAAAACGCGAGCCGGTCCCCATACCTTGCGCCAAACACGCACGGTTGCAAGACCGGGCAGCCGTAAAATCTGCGCTTCTGGCCGGAAGGATCAGACAGGCTTATCCTGTCGCGCCACGATGACGATACCCGCCGCGATGATCATTGCCGTGCCGAGGATCGCCTGCCGGGTCATCGTCTCGCCAAAGAACAGCGCGCCGAAGATCGCGGCCCAGAGGATCTGGCTGTATTGCATCGGGGCTACCACGATGGTGGGCGCATGACGGTAAGCCGCAATGATCAGAAGATACCCAAGGAACCCCGCCAGACCCATGAGCGCGGTCAGACCCAAGTCGGCGGCAGGCATCGGCACGTAGATGAACGGCAAGACCGCCGCCGCAACCAGCAGTTGGGCGAGCAACGGGTAGACCTGCAGCACGATGGCCCGCTCCACCCCGCCTGTCATCCGGATGATGAGATAATTCGCAGCGCCCACGATTGCCGCACCCATCGCCGCCAGATGGCCCCATTGCGGCTCTGCCCGCCCCGGCTCCAGCGCGATGATAACCCCGATCAGCCCAGCCAGAACGGCGCCACCCCGAATGAGGTCGATCTTTTCCTCGAGGATCGGTACTGCGAGCAGGGCAATGAAGAGTGGCATCGTGAAAAAGACCGCATAGCACTGCGCCAGGGGCAGGACGGAAAAGGCATAGGTGCCCAGAACGCCATTGATCACCACTCCCACGCAGCGCAGGGCCGTCAGGTCCGCACGACGGGGGCGCAGGCTCTGCTCCGCTCCGTCCGCCATCGCGTAGACGAGCGCCACCGGGCAGGTCATCAGCGTGACAAAAAAGATGATCTGGAATGGGTTGTGGCCTGTGCCAAGAAACTTGATCGACATGTCGACCGCCGCGAACATGCCAAAGGCCGCAAGGGCCAGCAGCGCCCCGGAAAGGTTGGTCGAGAGACGGGGCATCGCGGAAAATCCAGATCGCGCGGAGTGGAGTCGCCGCAGGACCCAGCCGTCGCGCCAATCCGCCCGGTTTGCAAGGCCCGCCGCGCAGTTTTCCGGGAAGTTCTCGGGCGCGCTCCCATCTCGACCGAGCAATGCGGACCGGGCAGGACTGATCGGGCAGGATGCCACGGGCGGGACTGGGCCGCCTGTGGTCTTGCTCCAAAAGGTTCAGCCAAGGATGCCGGGCAGGGCGAAACCTCGCAAGACCTCGGCCGGGGTGGCAGCGCGCTTGCCCTCGCGCTGTGCCAGCAGGACCTCGACCGCCCCTGTCCCGCAGGCGATTGTCATGCCGCCCAGGACCTGCCCCGGCACGCCCGCACCCGGGGCCAGACGAGAGCGCAAAAGCTTCATCCGTTCCCCCGCCACCTCGCACCAGGCGCCTGGGAAGGGCGAAAGACCGCGGATTTGCCGGTCAACCTCGAACGCAGGACGAGTCCAGTCGATGCGCGCCTCGGACTTGTCGATCTTGGCGGCATAGGTGACGCCCGTCCGGGGCTGCGGCGCGGGCGCAAGTGTTGGCAGGGTGTCGAGCGCCTGCAAGATGAGCCGAGCGCCGAGCGAGGAGAGGCGGTCATGCAGATCTGCTGTCGTCTCTTCGCGCCCGATGGACAGAGCCTCGCGCATCAGCACCGGGCCGGTGTCGAGCCCCGCGTCCATCTGCATGATGCAGACGCCGGTTTCGCTGTCCCCCGCCAGGATCGCCCGATGGATCGGTGCGGCCCCGCGCCAGCGCGGCAAGAGCGAAGCGTGGACGTTCAGGCAGCCCTGCCGAGGCGCATCAAGAATGGCCTGCGGCAGGATCAGCCCGTAGGCCACAACCACAGCCACGTCGGCATCTGTGGCTGCAAAGGCGGCAATTTCCGCCGGGTCGCGCAGGCGGGCCGGGTGGCGGACAGGCAGGCCAAACGCCTCGGCCTGCAGCTGTACCGGGCTTTTGCGGTCGGCCTTGCCGCGGCCAGCGGGGCGGGGGGGCTGGCAGTAAACGGCCAGCACCTCATGGTGCAGGGCTAGTGCGGCCAGCACCGGCACGGAAAACTCGGGCGTTCCCATAAAGACGATCTTCATCTCCGCCGCGCCAGCTTTTCCGACCGTGCGATCAGCATCTTGCGCTTGAGGGGCGAGAGGTGGTCGAAATACATCCGCCCCGCCAGATGGTCGATCTGGTGCTGGACGCTCGTGGCCCAGAGGTCGACGAAATCGCGATTCTCCCATGCACAATCGGCATTCAGGTAGCGCACCGTGACGGCCCTCGGGCGGCGGATCACGGCTGCCACACCGGGCAGATTGGGGCTCGCCTCCTCATGCTCGCGAAACTGGCCGCTTGCATGCAGTACTTGCGGGTTCGCCATCAGGATCGCGCGGCCGCGCTGGTCAGAACAATCTACCACCGCCAGTTGCAAGGGCACGCCGATCTGCACGGCGGCGAGGCCATAGCCCGGCATCGCCTCCATCACCTCGACCATATCGGCCCAGAGGGCGCGGACTTCGTCGGTGATTGCGGGCACCTCGGTTGCTGGCGCCCGCAGCACCGGGTGGGGCCATGGAACACAAGGCTTCATGCGATCGCGGCCACGGCTTGGGCGCGTGCTTCGGGCGAGAGATGGTCGAGTGTCACCACCCCGCGCAGATGGTCAATCTCGTGCTGGGCGCAGATGGCGGCGAAGCCGGTCAGTGTCTCTTCTTGCCGGGCGCCGGAAAGGTCGCGCCAGCCAATGCGCACCGCCTCGGCCCGGCTGACCATCGTGGTCACGCCCGGGATCGAAAGGCATCCCTCAGGCCCCATGACACAGACCGGCGAAGACCAGAGCACCTCAGGGTCAAGGAAGATCCGTGGCGCGGGCATGCCCTCTTTCCATGTCACATCCATCACGAACATTGCCCGCGCCACACCCACCTGCGGGCCGGCAAGGCCGCGGCCCGGTGCGGCATACATCGTCTCCAGCATGTCAAAGGCGAGCCGGCTCATGTCGTCCTGCCCGACGGGGGCACAGACTTCGGACAGGATCGCCTCGGGCCACAGGCGGATGGGCAGGACCGTCATCCCTCATTTCCCTGATCGCGCGCCCGTTCGCGTTTCAATTTTTCCATCCGGCGGGTGATCATCTGCCGTTTCATCAGGCCCAGGTAATCAATGAAAAGCTTGCCGTTCAGATGGTCAATCTCGTGTTGCACGCAGGTGGCCCAGATACCCGCAAACTGTTCTTCCTGTTCCGCGCCGTCGAGGTCGGTCCAGGCAACGCGCACTTCGGCAGGGCGCTTTACATCGGCGTACTGGTCGGGGATCGACAGACACCCCTCTTCATAGATCGCCATGTCCTCGGACCCCCAGGTCACGCGCGGGTTCACCAGAACCATCGGGCGCGGCGGGCCGTTCTTGATGCAATCCATCACAAACATCCGCTTCATCACGCCGACCTGCGGGGCGGCAAGGCCGATACCCGGCGCGAAATACATCGTCTCCAGCAAGTCGGAGGCCAGTTTTCTCACCTCCTCGGTGATTGTGGCGACCGGCTCGCAGGTCCGTTTCAGACGTGGATCAGGATGGATGAGGATGCTGCGTATCATGGAAAGGGATTTACGGCGCAGCCCGCTTTGGTGCAAGAGGAAGAGATGGCGCCTGAAACCGGTGGCGCGCAGCGAGTACGATGATGACCCTATTCTGGATTTCCGACTTGAGGTTGTAAGTTGTTCCGATTTTTGGCCAGGAATAGGGATGAAATCCCGACAACTGTAGGTTACTCGGAACGCAGACCCATAAACGCTACGGATGCAGCATGAGCTTTGATACCCCTATTCCGCGCAAAGGCACCCATTCATACAAATGGGACATGATGGAAAAACTCTACGACGTTTCCCCCGACGAGGGGATCGCGATGTGGGTGGCGGACATGGAATTCCGCCCGCCAGCCGAGGTGCAGGCCGCGCTGGAGCGGATGACATCCCTGGGGGTCTACGGCTATTTCGGCGATGACAGCAAGTATCTGGATGCCATCCGCTGGTGGATGGCCACCCGCCACGGCTGGACGGTGGAGCGGGAGCATATCTTCACCACGCATGGTCTGGTGAACGGCACCGCGCTTTGCGTGCAGGCCTTTACCGCGCCGGGTGACGGCGTGGTGCTGATGACGCCGGTCTATCACGCCTTTGCCCGCATTATCCGCGCGGCGGGGCGCGAGGTGGTGGAATGCCCGCTGGCCAATGTGGCCGGGCGGTACGAGCTGGATATCGACGGCTGGGACGCACAGATGACGGGGCGGGAAAAGCTTCTGATCCTGTGCTCGCCGCACAATCCGGGCGGCCGGGTCTGGTCGCGGGAGGAACTGCTGGAGATCGCGGGCTTTGCGCTCCGCCACGATCTGATCGTGGTATCCGACGAGATCCACCATGACCTCGTGATGCCGGGCAATCGCCACGTGCCGATGACCGTGGCTGCGCCGGGCATCGCCAGTCGGCTGGTGATGATGACGGCCAGCACCAAGACCTTCAACATCGCGGGTGCCCATCTTGGCAACGTGATCATCGCCGACCCGGCCTTGCACGCCCGTTTTGCCCGCGTGATGGAGGCGATGGGGATCTCGCCCAACTCTTTTGGGATGCACATGGCGACGGCGGCCTATTCGCCGGGGGGCGCCGTCTGGGTCGATGAACTGACGGCCTATCTCGACGAAAACCGAAAGGTGCTTGATGCCGGGATGAACAGCATTCCCGGGGTACGCTCGATGCCGCTGGAGGCGACCTACCTTGCCTGGGTGGACTTTGCGGGCACGGGGATGAGCCGGACCGAGTTCACCGACCGGGTTGAAAAGGTCGCCAAGATCTGCACCAACCATGGGGTCAGCTTCGGTCTGGGCGGCGAAAGCTTCCTGCGGATCAACATCGCCTGCCCCCGTGCGCAGGTGGAAGACGCCGTGGCCCGCATCCGGCACGCCTTCCGGGACTTGCAATAGCGGCGCATGGCGGCACTGCTCGCCTGCGTGCGGACCGTGACGCCCAAGGTTAAACCGCCGTTTCCGCGTTGACGGCGGCCCTCAAGGCAACCCGGAAGGAGAAGATATGAGCAACTTCGGCGACGATCTTATCCAGGCAACGACCGAGGCCCTTGCCCACGCAAAGGGCGTAGGCCCCGCCATCGTCCAACATCCCATTGCCCAGCGGGAAGTGCGGGAGAAGGCACATCTGACGCAAGCGCAGATGGCCCCGCTGAGGGGCATGAGCCTGTCCGGCCATCGGAAGTGAGAACAAAGGCAGCGCCGGGTCTGCGGACCGACGGCAACCCTGCTGCGGTTGATTGAGAAAGAACCTGACGCGGTGAGACGGGCACATTTGACATAAAACCGGCTTTCGCAGCGGCAGATCAATGTCCGTCAAAAGGGGTAGAGTTCACCATTTCAAAGTAAGCACTCCTTAAAAGTAATTCGATAATATACATTGGATGTACCCCGTTGAGGGATCCCATGTCGCTGATCAACCCTACCTCGAATAGTTCAACATCCGTCGCCTTGCGGCTCTTGACCGATGCCGCGGCAAAGCAATCGAGCCCATTAATTGGAACGCAACCCAATTGCGCCACCAGCACAATGAATTCCTCCACACCGAAGGCCGCCACTCCTTCAAGTGACATCAAGATCCTCCTGAGCCTTGCAGCCGCAGAGCAAGCCTACGTGTTCCATCCCGGATGATCGCAGAGACCCTCGGCGATCTGCGTTTTTCATGGCAAGATCGGTTCTGAGGGACATTCTGCGCGGGGTGCGTCCATGCTGATCCATCTTCGCAAGCAAGCGACGATCGAGCCATTGTCCGCCATTGGTTCGAGGACGATGGC
>Ga0105047_10001340_pt1 | contig 43890 bp, 41 predicted proteins | sample MAT04_FD_78384 | JGI IMG/M metagenome (GOLD analysis project Ga0105047, IMG submission 78384) | Freshwater microbial communities from Lake Fryxell liftoff mats and glacier meltwater in Antarctica - MAT-04 (megahit assembly) | ecosystem: Environmental > Aquatic > Freshwater > Ice > Liftoff... | reverse complement strand
GGCGTCGTCAAGAACATCACAGATTTCGGTGCATTCATCGATCTCGGTGGCGTGGACGGCCTGCTGCACATCACCGACATGTCGTGGGGCCGTATCTCGCATCCAAGCGAGATGGTCCAGATTGGCATGGAGCTCGAAATCAAGGTGCTTGACATCGATTGGGAGCGCGAGCGCATCTCGCTCGGCCTCAAGCAACTCCAGTCGTACCCGTGGAAGGACGTGGCGGCCAAGTACCCGGTCGGCACACGCGTCAACGGCAAGGTTGTCAGCATCACGAACTACGGCGCATTCATCGAGCTGGAGCCGGGCATCGAAGGCCTCGTGCACATCAGCGAAATGAGCTGGACGCGCAACGTCCGTCACCCAAGCAAGATTGTCTCGATCGGCGAAGCCATCGAAGCCGTCGTGCTCAAGGTCGACGAGACGGAAGAAAAGATCTCACTCGGCATGAAACAGACCGAGCAGGATCCGTGGGTCATTCTGCCGCTCAAGTACCCGGTCGGTACGCGCATCAATGGCAAGGTTCGCAACCTCACGAGCTTCGGCGCGTTTGTTGAAATCGAACCCGGCATTGACGGCCTCATTCACATCTCCGACATGTCCTGGACGAAGCGCGTTCAGCATCCGTCGGAAGTCGTGAAGAAGGGCGACGCGGTTGACGTGGTCATCCTCAACATCGACAGCGAAAACAAGCGTATCTCGCTCGGTCTCAAGCAGGCCGAAGAAGATCCGTGGCTGAAAATTGGTGAGACGTACCCGGTGGGTACCGAATTGCCAGCGACAGTCGTTCGCCTCATGGACAAGGGTGTCGTGGTCGACCTCGGCAACGATATCGAGGGCTTTGTGCCGGTGAGCCAGTTGAATCCAGAGGGAACGGTTACGAACCCCGCAGACTTTGCCTGGGAAACCATGAAGCTCAACACACGCGTGCTCGAGGTGGATCCCATTCACCGCCGCATCGTGATGTCGGTGGTGGACGTGCCGGAAGATCAGCCGCCCAAGCCGGATACGCCAAGCAAGGTGCACAGCTCCGAAGACGAACTCGGGTTGTAAACCTCGCACTACTGTCGAAAACGCCTCCGGGATCTCAAGATTCCGGAGGCGTTTTTGATTTCACATATTCCTAATTGCGCTTCATCATGCCGGTACCCTCGTGAAACCATCTGCCAATAGCGTCATCCAACGTGCCGCGTTGATCGTGGCGGTGTGCCTGCTCTCGTCAACTTTACAGGCACAGGGCACACAGACTGAACCGTCAAAGAAATACTGTTGGCGCGGACAGCCGATACCGGCGTGCGACCGGTTCCTGCTCACAGAGTTCGGCTTCTATCGCAGCATTGTCCAACCGGCGGCCACAGTAACGTACAGTTGGTATCCCGACTCCACGCAGCAGTCGAGCTACCAAATTCGCGACACCCCATGGAATTTCACCTGGGAAGTTGGCGGCATGGTTAACGCCAACGCCCGCACCGCAGTTGGTGCGACAATTCTGCTCGGCGCCAACGATGACGGTGGCACCGTCGGTATAAAAGCGCGTTATCGCCGTTGGCTGAATTCCGATGGCATCGCTCTGGACGTCGGCGCGGGTGTCCGCACCTCGCAGTCCGACCGCGGAACCAACGCCACGTACTTGGGCCCGTCCTCGTCCACCTTCACTGATCAGGCTCCGCCGCCTGCATTCACCGGCGACGTTGCCATCAATGCGCGCGACTATGTGTCGCTGGTTGCGCGTGTAGACATTGCCAGGTTTGATAACCGCTACCAACCGAACATCTCGCTTGGGGTTCGTGCGGGATCAATACCGGCCGTGATCGGGACGGGTGCGTTGGCCACCACCTACGCCGCGCTCATTACGCTGTTCCTGATTGCCTGGAACGACTGAAACCCTATTGGCCCCAATGCTGGCACGTCGCCTAAATACGAAAGCCCCGACCATTATGGAGATTGTCGGGGCCTTTTAACGCAGCTGTACGGTTACTTGCTGTAATCCTGTCCAATCAACAATCCCGGCGAGTCGCCGCCGCTTGGGCTCTTGAATTTCGTCTTCGGCGGGCTGGCCTTCAGTTCACCTTGCGGCGGGCGGAACGAAATGATCGTGAGAATGGTGAAGACGACGAACGAAAAGCCGAGTGTCACACCCGCCGTGAATGTCGCCTTGTTGAACTGCTGTAGCATCCGATCCTGCACCACTTTCTTCAGCTGCAGCGCATCCATTGCGAACAGACCCATCGAGACGAGCAGCGTAAGCGTGGTCAGCGCCGCTACCACTCCAACCACGCGTGACACGTTCTTGTGACCGCATGATCGGGCAACCGCGAGCGCGAGCACCAGCCCGATGAACGGCAGCATCAGAATACCTGACATCCCACTCGTCGCCTTATACCGCCATTCCAGCGAAGTGAGTTGCAATGGCCAGATTCCGGCCATTGCCTGAAAATAGGGAACAAAGAACAACACAAACGCACACAGATACAGAAGGCGCCGGGCACCGTCATCGCTATGGATATCGAACGCGCTGGACTGGGACATATGGGTGGGGTAGTGGAAGCAAGCGAGACTGCGTCACTAATGGTCTGGCCGGAGCCAGAGGCCATCTGTTGAGCATCATCTTGAGAATGGACGGATAATGTCGCTTTGAGTCACAGAGGGCCAGCGGTGAAACAGGGAAAGCGCCAGAAATATGGCACACACGAGCTCCAAACGCCTCCACGGTGACACAACCGTGGCGTGCCGTGACGAGTCGCTCAAGCTCGTGCGGCCAGACGCCGACCACTACACCTGAACCCCCTAGACCGTTTCCTGCTTGTGTCTCTCCATCCCGGCCCGTGGTCATGCTCCAGCACTTCTCAGGGAAACCTTGCTCCGGCTCCGTACAATGCTCGCGGCTGCGGTTAGCCGCCGCGATTCTCGCGTTGGCGCTCGCCGTGGGACCGATGACCACAAGCGCAGCGGCGCAGGACGACAAGGTCTACAACATCGCCGAACTGACGAATCCACCAAAAATCTCGTCAAGCGCGATAGCCGCGAAGTTGATCCTGGATTCCTATCCAGAGGAGTTGAAGCGCCGCAAAGTTGGCGGTTTGGTCGAACTCCAGTTTGTGGTGGATGCACAGGGCAATGTTGTGGCCGGGAGCGTTGAGATCGTCGATGCGACGCAGACGGCGCTGGCTGAAGCCGCCAAGAAAGTGGTCACGCGATTCACGTTTGAACCTGGCAAATTGAATGGCACTAAGGTCAAGACGAAGGTGGTACTCCCGATCGTCTACAAAGCGATGTAGGTGTCGCCGGTGGTCCCATGTGATAACACGCGCCCCTGATTCCGCACGGAGTCAGGGGCGTTTACTGGTTTGAGGCTGCGGCAATCGCTAGCTTGCCACCCTATGTCCATGCGCGAAAAACTCGATCAGTTAGCCCGAGCCCGCAATGCTGCGGAGCAGGGCGGCGGCGCTGCCCGACTGGCAGCCCAACATGCGAAAGGCAAGCTCTCCGCCCGCGAGCGGCTTGAGGTGCTGCTCGACGAAGGGTCGTTCGTCGAACTTGACCGGTTCGTGACGTCTCGTGATGAAACCGACAGTCCCATCTACGGTGACGGCGTCGTTACCGGGTACGGCCGAATTGACGGCCGCATCGTCTACGTCTTCTCGCAGGACTTCACGGTTTTTGGCGGCTCGTTGTCCGAAGCCCACGCCACCAAGATCTGCAAGATGATGGACCTCGCGGTCCGAAACGGCGCGCCAGTGATTGGCCTCAACGACTCGGGTGGCGCGCGTATTCAGGAGGGGGTCGTCTCGCTTGGTGGCTATGCCGACATTTTCCTGCGCAACACCCTTGCGTCGGGTGTCGTGCCACAAATTTCGGCGATCCTTGGGCCGTGCGCTGGTGGTGCTGTGTATTCGCCCGCTATTACCGATTTCATCTACATGGTGAAAGGCACGAGTTACATGTTCGTGACTGGTCCCAACGTGGTGAAGACGGTCACCCACGAAGACGTGACGATGGAGCACCTGGGCGGCGCGGACACGCACGCGAGTACCAGCGGCGTGGCCCACTTTGCGTGTGAATCAGAATTGGCGTGCTTGCAGCAGATTCGCGAACTGTTTCACTATGTGCCATCCAACAATCTCGAAGAAGCGCCGCGCGGAACGAGTGTCGATCCGCGCGATCGTCGTGAGGAAGCGCTGCTCGACATCATTCCGGAAAATACGAACAAGCCGTATGACATGCACGACGTTATTCGACGCATCGTCGATGACGGCACGTTCTACGAAGTGCAGCCAGACTACGCCGGAAATATCCTCGTGGGATTTGCACACCTGGGTGGCAACAGCGTTGGTATCGTGGCCAATCAACCAGCCGTGCTGGCGGGAGTGCTCGACATCAATGCATCGCTCAAAGCCGCACGGTTTGTGCGCTTTTGTGATTGCTTCAACATCCCGATCGTCACGTTTGAGGATGTTCCGGGATTCCTTCCGGGCACCGCGCAAGAACATGGCGGCATCATCAAGCACGGTGCAAAGTTGTTGTACGCGTACTGCGAAGCCACCGTGCCCAAACTCACCGTCATCACGCGCAAGGCGTACGGCGGTGCGTACGACGTGATGAGTTCGAAACACATTCGCGGCGATTTCAACGTGGCGTGGCCGTCGGCCGAAATTGCGGTGATGGGACCGAAAGGCGCGGTGGAAATCATCTACAAGAAAGAGATTTCGGAGAGTGCCAATCCGCAGCAGGCGCTGGATGATCGCGTGGCCGAGTACACGGAAAAGTTTGCGAATCCGTACATCGCCGCCGCGCGCGGTTACATCGATGACGTGATTGATCCGCGCGACACGCGTCCTCGGCTCATCGATGCGCTTGAAATGCTGCGCGGCAAACGCGACAAGAATCCGCCGAAGAAACACGGCAACCTTCCGCTCTGAGGCGACCCTGATGATTGGAAAGTTGCTGGTGGCGAATCGCGGCGAAATTGCGCTGCGCGTGATTCGCGCCTGCCAGGAGTTGGGCGTCAGAACCGTCGCGGTGTATTCCGATGCCGACGCGCACGCACCGCATGTGCGTGAAGCGGACGAAGCGGTGCGTATTGGTCCACCACCGTCGCGTGACAGCTATCTCGTCGGAGCGAACATCATTGAAGTCGCCACACGTGTTGGCGCCGATGCAATTCATCCGGGGTACGGCTTTTTGTCTGAGCGCGGATGGTTTGCGCGCGCGGTACGCGATGCGGGATTGATCTGGGTTGGGCCCCCGGCTGAAGCGATCGAAGCGATGGGTTCCAAAACGGCCGCGCGTCAACTCGCGATTGCCGCGGGTGTGCCGGTGGTTCCGGGCACGACCGAAGGGCTGCGTGATGCGGAGGAAGCCAGGGAAATTGCCGCGAAGTACGGCTACCCCATTTTGCTCAAAGCCGCAGCCGGCGGCGGCGGCAAGGGGATGCGCATTGTGCGCTCCGACGCTGAAATGTCCGATGCACTCGATTCCGCCAAGCGTGAATCGAAGAACGCGTTTGGTGATGACGCCGTGTACGTCGAGAAGTACATCGAAGGACCCCGTCACATTGAGATTCAACTGCTCGCAGACGCGCACGGCAACTGTCTGCACCTGGGCGAACGCGAGTGTTCGATACAGCGGCGTCACCAAAAGATGATAGAGGAAGCACCAAGCGTTGCCGTGTCGCCGGAGTTGCGCGGGCGCATGGGCGCGACGGCTGTTGCGGCAGCGAAAGCTGCGGGGTATGTGAACGCCGGCACGTGCGAGTTTCTGCTGGACAAAGACGGCAGCTATTACTTCCTCGAAATGAACACACGCATTCAGGTGGAACATTCCGTGACGGAGTTGGTCATGGGTATCGATCTGGTGCAGTGGCAAATTCGTATCGCGTCGGGCGAGAAGTTGCCGTTCGAACAGAAAACCTTTGTGCCACGCGGCTGGGCAATGGAGTGTCGCATTACCAGCGAAGATCCCGCGAACGGATTTTTGCCCAGCACCGGGCGTATCGAGTATCTGCATTTGCCAACCGGCCCTGGTGTCCGTTGGGATGGCGGTATCGAGCAGGGTAGCGAAGTCACCTTGCATTACGATCCCATGCTCGCGAAACTCATTGTGCATGCGCCTGATCGTGCACTCGCGGTCGCGCGCATGCATCGCGCACTGCTCGAACTCACCATCGACGGCGTCGAAACGTCGCGCGGTTTTCACCTGCGCGTGATGGAGCACCCCGAGTTTCAGCGAGGCGATATTTCCATTCAGTGGCTTGAACAGCATTTACCGGAGCTGACTGGTGCAAAGCCAACCGCTGATGCGTTGAAAGTGGCCGCGATCGCTGCGGCTCTGGTTGCGGATGCGGAGCGCGCGACGCCGCGCGGAATCCAATCCAACGGCGTTCGCAACGTCCAGGCGACCGTCGCGACACCGACGTCCGCTCACAACGACGCGTGGCGTACAGCAGCGTTGCGCGAAGGGTTGCGGTACTAATTGGACCGTCGATGATCGATTTTCGGCAGCGCGGCAAGACCGGCGCAAGCAAAGGTGGTGCAAGCAAAGGTGGTGCAAAAGGCGGCGCACACGAACGTGGCACAGGTCGTCGCTCCAGCGCGGGTGCCACAGGCACAGCGTCGTCAGGAATTCCTGGTGTGCGCGGCCCCTCAACGCGTTCGCCGGCGGTGCGCGCCCAATCGCGCATCGAAAGCTTGACCATCGAAGCGATTGCGGCTGGCGGTGATGGTGTTGGTCGCATTGACGGCCTGGCGGCGTTTATTCCGCGCACCGCACCAGGTGATGTGGTCGAAGCATCGTTGGTTTCGCACGGCCGGTTTGCGCGCGGACACATCACGCGTGTGCTGACGCCGTCACCGTCGCGCGTGACACCGTTGTGTGTTCACTACACCGGCGACGATTGCGGTGGATGTCAGCTGCAGCACTTGTCGGAACACGCGCAACTCGACGCCAAGGCGCGCATTGTTCGTGATACGCTCGCCCGCATTGGCAAGCGTGATGTCGAATTGCCGACCGTTGAGCGCAGCCCAAAGGCGTGGGATTACCGCCAGAAACTCACCCTCACGCTCGTTCGCAACTCGGCCACACGACAATGGATTGGCGGATTACACCCGCTGGGTCAGGCGGATTCTGTGTTTGCGCTGGAAGAGTGTCGCATTACCGATCCCGCACTTGTCGCGGCGTGGCACGCAGTGCGTACGGCGATGGCCTGGTTGCCTGACGGTCCATCACTGCGAATGACGTTTCGGCTGGTGCCTGACACAGATCGCGTCGCTCTCACCGTTGCCGGCGGCACAAGTTGGAAAGAATGGAAAACGTTTGCGGGTCGCATCAACATGCTTGGGGCGTTGTGGTGGATCTCGTCGGCCAACGAACGGTCGGAGCTGGTCGCGCCGCAAAGTTCATTTCAGAACACGGCAGTGAATTTTGTGCAGGTGAACGCGGCCATGGCGCAGGTGATGCACCAGCGGGTGTTCGACGCCGTGATGGAGTTCGCGCCGAAACACGTGGTCGATGCGTACGCGGGCACCGGCGAACTCTCGCTCGCGCTGACTGTGCGCGGTGTTTCCGTTTCGGCCATTGAGTGGGATCACGCGGCCGTTGCGTTGTTGCGTGCGGAGTTGCCGGAGGGTTCGGCAGCATTGGCTGCGCCGGTCGAAGAAATGATCGAACGCGCGATGTACGATCCCAGGCGGCCTGATGTGGTGGTGCTCAATCCACCGCGCGTTGGGGTGGATGCGTTTGTGACCAGTACACTCGAAGTGCAAGCGAAGGAAGGGCTTCGCGCCATCGTGTACGTGAGCTGTGATCCGGCAACGCTCGCGCGCGACTTGAAGCGCTTGCCGTCGTGGCGTATTCAGTCGCTGCGGTGTTTTGACATGTTTCCGCAAACCGCGCACGTCGAAACGGTTTGTGTTCTGATTCCGGAGGGTGCATGAAATACGTCGTCGAAATCAATGGCGAACGCGTGAACGTCGAACTCGATGGCGCAACCGCGATTGTCAACGGAGAACGCTTGAATGTCGACTTGCAGTCGATACACGGAACGCCGGTACGGCTCGTGCGCATTGGTGAAGCCATGCATCGCGTCGCGTCGCGCCGACAACCACACAACGGTCGCGGCTCATACGCGATTGACGTGGATGGTTTTCGTTATGAAGTGCTCACGCTTGACGAACGGACGCGGGCCATTCGCGATCTTTCGGCCAAGAGCGAAAAGGACAGTGGTCCCGCGCCGCTCAAAGCGCCAATGCCCGGACTCGTGGTGCGTATTGCAGTGGCGGTTGGAGACACGGTGGCGGCCGGACAGGCACTCGTGGTGGTTGAAGCGATGAAGATGGAGAACGAGTTGCGCGCGGCGTCGGCCGGGGTGGTGACGGCCATTCGTGCTGTGCAGGGGACTGCGGTGGAGAAGGGGGCGGTGTTGGTGGAGCTCGGAGCCGCTACATAACAATAATTGGTATTGTGTAACGCTCTTCGCCGAGGGGACACGTCACGATAATGGTCAACTTCACATTGCCCGACGGAAGGCCGGTCAAGGTGAGTGATTTCCGGTCCGCACTGATGCTGGGAGTCGTTTGTTTTAGCGCGCCCGATGCGTCCGTGTAATTGACGCTGAGATTGTCGCCGGCCGGGAAGTTACCATTGCTGAACGTGAATATACCGGCGACGGTGCTTGCGACTGATGTCCCGAAATACGTTTGACATGAGCCATTGGAGTCGTTTATATCGGGGTCTTTTTCGCAGGAGACCGAGAGGCTAACGGCCACCGCCAGCAATGCAGAACTACCAGTTCGAACGATACGTGAGCGTGTAAACATGCGGCCTCGTGTGGAGTGAGAAGCAGACATTGTCGTTGAACCGAGTGGATAGTAAAGCCGCGGTAGCCCATCCGCTTGCGCTCGCCGCTCAGTCGATTGATTCCTGGCACCGTAACATGCTCACTTCGCCCCGCCAGACACGACACCAATCTCCAGATCCATCACACCGCCTTGGTCACGAACTCTTTGAATTCTGACATCATGCTCAGGGTGCGTTCTCCGCGGGTGGGCAGTACCAAGCCGTTCCTTCATGATACGTTAAGGAGTTCATCTGGAAATTCCGGAAACTTCCCAGCTTGGGGCCGTGTTGGTTGACGACCGGCGCAGGGACATCTAAACTTTGAATTCACGCGCGTCGTTCTTCGCGTCCTTCGCGCCTTCGCGTGAACACCACCTTCACCAAATACGTGCACGTTTTATTGCCCGGCTCTAAGCCCGAGCACCGCCCATACTGAGACGTCATGTCCTTTCGCGTCAGTGCGACGGTGCTGTCTCGCCCGTATACGGTACCGGGCCACATAGTGCCGCCGGTCTTATTCATTTGAATCGAAAGTGTCGCCGTCGTGGCGGCGGGCGGGTTGTTGTTGCCGCCACCGGGAACCGCTGGATCGGCAGAGCCCCCACCGCACGCAATCAAAAGCAGCGCCAAACCTGGGCAGACGGCAATGCGCCTGGGAATCATGTTGCCCTATGGCATAGGTAGATCGGAAAACCCGATTCATCATGACGCTACGGGTAACCTGATTGCTTTGCAAGAGCGGGCGGTGGAGCAGGGGTCGGTCTTGATTGAACTCGGCCCGGCCTCCAAAACGGATTGATTTCGAAGCCGAGGCGCGCAGAGCTCAGACCGGATGAACCTCGACTGGCGGCAGATTTCGGCGTAAGCGGTTCATGCCTTTCACAATCATGAACAGCACCCAGGCGATTATGACGAAGGTCAGTACCTGATTCACGAACAAGCCATAGTTGATCGTCGGAGCGCCGGCGGCTTTGGCCGCGTCGAGGCTGATAAACGGTCCGCCCTTGAGCGTGATGAACAGATTCTTGAAGTCAACGCCGCCTATGAGCATCCCAATCGGTGGCATCAGGATGTCGTTGACGAGGCTATCAACAATTTTACCAAAGGCGCTGCCAATGATGACGCCGATGGCCAGGTCCATGACACTTCCTTTCGTGGCGAATTCCTTGAACTCTGACATCATGCTCATCGGGCTCTCTCTTGAGTGTGGGGGCAGTGGTGGGATGGCACAGTGTGCCGAGCGGCACCCATCTGTGCAATAGCGCCGCCCAGTAATTGCCCGTTGAGGGACCGTGAAGATCGCCAAAAGATATTCGGCGTCGCAGTGATCCCAACTACCTTCCGCGCGCCTGCGCCCTGAACAAATAACTCACTTTGGCAAACGCACCATCGCTCGTCCGCCGTGCATCCCCCGGACGCATCGTCGACGTCGCATCCAACGCCGTCCCATACCCGAGATACACGACGGTTCCCGGGCTCGGCAAATACGACATTAACCAATCCGCACGGCCAAGCAACGAACGCTTCGCGGCTTGCGTCGAATACACTCCATTGCTGCTGCGACTCAATAACGGCTGCTCGGTGCGCGGATCACGCAACACTGAACGATCGCGCGATTCCACCTGACCAACAAATCGCATAAACAGGGCGCGAGAAAACTGATATTCTAACCGCAGCCTCGGCACGACCTGCGTGCTGAACACGGTGCCATCGCGCTCACGTACAAATTGCTGATAGCGGAGCAAGGTGCCCACGCGCACACGCGGCGTAGGCCGCACATCCACTGTTGCTTCAAAGTCACGACGACGCACCGTCGCCGTTTCAAAAAACTCCGGCTCGCTGCCAGCGATCGTGGAAACGGTCGCGCCGAATTTCCGCCACTGTGGCGTCGTCAGACCGAACGTCACATTGCGCGTCTGCTGTTGGCCACTCGGTGTAAACGCAATAGTGTCGCGGCGATTCGAAGCGACGACGAACGCGCTCGCATAACGTCGTGGGTCGAACGACACCCACTGTACATCGGGGGTCACGCGAACCGTCCAACCGCCACGAATTTGCAGCGAGTTGTCGACAGAGATTTTCATTTCCAGCGGAGCATTGAGTCTTGCAAAGCCATTGTACGTCCAGAGCGTGGTCGCCGTCACGAAGTGCTGTCGCTGATCCCACCACCCGCCGCGTTTCCCAAAGCTGGTAAACCGCTGATTGATCTGGCCCTTCACAAAGTCCACCCGATTCACGAACCCCGACTGTGTCGCAAACTTTGGACTAAACGCCTGTAATCCGTATCGAAAACCGTAGCCACGCCCCGTACGGCCCAGGTTTGACTCCCATAACCCACCGGTGCGCGTCGTGCTGTCGCGCGTCACGCTCCCAGCCAGTCGCGTTTCGAAACTGTAAACCCTGCCAAATTGAATCCGCGAATCAAACCCGGCCACGCGATTGAACTTTGCCCCTTCAACGCGATCTGTGTACACCAGCCCTGCGTTGCTTTCAGTGCCAATATCGCGACGCATTCGCAAAATCGTAAACAGCGGATGCGTGCGCTTGTCAGCACTGCTCGATGTGGCATCGAGCGCGCTCAGGACGCCGATGTCGGTTCGCGGCAATTTTCCGGTGAGCTTGAGTGCGCCGAGGGGCTGCACGATTGAACGCGTGTTGACGAGCTTGTTCGGCGCGTCGAACTGCTCGCTGCCCTCGACAAAAAACGGACGCAATTCGGGAAAGAAATTCGCAAAACGCACATCACCTGGAATTTGGCCGACGTCGGTTTCCACCTGACTGAAATCAGGATTCACGGTTGCGTTCACCGTGAGATTCGCACTCAGCCCCCAACGCACATCGCCACTCGCTTCGCTGCGAGCGCCGTAGCGCCACGTTGGAACCGCCGACGATTGAGGCCCCCCGGTAATGGTCGTGACGGAGGTGGGTATCACATCGAGGACGAGGCCGCGCTTCATGCCACCGAGTCCGCGCAAATAACCCGCTTGCGGCAAGAATCCCTGACGCGCACGCGACGTCGGTGCCCAGGTATCCAGATAGCCGGTGTTCTGCGTCTGGCGAACAATCTGCAACCCCCAGTCCTGCGCGTCGCCCATCTGATACCGGATGGACTTGAACGGAATGCGCATCTCCACCTCAAAACCACCGTCGAGCAATCGTCCCTTCGACTGCCACACGTAATCCTGCGAGAGGTCTACCGCCTGAAGCGCGGCCTTGGAAACACCGGGACCCGGCGACTGCTCGCTGCGCATGCCATCCGATTGCACCCCCAGCGGATTGACGACAAACACAAACGATCGGCGGCGATCGTTGAACGTATCGAGATGCAGGGCCACCCAATCATCGTTCTGAATGCGATCTCGCTCTGCCAGCGTCGCGCGTACTGTGCCCGCGCGCGCCCACGCACGAATGCCCACGTACAACGCGTCGCTCGCGTACCAGAGGCGCACTTCGGTCGAATCGGCAGCGGGACGCCCGTCTACCGGGTTGTACGTCGTGAAACCGGTCAGTACACTCGCGCGCGACCACGCCGCTTCGTCGAGACGCCCATCTATTTCAACGCGTTCGGTGAGTCGCACGGCTTGCACATCCAGCTTGTGCGCCCGACCGACGTACACCATCGCCGATGGTCCCCGGGGCGGCGGGCTTGCCTCGACGGCGGACAACGTGGTGACCTGAAGAAACGCGAGCAGATGTGGGAGCATATCAGAAGCTAACGCGCAGCCTGACGCCGACGTTAAGCCTGACTTCGACCGGAGACGGCCGCTTTTGTCCCGCGGCCAAGCGAGCGTCAGTGGTCGTCGTTCCTTCCAGAGGCGTGACTCGTTGGTCTTGTGCCACTGGCGCGGATTGACAGAGGCTAACTCGTTGGCTACGTTGCGGATCTGTCCCAACTACCCTCGTCCTCAGCCGAATAGCCGCAAGGCGTTCGATGGGCGAGGTCACAGTTGTTTCCGGCCCGGAGCGTCCAATCCGGAATTTCCGGTCCGGAACTTCCGGGCCCTCATGACGTAAGCCAGAAGCTCGTATGAAGACCTATAGCGCGACTCCGAAGGACATCGACCGCCAGTGGTTCATTGTCGATGCAGAAGGCATGGTGCTTGGCCGCCTCGCGACTGAAATTGCACGCATCATTCGCGGCAAACACAAGGCCATGTACACTCCGCACATGGACACCGGCGACTTTGTCATCGTGATCAACGCGAACAAGGTCAAAGTCACGGGTCGCAAGGCCGAACAAAAGACCTACTTCCAGTACTCCGGGTACATGGGCCATGAAAAACATGTGCCATATGCCACCGTGATGGCCGCGCACCCCGAGCGCATCATCGAGAAGGCCGTCTACGGCATGCTGCCAAAGACCGCCCTCGGCCGACAGGTGCTGCGCCGCAAGCTCCGCGTCTACGCAACTGCAGAACATCCCCATGTGGCGCAGTCGCCTGCGTCGTTGTCATTTCCTCAGGCTGAGGCCAAGTAATGTCGGATAGCGCGAACATTCAGTCGCTCGGGCGCCGCAAGCGCGCCGTCTGCCGTTTGTACCTTCGTCCCGGCTCAGGCAAGTGGGACGTCAACGGCCGCACGCTGGGCGATTATTTCCCGCGTCCGACGCTGGTCTCCGCCATTCAGCAGCCGTTCACGGCCACTGATACGCTGGGTCGTTTCGATGTCAAAGCCGTCCTCGACGGCGGTGGTGTCTCGGGGCAGGCCGGTGCCGTGCGTCTCGCGATTGCACGCGCCCTGGTCAAGCTCGACGAAACCAACAAGCCCAAGTTGCGGTCGCTCGGCCTCCTCACGCGCGATGCGCGTGAAGTCGAGCGCAAAAAGCCGGGTCGCGCCGGTGCTCGCAAGCGCTTCCAGTTTTCCAAGCGTTAATCGGATTCGGCCGCGGACTCGCGGCCACCGGTTTCGCCATCTTTCACGCAGTCTGAGTTCAAAGCGGGTGCCCATGCCGTCCGGCATGGGTCGCCAAGAACAGTGACGATTGCGGTCGACTCAACCAGGCACGCCACAAATCATGTCCAGCACCTCAATCGAGCAACTGCTCGCCGCGGGCGTTCACTTCGGGCACCAAACCCGTCGTTGGAACCCCAAAATGCGCCGCTTCATTTTTGCGGAACGCAATGGCATCCATATCATCGATCTGCAGAAAACGCTGCGCCAGGTTGAACTGGCCCAGAAACTGGTACGCGAAGTCGTCCTGAAAGGCGAAAGCGTCCTGTTTGTCTGCACCAAGCGCCAGCTCGCCGCCATCGTCAAGGCCGAAGCCGAGCGCTCAGGATCCATGTTCGTCACCGAGCGTTGGCTCGGCGGCATGTTGACCAACTTCCAGACGGTCAAGAAGCAGATCCGCAAGCTGAAAGAGCTTGAAGCCGGTGCGGAAGACGGCACCCTGGCCAACTACACGAAGAAAGAACAGCTTCTCATGTCGCGTCAGCGCGAGAAGCTGGGCAAGTATTTGTCGGGCATCAAGTCGATGACGCGCCTTCCGGGCCTGCTGTTCATTATCGATTCGAAGAAAGAACGCATCGCGGTCAGCGAAGCGAACAAACTCGGTGTGCCCATTGTCGCCATTGTCGACACGAACGCCGATCCCGACCTCATCACCGTGCCAATCGCCGGCAACGACGACGCCATTCGCTCGGTCGAGCTGATTGCGAAAGTTATTGGTGACACCATTGCCGAAGCCCGTCGCGAAGCGCCGGCGCGCGCCGTGGAAGAAGAGCAGGAAAGCTTCGTCTACAGCACCGATCGTGGCTCGGAAAGCGCGGGTCGCGGTGATCGCGGCGGACGTGGCGGCAGCGGTGGTGGAGCGCCGGCGGCCGATGCGGGTGGAGCGGGTGGTGACGAAGAACGTCGTCGTCGTCGTCCGCGCCGTCGTCGCGCAAAGCCGGAAGCCATTGCGGCGCGTCTCAAGACCGGTGGCGAAGCCACGGGTGAGGCCACGGGTGAGGCCGAGGGCGGGCAAGGCGACGCCGGTTCTGACGCCGCCGAAACGTCGGAGTAACTGCAGCTGGAGAGTGCTCGCGTTTCAGTACGCTCTCCGTCATTGCCAGTTGCTCCGCAACGCCGCCGGCCCGTGCCGGCGGCGTTTGTACAGAACACCTGATTTTGCTGCAGGAACGCGAACAAATCTTTGACCCTCAAGGGCACGACCATGAGCACACCAATCACGGCGCAAGCCGTTAGCGCACTCCGCCAGCGCACTGGCGCCGGCATGATGGATTGCAAAAAAGCGCTCGAAGAAACCGCCGGCGACACGGACGCGGCCGTTGAATACTTGCGCAAAAAAGGCATGGCGAAAGCGGACAAGCGCGCCGATCGCTCGGCCAAAGAAGGTATTGTTGGCACCGCCATCTTGAACGACGGTCGGAGCGGCGTATTGGTCGAAGTTGGTTGTGAAACCGATTTCGTCGCACGCAACGAGGACTTCGGCAAGTTTGTCGACTCACTCGTCACGCAGATGTCCATTTCAACGGCCACCGATGCCGCCACGTTTCTCGCCGAACCAATGGCGGACGGCAGCGGTTCGGTTGACGAATACGTGAAGATGACGTCTGCAAAGACAGGTGAACTCACGGTCGTCAAAACCGTCGCGCGTTTCGACGCGGGCGCAAACGGTCAGGTTGGCATCTATAGCCACCACAACAAAAAGCTCGGCACGATGGTGCAGATCACGGCATCGTCTCCGGACGTGGCGGCGCACGAGGGCACGCGCGAGCTCATCAAGTTCATTGCCGAACACATCTCGGCCATGAACCCGATTGCGGTTGATCGTTCGGGTGTGCCGCAGGAGAAAATCGATAGCGAGAAGCGCATCGCCGAAGAACAAGCGCGCGAAGCTGGCAAGCCTGACGCGATGATTACGAAGATCGCGACCGGCAAGGTCGAAGCGTTCCTGAAAGACGTGACCTTGTTACCGCAGGCGTGGGTGCGTGATCCGAAGCAGACCATTGCGGACATCGTGAAGGACACGGAAGGTCGCGTTGGCGGAAAGATCACCGTCGATCGTTTCGTGCGATTGCAACTCGGCGCCGACTGAGCCCGACTTTGAGCGAGAGTATGCCAGAGACGCTCAAGTATCCACGAGTGCTTCTCAAGATTTCCGGAGAAGCACTCGCGGGCGACAAGGGTGTTGGATTTGATTTTGATCGCATCGGTTTTTTTGCCGATCAGATCATCGATGTGGCGCGCATGGGTGTGCAGCTGGGCCTCGTCGTGGGCGGCGGTAACATCGTGCGCGGTTCCCAGCTCTCGGCCATGGGTATGGATCGCGTGAATGCGGACTACATGGGCATGCTCGGCACCGTCATCAATGCGCTGGCGCTGCAGGACGTGCTGGAAAAGAAAGGGTTGGACACACGCGTCATGACGGCGATTCGCATGGAAGAACTGGCCGAGCCGTACATCCGACGTCGCGCGTTGCGCCACTTCGAGAAGGCTCGCACGGTGATCTTTGCGGCTGGTACGGGTAACCCCTACTTTTCAACGGACACGGCGGCGGTGCTGCGGGCCATCCAGATGAAGGCCGACGTTATCATCAAGGCCACAAGCGTCGACGGCGTGTATTCGGCCGATCCGAAGAAGGACACTACCGCAAAGAAGTACGAGACGATCAGTTATCGTGATGTGATGGTCGACGAGCTCAAGGTGATGGATCAAACCGCCATCACGCTGTGCAAGGAAAACCGTCTACCGCTCATTGTGCTCAACATCAACTCAACGGGCGCCATCGCGCAGGCTGTGCGCGGCGAGCGCGTGGGGACACTGGTTTCATGACAACTGCGCAGATCCTGAAGGACACAAAAGTCGGCATGGAGAAGGGCTTCGAAAACACGAAGCGCGAATTCTCCGGCATTCGCTCGGGCAAGGCGGCGCCGGGCATGCTCGACTCCATTCGTATCGAATCGTACGGCGCCATGGTGCCGCTCAACCAGGTGGCGAATGTTTCAGCACCTGAACCTCGCATCCTCCTGGTCACGCCGTACGACAAGGCGCAAGCCAAGGTTATCGAGAAAGCCATTCGCGATTCCGAACTCGGACTCGACCCGGCGCATCAGGGTGGCGTCATTCGCGTGCCGCTGCCCAGCATGAACGAGCAGCGCCGCCGGGAACTTGTGAAAGTCCTGACCAAGTTGGCCGAAGACGGACGCATTGCGATTCGTCATGCGCGTACCGACGCACGCGACAAGATCAAGAAACTGGACGGCGTTTCCGAAGACGACAAGAAACACGCAGAGAAAGATCTACAAAAAATGCATGACGACTTCATCGGTAAAATCGACGCCGGTCTCAAGGCGAAAGAAGCCGAAATCATGGAAGTCTGAGTTCGATCGCCCGCCCGGCATCCGGAACTCCAGGTAACACCTTACATGGCCGTCAGTCACGCTGACTTGCTGGATCAGATTCGTGCCAATGGTGCAGTCCCGCGGCACATTGCCATCATCATGGATGGCAATGGTCGCTGGGCGCGCGCCCGTTTCATGCCGCGTCCGGTCGGACATCGTGAAGGCATGAAAGCGGTGCGCGCCGTCGTAGAGGGCTGCCTCGAAAGCGGTGTCGAATGGTTGTCTCTGTTCGCGTTCTCGCAGGAGAACTGGCAACGCCCTGCTATTGAAGTCTCGGCGTTGATGTCGCTGCTGGAAGAATTCATCGCGCGCGAAGTCGACGAATTGCGCAAGCAGGGAGTGCGCGTGCGCGTCCTGGGCGATCTGGATAAACTGTCGCCTTCTGCCATGGCGGCTGTGGAACGTATCATGCGGGAAACCGAGAGCGGCACGAAACTCGGTTTGAATCTGTTTATTTCGTACGGCGGACGTGCGGAACTGGTGCGTGCGGCGCGACTCATCGCGTCCGATGTGCAGTCGGGAAAAATTTCGCCTGACCGCATCGACGAAGCGGCCTTCAGTGCGCGACTGTTTACACACATGTGTCCCGATCCCGATCTGCTCATTCGAACGTCGGGCGAGCAACGCTTGAGCAACTTCCTGTTGTGGCAGGTCGCGTACGCCGAATTGTACATCTCGAGCGTGTTGTGGCCTGACTTCGGCCGCGTGGCGTTGTTCGAGGCGATTGTCGATTTCCAGCGTCGCGATCGTCGGTACGGCCGCGTGACGGCCTGATTGAACTACCAGCCACTGTGTCAGAAAAACCGGCGGGAAAACCTTCAGAACTGACCAAGCGCGTGCTGGTGGCGCTCGTTGCCGCGCCGTTCGCGCTGTGGATGTTCTGGTTGGGCGGCGCGGCGCTGACCACGTTGCTGGGCGCTGTCTCGGCGATCAGCGCGTGGGAATTGTATCGCATCGCGAAAGAAGGGGGATCGACTCCGTTGGTTGGCGTGGGCGTAGTGATCGCCGCGCTGATCCCACTCGCCGTGCACGCACAGTTTTTGAAAATTGTGCAGATCCCGTTGGTCGCGGGTGTATTCGTGATGTTGTTCGTGGTTGCGCTCACGATCTGGATGCGCGGCGTCAACGGAAAACCTCTGAGCGCCGCTGCCGTCACGTTGTTTGGTGCCGCGTACACCGGTGGCACGTTGAGTTACGCGTACGTGCTGCGCTATTTCAGCTACGCGGTGGGTGACGCGGCCGGATTCACCGTCGTGATGTTGCCGGTGGTGCTCACCTGGGCGAGCGATTCGGGCGCGTACTTTGCGGGACGCGCGTTCAAGGGGCCAAAACTTATTCCGTCCGTCAGTCCAGCCAAAACTATTTCCGGTGCCATTGGCGGAATCGTGCTGACACTGATCGCCTGCTTTGTGCTTACACGTTATGCCCTCAAGCCGTTTGCGCATCTCGATTTCAGGCCGTGGGGGCTGGTCGTTTTCAGCGTTTGCCTCAGCGTTGCTGCGCAACTGGGCGATCTCGCCGAGTCGCTGCTCAAGCGCGAGGCGGGCGTCAAAGACAGCGGCACACTGTTGCCGGGGCATGGCGGTGCGCTCGATCGATTTGATTCGTTGTTTTTTGTGCTGCCCGTGTCGTACGCGTTGTATTGGTGGCTGCTGATTCCGGTTCCGACATGAGCCAATCGGACGCTGGTCCTTTGTGGTCGGACACCGGGACGCCAACGGCCGACTCTCACCCCCGTACCAAAAGTGTGCAGCACAAGACCGACTCTGACCCTAGCACCAAAAGCGTGCGGCAAGATGCCGACTCTGACCCCGGTATCAAAAGCGTGCGGGCCAAGGCCGACTCTGACCCCAGTACCAAAAGTGTGCAGGGGGTCGCAATTTTGGGCGCGACCGGGTCGATCGGCCAAAGTGCATTGCGCGTGATGGATCGGCATCGCGATCGGTTTCGGGTGGTCGCACTTACGGCGCACGAGAATGCTGCTGCGCTGGGTGATCTCGTGGAGGAGTGGCAGCCGGTGTATCGCGGACTGGTGAACGCGTCCGCCGCCCGCGACGGCTGGTGCACCGGCCCTGAATGCCTCGTAGAAGCCGCTACACACCCCGACGCGAGTATTGTGGTGAACGCGGTCGTTGGCGGCGCTGGGCTGCCCGCCACGCTCGCGGCCTTGAAAGTCGGCAAACGCGTGGCGCTGGCCAACAAGGAATCGCTGGTCATCGCGGGCCGTATCGTCACGCAAACGGCCAATGAGTACGGCGGCACGCTGGTTCCGGTCGACAGCGAACATTCGGCCATCCTGCAGTGTTTGGCCGGGCGTCGGCTGGAGGACATTCGGCGGCTGGTGATTACGGCGTCAGGGGGGCCGTTTCGCTCGTGGACCAGCGAGCGCATTGCCGCGGCAACTGTGGCGGACGCCCTCAATCACCCGACGTGGCAGATGGGGAGCAAGATCACCGTCGACAGCGCGACACTGGCCAACAAGGCGCTCGAGGTGATCGAGGCGCATCACTTGTTTGGGGTGCCGTACGATCGCATTGACGTGGTTGTGCATCCGCAAAGTATCGTGCATTCGTTTGTGGAATTCGTGGACGGCAGCACCGTGGCGCAAATGGGTGTTCCGTCGATGGAACTCCCTGTGTTATTCGCACTCACCTGGCCGGAACGCGTGACTGATACCGGCGTACCACCATACGATCCTGTAGCGTACCCTTCGTTGACGTTCGAGCCGGTCCGCCACAGCGACTTTCCAATGTTGCAACTGGGAATCAACGCTGGACGTATGGGTGGCGCGGCGGCGGCGGTGTATAACGCGGCCAATGAGGCGGCGGTGGCGCTTTTTCTGGGCGGCCAGTTGCGCTTCCCGGATATCGCCCGCACTGTCTCGGATGCGCTTGACGCGCTGTCGACACGGCCGGGTGTTTCGCTGGACGACCTGATGGCAGCCGACCTTGCGGCCCGACGTTTCGTCAACTCACAGTTCCCGAACTGATTCCCGTGCTGAATTATCTCGCGCCGTTTCTTGTATTCGGACTCGTGGTGTTTGTTCACGAGCTTGGGCATTTTCTTGCGGCGAAATTGACGGGTGTGTATGCGCCAGTCTTTTCGCTGGGATGGGGTAGCCGCCTGTTTGGCATTCGGCGCGGCGAAACCGACTATCGCGTGTCGTGGTTTCCCATTGGCGGGTACGTTCGCATGGCCACGCGCGAAGATGATTCGATGGCCGGCATCGAGGGTGGGCGTGATCGCGGAGAACTCGACGGCACCCAGCCTCCCAAGCAACCCTCGGGGTTGTGGGACGAAAATGCCATGGCGCCGTTTGGTCCAAAGCCGGTGCCGGAATCGCGGTGGGTGGAGTCGAAATCCACGAGCGCCCGAGTGTTCATCATGTCCGCGGGCGTGATCATGAACATTTTGCTGACGATTGCTGTGTCCAGCGGCGTTGTGTACAAATACGGAACTCCGATTGCGCCGGCCATCATCGATTCGGTCGCAACTGGCATGCCCGCCGCGTCCGCTGGAATTCAGCACAACGATCAGATTGTCGCGGTCAATGGCACGCCGGTGAAGTCGTGGGAGGAAGCCGTCAAGATCATTGCTCCGGTCACGACTGGAACGCTTACACTCGATATCAAACGCGGTGCCGACGTTCAGTCGCTGGTGCTCACGCCTCAGGCCGCGGAACTGGTCGATTCGATTACTGGCGCGAAAAGAATTGTCGGCCGAATCGGAATCATTGCGCGTCGTGATACCGTCATTCGCGCACACGGCACGCTGGTGGAAGCCGTCAAGGCGGGCGCTGGCATTACGTGGTACATGGCAACGCAAGTTGGCAGCGTGCTCAAGGGGCTGGGGAGTGGTCAGATCTCACCGAAAGCTCTGGCTGGTCCAATCACGATCGCGCGCACGTCGGTTGGTGCGGCGAAAGAAGGCGGCGAGATGTTGTGGTCGCTCATTGCGTTTCTCAGTTTGAACATCGGCATCATTAATCTCGTTCCGATTCCCGTACTTGATGGCGGACAGATTCTGCTGGTGATCGCCGAGCGGATCAAGGGCAGTGCGTTCAGTGCGGGGGTGCGCGAAGGGTTTGCACGTGTCGGTGTGTTTGCCGTGCTTGGACTGTTTGTACTCGTGATGTTCAACGACGTCAAAGCCTGGATCGTCAACTGACGGTGTGCTCCATGGTGCGTTCAGTCCATGAACCCACGCCACGAATTGCTGTGCGCATGGGAACGCGTCACGCTCTCTTGCTCGCTGGTATCTTCGGCTCCATCACGCTGGGAGCGTGCCAACCCAACGCGACCACGGTGCCGAATATCGGGATGTTGAGCATCGCGCGCGATGCCGCGCGTTTCGCAATTTCGTCATCGACCGACACCACCGTGGTCTTTCGGCAAGCCGAGGCTCGTTGGCTCCGCGGCGGCATGCGCGGAAGCGTCGTCGACCCATTGCAACGTGATGCATTTATCGCCCGAATCACCATTCAGCAGGTTGATACGGGCGGGATCGTAGCCCTTATCGCCGGTGGCGTGTCGCCGGTCAAAGAAACCCACATCGTGCTGTTTGAAAAACCAGCCATTGTATGGTGGCGCGACAAGCGCTTCTGGTTGGGTGCGGCCGGAGGCGTGGTTGTCGGAATCACTGGTGCAAGCGCCGCAAAATAGGCCCTATTTTGTTGGTTTTCCCGGCATGCAGTTCATCGTTGCCGAGCGCGGCACTGTGTCAGATCCCGTAATCGGATCTTTGCCGACGATCAGGGGATTGATGGTGAAGTCGCTGCATTTTTCTGCCTTTACCACGAGTTCGTAGTCACCGTTGGGTAGCATGATTGGAATTGGTGTTCCGTTCCACTTGTCCGCTCGCCTGACTTCGGAGTTCTTCGCGACAATTGTGTATTCGGCGTTGTTGGTATTCTTCACTGTCAGCAACAGCACCGAACACAATGCAACATCTAACTCGATGTTCGCTGTCTTCTCTGCGGCACTGAAGGTGACGGTTGTTTCCCGGGTGGCCCATCGACAACCTGGAATGGCTCCATCAATGGTCGCGACAAAGTGCAGCTGCCGGCCCGCCGGATAATCCCTGATCGCCAAGCCGTTGCCAACGGCCACGTTGTTCACCATCAGACGAGCGTTTTCAGGCGCCGTAAATGTCACATTCACAAGTCCGGGAGTCGTTGTCGGCCGCGCGACTGGAACTGGTTTCTGTGGCGGTTTGGCACTCAACGCCAGCGGCCTGGCAACTGTGTCGCGTGGCAGCACGGAGTCAGTCTTCGCAATCGGTGTTGTATCGAGCTGGACGGGAGTCAACGCGGGCGCCTGCTCACCGAAAAAAGATCCCGGGCGCAATCCCGCCCATTTCGGGCTCACAAACAGTGCAACAACCGCCATTGTCGCTATCGCCAATGATCCAAGAAGCGCGGTGCGTTTCCACGAGCGCCGGCCGACCGCCGAGTACAAGTAGGGAAACGCAACTTGTGTGACTGATGCGCTTGACGGTGTGAGCCCAGCCGAGCGTGATGTCGGCGCCGTCGGAAGCGTCAACAGCGCGTCGGCTAATTGCGTGGCGGATGCAAAACGATCGTCCGGCTTCTTCGCGAGCAATCGCAACACAATCGCTTCAAATCCTTCCGTCAATTCGGGTACCAGCATGCGCGGCGGCACCGGTGTGTCTTCGACATGTTGGCGCGCGACCGAGTACCAGTCATCGCCTTCAAACGGCAACGTGCCCGTTGCCGCGCGATAACACATGACGCCCAGCGAATAGAGATCCGTACGGCCATCCAGATCGAGTCCGCGCGCTTGTTCCGGGCTGAAGTAGTGCGGGGTGCCCATAACTTTGCCGGGATCGTCGGCCGCAAGTTCGGTCTTGGCCAGATCCTTCGCGAACGCTCCGGCGAGACCAAAATCCGCCACAATGGCTTCGCCATTGCCGCCCAGCATCACGTTGTCCGGCTTTATATCGCGATGGACCACGCCGTCGGCGTGTGCGATGGAAAGCGCTGCGGCCACTTCCAGGGCGAAGCGCACGACCTCGGTTTCGGCGAGTCTGGGAAACACTTCCAACCGACGCGCCAGCGAGAGCGGCAGCAAGTCCATCGCGACGAACACGGTCCCCTCGGCTTCCCCCACATCCCGAATGAACACGATGTTCGGGTGGCGCAGTCGAGCGGCGGTAGTCGCCTCGCGCCGGAATCGGGCTTCGGCGGCGGCATGCCCGGCGTATTCCGGGCGCAATACCTTGAGCGCCACCGGAATTTCGAGGTCGAGATCGACCGCTTCGTATACCCACGCGAACGCTCCGGCTCCGAGGAGTCGCGTTACTCGATACTTGCCGAGAGTTCGGCCAAGATAGCGCTCGGGCAGGGGCGGTCCTTTACAGGTGCGTTGAGGGAGACTAAGTTACCATGCTTCCAGCAATTACGCTCATGACGCGGTGCAAGGTTTTGTGATGCACTGCTTGACGCGACGAGAAAACTAAGACGATGGCGTTCGATAAGGCACTCACGATCGACAAGTACCGGACTCACGGCGAGGACACCGGTTCCACCCGCGTACAAGTTGCGATTCTTACGGATCGAATCAACTACCTCACGGGTCACTTCCGCACTCACGCCAAAGACCACCATGGTCGGCGTGGTTTGCTCAAGATGGTTGGCAAGCGCCGCCGTCTCTTGGATTACCTGAAGCGTACGGACGTTGTGCAGTATCGTTCGCTCGTTTCGGATCTTGGCCTCCGGTACTAAAACCGGACCACGCCTTTTTGTCGCGCGGGGGCATACTGCCTTCCGCGCGATTTGCGTTCTCCACAGGGCTTTCAGCAAATGATGCAACGCATTGAGCGGACCTTCGCCGGTCGACAGCTGGTCATTGAGACCGGTCGCATGGCCAAGCAGGCCGCCGGATCCGCCGTAGTGCAGTTCGGAGAAACCATGGTGCTCGCGGCCGTCACGGTCAGCGACAACCAGAGCTCCCTCCCGTTCTTCCCGCTCACGGTCGAGTACAAAGAAAAGACCTACGCCGCCGGCAAGATTCCGGGTGGTTTCATCAAGCGTGAGGGTCGCCCCCACGATCATGAAATCCTGGCCTGTCGCGTCATCGACCGTTCCATCCGTCCGCTGTTCCCGGAAGGATTCAAGAACGAAGTCCAGGTCTTCGTCTACGTCATCTCGGCCGACCAGGAAAACGACGCCGACATGTTGGCGCTGCTCGCCACTTCGTTCGCGCTGAACGCGTCCAAAATTCCGTTCGCCGCACCTATTGGCGGCGTTCGTGTTGGTCGCGTCCAGGGCAACTGGGTATTGAACCCCACGTTCCAGCAACTCGCGTTCTCCGATCTTGAGCTGGTCGTTGCCGGCTCGCAGGATTCCATCGTCATGGTCGAAGGCGGCGCGCTTGAAGTGAGCGAAGCCGATGTGCTCGAAGCCATCAAACTTTCGCACGACGGCATTCGCGAACTCATCTCCATGCAGAACGAGCTGCTGAAGAAAACGCAGCAGCCGAAAATGTCGTGGACGAAGTCCGAGCCACTCGACGGCGTCGTCGTCAAGACGAAGGCCCTCGCGTCCGGCAAGATTCGCGAAGCGCTCAACCAGAAGGACAAACACACGCGTATCGAAGCCGTCGAGCGGGCCAAGAAAGAGCTGGCCGAAGGTTTACTGGTCGATTTCCCGGACAACGCGAAAGACATTCACAGCGTGCTCGGCGACATCGAATACGACGAATTGCGCGCACAGGTGCTCGACACCGGCTTCCGCGTTGACGGTCGCAAGTCGAACGAAGTACGCGCCATCAGCATCGACACGACTGTGTTGCCACGCGCTCACGGAAGCGCGCTGTTCACGCGTGGGCAAACGCAGGCGCTCGTTGCAACGACGCTTGGCACTGCAAAAGATGCACAACGTCTCGACACCATCAACGAGCCGGGCGAAACCACGCGGTCGTTCATGTTGCACTACAACTTCCCGCCGTTCTCCACCGGCGAAGTTCGTCCGATGCGCGGCACCAGCCGTCGCGAAATCGGACACGGCAATCTGGCCGAACGCGCCGTACAGGGTGTGTTGCCCGACTTTGCGGAGTTTCCGTACACGATTCGCATCGTGTCCGAAGTGCTCGAGTCAAACGGTTCGTCTTCAATGGCAACTGTTTGCGGCGGATCACTCTCGTTGTTTGATGCCGGCGTTCCCATGAAGGCTGCTGTTGCCGGTGTGGCAATGGGGCTCATCAAGGAAGGCCGGAAGTACGCAATCCTCACCGACATCCTTGGCACCGAAGACCACCTCGGCGACATGGATTTCAAGGTAGCGGGAACGAAAGACGGTATCACGTCCATCCAGATGGACATCAAGATCGAAGGTCTTGATCTCAAGATCATGGAAGAAGCGATGGCGCAGGCGCGCGAAGGCCGCTTGCACATTCTGGGCGAAATGGACAAAGCACTCGCCGCTCCGCGCACCGAGTTGTCCAAGTACGCGCCGCGTATCGTGACCGTGCAGATTCCGCCCGACAAAATCGGCGAACTCATCGGTCCCAAGGGCAAGAACATTCGCGGCATCCAGGACGAGACGGGCGCCGAGTTGTCGGTGGAAGACGATGGAACGGTTACCATTGCCGCCGTCGGTGGCGAAGCGATGGAACGTGCGCGCCAAATGGTCATGGCGATCACGGCCGAAGCCGTTGTGGGCGAGACGTACGAAGGCACGGTGAAAACCGTTACGGCGTTCGGCGCGTTCATCGAAATCATGCCGGGCACCGAAGCGTTGTTGCACGTGTCCGAAATGCGTCACGAGCGCGTCGACAAGCCGGAAGACGTGGTCAAGAAGGGCGATCGTGTTACGGTCAAACTGGTTGATCGCGACGAACGTGGTCGTTTGCGCTTGAGCATGAAGGCGTTGTTGCCGCGTCCGGAAGGCATGCCGGAAGAAACGGAGCGTCCGCCGCGTACCGAAGGCGGAGAAGGTGGCGGGCGTAGCGGCGGCGGCGATCGTGGCGGCCGCAGCGGTGGTGGTGGACGTGGACCGCGCCGCTAACGCGGCCGTCAGTCGAACGGACTTACCCAATGGACTGACCGTACTTTCGGAGCATGTTCCGGGAGTGCGGTCGGTTGCGTTTGGGGCGTGGGTTCGCGCGGCAACCGTGCACGAAAATGCCGAGCAAATGGGTGTGTCGCATTTGCTCGAACACATGGTGTTCAAAGGCACTGCCAAACGCAGCGCTGCGGAAATTGCGTTGTCGCTTGAGACACTCGGTGGTTCGCTTGATGCGTACACCGAGCGCGAGCACACCGCGTATCAGGCGCGCGTGCTGGACGAACATCTCGATACGGCCGTCGATGTCATTGCCGATCTCGTGTTTCGTCCGGCGTTGCGCGACAGCGATTTGAAACTTGAGCGTAAAGTGATTCTCGAAGAGATCAGCATGGTGGACGACACGCCAGATGACATCATCTTCGACGTACACAACAAACAATTGTGGGGCGATCACTCGCACGGCTTCCCCATCCTCGGCACTCGAGAGACGGTGAAGGCGCTGCAGGTTTCGCATCTGCGCGATTTGCACGAGCGGGCGTATCATCCGGGGCGCATCGTCGTGGCTGCGGCCGGTAACGTGTCGCACGATCGACTGTTGGAAGTATTGCAGCAAACCGGCTGGCATGATCAACGGCAGGGTGATTCATCGCCGTTGGCCGTTGCGCCAGTTTCTGCAGTAGCTGCGCATTCACATCACGTAGCGCGCACGGATATTGCGCAAACACACGTGGTGTTCGGTTCGCCGTCCATCACGCAAGGTGATCCACGTCGCTACGCGTTTGGATTGCTCAGCATGTTGTTGGGTGGTGGCATGAGTTCCAAATTGTTTCAGCGCGTGCGCGAAGAGCTGGGACTCGCGTACAGCGTGCACACGTTTCATTCGCCGTTCAAGGATGCGGGGGTGCACGGCGTGTACCTGGCTAGTGCACCAGAGAGTGCGCAGGAGGCGCTCGATGCGGTGCGCCTGGTGCTGACCGAGGCGGCGACCAACGGATTGTCAGACGCCGAAATCGCGGCGGGTAAACAACAGTTGCGCGGACAGTTGGTGTTGTCGATGGAAAGTGTGAGCTCGCGCATGTATCGCGCGGCGGCATCGGCATTATATGGCGAGCCGGTTCGTACACTGGAAGAAACGATGGCGTTCGTTGACGCTATTGACGCCGAGACGGTGGCGGCGGTGGCGCGCGATTTTTTTGCGCCAGAGAAACAGACCCTTGTGAGCCTGGGGCCGCAGGCGGTTCATTAGCACAGCGTAGCGCAGTTGCGGCGCCCTTACGGCGGCACCCGGCGGCAACCCCTCCAAATTTCCATTCATCCATAGACATATGCGCATCGGCGTACCGAAAGAGATCAAGACGAACGAGAACCGGGTGTCCCTCGTGCCAGCCGGTGCTGAGGCGTTGGTGGCTGCCGGTCATGAGGTGTACATCGAGAAAGGCGCTGGGATCGGTTCGGGTTTCGAAGACACGGACTACACCGACGTAGGCGCCGTCATCGTCGATGATGCGGCGATCGCCTGGGGCAAGGCCGAGTTGTTACTGAAGGTGAAGGAGCCGATTGAGAAGGAATGGCAGTTCCTCCGGCCCGATTTGACGCTGTTCACCTATCTGCATTTCGCCGCCGATGAACCGCTGATGCGGGCGCATTTGGCCAGTGGCGCCACGTGTATTGCCTATGAAACCGTCGAGCTGCCGAACCGCGAATTGCCGCTGCTGACACCCATGTCGGAAGTCGCGGGCCGCATGGCGGTGCAGGAAGGCGCGAAATATCTCGAAAAGCTGTACGGGGGCCGCGGTGTCTTGTTGAGCGGAGTTCCAGGCGTACCGCCTGCCAAGGTGGTGATTTTAGGTGGTGGTGTGGTTGGCACGAACGCCGCCAAGATGGCGGCGGGGCTGGGCGCCAAGGTCGTGGTGCTCGATCTCTCGTTGGAGCGCCTGCGTTACCTCTCGGACGTGATGCCGGCCAACGTGCAGCTCGTGCACTCCAACCGCCACAACATTCTCGAGCAGATTTCGACGGCCGATCTCGTGATTGGCGGTGTGCTGATTCCGGGAGCCAAGGCGCCGAAGCTGATTCGTCGCGCTGACCTCGCGCGCATGCGTCCTGGTTCGGTCATTGTCGACGTGGCGGTGGATCAGGGTGGCTGCGTCGAAACGATTCATCCGACCACGCACGAAAACCCCACGTACACGGTCGACGGCGTCATCCACTACGGCGTGGCAAATATGCCAGGCGCAGTGCCGCGCACATCGACCCTGGCGTTAACCAACGCGACGCTGCCCTATACGCTGCTGCTGGCCAACCTTGGCTGGAAAAAGGCGCTCAAGAAAAACAGCGCGTTGCTGAAAGGCCTGAACATGACGGCGGGCAAATTGACGTACGAAGGTGTATCATCCGCCTTCAACATGCCGTTCGAAGACCCTGCGACTTTCCTCGATTAGTTTACTGTATGTTCTGGCCCTTCAAGAAGTCGCATTCGTTGTTCCCGGCAAACGCCATTGCCGTCGATCTTGGCACAGCGAATACGCTGATCTACGTCAAAGGTGAAGGCATCGTGTTAAACGAGCCTTCCGTTGTCGCGCTCGATCGCGAAACGAAAAAAATCAAAGGCGTTGGATTGGAAGCGAAACGCATGCTTGGGCGCACGCCGGAAGGCATCATGGCCGTGCGTCCCATGAAAGACGGCGTGATTGCCGACTTTGATGTCACCGAAAAAATGCTGCGCTACTTTCTGGCGCTGGTTATCGACAAACACGTGTTCAAGGTAAAGCCGCGCGTGATTGTGTGTGTGCCTTCCGGCATCACCGAAGTGGAAAAACGCGCGGTGCGCGATTCCGCGCTGGGTGCGGGCGCAAAAGAAGTGTTCATGGTCACCGAACCGATGGCGGCCGCGATTGGTGTTGGACTGCCCGTTGAATCGCCCACCGGCAACATGGTGATCGACATTGGCGGCGGCACCACCGAAATCGCCGTGATCGCATTGTCGGGCATTGTCTCCGACACCTCCATTCGCACCGGCGGCGACGAACTCGACATCGCCATCGTGCAGTTCATGCGCAAGAATTACAATCTCCTCATTGGTGAACCTACCGCCGAGCAGATCAAGATTCAGATTGGATCGGCGTATCCAACGGGCGATGAACGCGAGATGGAAGTGAAGGGTCGCGATCTCGTGTCGGGCATTCCGAAAACGGTGCGGGTACACAGCAGCGAAATTCGCGAAGCGGTGCAGGAACCGATTCAGCAGATCGTCGACGCCGTACGTCGCGCACTGGAAATCACGCCGCCCGAACTCGCGTCTGATATTGTCGATCGTGGCATTGTCATGACGGGTGGTGGCGCACTCATTCGCGGACTCGACGTGTTGCTCAGCCAGGAAACCGGTTTGCCCATTCACGTTGATGAAGATCCACTCACGTGCGTGGTGCGCGGCTGCGGAAAGATTCTTGACGACGAAGAGAAGTACTGGTCCGTCCTGACCACCTGAGGTCTTCGTGGCACGAGCAGTTCGCACCGCCAATCAACTCGATACGGGACTGTTGATCGCGTGCGGCGTGTTAGCCGCTGTCGCACTGGTCATGCCGCGCTGGATGCAGGATTCCGTCGCGACCGCTATTCGTCGTACGGTGCTGGCACCTATGGTCAACTTGCAACAGAAAGCAGAAGTCATGCGCATGACAATTGTCACGCGTGACTCAGTTCAGCAAATCGCGGGAGCCGCGGTTGGCGGCACACTGACGGCGCCAGAACTTGCCGAGGAAAACGCACAGCTTCGAAAGCTGATCGGCCTGGGTGCGCGCATTCAAAACGGATTCGTTTCTGCCGAAGTGCTGCGAACCGGGACACTCGATCGGGAATTCACGCTCACCGTCAGCGCAGGTAGTAACGCTGGTGTCGAACTGTTCACGCCAATCGTGACGGCCGACGGGCTCGTTGGTAAAGTTGTCACCGTCGATCCAACGTTCAGCACCGCTATCAGCTGGGCGCATCCCGATTTTGCCGTGAGTGCGATGAGTGTGGACGGCGCCGCGTTTGGCATCGTGAAGCCGCACCTCGGCACGGGCGCACAACGATGGCTGCTGGAGTTGAACGGCGTTCCGTTTCGCGCGCCGCTCAAACTTGGAACGGAAATTGTGAGCTCGGGGCTGGGTGGCACGTATCCGCGCGGCATTCACATCGGTACGGTCATCGGCGAGTTGCAAACCACCGAAAAGTGGGTTCGCACCTACATGCTCAAACCCGCAGTGCTGCCCAACACGCCGGGCCCGGTGCTGCTGATCATTCCATCACGCGCGGCGAAAGACATGAATGGCGTGTGGACCAACATCGCATCGTCTGACAGTGCGACGCGTTCCATTGTGATGTCGGGTGACTCGATGGCGAAAAAAGCGGCGCTCGAAGAAATCGCGGCCCGTCGCGCGGTTGATTCAGTTGCCGTTGATAGTCTGCGCGGCGATAGCCTTGCAGCGCTTGGATTGCCACGAAATACGCCGCTGGCGCGACCGGATACAACCAAGCGTGACACAACAAAACGCGCGAAGCCCGACAGCAGTCTCGGCAAACCGAAACCAACGACGGGGCCACCGCCTCCAGTTGAAGCGCGAGCGATGGAGTTGTCATGGCCGTAAGATCGCAACCCTCGGCCACGGCAACGTACGCGCAGGCAATTGTTGGGTTTATCCTGTTGCTGATCGCGCACTACACCGTCCGTCCACTCATTGGCGGACGCGCGCCAGTCGATTTTCTCGCCATCGCCGTGTTGTTCAGCGCCGTGCGACTTCGCCCCGGTGCGGCCGCGTTGTTGGGCTTTGCCATTGGCCTCACAATTGATGCGCTGCAACCCGATTCGTTTGGCGCGGCAACGCTGGCGTTTACGTTGGTCGGGTACGGCGCTTCCTGGCTCAAGGCGGTGTTCTTTGCCGATCACATCGCGTTGACCGGGCTGTTCGTCTTCGCGGGCAAATGGGTTTACGACGGGGTGTACAATCTGGTCGGTCCGCGCATTGGTGGATTGGACCTGGTGGTGCAGTTGCTGCTGTGGACACCACTCGCCGCCGCACTGACCGCGTTAGTCGCGGTGTTGCTGTTGATGGTGTTCCGTCCGTTGTATCGACCGTATACCAAGTAACGCGTGCGCAGTAACACGGGGGCCTGATCATCATCGGGATGATTGCCGGTCTTCGCGAAACAGTTTTCACTGATCCGCCATGAGCCACCATCCGAACGAAGTGTTGCAACGCGCTCGCATTGCGCGCAGCGTGCTCACGCTCGTGTTCGTGGCACTGGCCAGCGCGTTTTTCCGCGCGCAGGTATTGCGCAGCGAAGAGTTTGCGCTGCAGTCCGAGTCCAACCGGCTGCGTGAGGTTCCGTTGCCGGGCGCGCGCGCGATCATCTACGATCGCAACAAGGAGATTATCGCCGAGAATATTGCGGGGTACTCGGTTTCGATCCTGACGCCCAAGGAAGATTCGCTGCGAGCGGCCATGCGTGCACTGGCGCGCGTGGTGAACATCGATTCTTCGCAGCAGGAGCGCGTGGTGCGTCGGTTTCGTCAGGCGCCCAATCGTCCGGCCGTGATCTTCAACGATGCGCCGTTTGATATCGTGTCCGTGCTCGAAGAACACCGCGTCGAGTTTCCGGGATTGATTATTCAAAGCGCGCCCAAGCGGTTCTATCCCGATGGGCCGGCGGTTGCTGCGTTTGTGGGATACACCGGAGAAATTTCGCAGCAGGATTTGCAGAAGGAAAAGTTCGCCGGCTACAAAGCTGGGCAGCAGGTCGGCAAAGGCGGACTGGAATTGCAATACGAGAGTCGGTTGCGCGGAACCGAAGGGATGCGCTTCGTCGAAGTGGATGCGCGGAATCGCGTGGTGCGGGAGTCGGGCGTCCGTCCCGATGTTGCACCAGAAGCACCGGCGCCAATGATCACGAATATCGACATGGATTTGCAGCGCTTCGCGCACGACTACTTTGGTGATTCGCTGCAAGGTGCGATGGTGGCGTTGGAGCCATCAACCGGAAAGGTGTTGGCGTTGTATAGCGCGCCTTCGTACGATATCAACAAATTCATTGGCGGCGTGTCCGCCGAATATTACGCCAGCTTGCAGGGAGACAAGCGGCGTCCGTTGTACAACAAGGCCACGCAGGGCCGGTATCCGCCCGCTTCAACGTGGAAGCTCGCGACGGCGGCGATCGGTCTGGAGAAGGGGCTGGTCACGATGGATTCGCACATGGAGAAACCGTGCACCGGCGTGTTGTTCTATGGCGGGCGTCCCTTCAAATGCTGGGATCACAGCGGGCACGGTGACATCAGTCTGGCGCAGGCCATCGCCAAATCATGTGACGTGTACTTCTATCAGCTCGGGCTCAAAATCGGGTTGATGGATCTCGTCGCCGGTGGAGTGCGGCTGGGTTTTCAGAATCAAACCGGGATCGACCTCCCCGAGGAGAGTCGTTCGCAATTCCCCGAGGGCCGCAAATATTTCGACAAGAAATACGGCCCGCGAGGTTGGACCACGACCAGCGGCATGGTGCTCAACATGTCCATCGGGCAGGGCGACAACGCGCAAACGCCGCTCAACATGGCGAAGTTTTACACGGCGTTGGCCATTGACGGAAAATCGGCAACACCGCGCATTGTCGACACCACCATCGTGCGAACCGAGTCACTCAACCTCGATCCCGTCAAGCTCAAGGGCCTGCAGAATGCGCTGGGGGATGTGCTCACGCGCGGTACAGGTGCGGGCGCCCAGATCAAAGGACTCACGATTGCCGGCAAGACAGGAACCGCGCAAAATCCGCCTAATCCCGATCACGCCTGGTTTGTTGGCTACGCGCCGGTTGAAGATCCGAAAATCGTTGTGGCGGTGTTGCTCGAGTACGGACTCCACGGCAGCGCCGCGGCAAAAGTCGCAACGAAAATGATGGAACGGTATCTCAAGGCGAAGCTCACGCTGACGTCAATCACACCCGACGGTTGAACCGGTTGAAGCGTGCTTCGTAAACAATCGATCGATTATCCGCTGCTCATCATTGCGCTGCTGCTTACCGCATTTGGCATCGCGATGGTGTTTTCGGCGGGACAGTCTGACGTACCCACCAATATTGCCGGATTGTGGAAACGCCAGCTGGGTTTCTTTGGCGTCGCACTTGCCGCCTGCTGGATGATGACGCGCGGGTCCGTGCGATTATTCGAGTGGAGCGCTTGGCCAATTTACGCGTTCAGTTGCTCCCTGCTGCTCTATCTGTTGTTCTTTGGCGTTGGTGCCGGAACCGCGGCGAGTACGAAATCGTGGCTCAGCATCGCTGGCCGTCGCATTGGCCAACCGGCCGAACTGGCGAAGATTGCGACGGTGCTGATGATGGCTCGTGTGCTCGCATCAAAACGTGACGCGTTTCGATCATTGTTCGATATGTGGCGCCCGTTGCTCGTGGTTGGAATTCCCTGGGCGCTCGTCATGTTGCAGCCCGATCTCGGCACAGGACTCGGCTTTATCGGCATCTGCTTCGCGATGCTGTTCTGGGCCGGCACGCCCTGGCAATTGTTGGTGATGCTGGCAAGTCCGGGGATCAGTCTCGTGCTTGCGTTCAGCACAGGCATTTGGGGCGCCTGGTTTTTTCTCTTGGTGGCGCTCGTGTTCTGGTATCGCGTCTGGTTGTGGGAAGGTGTTTTTCTGGTGCTGATCAACGCCGTTGTGGGGATCGCGGCACCGATTGTCTGGGACAAGTTGCCGCCCAATTCGAAGCATCGCATTCTGGTGTTCTACGACAATTCCAGCGTGGATGCATCTTCGTTTGCGTATCACTCCAACCAGTCCCAGATCGCCATCGGGTCAGGCGGACTGTTTGGCAAAGGCTTCACGCTTGGCACCCAGAAGAGTCTGGGCTTCCTGCCGGAGCGCCAGACTGACTTCATTTTTTCGGTGGTGGGTGAAGAACTGGGATTCGTCGGGGTGTGCGTCGCGCTTGCCCTGTTTCTCGCGCTGTTTCTTCGCTGCATTCGTGTCTCAACTCGCGCCAACGATGCGTTTCCCAGCCTGGTGGCTTGTGGTCTCGCCGCGCTCTGGCTGGTGCACGTCGTCATCAATATTGGAATGACGCTCAACCTGATGCCGGTCACGGGAATTCCACTGCCGTTCTTCAGTTATGGCGGCTCCTTCCTGCTCGTGTGCTGGACCGCAGTGGGAATTCTGCTGCGTATTTCTGGAGAAGGGCGCGGAAAGGCCGACGAAGTCAGTCTATAACACACATTTCGTGCCGTTTTGCTACGTAAATCACCTGTCAATGGCCTAGCCATACAGCGGTAATCCGCCGATCTTGCACTGCTATGGCATGGTTTCGAAAAGAGAAAAAAGCGCGCGAGCCGCGTCGCCAGCGACTGGAAATTCCGCCGGACACGTGGGAAAAGTGCGAGGCGTGCGGCCACCAGGATCTGCGCGACAAATTCCAGCGCAACTTCAACGTCTGTCCGGAGTGCGACTATCACCGCCGCCTGCGCGCGTACGACTACGCGCAGATGCTGCTGGACAAGGACACACTCGTCGAAGTTGGCAGCGAGCTGCGCTCGGTCGATCCACTGGGTTTCCCCGACTATCCGGGTCGCCTCAAGCGCGCGCTAGCTAACGCCGGCGAAGGTGACGCTATCCTCACCGTCACGGGGTTGATTGAAGGGCTCCCACTCGGCATTGGCATCATGGACTTCGCGTTCATGGGCGGCTCCATGGGGTCCGTGGTCGGCGAAAAAATCGCACGCCTTGGACAGCGGTGTCTCGAAAAGAAACACGCGCTCGTGATCATCAGCGCCTCGGGCGGCGCACGGATGCAGGAAGGCGTGCTGTCGCTGATGCAGATGGCAAAAGCGTCGGCCGTGTTATCGCAGCTGGGTGAGCGCCGCATCCCGTACATTTCGGTGCTGACGAATCCGACCACAGGTGGAGTCAGCGCCAGCTTCGCGATGCTCGGCGATGCGATAGTTGCCGAACCCGGTGCGGTCATCGGCTTCGCTGGGCCACGTGTTATTAAACAAACGCTGGGACAGGACCTCCCCGAAGGATTCCAGACTGCGGAATTTTTGCTTGATCACGGAATGGTTGATCAGGTGATTCACCGCAAACAGCTGCGCGAAACGCTGTCGCGATTACTGCGGCACATGACACTCCGCCCCGCGGCGGCAGGATACACGCAGGAGAGTTGATGGTTCTTCTGTGTGATTGCCCGGAACACGGATCCGTGCGTGGGTAATCCGGTGGTGCGGTCTCCGGGAGGTGCTGCGGCAGGTTCAGACCGGGCCTACCGGGAAGCACTCGATGCACTGTTTGCGCGTACGGGCAGCGCGTGGAATCTCGGGCTCGGGCGCGTGAAGGGGTTTCTTGAGCGGCTGGGCAATCCACAGCTCGCGTATCCGGTATTTCACGTTGCAGGCACGAATGGCAAGGGCAGCACGATAGCCTCGCTTGAGGCGGTTTTGCGCGGCGCCGGCCTGCGTGTTGGACGATATACGTCACCACATCTAGTCGATTTTCGCGAGCGTATTGTCGTGGACCAAGTGCCAATGGCGCCTCGCACGATAGTGGAATTCCTGCATGAGTGGGATCCCGAAGCTGCGAAACTGGGCACGTCATTTTTCGAAGTCACGACGTGTATGGCGTTGTGGTACTTTGCCTTACAGCGCGTAGATGTAGCATTGGTTGAAGTCGGAATGGGCGGTCGGCTGGACGCCACGAATCTCGTACAACCACTCGCGGCCGCCGTTACGCAAATTGGTTTTGATCACATGGAGTACCTCGGCCACACGCTCCCGGAGATCGCGGGCGAGAAAGCCGGGATTTTCAAGCCGGGTGCGGCGGCGATCATTGGCGAAGCTCGCGCGGAGACTCTGATCGTGCTTGCGGGGCAAGCCAAGCGCGCGGGGGCCAGCGTGATTCTCCAGGTTGGACGCGATTTCGACGTGTCGCATGTTGCCGTGTCTGCGACCGGAACTTCCTTCCTGCACGAATTCGGTGCCACGCGTGAGCACCTGCACACGGCGTTGACGGGATCGTTTCAGGCCAACAACGGTGCAGTCGCACTCGCCATGCTGCGCGGTGCGGGTGGGGTGTGGGCCAAGGCTGCCGAGCACGCAAACCGATATCTCGCCGACGCCTTCATCGCGGGACGTTTCCATCGCGTTGCGCCCTACATCTTCGATGTTGCGCACAATCCTGATGGCGCTGCGACGGTCGCCGCAAACATCCAACGCCTGGACCTCGAAGCACCAATTGTCGCATTGGTTTCGGTGTTGGGCGACAAAGACTGGCGCGGTATGCTGTCGGCCCTCGCGCCAGTGGTCGATCAATTTGTGTTGACCAACGCACCGACCGCGCCGGCCAGTCGCGCGTGGAATCTGGACGACGCATTTGCCTGGGCAATCGGGCATAAACTGGACGTAAAAATGGAGCGCAATTTCGAACTCGCTTTAGCGCAGGCGTCCGTCGCCGGCGCCACAGTCTTGATTACGGGGTCATTTCACACCGTTGGCGACGCGATGGAACGCTTGCAGGTAGATCCGCTGGTCCGATAGCTTGCTGGGATGCCCCCAAAAGCACTCCCCGGATTTCGAGATTTCTATCCGGAACAGTTGGCCGAACGCGCCTACATCTTCGAAACGTGGCGCCAGGTGGTACGGCGATACGGTTTTGTCGAATACGACGGTCCGCCGCTGGAACCACTGGATCTCTACACAAAAAAGAGCGGCGACGAGCTGCTGACGCAAGCCTACAATTTCGTGGACAAAGGTGGCCGAGAAGTCACGATGCGTCCCGAAATGACGCCAACGTTTGCGCGCATGGTCGCGGCCAAAGCGCAGGCTCTCCGCAAGCCGATTCGCTGGTTCTCGGTGCCGCAACTGTTTCGATACGAGCGCCAGCAGAAGGGTCGCTTGCGCGAGCACTATCAGCTGAACGTCGACATGGTGGGCGAGGCGCACGTGCTGGCCGACGCCGAGTTGTTGTCGATTGCGATTGAGACGATGAGCGCATTCGGACTGTCCGCAGCAGACGTTCGCGCGCGCGTTTCGGACCGCCGGCTGTTGAATGGTTTGCTCGAACACCTGGGTATTGCCGAGGCGCAGTGGCCCGCGGTTTATAACGTGCTGGACAAGCTCGAACGTCAGCCGCGCGAAGTCTCCACCGAGAAACTGGTGGCCGCCGGGCTCGAACGGGATGCGCTGTTGGCGATTCTTGATTTCGACAAGCTGGACTTCGAAACGCTGTTGGCTCAATACGGCACCGAGCCATCGGTGCGGCCACACGCTGAACGATTTGCCGAGTACCTCGAATACGCCGAATCACTGGGCATCAAGGAGTGGATTCGGTTCGATCTCACGATCGTGCGTGGACTCGCGTATTACACGGGCATCGTGTTCGAACTGTTCGACGCGGTCGGTGAATTTCGCGCGATTTGCGGGGGCGGTCGCTACGACAATCTCCTGTCGTCGCTGGGGGGCGTAGACCTTCCCGCGCTGGGGTTCGGCATGGGTGATGTCGTACTGGGCGAACTCCTTCGCGAACGCGGAAAAATGCCCACATTTCAGGCCACCGATGATCGATATTTCATCGTGGGCGGCGAGGGTGTGAAGGTGGCGCAGGTGCTGGCGCTGGCATCAGCGATGCGCAAACATCTACGCACGTCCAGCGTGTCCTACGGCCTCAATCCGCTAGCGATTGAACAGCGGAAGCCAGCGAGACAGGCAGAGGATGGGCGCGCATCAGGCGCAAATATCTTGGTGCGCCTGTTGGACACGCAGGGGACGTCGGGGATTGCAGTCTCGCGTTCCGATTTTTCCAAGGCGGAATCACTCGGACGTCTGCACGTCGACGCGCTGCTCAATCCGGCAGCTAGCATCGAATCGCAACAAGCTGCGGCCATGAACCTGAGAGATACTGCTCGCGCGACGTAGCCGTAGTCACACGAACCTAAGTTTCAAAGTCTGTTCCACTATGTTCTCGTACCTCCGGGGGCCGTGTTGGTGCTCCGGGTTTTCTTCCTCAAGCAATTCACGATGGCTGATGACAAGAAGCTGACCACACGCGCTGAAAACTTCAGCGACTGGTATAACGAACTCGTGCTCAAGTCCGAGATGGCCGACTACTCGCCAGTGCGCGGGTGCATGGTCATTCGACCGCACGGGTACGGTGTGTGGGAGCGTATGCAGCGGGCGCTTGACGACATGTTCAAGGCCACGGGTCATCAGAACGCGTATTTCCCGATGTTCATTCCGCAAAGCTTCATGACGAAAGAAGCGGAACACGTTGAAGGATTTGCGCCCGAGCTCGCGGTTGTCACGCACGGGGGTGGAAAGCTGCTCGAAGAACCACTGGTGGTGCGCCCGACATCCGAAACGATCATCTACCACATGTTCGCGAAGTGGTTGCAGAGTTATCGGGATCTGCCGTTCCTGTATAATCAGTGGGCCAACGTAGTGCGCTGGGAAATGCGCACGCGCTTGTTCTTGCGCACGATGGAATTCCTCTGGCAGGAAGGCCACACTGCGCACGCCACGCACGACGAAGCCGAAATAGAGACGCGCAAAATGTTGGGCGTGTACCGCACGTTCATGGAAAACTACATGGCGATGCCGGTGGTCACGGGTCAGAAAACCGACGCGGAACGTTTCGCCGGCGCACTGCGCACGTATTCCTGCGAAGCGCTGATGCAAGACAACAAGGCTTTGCAGGCGGGTACGTCGCACAACCTTGGTCAGAATTTCGCCAAAGCATTCGACTTGAAATTCCAGACCGCCGAGGGCGGTGAAGCGTTTGCGTGGAACACCAGCTGGGGCGTCTCGACGCGCATGATTGGGGGATTGATCATGACGCATGGTGACGACGCCGGTTTGCGTTTACCGCCAAAGTTGACGCCCATTCAGATGGTGATTGTGCCCATCTACAAGACCGACGAAGAACGCGCGGCCACGGTCGAAGCCGCCAAGCGCATCGCGGACGATCTCGGCAGCTTCACGCGCCCCGATCACGAGCGTATTCGTGTGCACGTTGACGATCGCGAAGGCATTCGATCGGGCGCCAAATATTTCCACTGGGAATTGCGCGGTGTGCCGTTGCGTCTTGAAATCGGCCCGCGTGATCTCGTCTCCAACAGCGGTGTGCTCGTGCACCGCGGTTCACGCGACAAGAAGTCGATGGCGTTTGACACGCTGCGCACCGAGTTGCCACCGATTCTCGATACCATTCAGAACGAGATGCTGGCATCGGCGAAGGCGCGGCTCGAAGCGAACTCGATTCGCGACTGCACGTCGTACGATCGCTTCAAGGAGATCATGGAGGGACCGGGCGGATTTGTGTACGCCGGCTGGAACGGCGATCCCGCGGTTGAAGCGCGCGTGAAAGAAGAAACGAAAGCGACTATTCGAGTAATTCCCGATGCCGAGTTCCGTTCACCGAACGCGCCAACCAAGTGTTTGGTAACTGGAGAGCCTGCGAAATACGAGGTCGTGTGGGCGAAAGCGTACTAACCTCGTCCGCGCCATCCAACATCAGCATGAGTGATTCCACCGGATTTACCCGCCGCGAGGGTGTGTTGTACGCCGAGGGCGTGGCGTTGCCTACCATTGCGGCATCGGTGGGAACGCCGGTGTACGTGTACAGCGCCAACACGATTCGCGCGCGGTATCGCCGGCTGGAAGATGCGTTTGCCGGCGTGCCACATCACATCCACTTCGCGATGAAGGCAAACTCCAACCTGTCGGTGTTGCGGTTGTTGCAGGAGTTGGGGGCCGGCGTGGACATCGTTTCGGGTGGCGAGTTGTATCGCGCCAACGAAGCTGGTTTTGGTGGTGGTGATGTGGTCTTCAGCGGCGTTGGCAAAACCGCGCGCGAATTGGACCTCGCGCTGGAACATCGCGTGTTGCTGATCAACATCGAATCGGAAGCGGAGTTGTACGCACTGAATGCCGTTGCGCAAAAGCGCGGCGTTGTTGCCGGTGTGGCCATTCGAGTGAATCCCGAAGTTACGGTCGATACGCCGCACGAGTACATCAGCACCGGACAAAAGGGTGCGAAGTTTGGCATTCCGGTTGACGATGTGGCTCGCATCGCGTCTATCATCGACGAATTGCCGCAGGTGAAGTTGCTGGGGCTTGGCATGCATCTGGGTTCACAGATCGCCACCGTTGACCCGATGCGCGATGCGCTACCTCGATTGCTCGCGGCCATCGAAACCGTACGCGCACAGGGACACTCGCTTCTTTTCATGGATGTTGGGGGCGGCCTCTCCGTTCCGTACGAAGGCGAAGCGGACGCGGATGTCGAGGGTTATGCGCGTGTCGTGAGTGAAGCCGTGATGGAAACCGGTTTGGAACTGCTGCTCGAGCCAGGGCGTTTTCTCGTTGCCGAATCGGGCGTGTTGTTGACCGAAGTGTTGTATCGCAAACACGCGGCCGGTAAAGATTTTGTGGTCACGGATGCCGGCATGAACGACTTGATGCGTCCGATGTTGTATTCGGCGTATCATCACATCGAAGCGGTCGTGGCCGAAGAGAGCACGGTGAAAGCAGACGTGGTAGGCCCAGTCTGTGAATCGGGCGACTTCTTCGCGAAGGGAAGAATTCTGGGCGATGTCAGCGCTGGCGCGCTGCTCGCGATTCAAACCACTGGCGCGTACGGATACGCCATGGCGTCCAACTACAACTCGCGCCCACGGCCCGCCGAAGTGCTGGTGGACGGTGATCGGTTCGCGGTGATCACGGAACGCGAACGTTTTGAAGACCTCGTGCGCCTCGAGCGCGCGCACCTGCAGTGGAGGAGTGCCTGAGATGCGCATCGGATTGTTGTCGGACACACACGATCACGTACCCGCGGTTCGCGAGTTGCTCACCCAGATGATTGCGGGCAAGTGCTCGCTGGTGATGCACGCCGGCGACTACTGCTCACCGTTTGTGCTCAAACCGTTTCACGATCTGTCCATTCCCGTGCTCGGCGTTTTTGGGCGCAATGATGGCGATCGCGATGCGCTATCGGCTGCGGCGGGCATTGGATTTGGCGCCGCCGAACTGTTTGAATCGCCGCACAGCTTCGAGTTGGGTGGCAAGAACATTTTGTTGGTGCATGACATCGCCGACGTCGATCAACGCTCAATCGATCGCCACGAAATCATCGTCCACGGATACACGCACGTGCCCGAGATGAAATCACGCGGAAACGCGCTGCTCGTCAATCCGGGAGAAGGTGGTGGTTGGCTGCACGGCGCACCAACAGGCGCAATTCTCGATCTGGACACCAGGGAAGTCGAGTTCATCAAACTTACGGGACCGGAGTGGCAGTTCTGATGGGGGGTGCCGGGTCGGCCGAGTCATTGGAACGCGCGAAGGAGAATCGCATTTTGATTCTCGATTTCGGATCGCAGGTGACGCAACTGATCGCACGCCGCGTGCGCGAAGCGCACGTGTACTGCGAAATCCACCCGAATGATGTCAGCGACAGCTTTGTACGGGAATTTGCACCGAAGGGAATCATCCTCTCCGGCAGCCACGCCAGCACATACGAAGATCATCAACTACGCGCGCCGCAAGCCGTTTGGGATATCGGCGTACCCGTGCTGGGCATCTGCTACGGCATGTTTACCATGGCCGAACAGCTGGGTGGCGAGGTGCAGGCCAGCGACCATCGCGAATTCGGATATGCCGAAGTGCGCGCACACGGGCACATGCCATTGCTGAACGGTATCCAGGATTTCAGCACGGCCGAAGGTCATGGCATGCTCAAAGTGTGGATGAGTCACGGCGACAAGGTGACAGCGCTACCGCCTGGGTTTCAGCTGATGGCAAGCACGCCCAGTTGCCCCATTGCAGGAATGGCAGACGAATCGCGCGGATACTACGCCGTGCAGTTTCATCCCGAGGTCACGCACACGCTGCAAGGCAGTGCAATTCTCGAGCGATTCGTTCAGCGGATTGTCGGCGCGACACCGAATTGGATCATGCGCGATCACGTCGAGGACGCGGTTGCGAAGATTCGTGAACAGGTTGGCGATGAAGAAGTGATCCTCGGCCTGTCCGGCGGCGTCGACTCCAGCGTCGCAGCCGCGCTCATCCATCGCGCGATCGGTGATCAGCTCACTTGCGTATTTGTCGATCATGGATTGCTGCGCCTGAACGAAGGCGACATGGTGATGGACATGTTTGTTGGTCGCCTGCATGCGAAGGTCGTTCGTGTAGATGCCAGTGATTTATTTCTCGGCAAGCTTGCCGGCGTCAGTGATCCGGAAGCCAAACGCAAAGTCATCGGCGCCGAGTTTGTCACCGTGTTCAAACGGGAAGCGGCGACACTTGTGGGTACTGGCGCGAAGGGCGCAAAGTGGCTCGCGCAGGGCACGATCTATCCAGACGTCATCGAGTCCGGCGGCGCGAAGACCAAGAAAGCGGTCAGCATCAAGAGTCATCACAACGTCGGAGGCTTACCCGAGCAACTCGGACTCAAGCTGCTCGAGCCGTTGCGCGATCTCTTCAAGGACGAAGTGCGCGAACTTGGTGTCGCGCTTGGACTGCCCGCCGAGATGGTGTATCGCCATCCATTCCCGGGGCCGGGACTCGGTGTGCGCATCCTTGGCGAAGTCAAAAAGGAATACGCCGATCTGCTACGGCGTGCGGACGCAATCTTCATCGATGAACTGCGTTCGACCATTGACGACGCTGCCGGCAAAAGCTGGTACGACCTCACCAGTCAGGCGTTCGCGGTGTTCCTGCCGGTGAAGAGCGTTGGTGTCATGGGTGACGGTCGCACATACGATTATGTCGTCGCACTTCGTGCGGTCGTCACATCCGATTTCATGACGGCCGACTGGGCGGAGCTGCCGTACGCGTTGCTCAAGAAGGTGTCGAGCCGCATCATCAACGAAGTGCGTGGCATCAATCGCGTGGTGTACGACATCAGCTCCAAGCCGCCCGCCACCATTGAGTGGGAGTAGCCACTCTGCGCGATCCTCTCGCGCAGAGCCAGGGCGAAGAGCTAGGCTAGACGCTCGCAGCCGATCCCGATGGAATTGCCGACCGGAGTCCGATGGTGTCAGATGCAAGAGTGGCTCTGGCAATCGCAGACTCAAGACTTGTCAGCCAAGCGCGCAGCTGCGCGGTTGGCTGACCAATTGAATTGACTTTCTGGCAGAAAGACTTGGGATCAGGCTGGCGGCTCCCACAACTCAAGCGCCGTGCCCTCGGGATCATGAATGCGCGCAAACCTTCCCGTTTCCGGCGAATCCCACTCGGCGCGCGTCTCGATCGCGATGTTGGCGGCGCGCAATTTCTCAAGCAGCGCATCAAGCCCGCTGACCCGCAGGTTGAGCATGAACTGTTTGTCAGCCGCGAAATAGTCCGTTGACTCCTTGAACGGTGCAAACACCGTTGGTCCGCCTTGAGCGTTCCAGGTCCATTCATCCACAGCGCCGGTGGCGTCTGCATTGCACCCGGCACCAACATTCAGATGTTCCTTGTACCAAGCCGACAGCGCCTTCGGATCGCGTGCGCGAAAAAAGATTCCGCCTATACCAGTGACACCCATAAACGTCGTCTCGGAAAAAAGCCCGCATGAATGAAAGACGCGCGACGGCGTCTCGTTCATGCAAGCGTCAGGTAGGTCCGATAGTTTGCACGACAGGTCGGGTTCTCCGCAAGCGGGCGAACACGAAGGCCGAACACGAAGG
>Ga0105047_10001338_pt1 | contig 43970 bp, 38 predicted proteins | sample MAT04_FD_78384 | JGI IMG/M metagenome (GOLD analysis project Ga0105047, IMG submission 78384) | Freshwater microbial communities from Lake Fryxell liftoff mats and glacier meltwater in Antarctica - MAT-04 (megahit assembly) | ecosystem: Environmental > Aquatic > Freshwater > Ice > Liftoff... | reverse complement strand
GAGCGAACGGCATTGATCCTGACCTCCGGACTGCCGTTGCCAGATTGGTTTTCAGCGTGGTGTACTTCGGAAGGCGTCCAAACGATCCTGGTGACGTCCGGTGAATTGCTGCCGGGAATGGTGTTTCGCAGCCGACCCCGATTGATTCTTGTTGATGGCCGTTCCAGCCGGTCGCAAGGGGAACTTGCCTTGGCCGCGTGTGCTCGGCTCAAGCGCGACTCGTTCAGCGGTATCATTCCACTGGCATTGTTGGTTTCGCCCGATCGTTTTGCCGATGCGTTCGCGGCAGGCGCTGACGAAGTGATTCGCGAAGGGGTTGACGACGGTGACGCACTGGTCCGCCTGATGGCGATGCTGCGCCGCAGTGATCGTGACACAGACGTGCACCCCTCAACTCGCCTGCCGGGTACGCGTGAAATTGCGGCCGAGTTAGCGCGCCGAATTGATTCATGTGATAAGTTCGCAGTGTGTTACGCCGATCTGGACCATTTCAAGGAATTCAACGATCGGTACAGCTATTTTCGTGGCAACCAGGTGATTCAGCTGCTGGCTCGTCTGTTACACGATGTCGTGAAGGGGTTGTGCGGCGAGGATGGGTTTGTGGGGCATATCGGCGGCGATGATTTTTTGTATGTGGTCCCGATCGCCGCGATGCCAAGAGTGTGCGACGAAGTCATTCGTGTGTTCGATGAACTCGTACCACTGCAGTATACTGCCCATGATCAGCGCGTCGGATATTTCTTTGGCAAGGATCGTCGTGGTCAACTGCACAAAGTCCCGCTGATGACGTTGTCGGTCGGTGTCGTCACGAATCAGCGTCGTCGTTTTGTTCGTGCTTCGGAGGTAAGTGAACTGGCAACCGAGATGAAGAGCTACGCAAAGACACTTCCAGGGTCCGTGTGGGTCGTTGATCGCCGCCGCGACGAAGTCACAGTGCCCGCGGCCGCAACGCCGTCTCGCGGTGCAAGTTCTACGTCGCGTGACCCTCGGTCAGCCCCGCCCTCCTCAGATCGCCCGGCAAACCGGAGTAGTGCCCGATGACTGTCGCCTGTCCTGATTGCCGATCGATTTTCAGAATTGATCCGTCGAAGGTGCCGGCTAGCGGCGTCCGCGCGCGCTGTTCGGTGTGCGGTGGCGTGATCGCAATAAGCGGCGGGACATTGCCCGTCATGGTGACCAGCGCGTCTGCCGGAGTTTTGCAGTCGGCGTTTGCTACACCCTCCGAGAGCTCTCCCTCGGTTGCGCCAACTCCCGTCACGAAACCGAATAGCTCCGCGTTTGCTTCGGTGGCCGCTCGTGTGCCAACACCGGTACCGGGCGTCGCCCGAATCAACACACCGATTTCGGCGGCTCCCTTCATGACGCCGCACCCAGCGGACGGGCCGCGGTGGGCACCGGCCGCAACGACACCAACGCCTGCGTCCGCTGCGCAGCCAGCGCCCAGCACTGTAGCCAGCGAAACGCCGCGTCGCCACATCAACCCGTTCCTCAAGGCCGATCCGGGACAACGTGCCCGCCGACTCGCGCGTGCACTCGTTTCTGATCTGGTCGCGTACCATCCGCAGAAACGCGAAGAGGGCATTCAAAATGGCACACTCCGCCAGCTGTTTCGGGAAGAAATCAAGAAGAGCTACGAGGAATACGTCGAGCAGGTTGGACGCGAGTTGGCCGAAGCCTCGCCGCATTTTCAGGAAGCGTTAAACGACATTTTGGGGGGCGGACGCAAGTTGTTCTAGTGGTACGAGTACCCGCGCACTTACGTGCAAAACGAGCATCGCGGCGGGCTAGAAGCAGCGGGCACAACCGGCTAACTTTCACGAGTTGCCGGTTTTCGTTTTTCGGAGCGAGCACTGGCATTGGTCAGGCTCCCAGTTTCTTTTCGATATCATCGTCCGGGCCGCTCTCCTGTTCACTGGGCGGCCCCAGTCGTATGCGGAGGTTGTGATGCAGGAGAACGAGCGCACCAAGATGATGGATCGCAGTGCCGAGCGGCTGGGCGAGATGCGGAGGTATCTTTGACTTCGACGGCAAGCGCAATGCACTAGCGTCGTTCGATCACGAAATGTCCGAAGCCGCGTTCTGGAATGATCAGGAACGTGCGCGGGAAATGGTTCAACAGGTCAAGGTTCTGAAGGGATGGATCGAGCCGTACGATTCGCTGTCGGCGCGCGTGAGTTCGGCGCGAGAATTGGCGGAATTGTTGGCGCTGGAACCCGACGAAGACATGTTGGACGATCTCGATCTTGAAGTCGAACGCATCAGTGAGGAAGTCGATGCCTTCGAACTGAAATCGTTGCTGCGTGGGCGCGACGATTTCCGCGACGCGCAGGTGGAAATTTCTGCGGGTGCCGGCGGAACCGAAGCGCAGGACTGGGCGCAGATGATCATGCGCATGTACATGCGTTGGGCGGAACGGAAGGGCTTCGAGATGGAAGTGCTGGACGTCAGTGAAGGCGAAGAAGCGGGTATCAAAGGTGCGGTGCTCGAAATTCGCGGCAACTCGGCGTACGGATTCTTGCGGCCGGAGAGTGGTGTACATCGTCTCGTGCGAATTTCGCCGTTTGATGCGCAAGCACGTCGTCACACGAGTTTCGCGTCGGTGTTCGTGTATCCCGTGGTGAACGAGGAAATCAACATCGAAATTCGCGACGAAGATTTGCGCGTCGATGTGTTTCGCGCTTCGGGTGCGGGCGGACAACACGTGAACAAAACCAGTTCGGCGGTGCGCATTACGCATTTACCAACCGGCATTGTTGTGGCGTGTCAGCAGGAGCGGTCGCAGTTCAAAAACAAGGCGACGGCCATGAAGCAGCTCAAGAACAAGCTGTACAAGCTTGAAGAAGACAAACTGGCGGCGGTCAAGGCGGCGATGGACGCCAACAAGACCGACGTGTCGTTTGGCAGTCAGATTCGCAGTTACGTGTTTCAGCCGTACACGATGGTCAACGATCATCGCACTGAGCTCAAGGTGCCTGATGTACAGAAAGTGATGGATGGGGCAATCGATCCGCTCATTCAGGCATACTTGCGCATGGACACTGCTGCCGCCAACGGGGAGAAAGGAGTTTGAGCGACGATCTGAATTTTCTGATGGTGGCGCGTCGTGAGAAGCTGGATCGATTGCGCGCGCGCGGCATCGAGCCGTTCGCCTATTCGTACGCGCGCACTCACACCAGCCTCGAAGCAGTCGCCGCGCTTGGTGAAAATGCCGAAGGACCGACGGTATCGGTCGCGGGACGTATTGTCTCGTGGCGTGGTCAGGGGAAAACTGCGTTCGGGCACGTCGCCGACATGGTGGGACGTGTTCAGTTGTATTTCCGCAAGGACGAAATCGGCGAAGACGCGTTTGCGTTGTTGGCCGATCTCGACTTGGGCGACTACATCGGCGCGACTGGCGTGTTGATGCGCACCAAGACTGGCGAAGTGACCGTGCGAGTGACTGGCTGCGAACTGCTGTCAAAGGCGCTGCGTCCGTTGCCGTTTGGCAAAGAACAGATGGTCGATGGCGAAATGGTGCGCTACTCGGCGTTTTCGGACACCGAACAGCGCGCGCGTCAACGGTATGCTGATCTCGCTGTGCACCCGGAAGTGCGGGCACTGTTTGCCGCACGGTCGAAGATGACCAGCACGATTCGTCGTCATTTGGACGCGCTCGATTATCTCGAGGTCGAAACTCCGGTGTTGCAACCATTGTACGGTGGAGCCGCGGCGCGACCGTTTGTCACGCATCACAACACGCTCGACATGCCGCTGTTTCTGCGCATCGCCGACGAGTTGTATCTCAAACGGCTGATTGTGGGCGGCTTCGAACGCGTGTACGAAATTGGCCACGACTTCCGCAACGAGGGCATTGACCGCACCCACAATCCCGAGTTCACGATGCTTGAGTTCTACGAAGCGTACGCGGATTACGAAGGGATGATGGAACGAGTGGAAACGCTCTTCATGGCGGCGGCTGAAAGTGTCCGAAGCGTTCCCGGGGTTGGAGAAAAAGTCCCGGTGCTGCAACCGCCATTTCCGCGAATTGAGTGGGCGCCAACACTTTCGCGGGCGGCCGGTGTAGACGTGCTGACCGCCACCGATGCCGGGTTGCGGGCTGTCGCGACGCGGATCGGCGTGGCGAAAGTCGACACGCTCAGTCGTCCTAAAATTCTCGACGAGATGTTTCAGGAACTCGTGGAATCCAAAATCGACCAACCGACGTTTGTCATCGATTATCCGCTTGAGCTGTCGCCGCTGGCGAAACCCAAGCGCGGGAATCCGCAGCTGACCGAACGGTTCGAGTTGTTCGCGCGTGGTCGCGAAATGGCAAACGCGTTCTCCGAGCTCAACGATCCCATCGATCAGCGCGGGCGTTTTGAAGCGCAGGCGCGATTGAAGGCGGCGGGCGACGACGAAGCCACAGGTGTTGATGAGGATTATCTGCGCGCGATGGAATACGGCATGCCGCCAACGGGCGGTGTTGGAATTGGTATCGATCGTTTGTTCATGTATCTCACGGACACGCTTAACATTCGCGACGTGATTCTGTTTCCGACCATGCGCCCCGAATAGGGAGCACGCATGGGTCTCGAGCTGTCCATTGCGTGGCGCTACCTGCGCAGCCGCCGCGGATCGAAGTTACTGTCGCTCATCAGCGTGATCGCCATTGGCGGTGTGCTGGTGGGCGTCGCGGCGCTGATCGTCATCATGGGTGTGATGAATGGACTGCAGGGCGATTTGCAGGACAAGATTCTCATTGGCAGTCCGGATATTCGCGTGATGTCGTACGATGACGGCATGCGAATGAAAGATTGGCGCCCCATCCTCGAAAAAGCGAAGACCATTCGCGGTATTACAAAGGGTGCGCCGTTTCTGCAGACGCAAGGCGGGGCCATGCGGGTTCATGGCAGTAGCACTGGCGTGAAAAAAGGCGTTGCCATTGTGGGGATGCTGCCGGAAGGGACGCCCGGTGCTGACGTCACAACTATTCGCAAACATGCGACCTTCGGCGATTTCAAATTTCAGTCACCCGACAGCACGAATCACGGTGTTGTGCTGGGAAATATTCTCGCGTCGAATCTGAATGCGTTTCCGGGGGATACGCTGCAGCTTCTCGGTCAGACGGACGAACTCGATCCCATCACGGCAGAGTTCAAGATCAGCAACATGACCGTCATCGTTACGGGAATCTTCGAGACGGGTTTGTACGAGTACGACGCGACGTACATGTACATGGATCTCGCGCTCGCGCAGCAGTTTGCCGGGTTTCGCAACGACATCACCGGGCTGGAACTGGCCGTGAACGACCGGTGGAAATCGCGCGAGATTTCGGACATGCTCGACTCGACGTTGAAAGAACCCGTGCGTATGATGGATTGGCAGGAACAGAACCGGCCCTTGTTTCAGGCGCTCAAGTTGGAGAAGCTGGGAATGGCCGTAATTCTCTTGCTCATCGTGATCATTGCGGCATTCAACATCGTTAGCACGCTGACCATGGTGGTGTCTGACAAAACGCGCGAAATCGGAATTCTGCGCGCGATGGGGCTTCCGGCGAAATCCATTCGCAAAGTGTTTGTGTTTCAGGGGATGATCATTGGGGCAATCGGCACGATTGGCGGGCTCATTCTGGGGTTGTTGGTGGTGGTGGTGATGGTGCAGCTCAAGTGGCCGAAGCTCGATGCGCAGATCTATTTCATCGATCACGTCCCCGTGATTGTGCTGCCGCTGCACGTCATCCTGGTCGCGCTGGCCAGCATGGCGATTGCGACGGTCGCCACGCTGTATCCGGCAGGGCAGGCGGCCAAGCTGTATCCCGTTGACGCCATCCGGCACGAATAGATGACGATGCCTCAGAATGGCGGCACGTCCGTGGCGTCGGCGGATGGAATCGTGAAGGAGTACCTGGGCGGTGACGGAGGTATTATTCGGGTGCTCGATCACGTGTCGCTGAGTGTGACTCGCGGCGAGATGGTCGCGGTTGTCGGTGATAGCGGGGCGGGCAAGAGCACGTTGCTGCACCTCTTGGGGGCGCTCGATCGTCCTTCGGCGGGCAGCGTGCGCATCGTCGGGGAGGCGGTTGAGGGTCGCACCGACGAGGACCTGGCGGCGCTACGGAACCGGGCAGTTGGGTTTGTGTTCCAGTTTCACCACTTGCTACGCGAATTCTCTGCACTCGAAAACGTGATGATGCCGCTGCGCATTCAAGGGATGGCCAACGAAGACGCTCGGCAGCGCGCGACGGCATTGTTGACGCGGGTGGGGCTTGCCTCGCGCATGGAGCACCGGCCGGGCGCCATGTCGGGTGGTGAACAACAGCGCACGGCAGTCGCGCGCGCACTGGTGGGAAACCCCGCGCTGCTGTTGGCCGACGAACCCAGTGGAAACCTTGATCGCACCAACGCCGACCGATTACACGGGCTGTTTGCCGAACTCGCAGCCGATGGGAGCATGGGGATCGTCGTCGTGACGCACAATCAGTCGTTGGCCGCCCGTGCCGATCGGGCGTTGTTGATGCACGACGGACGATTGGTCGAAACGGAGTCCGCGGTGGGTGTTGGGTCGGAAACCCCGGAGCGCAACTGATGCTGTGCGAGCACTGTAACGAACGCGATGCTGTCGTCGAAAGCATCAAGGTACTGCCGACGGGTGTGAAACACGAACACCTGTGCGACAAGTGTGCGAAAGCGAAGGGTGTTGAGACGACAATCACGATGCAGCAGCACGCGTTGGGTGAGATGATGCAGGCCGTACAACAGCAGGCTTCACTGGTCACGGCCGACGCCGCCTCGTGCGGATTTTGCGGTGCAACTGCGCGTGATTTTCGGTTGACGGGGCGGCTTGGTTGCGCGCACTGCTACGAGGCCATGGAGCACAGCTTGCGCGAATTGCTGCGGCGTTTGCACGGCAATTCCAAACACGTGGGCAAGCGCTACATCGCACCGCAGGTGCAGATGGAGAGCAAGGTCGACTCCGTACATGATTTGGAAGACCGGCTGCGTCGCGCGGTTGAGTCCGAGCAGTTTGAACTGGCTGCCGAGCTGCGCGATCGTATTCGGGTGATCGAATGAGCGCGGCCAAGTCGTCGCTGGACCTGTCATTGCTGCCGGATGGCGGTGTGCGGTGGTTGGATGCCAGTGGCGCCAACGCCGACATCGTGATTTCGACGCGCATGCGACTGGCGCGGAATGTGTCTGGGTACGCGTTCACGGCGCGAGCGCGTGAAGCTGAGCGACTCCGCATGTTGGCTCAGGTGCGCGATGCGTTACCAAACGTGCCCACGTTGCGCGGCAGTGTGCTGTTTCGCCTGGACGAACTTTCGCAGAATGACCGGCAATTGCTGCATGAGCGTCATCTGGTCAGCAAGGAGTTGGCGGGTCTCGACGCACAGAATACGGTGCGCAGCGGCGCGGCAGTCTTCCTCGGCGAAGACGCCGGGCTGCTGGTGAACGAAGAAGACCACTTGCGGCTGCAGGCGCTGCGTTCGGGTTTTGCGGTGCCCGAAGCGTTTGAGGCCGTGCAGCGGCTCGATCGTGAGCTGGGTTCGCATGTGCCGTACGCCTTTCACCGTGAATTTGGTTTTTTGACGGCGTGCCCCACCAATGTCGGCACGGGGCTACGTGCCTCAGTTCTGATTCATTTGCCGGGTTTGGTGCACACCAAGGAGATCAAAAAAGTGCTCACCGGCCTTCAACAAATGGGGCTGACGTACCGAGGCTTGTATGGTGAGGGCAGCGAGGTGGTCGGTAACTTTTTTCAGCTGTCAAACCAAACCACACTGGGGCGGTCGGAAGAAGATTTGCAGGAGCATCTGGTGCGGGTGGTTCGACAGTTAATCGAACGTGAAGAAGAGGCGCGCCGTATACTGGTGCGTGATGCTGGATATATTATTGAGGACAAGCTGTGGCGCGCGTACGGAACACTGCGGTACGCTCGCAGCTTGACGTTCGACGAAGCCATGAATTTTCTGAGCGGTGTGAGGCTGGCGGTCGGTCTGAAACTGATCTCCGGACTCAGTGTATACACACTCAACAAGCTCCTGATCTTTGCGCAAGCAGCACACCTGGCCCATCAGGAAGGACGGGTGCTGAAAGACGACGACGAGGCCAACCTGGTCCGCGCACGATACGTGCGGCAGGCACTCGCGAGCGAAGGGGGCGGTCACCAATGAACCGCGCCCATTTATCCCTGAGGGGACGATGAGCAACGGCTACAATTTTACAGAGCGCGTGCGGAAGGTTCTCGCGATGGCCCGCGAAGAGGCCGCTCGTTTGCACCACGAATACGTGGGCACCGAGCACATTCTTCTTGGCCTGATCAAGGAAGGCGAGGGCGTGGCGGCAGCGGTGCTGCAAGCCATGAACGTCGACCTTGAAGATGTGCAACAACGCATCGAAGAGCAGGTCAAAAAGGGGAAGGCCGCTCAAGCGACTGGACCCGATTTGCCCTATACTTCGCGCGCGAAAAAGGTCCTGGAACTTGCCATGGCCGAAGCGCGCGATTTAAGCCACAGCTACGTCGGCACCGAGCACTTGTTGCTTGGGTTGCTACGTGAAGAAAAAGGCATCGCCGCGCAAGTCCTCACGGACGCGTCGGTCAGCCTTGAAGCGGCGCGCACGGAAACGTTGCGCCTGCTGGGTAACCCTGAAGTCTCGACCAGCAGTCAGAGCAGTTCGGCGAGCGCCGAGAAGTCGGGTGTTGTTCCACCCACGTCGGCGCCAGCGAAGGGCGACAAGAAATCCAAGACGCCCGCGCTCGATCACTTCTGCCGCGATCTCACACAGCTGGCGTCTGAAGGGCAACTCGATCCAACCATCGGTCGCGCCAAGGAAATAGAGCGTGTGATGGAAGTGTTGACGCGCCGCAAGAAAAACAATCCAGTGCTTATTGGCGAGCCTGGTGTGGGCAAGACTGCCATTGTCGAAGGACTCGCGCAGTTGATTGCGAACGGTGATTGCCCCGACTCGTTGCGTGACAACCGTGTGTTGTCGCTCGATATGGCCGCGGTTATTGCCGGCACGAAATATCGTGGCCAGTTTGAAGAGCGCCTGAAAGCGGTGATGAATGAAATTGCACAGAACAAGCAAGTCATTCTGTTCATCGACGAATTGCACACGTTGGTTGGTGCAGGCGCAGCGGAAGGCGCCATTGACGCCAGCAACATGCTCAAGCCTGCGCTTGCGCGTGGTGAGTTGCAGTGTGTTGGTGCGTCAACGCTCAACGAGTATCGCAAGTACATCGAGAAAGACGGAGCGCTCGAGCGTCGTTTCCAGACTGTTGTTGTTGATCCGCCGTCAATCGACGAGACCGTGCAGATTCTGCAGGGGCTCAAGAAGAAGTACGAAGATCATCACCGCGTGAACATTCCCGACGAGACGCTGGTAATCGCCGCAAAACTTTCGGAGCGCTACATCACCGATCGTTTTCTTCCGGACAAGGCCATCGACGTAATCGACGAAGCGGGCGCTCGCGCTCGTCTTGCCGCACAAGTTCCGCCTCCGGAAGTGGCGGCACTCAAGGAGCAACTCGAAGCGATCAACACCGACAAGGAATCGGCGGTGCGTGATCAGAACTTCGAGCGAGCCGCTGCATTGCGTGATACCGAGCGCGAACTGCGCGCGGAAATCAGCCGCAAGCAGGAAGAGTGGGAACAACGTCGCCAGTCGCATCGTCCAACGCTGGGCGAAGAAGAGATCGCCTTTATAGTCGCGCGATGGACCGGCATTCCCGTCACGCGCTTGCAGGAGGCGGAAACGTCGCGCCTGCTGCGCATGGAAGATGAACTGCACAAATCGGTGGTTGGGCAAGACGAAGCTATCAAGGCGCTTTCGCGATCCATCCGTCGCAGTCGGGCCGGACTGAAAGATCCTCGTCGTCCCATCGGCTCGTTCATTTTCTCGGGACCGACCGGTGTTGGCAAAACGGAGCTGGCGCGCTCGCTGGCCAAGTTCCTGTTTGCCGACGCGTCCGCGCTCATTCGCGTGGATATGAGTGAATACATGGAGAAGTTCTCCGTGTCCCGCCTCATCGGAGCGCCTCCGGGCTACGTGGGCTACGAAGATTCCGGCACGCTGACCAAGGCGATTCGCCGCAAGCCGTACAGTGTGGTGCTGCTGGACGAAATCGAGAAGGCCCATCCAGACGTGTTCAACATCCTGCTGCAGGTGCTGGATGAGGGCCACCTTACGGATAACTATGGCCGAGTGATCGATTTCAAGAACACGGTGGTCATCATGACGTCCAATGTGGGCGCCAAGGATATCACCAAAGGAAAGTCTCTCGGATTTGGTACCTCAGACGCACGCAACGATTTCGAGCGAATCAGTGACAAAGTAAAGGAAGAGATGGGGCGCGTGTTCAACCCCGAATTCCTGAACCGTCTCGACGACGTGATTGTCTTCCACCCGCTGGGCAAGGAACACATCACCGCCATTGTCAGCATCCTGTTTCGGGAAGTGCAAAGCCGCTTGGTCGATGAAGAGATCACCCTTCGCCTGACCGACGCAGCCACGACCTTCCTGGTGGACCATGGGTACGACGAGCACTTCGGTGCGCGTCCGCTCAAGCGGGCCATCCAGCGGTATATCGAAGATCCACTCTCCGAGAAGCTGCTGCAGGGTGAGTTTTCCAAGGGCGACGAAGTAGAAATCGATATCGTCCCTGGGGAGAAGGACAAACTCGCATTCAGCGTTTTGTCCCCAAGCCCACAGGTCTGAGCCGGAATCAGGCAGCGGCCGGGCCCGATAGGGGTCCGGCCGCTTGCATTCCGGGTATATATTTCGAGGCTATGCACAAGACCTTCCGCATCAAAATTCTGGCCCGGGTGGCTTCGGCCCGCTCGATCGTGATCGGTGGCGCACTGGCCATCGCGGCCTCGCTGGCGCCGTCCGTCGCGCGCGCGCAGGATGACGCCGATAAACGGTGCGCTCTTCCTGATTCGATCGCGATCGTCGGACTCAAGCGGGTATCGCAGTCCCTCGTTCGCGAAAAAATAGAATTCAAGGCGGGGCAGGAGCTCGCTACCCCAGTCATTGTGCGCTCAATCGCTGCGCTGTTCGGCATGGGGCAGTTTGAGCCCGGCATCGTCAGCAAGTGTGATCTGGTTAGCGTGCCCGGCAAAGTGCTCCTGGAGTTTGAAGTGAAGGAGCGCGCTCTGCTGGCCGACGTGAAAGTTGCAGGCGTGAAAAATCTGTCCGAGCGGAACGTGCGCGATCGTGTCGACCTGCTCATTGGTCGCCCCGTCGATCCCGCGCAGGTGCAACGGGCGCGTACGCGCATTGATTCGCTGTACGAAGCGAGTGGTTACTACCTCGCCGAAATCAAGCCAGATTCAGCGTTGCTGGCTGATGGCCGCATTGTGCTCACGTTCAACATCGACGAAGGACGCCGGCTTGCAATTTCCGGCATCCAGGTTGACGGTAACACGAACGTGAAGTCAAAACTTATTGTGGGCAGTATGTCGACCAAGCCCGAAGGATTTCTGTTTTTTCACAAGGGCGAGTTTGACGAAGACAAATATCGCGCGGACATTGGCGATACGATTCCCGCGCTGTACGCGCGACTTGGGTTTCTCGACATGCGTATCAACAAAGACACGCTCATTGTTGATCGCGCGCGCGGCAAAGGACTGGTCAGCCTGAATGTTGACGAAGGACCGCAGTACCGCATCGGCACGTTTGAAATCGCGGGCAACCGCCGATTCTCCAGCGAAGAACTTCAGGAGTTTTACCCATTCGACGCCGAAGGGCCAACGCTCACGCAACGCGTCAAGGGCTTGATCAAACGCGAACCGAATGCGCCGGAAGGGATGTTCAATGCGGCGAAGTGGGATGACGCGCTGGGCAAACTTCAGGCGCATTATCACAACTTCGGCTATCTGTACGCACGTATAGAGCCGTCGGTCGAACGTGTGTACGGACCCGACTCGTTGCCGATGGTCAACCTGCGCTGGGACATCGACGAACGAAATCCAGCCATTGTGAATCGCATCAACATCGTCGGCAATGATTTCACGTCGGAAGATTGTATTCGACGCCAGATCTATTTGCCGCCCGGTGCGCCGTTCAATCAGGACAATCTGATTCAGAGCTTTCAGAGCATCCGCAATATGGGATTCTTTGAACAGGACATGCCGGTGCCCAGCACGATTCCGATCAATGATCAGGGCGACATCGACGTCATCTTCAAAGTGAAGGAAAAGCGTACCGGCAGCATCAACTTCGGCGCGTCCATGGGGCAGGGCAATGTTGGCTTCGGCGGATTCATTGGTGTCGAGCAGCCCAATCTCTTTGGTCTTTGCAAGAAGGGCTCACTCAACTGGCAGTACGGCCGCTTTTTCAACGATTTCACCGCGACGTATCAGGATCCGACGTTACGCGGCGGTCGCGTTTCCGGTTCGCTGAGCGCGTATCGCAGTCAGTCGCGCATTGTCATTGGCAACCTTGGCCAGAACATTCGTACGGGCGCTTCTGTTCGCCTCGGGTTTCCGGTGCCGTGGGCGCTGCGTTCGACGTTTGCAGTCACGTACAATGGCGAAGCCACGACGTTTGAGTCCGGAACCGTGACGGGCAGCTGCACCAAGAATTGCTTTCGCTCGAATATCGGTGCCGAGTACACAACCGACACCCGGATCGAGTTGCCGTTTCCGACCGGCGGATCGTTGCGCACCGTGTCGGTTGATCTCTCGGGTGGCCCGCTCGGTGGCACCGTGAATTTCCAGCGCGTGACCGCTGAGGGTCGAGCTTACGCGACACTGGCGCAGATCGGGTCAAACCCCACGTCTTCGCCGAAACTGGTGGTTGGCCTCAAAACCAATGCCGGTGCACTGTTTGGCAACGCAGGCGCCTTCTTTTTTCAGCAGAAATTTGCAGTTGGTGGTGTACAATTTGGACAGTCGTTGCGCGGTTACGACGAGTTTTCGATTACGCCATTCGGTTACGATAGCACGGGCGGGCAATTCAACGCCAGCAGCCAGGCCTCTTTTGGTAGCGCCTTTCTCACCATGACGGGCGAACTTGGCTTCCGCGTAAGCGATGCGTTGTACATGAACGTCTTTACCGATGCTGGTAACAACTGGGCTTCTGCCAAACAATTCAACCCCACGCGTTTGTATCGCTCGTTCGGATTTAGCGGAACGACGAAAACACCGCTGGGCTTGTTGGGCCTTGATATCGCTTACGGACTTGATCGCACTCGCAAAGATCCGTTCACTTCCCGCGAGGTACCGGACCCGCGATGGAAATTTCACTTCCGGCTCGGCCAGATCTTTTAGGGGATAACTGATGCGTAAATTTTTCGTGACCGGTATGTGTACTCTGTTGCTGGCTGCCTCGGCCGTCTCGGCGCAGGCAGTGCCGAAGTTCGCGTACGTCAACTCGCAACAGCTGTTTCAGGTGGTGCCTGGACGCGCGGAAGCTGCCGCTCAATTGGCCAAAGAACAGACTGCTGCACAAGACCAGTTCAAGGCCATGACGGACACGTTGACCAAGTTGCAAGACGCGTACGCCAAAGAGACCGATCAGCTTAAGCAAGCAGAGAAGTTGAAGGTGTTCAAGGACAAGGAAAACGCTTTGAACGAGCGCGCGGACAAAATTCGCGCGGCCATCGAGGAACGGACTGCGGAGTTGCAGCAGCCGCTGATGGAGATGATCCAGAAGGTACTCGAAGACTTTCGCACGGAAATGGGCCTCACGATGATTTTTGATGTCGCCAGCGGACAGGGCATTGCTGCGATCGACAAGAATCTCGATGTCTCCGACAAAGTTTCGACGCGTTTGGCGCGGATGACAGCTCCGAAAATTAATGCAGCTGGTGCCGGCGCTGCCACGAAACCGGCCGCCAAGCCGACTGCAGGACCGGCGGTAAATCCTATTGGTCCAAAGAAGCCGCCGACGCAGTGATTGCAGAACAGAACCACGCGTTGGACAACGGCGGTGACGGGCGAAAGCCTGTCACCGCTGCTGCTATTGCGGAGCAAATCGACGGAACGCTGACGGGCGATGCAACGGTGATTGTGACCGGCGTTGCGCCGCTGGATCGCGCAGGCGCCAACGAACTCAGTATTCTGTCGTCGCCGAGGTACGCGGAGTGGTTTGAAAAGACGACGGCTGGCGTGGTGTTGATTTCTCGCGAATTGGCGAACGCACCCGGTTCTCCGCGCGCACGCATTGTGGTGGACAAACCTGTCGATGCAATGGTGGCGCTCCTTAAACTTTTTCATCGTTCCGATCCGCGCGTCCCAGGCATTCATCCGACCGCGTTTGTATCGGCCAGTGCAGTAATCGGCGACAATGTTTGCGTCGAACCGTTCGCAGTCATTGGTGATCGAGTCCTGCTGAGCCACGGCAGCTGGATTGGTGCGCACGTTGTTGTTGGCGAAGAAACCACCGTCGGTGAAAACGCGCGACTACATCCGCATTGCGTGATTTATCCGCGCGTTGAAATTGGCGCGCGCGCCGTTGTGCATGCTGGTGCACAAATCGGGCGCGAAGGATTTGGTTGGGTCACTTCCACCGGACAGCGCGTGCCGCACGTGGGCCGCTGCGTCTTGGGGGACGATGTTGAAATTGGCGCAAACACCTGCGTCGATCGCGGAAGCATCGACGACACGATCATCGGTGCCGGAACCAAGATCGATAACCTGTGCCAGATCGCGCACAACGTGCGTATCGGACGCGGTTGTTTCCTGGCATCACAAGTGGGTATTGCCGGCAGCGCCCGTCTTGAAGACGGCGTGCAGATGGGTGGCCAAGCGGGCCTTCAGGGACACGTAACTGTGGGAGCCGGCGCGACGCTTGGCGGACAGGCGGGTGTGCTTGGGGACGTACCCGCTCGCGAATTCTGGTCCGGATATCCGGCGCGACCGCATCGGGAACAGTTGCGTTCACACGCGGCGATGGCGCGATTGGTTAAACTTGTGCGTCCGTTGGAGAAGTTGTTGTCACGGGGTGGAGACGCGGAGTGACCGTTCGGGCAGAAGATGTGGTGAAGGCACGACTGATTGGTGGAGAGCGGGTCACCATTGCATCGGAGGAATCCGTCGAAGGTGTGGGCCTGCATCTGGGCGCGCCATGTACACTCACGTTTCGTCCCGCAGCGTCGGGCCGTGGCGTGTACTTTCGGCGTGATGACCGGCCGGGCTCTGCGACCATTCCTGCACGAGCGGACGTCGCGGTAGAGGCTGAGCGTCGAACCCAGCTGGGGCGCGGCGAAGACGCCTTGCACACGGTCGAACACGTATTGGCGGCCGTGATGGCGCTTGGAATCGACGATCTCGAAATCGGGATGAGTGGTGCCGAGCCGCCCATCATGGATGGAAGCGCGAAGCCATTTCTGGACGCGCTACTGCAGGCGGGACTGGCGGCGAATGGCGGGCGACCGGAGTGGTTGGTGCTGCGGAAGTCAATTCGCGTGGTGGACGGAGAGTCGGTCTACGAGGCCCACCCGTCAACGTCGCTTGAAATTGACGTCACGATCGACTTCCCGCATCCGCTCATTGGAGTTCAGCGCGGCGAATTTCGCGTTACGCCCGAGGTGTTTTCTCGCGATATTGCGTCGGCACGCACGTTTGGATTTCTGCACGAGGTCGAGGCGCTTCGCGCGAAGGGACTGATTCAGGGTGCGACAACGCGGAATGCGGTTGTGCTGGACGCGCATCAGGCCGTTGAAGGTGCACTGCGCTGGCCCGACGAATTCATGCGGCACAAGGCGCTGGATGTTATAGGCGATCTCGGACTGGCCGCCTCGCGGGTGCGAGCTCGAATCACTGCTTACAAACCAAGCCACCGCGGTACCGTTGCACTGGTGCGCGCACTGTTGCAACACGCCATACGGGAAACATCTGTGCTTACTGTTGAAGACATCATGAAGGTGCTGCCGCACCGCTATCCGTTTCTGCTCGTCGATCGCATTCTCGAGATCGAGGAAAAGAAGCGCATCGTGGGGCTTAAAAACGTCACGATCAACGAGCCATTCTTTCAGGGACATTTCCCTGGCCATCCCATCATGCCCGGCGTGTTGATTATTGAAGCCATGGCACAGGTAGGTGGCATGTTGCTGATGGGTTCCGTACCCGATCCGGCCAACAAGGTCGTGTACTTCATGTCGCTTGATAACGTGAAGTTTCGTCGTCCCGTGAAACCGGGCGATCAGCTGCGCATCGAAGTGGATGTGCTGCAGTTTCGCGGCACGGTATGCCGCCTGCACGGTGTCGCAAAGGTTGATGGTGAAGTCGTCACCGAAGCCGACATGGCCGCGATCGCGCGCGATCGATGAGTCACTCGATTCATGCAACCGCGATCGTTGCTGCGGGAGCACAACTCGGCGAAGGCGTAACCATTGGCCCGTGGGCCATGGTTGGTCCGGGGTGCGTGCTGGGTGACGGATCGAATGTGTCGGCCCGTGCCACGCTCGAGAAAAACGTCACGCTTGGGCGCAATGTGCAGATCGGCATTGGGTCGGTGTTGGGTGGTGACCCGCAGGATCTGAAGTTTCGTGGTGAGGAAACGTTTGTGGACATCGGTGACGATACGGTGCTGCGCGAATACGTCACGATCAATCGCGGTACCGCGCATTCGGTAACGACGCGCGTGGGTGCGGGTTGTTTCCTGATGACCAACGTACATGTCGCACACGACTGTCAGTTGGGGAATCAGGTCATCATCTCAAACGGCACCCTGCTCGCCGGTCACGTAACAGTGGGCGACAAGGTGACGATCTCCGGCAACTGCGCCGTGCATCAGTTTGTGCGCGTGGGACGTTTCGCGTTTATCGGTGGTGTTTCGAAAGTCACGCAGGATATTCCGCCGTTTGTTCGCGCGAGCGGAAATCCAACGGCGTTGTTTGGGTTGAATTCAGTTGGTCTTGAGCGCAACGGATTTGATGCGGAGGTGCGCCGCGAAATAAAGCGCGCGTATCGACTGTGCTTCAAGTCCGAACTGACGCTCACACAGGCATTGAAACATGCGCGCGAAGCACTTGATCCGATTCCGGAAGTGCTGGAGTTCCTGTCGTTCATTGAAGACAGTCAGCGCGGAGTCGGATTCTGAGCTCGTCGCCATCGCGCGCGTTTTCGTTGCCGACCGCGCCACGTATTGGTGTAGTCGGCGCCGGTGGGCTTGGGCAACATCACGTGCGTATTCTGCGTGATCTCGCCGGCGATCGGTTCGTCGGATTTGTGGATCAGAGTCCGGCACGTGCGTCGGAAGTGGCGTCGTCGCTGGGGGTGATGGCATGGCCATCTCTGGACGCACTGCTCGATGAAGTCGACGCGGTCTCGGTCGTGGTGCCAACAACCACACACTTTGCGGTGACATCCGAAGCGCTACGTCGCGGCAAGCACGTGTTTGTCGAGAAGCCGTTTACGGCAACACTGGATGAAGCGGACGAGTTGCTCGATCTGCAGCAGAAGGCCGGCGTCGTTGTGCAGGTTGGTCACGTGGAGCGGTTCAATCGTGCCATTCGCGCGGCGTTGCCGTATGTAGACGGGCCGCTGTTCATCGAGAGTGATCGTCTCGCGCCGTTCAGTCCGCGTGGTTCGGATGTGGCTGTCGTGCTTGATCTCATGATTCACGACATCGACCTTGTGTGTTCATTGGTGGGCGCGCCGGTGAACGAAGTGAGCGCGGCGGGAATTCCTGTGTTGACACCGCAAGTTGATATCGCCAATGCGCGGCTCACATTTGCGACTGGCGCGGTGGCAAACGTCACAGCCTCACGCGTCTCCCGTGAGCGTGTTCGCAAGCTTCGCATCTTTCAGCGCAGCGGATACCTGTCGCTCGATTTGGCGGCGGGCGCGGGTGAGTTCTTCCGGCTGCGTGGTGATTTCAATCCGATGATGCTGGCCCGCGCCCCGCGCGCGCTCGAAGACTTCGTAGAGCGCGTTGCGGTTGAAGCGCCGGACGGTGAACCGCTTGTGCTCGAGTTGAGTGAGTTTCTAGGCGCGGTCGCAGGCCAACACGCCGTCACCGTCGACGGTCGTGAAGGGCGCGAAGCACTGTCGGTCGCACTGCGCATCGTTTCGGAGATTGACCGCTCACTTGTCGCGTTGCGACAGGGTGGTCACTCAGCCGGAAAGTAGCGTGCGCACAAGCACCGGTCATGCGTGATATCGGCGGGGAAGTGTTGTTCGTCGCGGGGGAAGTGTCGGGAGACTTGCACGCCGCCGGTGTTGCAGACGCGATTCGCAGAATTCAGCCCGATCGCAAACTGGTAGGTATTGGTGGCAACCGAATGAAAGCGGCCGGCGTGCAATTGTTGGAGCACGTCGACAGTCTCGCGGTGATGGGTTTCGCGGAAGTCATCAAACACATTCCGCATCATTGGTCTTTGCTGGGCATGCTCAAACAACGTTTGCGACAGGGCGAAGTAGCGCTGGTTATTCTGGTCGACTACGCGGGCTTCAATATGCAAGTTGCCAAAGCCGCGCGCGATGCCGGCGTGCCCGTGTTGTATTACGTGACGCCGCAGGTCTGGGCCTCTCGCGCCGGTCGACTTCCGAAACTCGCGAAGGTGGTCACGAAAGCCGCGTGTATTTTGCCGTTCGAGCCCGCGTTGTTGCGCGAGCACGGTATTGACGCCACATTCGTCGGGCATCCGTTGCTTGATCGCGCGCAATATTTACCTGCGCAGCGAGAAGCACGCGAAGCATTGAATCTCCCATTGGACGGCGAATTGCTGGCGGTGTTTCCGGGCAGTCGCAAGAGTGAACTGTCGTTGCACCTTGGCGATTTTCTGGCCACAGCAACTGAGCTCACACGTAGACGACCGGGATTGCATGTGGTCGTTGCGACTCCACCAGGTGTTAGTATCGACGCCGCTTTGTGTCCGTATCCGCAACGATCAGGTGCGTCATTTGCGGTGTTGCGTGGGGCGACTGCGGGATTGCTCAAGAGCGGAACCACAACGTTGGAAGCGGCTGTCGTTGGCCTCCCGCACATCGTCGCGTACCGTACCAGCGCGATCACCTACGCGATCGCGAAACGTGTCGTCACTATTCCGCGCATCGGGTTGGTGAATGTTGTGGCCGGGCGCGAAGTGTCCAGGGAATTTGTGCAGGACGCTGTGGTGCCGAGTGACATGGCGGACGCACTTGAGCCGCTGTTGGACGAGGGTAGCGCCGCGCGCGCCGCGGCTCTGACTGGATTGGCCGAGGTGCGCGCGCAGTTAGGGACGCCTGGCGCTGCCGAACGTGTCGCCGCGATGGCCATCGGAATGATGTCGTGAGCGACGGCGAAACTTCGAACGCGGACGCTCCGACGTCGTCGACATCGAAGCCACCAGCGCCTCCGAGTGTTCCCACGCTTGATTGGAAGACACGCGCCGCGATTTCGGTTGGCGGTTTCCTCATTCGCGCTCTGGCCCGTACATGGCGCGTCCGCGTGGAAGGACGTGAAGCCGTTGAGGCAGTTCGTCGTTCGGGGCAGGGAGTCATCTTCACGTTTTGGCACGGACAGATGTTGCCGCTGTTGGCGGAGCACAATCGACCCACGACTGTCTTGATCAGTGATCATCGCGACGGCGAGATCATCACGCAAATCGTGAGCGGGTTTGGTTGTCGGGCCGTACGCGGATCGTCGTCAAAAGGCGCAGCTCGCGCGCTGTTGCAATTGTCGCGCACGTTGAACGAAGGCAACGATATTGCCATCACGCCCGATGGACCGCGTGGGCCAAGACATTCATTTGCGCCTGGCGCTGTGGTCTTGTCGCAACGAACCAGCGCGCCCATCGCATTCATGGTGAGTCATACCAACCGATTGTGGCGCTTGAAAACGTGGGATCAATTCGAAATACCGAAACCGTTTGCGAGAGTGACCGTGGTGTACAGTGAACCATTTGTTGTCGCCGCCGATCGCGCGCGCGATGCCGCGGCCGAAGTGGAAGCAGTCAAGGCGGCACTGATCGCGCTTGGTGAACGCGCAACAGCAATCGGCATGGGTTTGATTCCCATGAAAGCATGAAGTATCGATTCCGCGCGCCATCACGTCTCCTGGCGTCGCGTTCACAATTGCTGGAGTCATGAGCACCGGTACGAAGCTGGCCGAGTGGGTGTGGGAATCGGAGAGCGTTGCGGCGCGCGTAGCGCGACTCGCGCTGGCGCCCGCGAGTGCGCTGTTCTCGGCCATCGTGTCTTTACGCAACGCGCAATTTGACGAAGCACTGTCAGGCGCCACCGGCGTGAGTTATCGCGTGCGTCAAACCATTTTGCCGGCGCTGTCGGTTGGTAATCTTACTGTTGGCGGTACGGGCAAAACTCCACTGGCGGCATGGTGCGTACGCGAACTGCGTAAACGTGGTGCCAAACCGGCGATCGTGCTGCGTGGATATGGCGACGACGAGTGGCGGGTGCATTCGTTGCTCAATCCAGGCGTACCTGTTATCGTCGCGAAAGATCGGCTGATGGGAATCGCGCAGGCGAGCGCGAGCGGCGCGAACTGCGTGGTGCTCGATGACGCATTTCAACATCGGAGAGCGTCACGGCGTGCGGACGTAGTGTTGATGAGTGCGGATCGTTGGAACGGAGTCGCGCGCTTGTTGCCCAGCGGACCGTTTCGCGAGCCTCTAAGTGCGTTGCGGCGCGCGACCACGGTCGCGATTACGGCGAAAGCCGCGTCGCTTGAACAGATCGACGTGGTTGAACGCGCCATCCTCGCCGCCGCACCCGATAGCGAAATCTGCGTAGTGCGGCTGGTGCTTGGTCCATTGCAGTTGGCCGCATCGATTCCGATGGCCATCGCCGATGGGTCGCTGAAGGGGCGGAGGCTGGATCAATCGGGATTGCTTGATCGTAAAATTGAGTGGTTAGCGGGCCGTAAATTGGTCGCAGTTTCTGCAATTGGCGACCCCGCGTCGTTCCTGGCGCAGCTGACAGCGGCGGGGGCAGTTATAACGCACCGGCGATTTTCGGATCATCATTCATTTTCGGTCGGCGAAGCCGAAGCCATCGCCCGGTGGGCCGAGCAGTCGGATGGGGTGATTTGCACCCTCAAGGATGCTGTAAAACTGGGGCCGATCTGGCCTCGCGTGGCGCCGCCCCTTTGGTATGTTTCCCAGCAAGTTGTCGTAGAGCGCGGCGCCTCGGCGCTGGACCGCGCACTTGCGCGGGTGCTGGTGAGTCCCAGGTGAGTCCCTTTCACAGGAAAGGCGCCAACGACCCACACGAGGTGCGCGTTTCCACGGCTCCCACCGCCGGTTCACACCGGCCCCTTCCCGATGCCATGGCTATCGATCTCTTAAATACACACAGCATAGTTCAGCCCGATAAGGACCGATTTCTCAATGAGAGCAATCCGTTCGAGGGCATGATGTCCCGGTTTGACCGGGCCGCCGAATTACTTGATTTGGAACCCGGCATTTACAAGATCCTGCGCAATCCGGAAAAGCAGTTGATCGTGTCAGTGCCAGTGATGATGGACAGTGGTGATGTCGAAGTGTTCACTGGCTATCGCGTGTTGTACAACACTTCGCGCGGACCGGCAAAGGGCGGCATTCGCTTTGACATGCAAGTGACGCTCGACGAAGTGAAGGCGCTCGCCGCATGGATGACCTGGAAGTGCGCGGTTGTGAACCTTCCGTTTGGTGGCTCGAAAGGTGGAGTCGTCTGCGATCCGCTCAAGATGAGCGTGGGTGAGCTCGAGCGCGTGACACGCCGCTACACCAAGGGCATCATCAATTTGCTCGGCCCCGATACTGATGTGCCGGCGCCAGATGTGAACACGAACGAGCGCGTCATGGCCTGGGTGATGGATACGTATTCCATGCACGTCGGTCGCACCGAGAATGCTGTCGTGACGGGTAAGCCCGTTGAAATGGGCGGATCGCTTGGACGCAAGGAAGCGACCGGACGCGGCGTTATGCTGGTGACGAAAGAGGCAATGGCGCACCTTGGAATCCCGATGAAAAACGCCACTGTTGCGGTGCAGGGCTTCGGCAATGTCGGATCAATCACGGCGAAGTTGCTGGCGGCGGAAGGATGCAAGATCACGCACCTCGGCGATCGGGATGGCGCCTTTCACAACGCGAAGGGTTTTGATATTCAGAAGACCATTGCGTACGTGCAGAAGCACAAGACTCTGCAAGGCTTCAAGGACGGCGATGAAATCAGCACCGACGATCTGTTGTGTGCCGAGGTCGACATTCTCGTGCCGGCAGCGCTTGAAAACGTCATCACGACGAAGAACGCGCCAAACATTCGCGCCAAGTTGATTTCGGAAGGCGCTAACGGACCAACCACGGCCGCGGCCGATCCGATTCTGGATGAAAAGGGCATTTTCGTTGTTCCGGATATTCTCGCCAACGCTGGTGGTGTGACCGTTTCGTACTTTGAGTGGGTGCAGGATCGCATGGGCTATTTCTGGTCGGAAGCCGAAGTGAACAGTCGCCTCACGGATATCATGACTCGAAGCTTTCAGGAAGTGCTCACGTTGTCCAAGCAACATCACGTGAATATGCGTACGGCCGCGTACATGTTGTCGATTAATCGCGTAGCGACGGTGCATCGTTTGCGCGGCATCTACGCGTAGTCGCGTTCCGTATTCGTCGTGCGCGTTTCGCTGTTGTGTGTCGGAAAATCTCGCCAGCCTGGACTGGCAGAGGCGATCCACGAATACGAAACGCGCGCGACTCGGTACTGGTCGTTGGATGTTATCGAAGTGAAGGAAGAGTCAGCTCGCGCCGTGTCACCCGAGCAGGTGAAGGATCGGGAAGCGGCGCGGTTGCTGGAACGGGCGCCTGCTGACGCCTACATGGTGGCCTGCGATCCGGGCGGCGACGTGATGACGTCGGAGGCGTTCGCCGGGTGGTTGGTGGGAATGCGCGATCGTGCGCAGAATGTCGCACTGTTTGTTGGTGGCGCGTACGGGCTGGGTGACGCAATTCGCACACGCGCCCAACGCCGACTCTCGCTCGCGCCGTGGACGTTGCCACATGAACTCGCGCGACTGGTGTTGGTGGAGCAGTTGTATCGTGCAGGGTCAATTAATCGCGGAGAACCGTACCACAAGTGAGCGACTCGAGGCGATGTCCGAAGCAACCGATGTAGTACTGCCGTCGTCGCCAATACCGGCGGTGCAAACGTTGCCGTTCGGTGGTGGTGCATTGTCCCGCGCGTTGCAATCCGGAACGGTGCCGGCAGGTTGGACCGTGGCGCGCCCGCGAAACGTCGACCAGTGGAAAGCTGCGGCTCGCAACGTGCAACTGCGCCACGCAGGTCACGAATGGTTGTCGGCACTGGCGCCCGCGTTCAATGCCACGGGCAAGGCGGCTGAGCGACTCGCGCGCGCTGCGGCGAGTGGGGTGGTTGTCACCACGGGGCAACAACCGGGTTTGTTTGGGGGGCCGGCCTATACGTGGAGCAAAGCGATCGCGGCGCTCGCGTTGGCGGATGAACTCGAAGTGCAATTAGGGATTCCCGTGTCGCCGGTGTTCTGGGCCGCGACTGACGATGCTGATTGGCAAGAGGCAGCTGTGACCCATGTGGTGGGTTCGCGCGGACTCGAAACGTTAACGCTTGCAGGCCCGGCTACTGAAGGCATCGCACTGTCCGAAGTCGCGTTGGGTGATGTAGAGATGCAGCTCGCACGCCTGCGTGCTGCGTGTGGTTCTATCGTCCACAGTGATGTGCTGGAACTCGTTGAGTCGGCTTACGTGGCGCATGCAACTATCGGTGCGTCGTACGTCCAACTGTTGCGCGGATTGCTGGAACCGCTTGGCATCGCGGTGCTCGACGCCGCACATCCCGCACTGCGAACGGCGGCCGATCCCTTGTTGCGTCGCGCGTTGAACGGTGCAGCCGCCATTGCTGAAGCGTTGAGCACGCGTTCGGCCGAGATTCAAACGGCAGGAATGGAACCGCAGGTTGATGACATGGACGGATTGAGTCTCGTGTTTCGCACGTCGCGCACCGAACTTGGTAACACGCGCGAACGTGTGCCACTGTCGCTCGCTGCGCGTACGGTTCGGGAGGCGGAAGTCGGAACCCTTGGACCGAACGTATTGCTGCGTCCGATTGTCGAGCGGGCAATTCTGCCCACTGTCGCTTACCTGGCCGGACCGGGTGAGTTCGCGTACTTCGCGCAGATTTCGCCAATTGCCGCTGTACTCGGCGCCGACATTCCGTTGGCTGTGCCGCGCTGGTCGGGCAATATCGTTGAACCGCAGGCGGAACGTGCATTGCAACGTTTGGGCGTGATAGCCGCAGACTTCGACGATCCGCATGCGGTTGAAGCGCGGCTGGCGAAGAGTGCGTTGGACGAAGGAGTGGCCGATGCGTTTGAGCGCGTGCGCCTGACCACGGAAACACAACTGCGTGCCCTCAAGAGCGCGGTCAAGGATGCGGATGACGTGGTGATGCCGTCAGTGGTTGATGGAGCGGGGCGCGATATTTTGCACAAACTCGAACGTCTGGAGCGGCGATTGGTTGCGGGGGTCAAGCGTCGCGAAGACGAGTTGATGCGCGATCTTGCGGTTGCGCGTGCCGCGATCAAGCCAATGGGAAAGTCACCGGAGCGTGTGCTGAATTTGATTCCGGCCCTCGCGCGTTTCGGACCTGAGTTGCTGCTGGCGATGCGCGACAGTGCACGGGTGCATGCGGCGGCGCTTGTAACCGGGGATGCGTCGGACGCACCGTGAGTAAGGGTGCGGGCGGGAGCCCTGAAGGTGTGGGAACTGAGGGTGTCGGCTTCGAGCGTGTTCCCCCTGAGAGTATCGCTCCCGCGGTGGTTGGTGTGGATGGGGTGAGCACGGATCGTGGTGGGCGCGCCGCGACGGTGGTGGGTGCGGGGATTCTCGTCAGCCGACTGACTGGATTGGTTCGCGGTTTTCTATTCGCGCGCTTTTTTGGCTTAAGCGCCGAGGCCGACGCGTACAACGTTGCTATACGCATTCCGAACATCGTGCGCAGCTTGTTCGGCGAAGGCGCTCTTTCGGCGTCATTTGTGCCGGTGTACAGCAGTCTGTTGGCCAAAGGTGATGAGCGCGGCGCGCGTGCCCTGGCTGGGGCGGTGCTCGGACTTTTGATGGCCGCGGTTTCGGTGCTGACCCTGCTTGGGATTGTGGTCGCACCACTGCTCACGGATATGTTTATCGACGCGGGCAACATCGCGTATCGAGATCTCACGATCCGTCTGATGCGCATCATGTTCCCGATGACGGCGCTCATGGTGTTGAGTGGTTGGTGTCTTGGTGTTCAGAATTCGCATCGAAGATTCTTCTGGTCGTACGCGAGTGCCGCGATGTGGAACATCGCGCAAATTGGATTGCTGTTGACATGGGGCACAAACGCGACGTCGATTGGCGAATTGGCGGTGTTGTTGGCGTGGGCGACCCTGGCTGGTTCTGTGTTGCAGGTATTGGCGCAACTACCTGAGGTGTTGCGTCTGGTCCGGCCGTTGCGCATCACGTTGAACCGAGCTGCTATTGGCGTTCGCGAAACACTTGGCAACGTGGTTCCCGTTGTGACGGCGCTTGGCGTAGTGCAGCTGTCTTCGTTGGTAGACCTGACGATCGCAACGCAACTGCTACCAGTGGGAAGCGTGACCAGTCTCAGCAGCGCGAATGCCGTAATTCTTCTGCCAGTTTCGTTGTTTGGGATCAGCGTTGCCGCGTCGTCGTTACCGGAATTCTCGCGTGAGAGTAGTGCTGTCGATTACGGCGCGCTATTGGAGCGATTACGCTCGGGATGGCAGCGCGTGTTATTCTACATTGTACCGAGCGCCGCAGTCTGCATTCTGTACGGCGACTTGATTGTCGGGCTGCTGTATCGGTCGGGCCGTTTTGGCGCGGTTGAGCAACAGCTCGTGCACGCTGTGCTGGCGGCGTACGCCGTCGGACTGGTGAGTTACGGCTCGGTCAAGCTCCTGGCATCTGCGCACTACGCGCTGAACGACTACCGCACCCCACTGAAGGCGTCAATTGCGAGCGTGATGGTGTCGGCCCTTGTGGCGTTCACGTTCGCCTGGGCCATGCGGGGCTCGAAGTATGGCGCTGCGGGAATCGCGCTCGGTACTGCGCTCGGTTCGTACGTGAATTTGAGTGTGCTGATACGCGGACTTCGGGCCAGAGTTGGCACGTTGTATACTCCCAACATGTGGCAGGGAACACGACGCATCGTTTTGGCAACCGCGGGCGCTGCGTTGATCGCGCTGCCGGTGCGCTTCTTGTCGCGAACCCAGAATCATTGGCTTGCTGGAGTCTTGACGCTCGCCGCGTTCTCGGCTGCGTATCTCGTGCTCGCGTGGCTGATGGGTTCAGGCGAAGCCGCGCGCTGGTTGCGACGTCCCGTGCGCACATCGAGGGGGCGGTCGTGAGTGAAAGCCAACGCGGCAGCGACGCTCCGAACGAAACTCCAGACAGCTCAAAGCAGAACCCCCCGCTTGACTTCCGAAATGCGCACAGCGATTCGTCGGCTGAATCATGGGGCGATTCGACAGGCAGCACACCGGACAATGCCTCAGAGTCCGAATCGGCCGAGTTGCCAACCGTCGTTCCGATCGAAACGGCGATTTCTTTGTCAACGACTGAACTTGCTCGCGATGATGCGCTCCCCGACACCGCTCGCTTCCGGCAAAAGGCCAATCAGGGCGACGCGGCCACGGCGCCCGTCGACGACACGGATGAAATACTCGCCGATGCGCTGACCGCACGCGGCGCACCCGCGATCGTTGTAGCGAAGCTGGCAACACTGCCCAACACGCCTGGCGTATATCTGTGGAAGGGCGACGACGGCGCAGTGTTGTATGTGGGCAAGGCAAAACAGCTGCGCTCCCGCGTTCGCAGCTATTGGGCGCAGGATCACTACGCGAGTCCAAAAACGCGCGGTCTGCTGCGGAAAGTGCGCGATGTCGAAACGATTGTCGTGCCCAGTGAAGCGCACGCACTCATTCTTGAAGCGACGCTCATCAAAGAGTACCGCCCGCGCTTCAACATCGCGCTGCGCGATGACAAGTCGTATCCGTACATCAAGGTGACGGTGGCTGAGCCGTTCCCTCGCGTGGTTGTAACTCGCCAGATCATTGATGACGGCGCGCGCTATTTCGGGCCATACACCGATGTCGGTGCTATGCGACGTGCACTCAATGTGGTGAAGCGGATTTTCACTGTACGTTCGTGTCACTACGACTTACCGAACAGCGCACCGGAACGCCCGTGTCTTGACTATTTCATCAAGCGCTGCCAGGCCCCGTGCGTCGCGCTGCAAACGCGCGAAGATTATCGCGCGATGATCGATGAAGTGATCTGGTTTCTCGAAGGCCGTACCAGCGACGTCGTGAAACGGGTGAAAATGCGCATGCTCGACGCCGCCGAGCGTTTGGATTTCGAACACGCGGGTGAATTGCGCGACGCGCTCAAACGTCTGGAGAATCTCGAAGAACCAACCGTCGTGATGGAAGTGGAAGGCGGCGATCGTGACGTGGTTGGGTATGCGCGTGATGGTGAGGACGCGTGCGTGGCAATCATGCGCATTCGCAATGGCAAGCTGCTGGCGCGTGATCATCGCCTGGTCGAACACGCGGAAGGCGAAGAGGATGGCGCGGTGTTGGGTGCTTGCCTCGCGCAGTGGTATCGCACGATCGACGGACGCGCACCGGAGCTGCTCGTACCCTTCGAGTTCGAAGATCTGTCCGTGCTCGAATCATCGCTCGGCAACACCCACATTCGCGTTCCGCAACGTGGTCCGCGTCGCGCGCTGGTCGACTTGGCCGATCAAAATGCTCGGCACCTGTTGGAGGAGTTCAAACTCGCTTCGCAAGAGGCGGATGAACGCGCAGGTGACCCCGTGTACGAACTGCAACGCGAATTGGGATTGTCAAAGGTGCCGCGATCGCTTGTCTGCTTCGACATTTCACACGCGCAGGGAACCGACACGGTTGCGAGCGGCATTTGGTTTGAAAACGGACGGCCCAAGCGTGCGGAGTATCGGAAGTTCAAGGTTGCGACCGTTGCAGGGATTGACGATTTCGCGTCGATGAAAGAAGTCGTCACGCGTTTCTTCAATCGTCGCATCGAAGAGAAGAAGCCGTTGCCCGATCTGGTGGTCATTGATGGCGGCAAGGGACAATTGAGCTCCGCGCGCGAAGCGTTGGTGGCGATCGGGCTCGAGAACCAGCTGATGATCAGTCTCGCAAAGCGCGAAGAGGAAATTTTTCTGGTCGGTCGCTCGGATTCAATTCGTCTGCCGCGCCGCTCACCGGCGCTTCGCATGCTGCAACAAGCGCGTGATGAAGCGCATCGTTTTGCGATCACATTCCAGCGCAAAAAGCGCGCGGCGCGTACTCTGACATCCGAACTGCTGAAGATTCCAGGTGTCGGTCCGAACAAGCGGCGAGTGCTGCTGTCCGCGTTCGGCAGCGTGCAGGGCGTACGTGAAGCGTCGCTTGAAGACATTGGCAAAGTGCCGGGCTTCAGTCTCGTGAGCGCTCGGAAAATTCATAGCGCGTTGGGCGTACCAATGCCCGAATCACTCGTGGTGAGCGACCCAGTCGACTCTGATCCCTGTGCCAATTCGTTGCACGGGGTCGGTCAGAATGACGACTCTGACCCCAGTACGAATTCCTTGCAACCGATCGGTCATAATGACGACTCTGACCCCAGTACGAATTCGTTGGCACCGATCGGTCAAAATGACGACTCTGACCCCAGTAGCATTTCCCCTCAGATCACAAACGATGACCACCGTTAGCACGACCCCGCGCTGGACCCTGAGCTGCTCCGCCTGCCAAACACCAGCGCCGGTCGCAGGCGCGAGCGTATGCACGGCCTGCGGACAACCGCTGTTCGCGCAATACGCCCCGGTTCCGCGTGCCACGCCGCTTCTTGACCGCTGGGATCTATGGCGCTACTCGCCGTTCATGCCGTTGCTCGCGGGCGAGGTGCCAGTCTCGTTGGGTGAAGGCCTGACGCCGCTCAAAGACGCGCCGGAACTCGCAAGTTCGCTGGGCATCAAGCGCCTCTCAATCAAAGACGAATCGCAAAATCCCACCGGATCATTCAAGGCTCGTGGCATGACGGCCGCTGTCACCCGTGCAAAAGGTGCGGGCGTTCCAGGAATTGTTGTTCCAACTGCAGGCAACGCCGGCGCCGCCTTGGCCGCGTACGGTGCCGCCGCAGGAATGCCCGTTCGAGTGTTCGCGCCGGGCACCACGCCGCGACCAATTCTCGACACCATCGAAGCGATGGGCGCGACGCTCATCCGCATCGACGGACACATCGGTGACGCTGGCAAACTCGCGCTCGCCTACGCAGCGGAAACGGGCTACTTCAACATTTCGACGCTACGCGAGCCGTACCGCGTCGAAGGTATGAAAACGATGGGCCTCGAGTTGGCCGAGCAATTGGGATGGAAACTTCCGGACGTGATCGTGTACCCAACCGGCGGCGGCGAAGGCACCATCGGCATCTGGAAGGCGTTCAACGAACTCGGCGCCGGCGGCTGGCTACCCGAGGGTTGGCGCCAGCCCAAATTTGTTGTCGCCCAGGCGGATGGTTGTGCACCGATCGCCCGCGCCTTCCGAGATGGGGCGACGTCCGCGACCCCGTGGATCGACCCGAAGACTTACGCGGCAGGCCTTCGCGTTCCATCGCCGTTGGGCGACCGCTTGCTGCTGCGCGCCCTGAACGAAACCAACGGCACGGCCGGCACCGCGACGGAAGACACGATTCGCGCGGCCACTTTCGAACTCGCGCAGGCCACCGGCATTGATGCGGCGCCTGAAGGCGGATGCGCCCTCGCGGTGTTACGCGATGCGATCAACGACGGGCGCATTTCGCGCGACTCCGAATGCGTCATTTTCAACACGGGAAGCGGCGCGTCGTATCGGGTTTGAGTACGTGAGGTTTTTTTGGGGTTTTTTGGGGGCCAGAGTCGGCTACCAAAATATTGCGGTCATTTTGACGACTCTGACCCCAGTTGCAAATTATTGCAGATTATTTGGGGTCAGAGTCGGCTACCAAAATATTGCGGTCATTTCAGATTATTTGGGGTCAGAGTCGGCTACCAAAATATTGCGGTCATTTTGACGACTCTGACCCCAGTTGCAAATTATTGCAAAAGGGCCGAAGTGTATGTGATTGATTGACTTCGGCCCCTCGGGCTCGTACATTTTCTCAAGTGGGCGGTGGCTCTCGGCTGCCGCCTCTTGTGTATCAAGGGGTTGCCTGCGCAGTGATCGCGGCCAGCGCTGGCCGAGACCAAGTTTGCAGAGCCGCATCCCTTTTTTTCGTATTCGCCATGGTTCGTGTCACGCGAGTCCTCCCAGGCAGTATCGCCGAGCAGATCGGCGTCGAGCCGGGAACCGAACTCCTCTCCGTCAACGAACGGCCGCTGGATGACTTCCTCGATTGGGAGTTCCTGACGGCCGAAGAGGCGTTCGTGCTCTCGGCGCGCCTACCTGACGGCACGCTGGTTGAATTCGATATCGAACGCGACGACGAAGACGTCATGGGTATTGAGCTGGCTCCGCCCATTGTCCGCCGCTGCGCGAATCGCTGCGAGTTCTGCTTCATCGAAGGACTGCCCAAAGGACTGCGCAAAACCTTGTATGTGCGCGACGACGATTACCGCTTGTCGTTCGCATATGGCAATTTCGCGACGCTGTCCAACGTGAAGGAACGCGACATCGCGCGCATTCTCGAGTACCGCCTGTCGCCGCTGTATGTGTCGGTACACGCGACCCCGTGGGAAGCACGCAAAGTGTTGCTCAACAACCCGCGCGTGCCGAACATCGTCGAGCAGTTACGGCGCTTGTCCGACGGCGGCATTCAGTTTCACGCACAGATGGTCATCGTGCCCGGTCTGAACGACGGTGATGTGCTCGAAGAGTCGTTCAGCGATTTGTATGCGTTGGATGATGCCGTGATGTCGGTGGCCATCGTGCCGGTTGGCCTCACGCAATTCTCGCATCTGTATACCGGCAAGTCGATGGACCGCGACAACACGCGCAAGCTGCTGGAGGTTGTGGAGCGCTGGTCGAACAAAGCGCTCGCAGAACGCGGCGACCGGTGGGTGTACGGCTCCGACGAGTTATATCTGCTGGCCGAACGCGACTTGCCGGATGCCGAACACTACGGCGAATTTCAGCAGATCGAGAACGGCGTTGGTGCAGTCACAACCATCCGTGAGCGTGTAAAAAACGGTTTGAAGCAGTTGCCGCGGATGGACGGACAACGCATTGGTGTTGTTACAGGCGTGAGTATGGCGCCGCTTATGCCGGAATTGCTGGAGCAACTCACCCGGGCTACTGGTGCAGAGTTCGTGCTCATTCCGGTTGAGAATTCACTGTTTGGCCCAACAACCACGACTGCGGGTTTGTTGGTCGGTGCGGATTTCCGTCGCGCACTTTCGGATCGTCACGACCTTACTTTCGCGCTGATTCCGGCGGAGAGTATCAACGACGACGGTCTCTTCCTGGACGACGAGCCGTTCATCGCCATGCGTGAAGCGATGCCCATGCCCGTATATCCCTCGTACGATTTCATCGATGCGCTTGTGCCCGATGGGCAGCGCGTCTTACACACGGCAGCATGAACCTCCCCGTTGTTGCAATTGTAGGTCGTCCCAATGTTGGCAAGTCGCAGCTTTTCAACCGCATTGTTGGAGACGAAGCCGCCATCGTGAGCGATGAAGCGGGCACCACGCGCGATCGCCATTTCGCACAAGCGGAATGGGCCGGACGTTATTTCTATCTGGTTGATACGGGCGGACTCACCGAGAGCATGCACATTCCGATCGACGCCGAAATTCGCAAGCAGGTCGAGCAGGCAATCGAAGAAGCCGACTTGATGTTGCTGGTGGTTGATGCGAAAAACGGATTGCATCCCAGCGATCGCAAACTCGTCGACATGCTGCGGCTTGCGCAGAAGCCGTGGTTGCTCGTCGCGAATAAAGTGGATAATCCGGCCAGCGCGGATTTCTATGAGTTCTACGAATTGGGCGCCGGCGATCCAATCCCGGTGTCGGCGCAAAACGGCAAGGGCTCGGGCGACATGCTCGACGCCATCATCGCGAAGATTCCCGATGCGCCAGAACTCGCGCCGGAGACGGTGCGCGTGGCGGTGGTCGGTCGTCCAAACGTTGGTAAATCGTCATTCGTGAACAAGCTGCTTGGCGAAGAGCGTCTCATCGTGAACGACGAGGCTGGCACCACACGTGATGCGATCGACGCACCGCTCAAGTATCACGACTCGAATCTCGTGTTTGTTGATACCGCCGGTTTGCGCCGGCAATCGCGGGTTGAGGACGGCGTGGAGTTTTACTCCACCCTGCGCACGCGCCGCGCGATTGATTCGTCCGACATTTGCATTTTGATGATCGACGCAACTCAGGGCCTGGAAAATCAGGACCTCAAGATTGCAACCCTCGCGTGGGAAGCAGGACGCGGCCTCATCATCGTCGTGAACAAATGGGACGCGTTCGAAGAAAAGAACGACAAGAGCACGAACAAGTTCAAGAAAGACGCGCTCGAAAAGGCGCCCTATCTGACCAACGTTCCGTTTCTGTTCACGTCGGCCCTGACGGGATTGCGCGTCAGCAAGGTGCTCGACATCGTTGTCGCGGTTGAAGAACAGCGTCAACGCCGCATCTCGACTTCGCAGGTCAACGAAGGTTTGCAGGAACTGCTCGCACGACTGCAGCCGCCGCAAGCATCTGGCCGCGAAGTAAAACTGAATTACGCGACGCAGGTGGAAGTGGCACCGCCAACCTTCGCGATTTTCGGCAACAATCCGGACGCCATACCCGAACATTATCTGCGCTACCTGCACAACGGATTCCGCACCAAGTGGGGATTCCTGGGTACTCCGCTTCGCATCATCATGCGCCGGAAAACTTCCGAATGAATTTCCTGGCCGCTGTGTGCGTGTTGGCGGCTTACGTGATCGGTTCCTTTCCCACCGCGCTGTTGGTGGGGAAGGCGAACGGTATTGACCTGCGCACGGTTGGATCGGGCAACCTCGGTGCAACAAACGTGCTGCGCAACATTGGTTGGAAAGCTGGGTTGACGGTGTACGTGGTCGACATGCTGAAGGGAGTCTTGCCGGTCGTTGCTCTGCCGCGGTTGAGCGGTGTCGAACAGACCTCGCCGTGGCCGATTGTTTTTGGAATTGCGGCCATCATCGGGCATGTACGTCCGATTTTTCTCCTGGGCAAAAGCGGTGGCAAAGGGGTCGCTACGGCTAGCGGAGTCTTTCTCGGAATGGCGCCCGTTGCCGCGGGCATCGCGTTTGTAGCATTTGTGATCACGACCGCGATCTCGAAATTCGTTTCGCTTGGTTCTCTTGTTGGCGCGGTGGCATTGGTCGGCGCCATGTGGGTGCACGAGCGCGCTGTGACGCCGTTACTGATTGTGACGGCTTGTGTTGCGGCGTTTGTGTTCTTCACGCATCGCGACAACATCAAGCGGCTCAGGAGCGGGACTGAACGCAAGATTGGTCGAACGAAATCCACCACGCCCAACGATGCGACGGGAAGCGCGATCCCTGCTCCCGGGTCGAGCGAAACTCGATGAGCGATGCGCGTCTGATTGCAACTTCGGCGAGCAACGCAGCGGTCAGCATGTTGCGCTGTGCCGTCATAGGTGGAGGGGCGTGGGGCACGGCGATTGCTGATCGACTGGCTCGCAACGGACACGACACATTGCTGTGGGCACGCGAAAGCGATGTAGTTGAATCAGTGAACACGCAACACGAGAACAAGCGCTTTCTCGCCGGTGCGCAACTGGGGCACACGCTTCGTGCCACGGATGACATGCGCACCGCACTCACTGGGGCGGACGTAATCATCTACGCCGCGCCATCCCACGTACTGCGACCGGTCGTGGCGGCGGGCCGGGGAATGATTGCGGCGAATGCCGTACTCAGCGTTGCAACCAAAGGCATCGAGCGCGACACGTTGAAGCTGATGACCGAAGTTGTCGAAAGTGAAGCGCCGGGATTTCCGGTTGTCGCACTCAGCGGGCCCAGTTTCGCAGCGGAAGTTGCCGCCGGGCAGCCCACCGCAATTGTATCGGCGTGTGCAAATCTTGAAGCCGCACATCGCATACAGCACGCGTGCAGTTCACCGGCCTTTCGCGTGTACACCACCGACGACGTAATTGGTGTTGAACTGGGTGGTGCACTCAAGAACATCATGGCGGTCGCGACCGGTATTCTTGATGGCCTTGGACTCGGCTACAATCCACGCGCGGCACTCATTACGCGCGGTCTGGCTGAGATGACGCGGCTTGGTGTGGCGCTCGGTGCGCGTGGCGAAACGTTTGCCGGACTTGCGGGGCTTGGCGATTTGGTACTCACGTGCACCGGCGCGCTGTCACGCAATCGCGCCGTCGGCGTGGCCATCGGGCAAGGACAGACACTCGAACAGGCACTGGCCGGCAAAGAAAGTGTCGCCGAGGGTGTCGTGAATGCTCCGAGCGCGAAGGCGCTGGCGGACCGCACCGGCGTGGACATGCCCATCGTTGAATCGATGCACCGCATTCTCTTTGACGGACAAGCACCGCGCGAAGCCATTGTTGAACTCATGGGACGCGAGCTGCGTTCGGAGCGCGATTGAAGTTCATGGAGCCTTCGCTGAACACATCGCCCTTCCACAATCCATTCGTTCAGCTTCTCCCTCTGCATTCCCGATGCTGAAAGGCGATCCCGTTCAGGAATTTTATTCAATTGGCGAAGTATGTTCGCTGACGGAACTCAAGCCGCACGTGCTGCGTTACTGGGAAAGTCAGTTCAAAGTCCTGAATCCCGCCAAGAATCGTTCGGGAAACCGTGTATACGCACGCCGTGAAGTCGAGTTGATTTTGTTGGTCAAACATTTGCTCTACACCGAGAAATTCACCATTGACGGTGCGCGGCAGAAGCTGGACGAACATCGCAAAGGTGGATCGCTGCGCTCGACCGCGCGGACGGCGCTGCAGGTCGAAGCGATTGAGTCGCTCGAACGAGATGTGGAAGCGCTGCGGGCGATCCTTGAAGGGCGAACCATCAAAACACAACCGTGAGCCAACAACTTCGCATTCTCATCAGCAACGACGACGGCATTCTCGCGAAGGGATTGCGCGTCCTCGAGTCCGCCGCGCAACCGCTGGGCGAGTTGTTTGTGGTCGCTCCCGATCGCGAACAGAGCGCCACCAGTCATTCACTGACGCTGCATCATCCTCTGCGCCCGGTGCAACTGGAAGAACGTCGCTGGCAAGTGGATGGCACTCCGACGGATTGCGTGATGCTGGCGTGCGCCGCGCTCATGCCGGCACCGCCTGATTTCGTGTTTAGCGGAATCAATCACGGCCCCAATATGGGCGAAGACGTGTTGTATTCGGGCACGGTTGCCGCCGCGATGGAAGGCTTGGTGCTGGGAATTCCCAGCGTTGCGCTTTCGTTTGCGGGCAACCAACTTCGCGCGGACGCGGTACTCGAAACGCAGGTCGATGCGATTACAGATTTGTTACGCCACTTGATTTCACTGAAGGGATTTCCCGCGGAGACGTTGCTTAACGTCAACATTCCAGCGGTGCCATCAGAAGACATCAAAGGCATGCGACTCACTCGACTCGGCCGACGCACGTTCAGTGACTCCATCACACGCATGAAAGACCCGTGGGGGCGCGACATCATTTGGGTGGGCGGCGGTTCAGTGCAGTGGTCAGGCGCTGAAGATTCCGATTTTCGCGCAGTGGCGGACGGCTACATCTCGGTCACACCGCTGCATCTCGATCTCACACATCGCGACGTCCTCGCATCGGCCGGAGATTGGTGGCGAACTCCTTAGAGCTCGAGTATCGCGGCGCGCGTCGCCACCTGGTCGAAACGCTGCAGGATAAGGGCATTCGCGACCTTGGCGTGTTACGCGCGATTGATACGGTGCCACGCCATTTGTTCGTGCCGCCCACCGTGCGTGTGCGAGCCTATGTCGACTCGGCGTTGCCGATTGGGGCAGGGCAGACGATCTCCCAGCCCTACGTACACGCGCGCTCTTTGGAGCACATGGCGCTCACGGGTACGGAGCGCGTGCTCGAAATCGGAACCGGCTCGGCGTACCAGACTGCGCTTCTGGCGCAGCTCGCGGCGCAGGTCTTCTCGGTGGAGCGCATGCCAGAACTTCTCGATCGCGCGCGCAAACTGCTGTCCCAATTGGCGATCCCCAACGTGTCGGTGTCGCTGGGTGACGGAACGCTGGGCTGGCGTGCCTACGCGCCGTATGACGCGATTGTAGTGGGCGCGGGCGCGCCCAAAGTTCCTCCGGCGCTCGAAGAACAGCTGGCCGAAGGCGGTCGGTTGTTGCTGCCCATTGGCGAGCGCGACGAACAGATGCTGGCGTTGTTCACAAAGCGTGGAAACAGGCTCGAAAGGCGTGACATAGAGCCGGTCCACTTCGTCCCCTTGATTGGGGCCGGCGGTTGGCCGTCCTGAGCGGCAACGTCGCGTTCGTCGAATTGCATCGGCGCGTGACGCATCGCATCTTCGCCATCGTGGAGCATCCATGACCGGTTCAACGCGTCTCAGCAGCACTGCATCCAGCGTACGCGCGCCTTATTCGGCGCCGCAAACGACTGCACATTCGCCTCTCCCGCCAACGCGCAATTTTGACCCGGAGACCGGAGCCCCGTTGCGTTTGCCTGCGCCCTTTGTGCCGCGCGAATTTCGCGCGACCGTGCGCAGTGATGTGACGATGGTGCCAGCGGCAGAACGCGTGGAAGAGAGCAAGGTGATCGCTGCCGCATCAGTTGTTGGAGCAACATCGATTTCAGAATTGTTCACCGATGATGCTAGTCCTGCGACGGACTTTGCTTCTTTCATCGAATCGCACGCGCTCGATGAATCAGAAACTGGCGGGTCGGTCGAGCTGCCGTGGATTGACGCGTTCGCAGCAGACGTACCAGAGTCAGAAGAAACGTGGCCGCTGGATGAAGCCGGAAAACGCCTCGACGAATTGACACAGTCGCTGTCCTCACTGGATGCTTCGCGCGAACGCATCGAGGCGGAGCGTCTGAGTGCCGAAGCGACGCTGCCAGATTCTGCGCTGCCAGAAGCGGCAGTAGGGGAAGCCCCAGTGCAAATGTGGAACGAAGAAGAGTGGATTGACATTATGCCAACGTCGCCCGCGGACATTGCGCCGTCGACCGAGTTGCATCGCGGTGTTCGGTCCAACGATGTGGGGCAGCACGAAGCGCTCCCGAACGGATCGCCGCGTACTCACAGTGCAGAATCGGCCGCGCGCGCGCTGGAAGGTCTCGCGCAACGCGTGCGCGCGGGTGAAGTGCAGGTTCCCGTATTTCCGACAGAGCTCGGTCAGGAAGCCATGTTGGCCGGACTGCTGGCCTCGATGCTGGGCTGGCGTCAGTAATGGATGAAGCGCTCCCGCAGCAGATGCGTCATCTGTTGATCGAGGGGCGCGTGCAGGGTGTCGGATTTCGCTGGTTTACGCGTGAACGTGCGCGACGTCGTGGGCTGCGTGGGTGGGTGCAGAATCGGCCCGATGGCACCGTCGAGATTTGCGTCAGTGGCGACGACGACGTGCTGGCGGGGTTTGTGGCGGAACTATTGAAAGGTCCGAAAGGGTCGTCGGTGACAGCCGTGCGTGATCTTTCCGAAACGGAGCGATTGTTGATTCTGGAAGCGCTGCCGTATCCGTTTCACATTCAGCGACAAGTGCCGGGATGAACGAAGCACTGAGTATCCGTCTCGAACGCGTGCTCCGAGTGATTCCAGACTTTCCGAAACCCGGCATTCGGTTTCGCGATATCACTCCGCTGTTGGCGGACCCCGGTTTGATGAGAGAAGTGATTGCGAGCCTGAGTGAGCCATTCGCAACGCGTGACATTTCGCACGTTGTGGGCGTGGAGAGTCGCGGATTTCTGTTCGGAGTTCCCGTTGCGCTGGCACTGAATGCGGCCTTTGTACCAGCCCGCAAACCAGGCAAACTTCCGGCGCGAAGCGAGCGCGAATCCTTTGCACTTGAATACGGCAGTGACGCGTTGGAAATCCACGCGGACGCCTTGGATCACCATTCTCGGGTATTGATTGTCGACGATATTCTGGCAACCGGCGGCACCATTGCGGCGGGCTGTCGCCTGATCGAGCGCCTCGGTGCCAAAGTAGTCGCGGTCAGTGTCCTCGGCGAAATCGCGGGGTTGTGTGACCCCAGTGTTCTGGCCGGCCGCGAGGTACGCTCGTTGGTGTTGCTCTAACCAGGCACTCGTGAACAGGCCGTCTGCCCGATTATATTCGGCCAGTTGGAGTGTCCTCGTAGCTCAGTTGGATAGAGCGCAAGTTTCCTAAACTTGAGGCCGCAGGTTCGATCCCTGCCGGGGACATTGGCTCACGCATCCGTGCACTTCCACCGCCTTAACGCTGAACAACCTGGCTGAATAACATTGGCTGATCGGACGATTCTCACACGTGCGCGCGCGACGGCTGGTGCGGCGCTGCTGTGCTTCGTCGCATTGAACCTGGCGTTGTATCCGCTCAAGTCGTACTTCGAGCGGCAGCGGCGTAACAATCTGATGCAGTCGGAGCGTTCGCAATCTGGCGCGCGCGAAATTCCGCGCTACGACTGGTCGGTTGGGGGCGAGCAACAGAAATATTGGTCGTACATGCCAGACGCTCGGCAGCAACGGCTCGTCGTGCTCGATGGCATGTCGCAAATTTACGCGATCAATGAAGAACAACCGGGTGATCGCGTCACCTCCGAAATTCTTGATGATTCGCTGAAGGGCAGTGGCACGCGCGTGTTCAGTATTGCCGCGCCCAATCTCAACCACGAGGAATTGCTGTTTCACGTGCAGGCACTCACGCAGGATTCGGCAACCACGCCCGAGCTACTGGTGTTTGGTGTGTGTTTTGACAAGATGCGAAACGTGGACGTGCGCGAAACGATGCGGGATGTTTTGGCAGGTGTGCCAGCACTTGACAGTACGTGGCGTCGCTCGAGCGATTCGTTGCAGGCTGAGTTTCCAGAGTTGGCGCAGCAGATGAGGCGCACACTTGATGGTGCGCGATTACGTCAAACCCTGCGATTCGACCAGCGCGTTGAACAATCGCTGGTTCGTACGGTGAGTGGAATACTGCCGGTCGTCGCCATTCGTTCTGACTTGCGGACGTTTCTTTTCGAACGAGCGTATCTGCTGCGCAACTGGATGTTTGGCATCAAGACTTCCACCAAACGTCCGATTCTTGCCGATCGCTACGCGCTCAACCAGCAAGCGCTGGTGGCCGCGGTTCGCTACGCGCAGCAACACGGCATGCATGTATTGTTGTATGTGATTCCGCTTAATCGCAGCGCCGAAACCCCTTACATCACCGAGCAGTACAACGGTTTCAAGTCGTGGTTGAATCAGATGGCCACTACCGAACGCGCCGCGTTTGCGGATCTCGACACGGCCGTGCCGGATGAAAGCTGGGGTCTTTTGTACGGGCAGCCAGATTTCAAGCACTTCAAAGAGGCCGGGCACGTCGCCACGGCGAAAGCGTTGTTGCCGTTGATCCGCGCGCAATTGCCCGACTCCGTGGCGCGCTGACGTGTTATTCACAACGTATTCGTATTTCGTTTTCCTGCTTGTCGCTGTCGCGGGGCATTGGTCACTGCGTGGGCCAGTCGCCAGAGCAATCTGGCTGATTGCCTGCTCACTGACGTTCTACGTGCTCACACAAGGACTCTTCGTGCTTGTGCTGCTCGCGTATGTGCTGTTCAACTGGTGGGCCGGGCTTCGACTGGCAGCGTTAAAGGAACGAGGATCGTTCTTGCGCGTTGTGCTCCTGGTCAATTTGCTGCCACTGCTGTATTACAAATATTGGCCGACGTTTTTGCAAACATGGTTTTCCGATAACGGCCACGCGGAACTACTTGCAACCGTGCCGCTGGCCGCACCACTCGGCATCTCCTTCTTCGCTTTTCAGGCGTCAGCGTACCTTGTCGATGTGTCGCGTGGCGGGGCTCCCATGGCCTCGTTGCTCGACTTCACCCTTTTCAAGACGTTCTGGGCGCAGCTGGTCGCGGGACCGATTGTGCGCGCGTCAGAGCTACGCGATCAACTGCGCGTGCGTACCTGGGACACTTCGGCGTCCATTGCGGCGTGCGGGCGCATCGTGAACGGGTTGACCAAGAAGATTGTGTTCTCAGACATGGTGGCACCGTTCGCCAATCAGGCATTTCAGGCGGCGCACCCGACGTTTCTCGATGCGTTATTCGGAACGCTCGCGTTTGGATTGCAAATCTATTTCGACTTTAGCGCCTACTCTGATATTGCTATCGGTAGTGCCCAACTGCTTGGATTCAAATTGCCGGAGAATTTCAACTGGCCGTACAGTGCGAGTTCGCCGCAGGAATTCTGGCAGCGCTGGCACATGACGCTCAGCCGCTGGATTCGCGACTACGTCTTTATGCCGCTCACCATGCACTACCGACGCAACCCCGTGGTTGCGCGCGGGAGCATCCTGTTCGCGATGGCATTGTGCGGAGTCTGGCATGGTGCGGGTTGGACGTTTTTGCTGTGGGGATTGTGGCACGGGCTGTTGCTCGCGGCCAACGCGACGTTTTTGCGCGGATTCTTTAGCACGACGCAAGAAATTGCGTGGCGTCGCTGGTTGGCGTTTGCCGCCACATTCGCCGCAGTCCAGGTCAGCTGGATCTTTTTCCGCGCCGAAAGTGTTTCGCAGATAGCTGATTTTCTGACGGCGCTGCTCACCCTGCGCTCGGGACTTGAGCGTGCGGCCGTCCGGGAAAACGGAATCATCATCGTTGGGTTGCTGTGGGGTGGACTTTTTCTTGTGCAGCACAACCGTGAACGGCTTGCTGCGTGGATGAGCCGACCGGCAGCATTACTGGCAACGCCGCCGATTCGCGCGTTACAACTCGCACTGGTGATTGTCATGCATCAGAACGCGACATCCTTTGTTTACTTTCAATTTTGATGTCGATGTTCAACGTGCGTGAGGAAAACTTTTGTGGTGCGGGCTGGTTCGCCGATCGCGTCAGCAATCGATGATTGCAGCTTCATCAATGGTGTCTGGCGCTGGCTACACGTTGCGGTGGCCAAACGCCACACTGCCGACCGTGTGGGCGCACAACTCGCGGCGTTTGGGTGATGCGCTCGCCGTGTCGCACTGGGCGGACGGGAAGATCACGCACCGTTACTCCTGGCGTGCGTTGTTTGATGAAGCGGCGCGGGTGGCGTGCTGGTTGCGGACGCTTGGTGTAACGCGAGGGCAGGTATGTGCCTTGCTGCTGCGACCAGACCCCGCGTTCTATCCGCTGTACATGGGGGTGGTATTAGCCGGCGCCATTCCATCGGTTGTGGCCTATCCAAACGAACGACTGCACCCGCAGAAGTTTCGGGACGGATTGCAGGGCATGGCGGCAAGGTCCGGGCTGGATTGGATTTTGACGGACGCAGAGCTGCACGGGCGATTTGCTGATCTCCTTGATGCACCCAATATCCGCGTCGCGTTTGTCAACGAAGCAGCGTGGAAATCCTGTCGGCCGTTGGATACTGTCGATGCAGAGACCGCGTCGACTGATGACACATGTCTCCTCCAGCATTCTTCGGGCACCACGGGTTTACAAAAAGGTGTGGCGCTTTCGCATCGCGCAGTGCTTGAACACGCGCATCGTTATGGAAACGCGATCAACCTCACCGCGCGCGATTCGGTCGCTTCCTGGTTACCGTTGTATCACGACATGGGACTGATCGCGGCCTTTCATGTGCCGCTGGCGTTTGGCATTCCGATTGTGCAACTCGATGCATTTGCCTGGGTGGTGCGTCCGGGGGAGTTGTTACACGCGATAGCGCATGAACATGCCACACTGTGCTGGCTGCCGAACTTTGCGTTCAATCTGATTGCCGATCGTGTGCGCACGAATGAAATCCCCGTTAATGCGTGTGCTTCGCTCCGACTGATCACGAGTTGTTCCGAACCCGTGCGCCAGTCGAGTATCGGGCGTTTGTTGGAGAAACTCCGCCCATTTGGATTACACGCCACGTGCATCGGGGCAAGTTTTGCGATGGCGGAAACAACATTTGCCGTCACGCAAACGCCAATTGGAACGGCGCCGCTGGTCGAGCAAGTTTCGCGCGCCAAGATCGCGAATGGTTCTGCGGTCATTGCAACAGTTGATGAGCCAGTGCGAGCGTGCGTGTCATCGGGGAAGGCGATCAGCGGGTGTGATGTACGCGTGGTTGACGGTGGTGGAACGCGATTGGATGACGGCACCGTTGGGAGTATCGAAGTGCGTTCGGTTTCCTTGTTCACCGGGTACCGGCACAACGAAGCGGCGACGGCGCGCGTGTTTCGCGACGGTTGGTTCGTGACTGGCGACATGGGCTATCTTCGCCAGGGCGAACTGTTTGTCATTGGTCGCGAGAAAGATCTGATCATCGTCGCGGGAAAGAACATCTACCCGGAAGATGTGGAAGATGCGGTTGGGCGTGTTGACGGCGTGACGGCTGGCCGTACCGTGGCTTTTGAAATCGACGACGAGCAGCGGGGCACCGGTCAAATCGCGGTGGTGGTCGAGACGGCCGAGCAATCGCTCCTGGAGCTCAAGGCGCTTCGAGGTCGGGTCGCTCGCGTTGGTACCGATTTTGATGTGCCGATCAACCATGTATTCTTTGCCCAGCCGCGTTGGTTGATCAAGAGTTCGTCCGGAAAGCTGAGCCGGAAGGACAACGGGGCCCGGGCCTTGGTGGAACTTGAGGACGTGATATGGAAGACGATCTGATCGACGCCGAGCTGAGCCGAATTATTCTCGGCGCGCTCAACTTGAAAACGTTTCCCTTGAAAAAAGGCACGAAGTCGTTTGAGGTGCCGGGCTGGGACTCCTTGTCGCATGTCTCGATCATTATGGCGGTCGAGGACGCGTACGATGTTCGCTTCAGTACCGGTGACATTGTCGCTCTGCAGTCAGTTGGCGATTTGGAAGTACTGGTCAAACGCGCCGGAGCCTGACCAGGGGCGTAGGTCGGAGGTCTACCTGGTTGTTGCTGATGAGCCTATCCACTCGACGAGACGCTGTGCGACCGGCTATGTTATAAGGCTGTATCCGGTCACCGAACCGCGCGGGTCGCGAGTGTGATCGAACGTTTGAGTCTGACAAACCTTCAACAAGCCTCACGCATGGCGCAGGCACCCCGCACCAACTCCTCGTCCGCCAGAATATCCGACGACCCCATCGAGAACCTGACGATGTGGGCGCAGGCTAACGCGAAATCCATTTTCATGGGATTGGGCGCTGCCGCCCTTGTCGCGGTGGGCGTGCTCGGCTATCGCTATCTCGGTGCCAAAAAAATCACGGAATCGTCAACGGCGTTGTACGCCGCGCAGCTTCCATTGATGGACGGCAAACTACCGGAAGCGCAGGCTGCGCTCCAGCGTGTCGCCACCAAGTACAGCGGAACCAGTGCCGGACAGCAGGCCACGTTGCTGCTCGCGCAGGTGCTGTATGATCAGAAGCAATATCAGGGCGGTATCACCGTCCTGGAAAAGGCTCGGGGTGGGGCTTCGCGCGAGATGCAGGCGTCCATGGACGGGTTGATGGCTGGCGGATACGAGGGTTTGGGAAATCTCGAGAAAGCGGCGGCATCGTACGGAAAGGCCGCTGCCGTCGCGATGTCACCAGCCGAAAAGAAGCTGTATCAGACATCGCAGGGACGCAGTTTGATGCTGGCGGGCAAACTTGAAGACGCCAAGAAGATTTTCATGGAGCTGGCTGAAGACAACACCTCCCAGTACGCGCAGGAAGCGCGAGTGCGGCTGGGAGAAATAGCTGGAGCTTCGGTCAAGTAGCCTCGGCGCACCTCAGTCAGCACCAACGCCGGTCCCGATCATCGGGGTCCGGCGTTTTTTATTTGTGTGCTTGGTTCGGGTAGCAAGTTCGGGGGGCCAGGTTCCGGTACCAGGTTCGGGTACCACGTACCACCAAGGTTCGCGTACCAGGTTCGGGTACCAGGTTCGGGTACCAGGTTCGGGTACCAGGTTCGGGTACCAGGTTCGGGTACCAGGTTCGGGTACCAGGT